>Ga0335077_10012766_pt1 | contig 10503 bp, 6 predicted proteins | sample Lox_Sample_31_FD_207151 | JGI IMG/M metagenome (GOLD analysis project Ga0335077, IMG submission 207151) | Soil microbial communities from Loxahatchee National Wildlife Refuge, Florida, United States - Lox_Sample_3.1 | ecosystem: Environmental > Terrestrial > Soil > Wetlands | place: USA: Florida...
ATCCGCGCTCGTCCCGCTCGTATAGAACATTTCCGCCACGGAATCCTCGTCGATCTCCATGATTTCCGCGCGGTGCGGTCTGGCCTGCGCCAGCAGCCTCTCGTAGTTGCCCGGCGCGAGCCAGCCAGGTCCCCCGCTCCCGTCCAGCAGCACATAGGAACGCACCGTCCGCAGCTTCTCCCGGAACGTGCCCGTCATCTCCAGGTACTGATTCTGCAGAAACAGCATCGTCGCGCCTGAATCGTTCAGGATGTAGGTCAGTTCCTGCGGCGCCAGCCGGATGTTCAGCGGCAGCAGCACCGCGCCCGCCTCCACCACCCCGTAATAGGCCTCCAGCAGCCGGTGGCAGTTGCCGCTCAGGAAAGCGACGCGATCCCCCCGCTCGATCCCGGCTCCCCGCAGCGCTCCCGCCAGCCGCACCACGCGCTCCGCGAACTGCGCGTAGTTCAGGCGCTCCCTGCCGCACACCACCGCTTCCGCCTGCGCATACTGCTGCTCCGCGTAGCGAAGAAAGCGAATCGGCGTCAGTGGAATGTTCATGGCGCGGTGTGTTCTACCACGCGGTCTGCCCGCCATCCACTACCAGCACGTGCCCGGTCACGTAATCGGACGCGGCGGAGGCCAGAAACACAGCCGCGCCCTTCAGGTCCTGCGGCCCGCCGAACCGTCCCAGCGGAATCCGCTTCCGCAGCGCTTCCTGATTCCGCTCGATCACCACCCCGGACATGTCTGTGGGAAACCATCCGGGAGCGATGGCGTTCACGTGGATATTGTGCTGCGCCCACTTGCAGGCCAGATCTTTTGTCAGCGTGATGATCCCGCCCTTGCTGGCCTGGTATCCCGCCGCCTGCATCTCCGGCGGCGAGCCGCGCAGCCCAGCCACCGAGGCGATGTTGATGATCTTTCCGCTCCGCTGCGCAATCATCTGTTTCGCCACGGCCTGCGAGAACAGAAACGTTCCCGTTAGGTTCGTTTCGATCACTTTGTTCCAGTGCTCCAGCTTCATCTCCTCCACCGGTGCGCCCCAGGATGCCCCGGCGTTGTTGATGAGGATGTCGATGCGCCCGAACTCCGCGGCCGCTGCCTCCGCCACGTTCCGCACCTCGTCAGGTTTGCGGACGTCGCACGCCAGCGCCAGCACTTTCCTGCCCAGCCCGCTCAATTCCTGTGCCGCCTTCTCGCAGCGTTCCTTTTTCCGCGCGCACAGCACCAGATTCGCGCCCATCTCCGCCAGCCCCTCGGCCATCTGACGGCCCAATCCGGCCGAGCCGCCGGTCACAATGGCGGTTCGCCCGCTCAGATCAAAAAGCGCTTTCGTGTTCATAATCCCAGGAACTGCTTGGCGCCCGAGCCTGCTGCCTGCAAGGCGGTTCTCACGCCAGGGGTCCCGGATTCGGGTCCATGCGAAGCGCGGGTGCGCTGCAACGCGATTCAGCCGCGCGTGGAGCCCGCGGCAAAGCGGTCCCCCGCGGCGCCAATCATGGTCAGAAGGACAGCCGCACGCCCAACTGGATCTGCCGCTTCGGAAACGCCGAAGTAAACGTCAGCGGAGTGCTGGGCGAGGCCACTCCGCCTCCCGGCAGCAGCGTACCCGGCCGGATCCCGTGAACATTGAAGGTGGTGAAGCCGCTCCCGCCCACGCTCGTGGGGAAGCCGAACAGCGGGCTCACCTCGTTGTTCACACTCGCGTAGTTGGTGTGATTCGCCAGGTTGAATCCCTCGGCCGTCACCTGAAGATTCACCTTCTCCCCGATCTTATGCTGCCAGCTCAGCCTCATGTCGAAGTCCACGTAGTCCGGACCCAGGCCGCTGTCGCGCGGCGCCCCGATGGGCCGCTCGTTGGTGGTGTGGTTGTTCCCGTTCACCTCGCCCCCGGCCAGCAGGTTGAACGGCTGCCCGCTGTGATAGCTGAAAATCGGGCTGAGCTGGAACCCGGAGAGAATGTCTTGCTTCCACGGGCTGTCCAGAACCGCCGCGATCACCACCTTGTGGCGCTGGTCGAATTCGGAAAGCGCGCGGTCCAGGCCCAGATTCGTGGGGTCCTGCGGACCGTAATCGGTGTTGAAGTCGGTCGAGGTATCGAACCCCTTGCTGAACGTGTAGCTCCCGAACAGCGTGTAGTGCGGGCTGAAGCGCTCCTTGAATTCGATGATTCCAGCCTCGTACAGCGCGGATGCCACCGACGAATACTGGTTGTTTTGCGTCACCAGCGGGTTCACAAAGCACGGCGACACCGGCTGCCCGAAGCCGTTCAGCGTGATGGCGCACGGATACACGCCCCCCGCGCCCGGCCCAGCCGTTTCCAGGCCCGCCGCCGGATCGGCCAGATTGCTCGTGTTCCAGTTCCGGTAGGACACGGTCTGCCCGTTCGCCAGCGTCACCGTGCTCATGGGTGCCTTCAGCAGGTTCGTGTCAATCGCCACCGGCAGCCGCAGCGTGTGCGTGTAAATCCCGCTCAGCGATACCGTGAAGCCCGGCAGAATTTCCCGCTCGATCGACACGGAAGCCTGCTGCGAGTACGGCGGCTTGTAGTCGGGCGGGTTGCTGAACAGTACGGTCAGCGGCGAGAGTTGTCCGCTGTTGGCCACGAAGATGCCCGAGCCCCCTGGATTCGGGAACAGCCCCCCCAGCGCCATCGGCAGCAGCGACTGGGGCGTAATGCAGGCCTGGTTCCCCGGCGCCGGCGTGGTGCATTGAATCAGCCCGTTTGCGAACAGCGTCTGGAACACCACCGCGGAGTTCGCGATGGGAAGCCCCGTCGCCGACAGCGGATCCACGTAAATGGAGATGAACCGGTTGCACGGGCTGTTTCCGCTGCCCGGAAAGATAGGCACTCCCGGGAAACCGACTCCGCAGGTGTTGACCACGTTGTTCACCTGGTCCGGAACCTGCGACATGTTGTTTTGATTTTCCACCGTCGAGCGGTTCCGGTTCAGCACGCCCAGGCTCAAATCCACCTGCGGGATCTGCGCATCCACCGGCCCGTAAAATATCCCGTAGCCGGCACGAATCACCGTCTTGTGGTCCTTGAACGGATCCCAGGCGAACGAAATGCGCGGAGCCACGTCGCCGTAGTACGTGTTCAGCGGCTCGAACTGGCTGTCGATCTCGTAGCGGATTCCGTAGTTCAGCTTGAAATTGGAGGCCACCGCCCAGGAGTCCTGCCAGTACAGGCCCGTCAGCGGCCGTGTGTACGCCGGGTAATCCGGGTTCCCGAATCCCTGCTGGTACACCTGCGGCGCGCCCAGCGAAGCCGCCTGCAGAGAGGTCAGTTCGGCCCCGGACGTGGACAGCCCGCAAGGGTTCGGGTTTCCCGGAAGCAGGCACAGGCTCAGCGCCGCGCCCGGCAGCGGACCAAACACGAATCTTCCCGGGAAGAAGGTGTGGGATTCCGTGTGATTGCCGCGCAGCAACTCGTCGCCCCCGAACTTCATCGTGTGAGAGCCGCGAATCAACGTGAAGTTGTCCTGGAACTCCAGCCGGCGAAGGATCGTCAGGCTCGGCAGGAAGATGTTGGTCCCCAGGTTGTTCGCGAAGCCGGCAATCTGCAGGCCCACTTCCCCCGGCTCGTTCGGAATCACGTTGAAGCTGTTGTAATCCCACTGCAGCCGGAACTCATTCTGCGCCGTCGGGCTGAACGTGTGGTACCACGCGCCCTCGATGTTGTCGTCGTAGTTGTGGATCGAGCTCCCGGCTGAAAAACCCGTCAGCGACTGCACGTCCGGATTTTCTTCCAGGTCGTGCCCGAAGCGGTAGCTCAGGAAGAACTGGTTGGCCTGGTTGTAGTGGTAATCCAGCCGGGCGGAAGCCAGGTACTGCCGCGTGTTGTAATTGAAGAGACCGCCGTTCGTCTCCAACTGGTTGATCAGGTAGTTGTTGATCGCCGTGTTGATCGGCTGCAGGCCGGTTACCGGGCTCACCGTCAGCGCGCTCTGCAGCGCGCCCGCGCACGTCTGCGCATCCAGCACCGTCACGGTTCCTGGAGGCGCGCCCAGGCACGGCACCATGGGGTCTCCGGGCAGAGCGTTCAGCGCGCTCACAATGCTCTGCTGCCCGAAGCGCGGATCCGTCATCGCAAAGGTGACCGGAGCGGTCGGCGACGGTCCGGCGAAGATGAAGCTGTTGGTCAGCAGCGGAACCGCATTCTGCGCGTCCTGCCGCAGCCCTTCGAAGGACACAAACAGGAACGCCTTGTGCTTCTGGATCGGAAATCCGATGGAACCGCCGTACTGTTCCCGTTCCAGCGAATTCTTGATGGGGCTTCCCTGCGCCGTGAACGAGAAAGGATCACTCGGCGTAAGCGCCTGGGAGAACGCAAAGGGATCGCGGGCGTCCATCGCGTCGTTCCGGAAGTAGCCGAACAGCGACCCGTGGACCGTGTCCGTCCCGGATTTGGTCACGATGTTGATCGACGCTCCGCTGGCCCCGCCCAGGTCCGCGGCGTAGTTGCTGCGGTTCACCTGGAATTCCTGCACCGCGTCCTGGCTCACCGTGCTCCGCACCCCGCCCGCGTCATCCTGGGCCTCGCCGCCGTCGATGGTGATGCTGTTGCCGCGGCCGTTGCTCCCATAGAAGGAAAGGCCGCTCTGCGGCGTCTGCTTCACGCGGAAGTCCTGGTCGTCCGCCAGCCGCGTAGAGTTCGTCACACCCGGCAGCAGCAGTGTAAAGGTCAGATAGTCGCGGCGATCGATGGGCAGGTCTTCGATGTAACGCTCCGTGAGCGTGTTCGCCTGGCTGCTTCGCTCCGTGTCCACCACGGGCGGTGCCGCACTGATTTCAATCACCGTTCCCGCGCTGGCCAGCTTCAGGTGGAAATCCACGAGGACGGTCTCTCCGAGGTGGACGACCACGCCCTTTTGCGTCTCCGACCGGAATCCGGAGAGCTCCACGGTTACATTGTACGTGGCGGGAGGCAGCCCCAGAAAACGGTACTGGCCGGCGCTGTCTGTGGTCGTCTTGTAGCTGGTGCCGCGCGCGGTTTCCACGGCGGTGACATTGGCTTTGGGAAGGCTCGCGGAGGAGGGATCGTACACATTCCCGGAGATGGCGCCTGAGGTGCCGACGCCCTGCCCGTACGCTGCCGTGCAGCACACAACCAAACACACAAACGCAACGCTGAGCCAGTGAATGGACTTCATGATCCCTCCTCATGGCAGCGCCGATCGGCGTTGCCGCTCCCAGCTTGGTGCGGAGCCCAATGCGCGCCCCAGCAGCCACACGCATCCGCCCAACGGCTCAGAGTCCGCGATCTGGGGAAGTTCGCGAAACCGGCCCCGATGCCCAAATTGTGAGACTCACTATCACATTAGAGCGGCTAACGTCAAGAGCGAGGATTCGCGCTTCCGATTCGTGCGATGAAAAATCTAGCGGAGGGACAATACCGCCCGGCCGGAAATGCTCCCCTGGCGCAGGCGGTCCAGTACGGAATTCACTTCGTCGAGCCGGTGCGCGCTGGTTTCGCAGCGGATTTTTCCAGCCGCGGCCATGGCCAGAACCTCGCCGATTTCCCGGCGCGTGCCCACCGCGCTCGCCCGGATGTGCACCTCACCTGCCGCCATCAGGATGGGCGGGAAGCAGAGATTTTCGGCCGGCAATCCCACCACCAGAAGAGTTCCGGTGGGCCGCAAGCTGCAGAACGCAGCCTCGTAAGCGGCGCGCGCGGCCGAAGTGACCAGCGCCAGGTGCACCCCGCCTCGAGCGCGAAGCTCCTGGACCACGTTCGCGGACGATGCATTCAGGCAGCGGGGCGCACCCAGAGACTGGGCCAGCGCAAGTTTGGCGTCGGAGACGTCAATGGCAATCACCTCCGCGCCCAGTTCCCTTCCCAGTTGCACGGCAAGGTGTCCCAGTCCGCCGATTCCGAATATGGCCAGGCGCTGCCCGGGCCGGATTCCGGATTGGCGGAGCGCGCGATGCACGGTCACGCCGGCACAGAACAGCGGCGCGGCCTGGACCGGCGACAGGCCATCGGGAATCCGCACCACGTGGCTGGCCGGCGCGCGCACGAAATCGGCGAATCCGCCGTCCACCATCACTCCCGTGATTTTCTGCCGGGGGCAGAGGTTCTCGTTTCCTTCCCGGCACATCTCGCATTCGCCGCAGGTCCAGAAAATCCAGGGAAGACCGACGCGGTCGCCGACGCGGATGCCGCAGGCTTCGTCTCCCGCCTCCGCCACACGCCCGACGATTTCGTGACCGAGGATCAATGGACGTTTGGCAGCGGCTGCCAACTGCGGCCAGTCGCCATCGGCAAGATGCAGGTCGGAGTGACAGACTCCGCAGGCTTCCAATTCGATGAGAAGTTCGCCAGAGCCGAGAACCGGACGCGGAACCTCCTCAAGGACGAGAGGTTTTTTGAACTCATGCAAAACGGCGGCCTTCATGGGAATCGCTTCGGCGCGACGGGCCAGCCTAGGTCTTGGCGCCCTGAAGGAAGAAGTCCACGGCACTGCGTACGCGTTCGCTCAGGCTGTGCGGCTGCGGAAGGTCCACCACCCATCGCCTTACGGCGGTGGTGTAGAGGCCTTCCATAAACTGGGCGAGATGAGCCACAGGAAACGCAGCGGTGATTTCGCCGCGCTTCTGCCCTTCCGCCAGGATGTTCCGAAGCAGGCTGGAGGCGACTTCTTCGGGCCTGCGGGCCTCCGGGGAACGCACGGGATCCATGGCGCCGGAAAGAACCACGGCGCGCCACAGAGGACGATCCGACTCCGCCTCGCGGGCCATGGCTTCGTACATGCGCCGCAGACGCTCCGCGGTGGAAGCGTGGCTGGAGAGCTCGGTTTCCAGATGTTCCTTGATGCAGGCAAATCCGCGCCGGCCCACTTCGCGGAGCACCGCATCCTTGCTGGGGAAATAGCGGAAGAAGGTGGGCTGGCTGATTTCCAGAATCTGGACGATGTCCTCCACGCGGGTGTTTTCGTATCCGCGCTTACGGAAGAGGCGAATGGAGGTGTCGATGATCTGCTGGCGCAGCCGCGCCTTCTTGCGTTCGCGCAGGCCCAGCTTCTCCGGAACGCTGGGCGGCGCCGGGAAGGGCCGGACCGTCCGGCCGGGAGTTCCGCGGCGCGCTAGATGAGTGCTGGGCATGAGAAAGCCATCTCCTTGACCGGCCCGTCCGCGCTCCGCCGCGCGCCGGCCGGAATTTGAGAGTTACTCTAACATGGTAGCCACATGCGCGAAAGCGGGTCCGGGCGCGGAGCCAAAGCGCCCGGGCGATAACCGGCTCAGCTTTGCGCGGGGTCCGCGTGGATCTGCTGCTCGACCAGCGCGCACAGGATGTGGCCGATGGTGATGTGGGCCTCCTGGATGCGCTGGGCATCCTGCGACGGAACGTTTAGCAGAAGATCGGCGCGCGCGCGGAGCGCTCCACCCGATTGACCAGTGAGCGCGGCCACCCAGAGGCCCCTGGCGCGTCCCGCTTCGGCCGCGCGCAGGACGTTGGCGCTCTCGCCGCTGGTGGAGAGAGCAATCAGCACATCGCCGGGGCGCGCGAGCGCCTCGACCTGCCGCGCAAAAACCTGTTCGTAGCCGTAATCGTTGGCCGCGGCGGTGAGCACGGAAGTGTTGACGGTGAGCGCGAGGGCGGCCAAGGGCCGGCGATGGCCGCGCAGGCGCACCACGAATTCCGCGGCGATGTGCTGGGCATCGGCCGCGCTTCCGCCGTTGCCGAACAGGATGATTTTGCCGCCGTCCTGCAGGGAGCGGACGATGCGGCCGGCCAGCGCCGCGATGGCGGCGAGCAGTTCAGCGGAAAAAGCATGCTTGACGCGGCAGCTCTCTTCGAGCTGCGCGCGGACGAAATCCTCATGCCTGGGCATTGTGGCGCGAGGGAGTGTACAACTTCGGCCGGGACGCGGGTGAGATTTCTGGCGCGCGCGAGAGGCACGCGATTCGAATAGGAATTCGCGCGAAAGTTGGTCTACACTTCCGGCTTTGTGATCGGATTGCTTTCCATCATCGCGCTGGGATTTTTTCTGGGGATGCGGCACGCCACCGATCCCGACCACGTGATTGCCGTCTCCACCATCGTTTCGCGGCACCGCTCCATCGTGCAGGCCGCGGCGGTGGGCATTCTGTGGGGGATCGGGCACACGCTGACGATTCTGCTGGTGGGAGGAGGAATCATTCTGCTGGGGTGGGTGATTCCGGCGCGCATCGGGCTGTCCATGGAATTTTCCGTGGGGCTGATGCTGATCCTGCTGGGCGTGCTGAACCTGAGCGGATTTCTCGAGTGGCTGGCGGGAAATTTCCCCGCGGCTCAAGCGGCGAAAGGCCAGCTGCAGGTGCACTCGCACGCGCATGCTCATGGCGACTACATCCACACACATGCGCACGGGCACGATCCGGAGGTGCATCCGCACGATCCGTGGCGCACGCCGGTGAGCTGGTTCGACCGCCACTTCGAGGGGCTGGGCTTCTATCATGCGGTGCGCCCCCTGGCGGTGGGATTGGTGCACGGGCTGGCGGGCTCGGCTGCGGTGGCTTTGCTGGTTCTCGGCACGATTCAGGATCCTCGATGGGCGGTGGCCTATCTGCTCGTCTTTGGGCTGGGGACCATAGCGGGCATGATGCTCATCACCGGGGCGCTGGCAGTTCCCTTTGCGGTGGCGAGCCCGCGATTTACACGCTGGAATTCCGGGATGCGAGTTTTTTCAGGCATGATCAGCCTGGCGTTCGGCCTGTTTGTGGTTTATCAAATCGGATTCGTGAACGGGCTGCTGACGGGCAGTCCGAAGTGGACGCCGCGGTAGGACGTGCGGCGGCCAGCGATACCCCCCCTCCCCCCCTTTTTCGGAAGTGCAGAAACCAAAAGAGTTAGCGGGGGTGCGCGCGTATCTGTTGAAACTGCGGGAGATTAAGTAGCTGAGGAATGTGCAGATGCGAGGCGGTTTTGTAACTGCACATTCCAAAAGAGTTAGAAAACGAGATGATGACAAAATCGCGGAAGTGCACATTCTGCGTGGGTTAGCACGGATTGGCGTGGCGGCGATCATCGATAACGAGCCGCGCGGAGTGTATCCTAATATAGATAACTTGTCAATGATAAAATTATATGAAAACTGGAAGGCTAAGCAAAGGGAAAAGAACCCACCCTGAACACCAAGATCGAAGCAAGACGAGGGGGAGTGTGCCACCCGCCCACCTTAAGGAGGTACAACAGAAATGGGGAGAAGCTCTCACCGGAAGCACGCCCAGCGGGAAATAGCCTGCTATCTTCCTAAGAGCTACGATCCGTTAAGCGTTCCTGACATCCGGAAGCACCTAAAAGTTCAGCCTAAGTCAACGCGCGCACATGCCGAAAGGTCAATGATCCGGTTCTTGTGCGTCGTATTTCAGCAGCGCGGGTGACAGATGAGCGCACACTGCATCGCGCCGTGCCAGTTTCTCGAAGGCTCTCCTTCCCCGTTCGACAGGGAAATCAAGGAAGGGGTCGGCGAATCCGAGGGTGCTGCCACACGAAAGAAATCCACCAGACGACCCTGATTTCGGGACGGAACGAATTCGAAGTCGGTCCCGTCGACAAGCCGGAATGGTGAGTACGCAGTGGACTAGGCGGTGCGTGAAGAGGTAGCATCGCTAGATTCTGATTCAGCACATCCGAACGGACTGATGCGGCTGACCCTGTTCGGCTGCGAACACGACAGGAAGGCTTCTCGCCGATTGCTTCGGTATCCGCTCAGAAGGGTCCGCGCGGCACTTGGGATCGTGGTGCTGGTCTTGCGTGGAAGACGGCAAAACACATTCGCGGCGTGTTCGGGAGAGCCTTAGCAACGGCCGAGGACTGGGCTACATCAGCCAAAATCCCGTGTCGAAGACTGAGTTGCCTCGACGCCCACGCAATCTGTTTCCAAGCCCTGGCCTGCAACCGCATCAGGTGCACCTCCTCACGAAGGAGCTTTCCGAGCCATCTCGGTCGATTGCTCTCCTGCTGGTCTTGACAGGCTTAAGAATTGGCGAACTTCTCGAGGTCCGTTGGAAGACCTCGATTTGATCACGGGCGCGCTGCGATCAATTGAAACGATGGACGACGGCCATTTCGATACTCCAAAGACGGACCGCAGCGCTCGTCTCATTCCTTTGGGTCCCGAAGCCGTCGCCTTGCTCGGGAGGCTGGGCCAAGATCAAGTGGATCTAGACAAATTGTTGTTTGCCGCGCGGACAGGCGACCCACTCAACCGGCACAACTTGCCGCGCCGGCATTTTGAAGCCAGCGTGCCAGAAGTTGGGACTCGAAGGAATTACGCGGCATTCTCTTCGCCATTCGCACGCAACAATGCTCGACGCAACAGGAGCGCCGCTAGGAACGGTTCAGGCTCTGCTGGGACACTCAAGTTCCGAAATTACCAGAGAAGCCAAACTGCACGTCACACCTGACGATCTGCATAAGGCGGTGGTGGGCGTCGAGGCCATTGTTTTTGGATTCAAACGGACTCAAGTTGCAGACACTTTACAAAGTGGAGTGTAGGTAAGTTGTTGATTCAATGGAATTGAAGTGGTCGG
>Ga0335077_10012767_pt1 | contig 10503 bp, 9 predicted proteins | sample Lox_Sample_31_FD_207151 | JGI IMG/M metagenome (GOLD analysis project Ga0335077, IMG submission 207151) | Soil microbial communities from Loxahatchee National Wildlife Refuge, Florida, United States - Lox_Sample_3.1 | ecosystem: Environmental > Terrestrial > Soil > Wetlands | place: USA: Florida...
CGTGATCTCGGCGATGCCGCGCGTGATGAGGGCGGCGGTGGAATTGTAACCCAGGCCGACGCCAACCGCGATTCCAGCCGCGATCGCGACCACGTTTTTGAGCGCACCGCCCAACTCGACCCCGATAACATCGGTTGAAGTGTAGAGCCGCAGGGACTCTGAAGAAAATTCGCGCTGCACGAGGCCGGCGACCGCGGGTTCATCAAAAGCAACCGTCACGGCGGTCGGCTGGCCTTCCGCCACTTCCTGCGCGAAACTCGGGCCCGACAGCGCCCCGATCGGCATCGACAAGCCCGCGGTGTTTTCCGCGATCACCTGCGTCATGCGGAGCAGCGTCTCGTTCTCGACGCCCTTGGTCGCGCTCACGACGATCTGGCCGGTGCGTATATGCGGGACCAGGCGTGACAGCGCAGAACGCAGGAACTCAGACGGAATCACCGAGACAATGATGTCGGCGGCTGCGACGGCGGCGTTGTCGCCCGTCACCGTGATCTCGAGCGGAAGCTTGAAGCCGGGAAGAAACTGGACGTTCTCGCCAGCATCGACAATCTCCTTCGCGGCCTCGGGGCTGTGGGCCCAGATGGTGACGGGGCGTCCGTTGCGTGACAGCGAAAGCGCGAGCGCGGTTCCCCAGGCTCCGGAACCAAGTACGACGATCTTTGGTGCGATGGGAAGGATGGTCATGCTGTCTTGGCGGCTCCGAAACGATGCTCGTTGCCGGCCAGCAGGCGGCGGATATTGGGATGATGCTTCATGATGATCAGCAGCGCAACGATGGCCTGCACTACGACGAAGAAGGCAGGTCGCTCACCGCTCACCATGAAGTAGGCGAATACAGGAAAGCTCGCTGCGCCGATGATGGAGGCAAGGGAAACGTAACGCGTGATTCCAAACACGACAGCGAACAGCGCGATCGACGCCAGCGCCGCCCACGGAGCCGCCACCAGGAAAACGCCGAAGCCCGTGGCCACGCCCTTGCCGCCGCGAAACCTGAGCCACACTGGGAACATGTGGCCGAGAACCGCAAACAGTGCGGCCAGTGCTTCCACATTTCGTTGCGGGAACGTGGGGAGCAGCGGACCGGCAATCGCGGCGCCGAGCAGCACCGCCGTGGCGCCTTTCACCACGTCGAGGATGAACGTGGCGGCTCCCAGGCCCTTGCCCTCCGATCGAAGCACGTTGGTTGCGCCGATGTTGCCACTGCCGAGAGTGCGGATGTCCTGCCGGCGGAAGATGCGCACCAGCACATAGCCTACAGGGATCGATCCCAGCAGGTACGCTCCCAGCGCAATCCCGATACATGCAACGAGCATATCGGACTGAGTTTAACAGGTGGGGCGAGCGGCAGGACTCATGCATCGGTGGCGTATTAACTAGAACTGTTCGTCCGCAGACGGCCCATACATCGCCGGCACAACGGCATCGTTAAGCCGTAGATACACGCTCAGTTGGCCGCGATGATGTGCAAGGTGGCTGAAGACGGCGTTCGCGATCATGCGGTAGCGCGCGTCCTCTGAAACGGCACGCCCACCCATTTTGAAGGCCCATTTCGTAATCAGATGGTCGTCGGACGTCGATTCCAGGGAGCGCCGCGCGCTCGCCACGGAGTTGTCCACCATGGCGACGAGTTCTTCGTTCCTTTCCGCGACATTTGGACGAAAGCCCTGGCTCGCTGGATCGTCGAGATTGAGTTCGTCGTGTTCGATCATCAGCGTGATCCAGGCGGGCATGCTTGCGACGAGCGCGGCGAGATAGCCGAGCGGCATGGACCTGGGATGCGGCTTGAAATCGTTGCGGCCTTCGGGGACGCGGATCACGGCTTTGCGCGTGAGAGCGGCTTCGCTCTCCAGTTGGGCAAGCAGGTAACTCTTCAGTTCCATTTTTCAATCTCCGTGGATGAAGTGTTCTAATTCGCGGCGACCGCGTAGAACTTGGAGGCATCGCACTGCTTGAACATGGCGTACCAGGCCTCGAGTGTCGCGGTTGAATAGAGATTGAGCGCCTTGAAGATTTCGCGCGCGAAATCCACGGGCGCGAGGCCGGTCGCGGTGATCACGTTGCCGTCAGTAACGGCGGGAACGCCGCAGTAGAACGCCGTGCCACGATAGCCGCTGGAGATGAGGTATTCACGCGCGTTGCTGGTGTGGCGCAGGTGATCGAGCAAGCCTGCGCGCGCCAGGGCCAGGGTGGCCGCGCAGATGGCCGCGACCGGCACTCCGGAGGCGATGAATTGCGCTGCCAATTCCAGGGCTTCGGAGTTTCCGCGGCTTTCCCATGCATAGCCACCGGGCAGAATCAGCATCGCGCTTTCCTCGGGAAGGACAGCATCGACCATGACGTCCGGCTCGATGCGCACGCCGCCCATGGTCGTCACCGGAGCGAGTGTCGCCGCCACGGTGACCACACGGTAGCGGCTGGGACCGGACTGGAACTTGGGGCTGTTGATGGCCGCAACGGCGTACGCCGCTTCCCAGTCGGCCATGGTGTCAAAGACGAAAAGGTGAACGTTCCTTTTACTGCGCGAGTTCATGGGGGACCACAACCTCCTTCCAACATCTCCATGATCTCGCGTCATATATGACAAAATGTGTCATAATTTGACGCGCACGGTTGAATTCATGCGAAAAAGGTGCAGAACGGTTATGCTGCGCTACGAGACGGTCATGCCTTCCCGGGTGGGACGATGAAGTCGGACCGGCTGCTTTCGGTGCTGCTGCTTCTGCAGGCCAAGGGCCGCGTGACGGAGCGCGAGCTGGCGGAGCGCCTCGAAGTCTCGCAGCGCACCATTCACCGCGACCTCGAGGCCCTGAGCGCCTCGCGTGTGCCGGTGGTGGCGTTGCGCGGCTCGCAGGGCGGGTGGGAACTGGAGAAAGGCTGGCGCACGCAGGTGCCCGGACTCGACGAGGCGGAACTGCGCGCCCTGCTCATGGCGCAGCCGCGCGTGGTAGGGCATTCCCGCCTGGCGGCGGCGGCGGAAAGCGCGCTGAACAAGGTGATGGCCGCGCTGCCGGGCCCGATGCGGGAGCAGGCCGCCGCCATGCGCGAGCGCCTCCACGTGGATCCAACCGGCTGGTGGGAAACCGGCGAAGACCTGTCGATGCTCTCCATTGTCCAAGACGCGGTCGCCCGCCAGCGGCAGCTGGCCTTCGACTACGTGCGCGCCGATGGGCAGCGGAGCGCGCGAACGGTGGATCCCCTGGGCCTGGTGGCCAAGGGCACAAGCTGGTACCTGGTGGCGCGCGGGGCAAGCGGGCTGAGGACGTTCCGCGTTTCGCGCATGACAGGCGCCGCCGTGCTGGGCAGCAGCTTCGTGCGGCCGGCGAGGTTCGGTCTTGCCGAGTACTGGACGAGGACCACCGCCGAGCTCGAGGGAAAGCGCAGACGCTTTTCGGTGGTGCTGGCGCTTGCGCCCGCTGCCGTGCAAATGCTGGCGCCGCGTTGCCCCACAGCACCGGTTGAGCTTCCCCGGGGTGCGGGTCCACTACCCGACGGATGGCTCACTGTCCGCGCCGAATTCGACGACGAGGAGTATGCCCGTTTTGTCGTGCTGGGCCTGGGAACCCGCGTGCAAGCCATTGAACCGGTGGAGTTTCGCCGATCGATCCAGGAAGAAGCGCAGGCGATGGCGCGGCAAGGGAGCCGCCCCTCTCAGAAAAATCTGAGCGCCACAGCTTAACAGCGTCGTGTATACTCGTGCCGCTTTCGCACTGGCGTGCAACTTCCCTTGGAAAGGCGAAACACTATGCCCAGCTATCTCGTGCAAGCTTCGTATACCAGCGAGTCCATCGCTTCCCTTATCAAGACTCCGCAGGACCGCGGAGAGGTTGTTCGCAAATCGGTTGAGAAACTCGGCGGGAAACTGGTCGGCGGCTGGCTCTCGTTTGGCGATTACGATGTCGTCCTGATCGCCGAGTTGCCTGATCATGTCAGCGCGGCTGCCATTGCCATGGCAGCTGCTGCGGGCGGCTCATTGAAGGGAATCAAGACAACACCGTTGTTGACCTTCGAGGAAGGCCTCGCCGCTGCGAAAAAGGCGGCCGGCTCGGGATACGTTCCGGTTAAGAAACATTGAACTCGCTCCCCACTTAGCGCGACCTCCGGTTTCACAAAGGTGGGGCGCGCGCTTTGATTTCTAGTCCACCATGATTTCGCCTGGCAGGATGGGCCTGGTGCGCGGAAGGATTCCGCGCCACGCCAGCGTGCCCATGAACGCCAGCGTGCCGGCGAAGATGATGAGCTTGATCAGGTCGCCGGGTTCGCCCCGGGGCAGCGCCTTCCACAAGACCAGGAGAAGTGTCTGCGCCGCGGTCACGGCCCACACAGAACCGTAGAAATAGCGGCGTTCCACGCCTTCGCCCTTTGTGGAGCGGCCCACGCGCGGCAGCAGCCCGGCCGCGCCCAGCAACAGGATCAGTACGCACAGGGGCAAGTACGCGTACTGGTAAAGCTGCTTCATCAGCCACACGCCGCTTGCGACCGCGATCACGAGTCCGGCCAGATTCAGCAGGGCAAAGTTCAGGACGGCGTTCCAGGCGAAGGTGTAGCACACCTTGCGATAGAGCGGGTTGGGGCGGTCTTCGTCGAAGCGCAGGATGTAGGGCGCGGGCTCCACTCCGGGCAACTGCCCGTACAGCCCCGCGATTCCGGTGCCGATGAGAACCGCGGCAAGCCACAACGAGTTATAGCGGCTGAAGCCGTGGGCGAAAAGGCTGAACGTGAGCGGGCCCGGCGCCAGGAAGAAAACCCAGATCCAGATAGGCCAGTGGAGAAACCGGTAGTAGGTCTTATTGCGCACGCGCATTTTGCGGGCATCCGCATATTCAATCCTGCCGCTGTATCGCATTGAGTAAAGTTTTTCATTTGGGCTGGAACCGCGTCAATTCGGATCACTTATTCTGAGCTTTGGCCCTGATTTTCGCTCCGCAAATATGGCTTGTCCTTATCGTCGCGGCCAGCATTCTGCTGATGCTGGTGCGGCCTCGCGGCATTGCCGAGGTCTACTGGGTCGGCTGCGGTGCGGTATTGCTGGTCGCGCTGCGGCTCATCCCCCTGAAACTCGCCGGCCAGGCCATCGCAGCCGGGACCGATGTCTATCTTTTTCTGACGGGAATGATGCTGCTTTCGGAACTGGCGCATGATTTCGGCGTGTTCGGGTGGATGGCCTCGGTTGCCGAGCAGCATGCGAATGGGTCGCCGATCCGGCTGTTCTCCCTCATCTACCTCGTAGGGACGCTGGTCACGATATTTATGTCGAATGATGCGACCGCCGTGGTGCTGACTCCCGCGGTGCTGGCGGCCGTGCGCAGGGCAAAAGCCGAGCCTCTTCCGTACCTGTTTGCCTGTGCGCTGATCGCGAACGCGGCTTCGTTCGTGCTGCCCATATCGAATCCGGCAAACCTGGTGGTGTTTCGCGGCCACATGCCGCCGCTTGCTCACTGGCTGGCATCGTTCGCACTGCCTTCCCTCCTGTCGATCGTTTCGACCTACTTTGTGCTGCGCTGGTGCTTTCGCCGGGAATTGCGTGCTTGCCTGCCTGTGGATCGCGAGCGTACGCACCTGACCGGCAACGGCCGGCTGGTTCTGGCTGGAGTGATCGCTGTCGCAGTCGTGTTGATAGTGGTTTCCGCCATGAGCATCGACCTGGGCCTTCCCACGTGCATTTGCGCGCTCGTCATAACGGCGATCATCGCGATCAGGGCGCGCACGAATCCACTGGGAATCGTGCGACGCGTGAGCTGGAGCGTGCTGCCGCTGGTCGGCGGCCTGTTCATCCTCATGGAGGCCATGGTCTCGGTGGGAGCACTGCGCTACACGTCAGCCGCATTGGCCTGGGTGGAGAAGTTGCCCGCGGCGCCGGGGGCGCTCATGACGGGAAGCGTAGTCGGGTTCGGGAATAACCTTATCAACAACCTGCCTCTCGGCCTGATTGCCGGCAGCACGCTCAACTCGGCGCATGTGCACGGCGTCATCCAGAGCGCGGTGTTGATCGGCGTGGATCTTGGCCCCAACCTTTCAGTAACCGGCTCGCTGGCCACGATTCTTTGGCTGATTGCGATGCGGCGCGAAGGGCTGCACGTGGGCTTCGGGACTTTTCTCAAGGTGGGCGTGATTGCAATGCCGGTGGCGCTGGGGCTGGCGCTGGCGAGCGCGGCGCTGTTCTGAACTCGCTACATACGCCGAACCATGAGACGACATCTTCCCAGGTCTCAGAATAGAGACCTGGGGCACCCAGGTTGAAAACTACTTCGCGCGGGACTGGGTCTTCAACAGAGCCACCGTTGCCTTGGGATTGATCAGGTGGATGCGGCCGTCCGGGCTGCGATCGGCGCCGCGTTTCATCAAGTCGATGGTCTGCTCCGGCGTAAGCGATGGGTCCAATGCGATCAGCTTGGCTGCCAGGTTCACCGCGTTCGGCGATGACATCGACGTGCCGGAGAGCTTCAGCTTCTTTCCACCCGGCACATAGCTCTCCACCTGGAATCCATTCGCGTGGAGCGCCACGGTATTGCCGTAGCTGGTAAACATGGTCTCTTCGCCAGCCTGGTCCACCGCGCCCACGGCAATCAAATTGGGAAGACGAAGCGAGGAAGGGACGTTCTGGGCGAAACTGGTGTCGCTGTTCGAGTTTCCGGCGGCACAAATGAACAGGGTATTCGGCGCGCTGCGGATTGCGCCCTCAATCGCTTCGCGCCAGACGCCGAAGATTTTTTGCGCCATTTCCTTGCGTGCCGCGGGATCCTTCTCGGCACTGGTCCTTGTCAGCCAATATTCGAATTCTTCCAGGTTGTCGGCCCAACTGATGTTCACTACGCGGACGTCGTTGGTTCTGAAGTAGTCGCCCACCTGCTGGAAGTCAGCCTTGAACTTGTTGGCCCATTCCAGGGTGGGGGGAAAGGGCATCGCGCCAATATTGTCGTTGAACTGCACCACGACGATTCGCGCTGCCGGATTCCCACGCACTGCGATCCCGGCAACGTGGGTTCCATGCAAGTACTCGAAGATGAATCCCTCCGCCTTCATAAACTCCGCAGCCTTGTCGGGCGGCATGGACGCAAGCGTCTTCCTGGCCTCTGCAGCGGCGGGGGAGTCAACGCCGTTGAACACGTCGTTCAACCCTTCCTGCAGCGCGACCACCCTGGGGTACCACTCCATCTGTTCCGGCGTCAGCGTCTGCAGATCGGCGTTGTTGGGATTTCCGTAATTGTCGAAGGAGAGCCCGTGCGGGCTGTGCGAGCCGGGCGCGGGATCGCGGAACAGTTGATCCGGATAGAGCGAGGTATCGACACCCGAATCCCAGATGCCGATGCGCACGGGGGTCAGCTTCTGTTCGCCGGTCAGGGTGACTTCGCGCGCCGCCCATATATCGGGTTTGCGAACACTATGCGCCGCGATGTGGGAGGAAAGAATCGGCAGTGCAATCTGCTTGAGGGGAAAGACCACCTTGATGAAGGTGCGGTCTTCGATCATTGTCTCGGCGGCCGACAGATCGACGGTGCCGGATTTCGCTGCGCCCTGGTCGACTTCCTCCTTTTCGCTTCCGACGATCAAATCCGGAGTTGTGATCTCGAGACTTCTTCTCATGCTCCTGGCGCGATCCTGGATGAGCTTCCAATCCAGCGCATTCAGATTGCCCTGGAACTTTTCCCGGAAGGCCTGCTCGAATGCCGGGCCCGCTGCGGCATGCTCCGCAAGGCGCGCCTTGATGAGCGGACGGTCCAGCATTCCGGACGAGGCCTGGCCCTGCGGCTTGTCCTGCAACATGCGCAGAGCCGTGCAGGTCGCCAGCGCCGCGTCGTTCTCATTGGTGAGCAATTCCACGTTGAGCCTGGTCTCGTAGAGCTGGCGCAGAGTGCTCTTGTCTGCGATTTCGTAATCGCTGAGCACCGACTCGATGTCATGGAGAACCTGACGCGCGAAGGCATTAAACGCGGCGTCATCGGCCGTGAGAAAGACGCTGGGAGGTTTGCTTATCGGGTAACTGAAGCGCGGCAGGTCGCTGGCCGAGTTGACCTTTTTCTTCGCCGTCCCCGCGGATTCCTGGGCGGAAAGCGCAACGACGTGACAAACGATCAACGCTGCCGCGAGCGAAAGCGCGGAAACACGTCCCTGGATCTTCAATACGCACCTCGTTCGGCAAGCAGAACCGGCCCGTGAACCGCAGTGACGATCATCCCACAATCTTTCCCGCTGTTGCCCAACCATTTATTGCACGATTGCGATGGAGCCCTTCGACACGGCTCTACATGAGACGCCGGCGGATCAGGTCCAGCGCCTGCGTCGATGCCCATTCGCGAATGCGCGCCCGCGAACCGCGGAACGTGTGTTCCAGAACATCGGTCTTGTGCGCGTCGCTCACCGCGATGTACACCCGTCCGACCGGCTTGGAGTCGGAGCCGCCGGTCGGGCCGGCCACACCTGTCACGCCCAGACCGATGGTCGCGCCGGTGCGCTGGCGGATGCCGCTGGCGAGCGCCTTCGCCACTTCTTCGGAGACCGCGCCGTGCTGCGAGATCAGGTCCGGCGGAACGTTGGCAAACGAAATCTTCAACTGGTTGGAGTAGACGACGGCACCGCCGAGGAAGGAACGCGAGCTGCCCGGCACCGAGGTGATGCGCTCCGCGATCCGCCCGCCCGTGCAGCTCTCCGCAACCGCGAGGGTTGCCTGGCGAAGGCCCAGGTAGTAGAGAACAATCTGCTCCAGCGAGTCGCCCTGCGACGAATAGAGCCAGTCGTCGAGAGCCTCCTCCATTTTGCTGGCCAGTTCGTCCACCCGTGCCTGCGCGGTTTCCTGCGTGGTCTTCGCGCACAACAGCGTGAGCTGGATGTCGCCGGCGTGGGCAAGGATCGTGGTTTCCACGTCGGTGTACTGGGTGTAGATGGGCGCCAGCAGCTTGTCGGCCTGCGATTCGGGGATCATCGCCGCCTTCAGCGTCCGCTTGGCGATGAAGCGCGGCGGCAGGATTTCGCGCAGGCGCGGAATGCATTCGGCTTCAAACAGCGGCTTGCATTCCGCAGGCGGGCCGGGCACCAGCATCATCAGCTTGCGGTAGCCTTCGTAGAGCGTCTCGATCCACTGGCCGGGCGCGCTGCCGTGGGGATTGGGAAGAATGGTGGCGCCCTTGATGACGTCGGCCTGCTTCAGGTTGTTGGACGGCATGGCGATGCGCCACGTCGCCGCCCGGGCATGCAAGGCGGCCACCTGCTGATTGTCGCGGTGCAGCGTGAGCGAGAGCGCTTCGGCGGCGGCCTCGCGCGTCAGGTCGTCCTCGGTGGGGCCGAGCCCGCCGACCAAGATGATGACATCCGTGCGGCCCAGGGCCGCGCGAATGGCATTGACCAGGTCCTTGCGGCGATCGCCCACAATGGTCTTAAACGCCACCGTGACGCCAATCTCGTTGAGCTTTTCAGTAATGAAAAGCGAGTTGGTGTCCTGCCGGTAGGGGGTCAGCATCTCCGAGCCGACGGCGATGATTTCAGATTTCATAGAGAAACAGGGATCAGGGGTCAGGGGTCAGGGGTCAGGGATCAACGACCCGGTGGATGAAACACTCCAACTCATTCCCGTTGGGGTGAACGCGATGCGGCGGCTAAAATAGATTCAGTCCTTCGACGCCCAAGTCCACATCATAAACGGCTTCGTTGGTGGTCAGGATGGCCGTCCCGAGCGGGGAGAAGGCGATGCCGACGAGGTTGCTTCCTGAAAGGACCAGGGTTGCGTCGCCCTGCGGACTCACGCGGACAATGCCGCGGCGTCCGCGCAGGCAAGCGGCCACGTAGAGGCTGCCGTCGCGGGCAATGGCCAACCCCTGGGGGCGCCCCAGGCCGCGATGCCAGGCCTTGGTATCGCCGTTTGGTTCGATCACCCAGATGGCGTCGTTGGAAGAAAGTGTCGGGCCGGCGACGAACAGCATCCCGGCACGGTTCACGGCCATGTGGTAGGCCGAAACGCTCGGCTCCAGCGTGGCGTGGACGAATATCTTGCGATCGGTGTTGATCTTGAAGATGGTGCCGCTGCGATCGCCGACATAGAGGTTACCCTGGCGGTCGAAGGCGGCGCCCGTGGCGACTCCCATGCCTTCGGAATAGACGGTGAATTCGCCCGCAGAGTCCACGCGGTAAACGGTCCCCTCGGCGCGCGAAGTGACGAAAAGATCGCCGTCGGGGTTGAAAGTCAGGCCGGTGGCGTTGAGGATTCCGGTGACGAAGGGCGTTCCCCGCCCGTCCGGGCTGACGCGCACCACCGAAACCGGCGTAGCCTTACCGCGCTGGCCGGAGATGGTGGCGTAAATCATGCCGGAGCGGCTGACGGCGGGGCTGGTCACTGGATGCAGGCCTGAAGTGAGCTCTCGCGCCACGCGCAGTGGAGCGGCGTTGCTGGAGCCGTGCGGCGTGCGCACTTCCACCAGCCCTGTGGAGGCCAGTTCCGGGACGCGGAACATAAGGCGGCCAGGCCGGCTCATGGTTACCTGCGCCGCGGCGCCGTCCACAAGGACCGCGGGCGGC
>Ga0335077_10012768_pt1 | contig 10503 bp, 9 predicted proteins | sample Lox_Sample_31_FD_207151 | JGI IMG/M metagenome (GOLD analysis project Ga0335077, IMG submission 207151) | Soil microbial communities from Loxahatchee National Wildlife Refuge, Florida, United States - Lox_Sample_3.1 | ecosystem: Environmental > Terrestrial > Soil > Wetlands | place: USA: Florida...
AGGAATCACACAAAACGAGCAGCGGTTGTCGCATCCATCCTGCACTTTGAGGTTGGGCCGGGTACGTTGGTTGGCGGCGTCAAACACCGGCGCAGCAAGCAATTCCGTGTGCGCAAAGATATCGGAGACAAAAATCGGGCTTTCATCCACTTCCGGGTTCTGCAGTTGAGTGAGCGGCACGACCGTGAGGCTGGCAATTTCCGCCAGACGATGCTTATGAGAATTTCCAATCACTTGGGACACACCCGGCAATGCCGCAATTTCCTCAGGCGCCCGCTGTGCATAGCACCCGGTCACGACGATCCGACAATTCGGGTTTTCCCGATGAATCCGCCGGATGGCGGCACGCGCGTCGTGATCGGCGGCTGCCGTCACCGTACAGGTGTTGACCACGACGACCTCGGCTTCGGAAGAAGTCTCAGCGCGCTCCAAACCGCGTTCCTGGAACTGGTGCTCAATCGCTGCCCCGTCGGCCTGCGTCGCACGGCAGCCAAAATTCTCAACGTAGAAGCTTTTCACACTTCTATAGTAACCCGGATAAAACAAATTCATGAGCTGGCGCCAGCAAAACCGTTCATCTTCAATACCCTGACATCTGTATTCCTCGAGAAGGGAGCTCGTATTTTTCCTGGGAAAAAAAATTCATAACTGATTCACACTGGCGAGGAGTGAATCGCTATACTGGTGGACATCATGGGAAAGAAGCACACACAATCCGGAGCTGAGCTAAAAGCGCCGCCGATCATGAAGCGCCGTATCTTGCTCGTGGATGACGACGCGGCGGTGCTGCTGACGTTGAAAGCCGTGCTGGAATTGAATCAATTCCAAGTGGATACGGCGAGCTCTATCGCGGAAGCGATCGAGAGACTTGGGTCGGGCGTGTACCACATGGTGATTACCGATGCTCGCATGGACCACGAGACGGCGGGTTTGGAAGTGATCCGGGCGGCGCGCCAGCGGCCGTACAATCCGGCAACTGCGCTACTTACGGCCTATCCTCCGACGGGTGACGATTGGCACGAAGCCCAAACACTTCTGGTGAAGCCAATCGGGACAGAGGACCTGTTGCGGCAGATCGAGGCCTTGTTAGTACGGCATGAGGATGAGAAGCACCTGGCTGCCACGATCCAACAGGGCAAAGATGCGCGGTCTGCGGAAAGCGCCGAGCATCGCAGACCGGCGGTCTAAGTTGTAGGAACGCTGACTGCCTGCCCTAGGCGGATGCCGCTGTTCGTTTGCCTTGAAAACATTCCCGGCACAACACCGGACGTCCTTGGGTGGGCTTGAACGGAACGGTGGTCTCTTTGCCGCACTGCGAACAGGTGGCGCGGGTTTCCACTCTACGGAACCGGGGTTTTTCCGGAACTGTACCCAGCACTGAAACCCGTTTCGCTTTACAGGCCTTGCAGCGCTTGGGCTCGTTCTTGAATTGCTTGTCGTGAAAAAACAGCTGTTCACCAGCGGTAAATGTAAATTCCGAACCGCAGTCGATGCACTTGAGGATCTTGTCTTGGAATTCCATTGAGGATGCTCTCCCTTCGCCCACTGCACACCGAGGCTGGCGGTGAGTGCACCGCCGGGCGCAAGAATGCGCAGACCCTTGCTTTCATCCCCTCATTGAGACTTCGGACAGCCCCTGGATTCGGCCCACCATGCCAGAGTGGCATGGCTACTGCAGCGGACAGTCGCCCCAAGACAAAAACCGCGTCCCCGATTGCGGTTACAAAAAAAGGAAAGAGGCCGCACCCTGAACTGCGGCCTTTCTGACTACTCTTGTTCTTTACGTGCTTTCTTCCGGCTGCGCTTCCGTGCTAAAGCTTCTTTCACACGCTGCTTCTCGCCCGGCTTCAAATAGAAAGAGTGGCGCTTAACCTCCTTGATGATGTCTTCCTGCTGCACCTTCCGTTTAAAACGGCGTAATGCATTTTCAAGAGATTCGCCCTCTTGCAATCTGACTTCTGCCAACGAAACCACACCCCCAAACTGATCCCGGTTGGGACTGGATAGTTATTGCAAAGGTACGCATCACAAGTCAAGCGCAGTTATCTCGTGCCGCCAAAGGGTTTGAGCATCGGCTCAGAAGCTCATCCGTAACGCAAGTTGAATCTGCCGGGGAGGGTACGAATTCATGACCTTTATCGGATTCGAAGGAATCTGAAAATGTCCGGGGAAGTAGTTGATTCCAATGCTGTTACTTATCTTTTCAAAATATGCAGTATCGCTCTCCAGGCCATCTTCAGTGATTTGCACCAGGCGGTTATCCCGGTTGAACAGATTGAAGGACTCTCCAATTAGGTCTAACTTCAGCCGGTCATGAACGTAGAGTCGGCGCGTGAGCCGCAAATCCATGGAAGCGTAATCGGGGCCCAGAAAGGAGTCCCGCGCCGCTCCTGGAAGGCGGTCATTCATGTCGTTGCCGTCTTGATTCGGATCACCGGAGACCATCACGTTCACCGGTCTGCCACTGCCGAAGGTGTAGATTCCGGCGAGTTTCCAATCATTAAAGATTTTTCCGAGGAATTCCTGACCACGATGAAAGGGCCACGGCTCGGCAATCCAGGAAAACACAAAACGATGGCGCTGGTCAGTCACGCTGTTACCGCGCTCCGTATTGGGTGCATACGAGTTCTGCACGAGTGCGGGACGGCCCGCCACCAGCGCATCCTGGCCATCATCGATCGCATGAGCGTACGTATACGCCAGGCGGAAATACACACCACTCGTCATTTGCCGCCGAATAGACAGCGTTCCAGCGTGATAGACGCTCGACGCGGCACTTTCAAAAACGTCAATTGCTCCGAGTTGTGGAATTGGCCGTGCCAGTGGATTGATGCACGGAGGCCACGGACAGGTGAAAGACGGAACCATCTGCCATGTCGAATACGATGGCACCCCGTAGTACGTTCCGAGGAAGTTTACGCCTGAACTGTCATAGATGGGATATTCCACGTTGACGGGCGGCGGCAGATTCACATCGCGCGCGCGAATCAGGTCGATGCCATGCACGTACATGTAAGATGTGCCGACTGCGATTCGATGCGCAACCTCCCGCTCGATACCCAGGCTCGCCTGTTCAACTTTTGGAGTCTTGAAATTGGGAGAAAAAGAAGAAATCCCGGCTTGCGCAAATTGCGCGAGGTCCTTGGGCAGAGAACAGTAATCTGCACTCAGCGGGCAATTGACCAACGGATTCGGATACTGCGGAAACACCTGGTGATCATAGTAGTCAGACTTGTCCAGAAAGAGATTCTGGGATGAAATTCCGTTATCCGTCGCAATGGTCGACGTATAAATCTGCGGAATGCGAGTGTAGAACCAGCCATACCCACCCCGTATGACCAGCGGCCGCGTATTTCCGATGGAGTAAGCCCAGCCGACTCGAGGCGCAAAGTTATAGGGTTCGTAGGGAATCTTGCCGGAGTCCGGCCACAGGGGATTGCTCACCAACCCTTTGCGCGTGAATGTCTGCAAATCGTAGCGTGCGCCGAGACTGAGTGCGAGATGATCGGTCACCCGCATTGAATCCTGCACGAACCCCGCGTATTCGTCCGTGTCAGGATGTGAAACCGCTGTGCCAAAATTCTGAATGTAATATTTGGCAACCTGGTGGGCATAGGCGCGCAACGGGGTCAGTTCGAGACCAGCTTCCATCGGAGCGAACGTGAAGGGATTCACCTTAATTGGATCAAAGATGTACTCTCCGCCGGATTCCGCGGGAAAGAAATTGTAGATCCAGGTGAGCAGGGCGTCACCGCCGAACTTCCACGAATGGCGTCGCCCTTCCAGGCTGATGGTCTCAGTTATGTGCAGGCGATGCTCGCGTGTCTGCCGTGGAAGAATAGACGAGCGCCCAAATCCATCGATCACATCCTCAATTCGGGTGAACGGTTCGCTGCTATTGCTGGATGACTGCTGCAAATCGCGGGAGAACTGTGCGCGCAGATGACTCATGAGCTTCCAGGAAAGCGCGCTGGTCAAGGAAATCGATCCACTCTCGGTTGCCACCTGCTCCTGGCCATTGTCGCTGGTTCCGAAGGTGGTCAGCGGACTCGCCGGATCAAGGAAAACATTGTTTTGTCCCCAATATCGCGACGTACTCAGGCGAGCGGACAACGCCTCATGCGGCGTGAGTGCGACATCCAGTTTGAAAAACTCTGCGTTGCCCATCATCCGCGCGGGATACGAACCCGCAAGTCCGGTGAGCGTATTTGCCGTCGCAAACACTATTCCCATGTCGCTGGCTTCGTAATCGCCCGGAGAATATGGTCCAAGCCCGGGTTGTGGAGTCACTTGCGAACTCCCGTCCAAAAATCGGACCACGATCGGCACATGAAAAATGTGCTGATCGAATCCGGCAAAGAAAAAAGTCCGGTTCCGCTGAATGGGGCCACCCAGTGTGAATCCAAACTGCTGCTGTTGCTGCTGCGGCTTAAAGTCAAGATATGGGTGTGTGGCGCCGAACCCGCTGTCACGCAGGAAATAGAAATCGCTCCCGTGCAGCTGGTTTGATCCCGATTTCGTAACTACGTTGACCACCGCACCTCCGGAACGTCCAAGTTCGGCCCCATAAGTATTAGAAGAAACACGAAACTCTTGCACGACTTCATTAGAGAACTGATACGGAGCTCGATAGCGGCCGCGAGCCTCCGCGAAAAACGCGTTATTGTTGTCCGCGCCATCGACGAGATAGCTCGACTGAAAGCCTCGAATTCCACCGAAGGCCAGATCCCCATTTGATCCCGACGTCATACCACGCGGATCCTGCGTCACGCCCGGTGTCATCAGCGCTAAATCCGTAAAGCGGCGCCCATCGAGCGGCAGTTCGTCAATTGCGCGCGTCTCGATCCACGAGGAGACAGCGGTTGCTTGCGTATCAATCGTCGGCGGCGCACCTGACACCGTAAGCGTCTCCGTTGCCCCGGCCACATTCAGCCTGAACTGTAGTTCCGTCAGGCCCCCGATTGCGACCTGAAGCTGGGGCGTGGCCTGAGCAGACATTCCGGTTGCAGTTGCGCGGCCCGTATAGCCGCCAGGAGGGAGCATCTCAAATGAAAAATGCCCCTGTGGATCCGTGGCGATGGAGTAGCGAAAACCTGTTTCGACGTTAATCAAGACGACCGTCGCATCCGGAATCGCACCTCCCGTTGCGTCCACTACCGTGCCCTTTACCGCACCCGTTGAGGCATCCTGGGCTGCCGCGCTCGATAGCAGAAGCAGTAGTACCGCCGCGAAGGGGCGCCAGGCACATTTTGCCCTCGAGGTTGGCGACGAGGTTGTCAAGATTCTGAGTGCCAGGAAATGTTGAGTAAAAGAGAGGCCAGCGCAACGACTGGGACCAGGCATAACGTTTCCACCGCGAATGAATTTTCAGCACGGCGGGCCCAGTCTGGACGAGAGACACCTCTGGTATAGCAACATGTCAAGACTCCAGTCTGTGAGACGGAGCCGGACCGCTTAAGATATTCCCGATGTGGGAAAACAACGGCACGCTGCGGTGATAACGCAGAGGACGAACACAATGGCGTTTGCAGACCTTTCAAGAGTCATAGCAGTAGCACTGCTGATTGGGGCAGGAATCTCGAACGCGGGCAGAGGTCAGCAGAATTCTGCGCAAAACGAGTTTTCGGCCGTGCTCGGCAACCTGGGCGATAACCAGTCACCCGGAGCGTCCCTCATCGTTCGGCAGAGTGGGCAGACTTTATTCGAGCGAGGATATGGGCTAAGAGACTTACGGACGCGAACTAGTATCGATTCGCATACAAATTTTCGCCTGGCGTCATGCACGAAGCAATTTACCGCAATGGCAATCATGCTGTTGGTCCACGATGGGAAATTGCGCTATGACGAACCTCTAACACAAATTTTTCCCGAGTTCCCGGATTATGGAAAAAGCATCACCATCCGCAATCTGCTGAATCACACATCGGGCTTGCCAGACTACGAATCCCTCATGGAAGCAGCTTCTGGAGATCACCCACGGTGGTCGGCGGATCGCCAGATCAGCGATGCGGAGGTGCTAACTCTTCTTGAAACGCAACAGCGGGGGAAGTTTGTTTCCGGAACTCAATGGTCCTACAGCAACTCGGGTTATGTGCTGTTAGGTCTGATCGTAAGCAAAGTTTCGGGAAAGCCGTTTCAGGAGTTCCTCCACGACCGAATTTTCGCTCCGTTGGGAATGAAGCATACTTTGGTGTATTTAAAAGGAAAGAATCAGATTCTGGATCGCGCTTATGGCTATACACGAAACGGCAACCAATTCATCGAAACTGACCAAAGTGCAACCTCAGCTACACTTGGGGACGGTGGCATTTACTCGAATCTCGAAGACTTGTCGAAATGGGATGACGCTCTCTGGCATCACACGCTCCTTTCAGCAGACGAAGCGAAAGTGGCGGTAGCCCCGGTAAAACTGCTCGATGGATCGCTTCCAACCTGGACTGGCGATCCAGACGATACGAATCCGCAGGCCGGAAAACCGATTTCGTATGGTTTTGGCTGGTTCGTGGACGACTATGAGGGACATCACCGCATGTGGCACTACGGAGAGACCACCGGCTTCAAAACTGCCATTGAGCGCTTCACGGATGATGGCCTCACCATCATCATTCTGTGCAACAGGTCTGATCTGGATCCGAGCTCGCTTGCGCTGAAGCTAGCCCCAGTCGCGTTGCGATCGCGTAATTCGCGGGTCCATGCCGCATTCCCCAATTAGCTCGTTAACAGTTGCTGAGCTTTTGCTGAACCAGCTCTTCGGTGCGGCGAAAGACTTCGTCTTCGGACATAGCTGTGGAGTCCAGCACAAGCGCATCCGGCGCCGGCACCAGGGGCGACACCGCCCGGGTTCTATCACGCTGATCGCGCATCCGCAGTTCCGCTGCGGTCATCTCGGCAGCCGCTCCCTGCAAATTCTGTTGCCGTAATCTCCGTTGCTCGCGGATCACAGGGTCGGCATCAAGAAAGATTTTAACGTCGGCGTTGGGAAAAACCTTCGTGCCAATGTCGCGCCCTTCCATTACGATGCCTCCTCCGGTCCCCATTTCCTGCTGCCGTGCCACCATCCACTCCCGTAGCTTGGGATGAACCGAAACGCGCGACGCTGCTTCGGTGACGTCGGTCTCGCGGATACGCTGGGTCACATCTTTCCCATCTAGCATTACGCGATTGCCGGTTGCTGCGGGCTCGAGCTGAATTCGGGAATTTTGCGCCAGCTTCAGCAAGGCATCCTCATCGCCGAACGAAATATCGTTCAGGATCGCCTTGAGCGCCAGCGCACGATACATGGCGCCGCTCTCGAGATTGGTGTATCCCAGCTTGCGCGCCAAACGGGAGGCGATCGTGCTCTTTCCCACGCCGGCCGGGCCATCAATGGCGATGATTAACTTGCCACGCGAATCGCTCATCCCTAAACAAGCGATTGTACACGCTGGGGTTAGTCCGATCCGTGCGAGTTTACGTTGAGCGCAGAACGGTGGCTTATGCCAGCACTGCCGGAGTGGCTTGGAGCAAACTACGGGTGTAGGCATCCCGGGGCTGCTCCGTAATCTGCTGTGTTGGCCCAATCTCAACGATCTTTCCCTGGTACATGACAGCGATACGCGTTGCCAGGTAACGAACCAGCGGCATGGAGTGTGAGATAAAAAGATATGTCAGGCCAAACTCGCGCTGCAGCTGTGCCAAGAGATTGACTATTTGCGCACCGACGCTCACGTCAAGCGCTGAGACCGGCTCATCCGCGACAATGAATTTGGGGCGTAACGCCAATGCGCGCGCAATTCCGATCCGCTGTCGCTGGCCGCCGCTAAACTCATGAGGAAATCTATTTCGTGCGGAGTCATCCAGTCCGACGGCCTTGAGCAACTGGCTGACCCGTGTCCCTCGATCGGCAGCGCTCATGCCAGTTCCGTTCCCGCCGCCGTGAATCAGCATCGGCTCGGCGATCAGTTGTTCCACTCGCATCCGCGGATCAAGCGAGCCAAACGGATCCTGGAAGATGATCTGCATTTCCCGGCGTAGAGCCCGCATTTCCGCGGAATTAGCCGTCAGCAAATTTTTGCCTTGATAAATAATTGAGCCGGAAGTCGGCTCAATAAGACGCAAGATCATCCGCCCCAGAGTGCTCTTACCGGATCCCGATTCCCCCACCAGACCAAGGGTCTCACCCGCCGCTGCGATGTCCAGGCTAACGTCGTCAACTGCTCGCAGCTCGCTTTTGGCAGTACCGCCGAACATTGATTCGCCCAGCGGAAACACCTTTGTCAGATTTCGCACTTCAAGAAAGGGCACGTAAGCATGTTATCAATAGATCAGCGGCGCACCGGAACCATAACCAATCCCGATACCTCCCATAAATACTTTCAATTTCCGTCCCCCTCATCCCGCAGGTAAAGTGATGCCCTTAAGTTCGAATCTGCCTTGGGAGGAAGTTGCAGTTCATGGGAACCGGACGCTTTGCCTGGATGGTGCTCCTCTCCATCATCTTTATTACGTCTGCACCGTTACTTTCAGCACAAACCGCCGCCGATAACCAAGCCGCACGGATTGCAGCACTCGAGCAGCAGGTCACGGACGCAAGGACTTCTGGCGACAATGCCTGGATGCTCACCAGCGCAGCTCTAGTCCTGATGATGACCGGCCCAGGCCTGGCCTTGTTTTATGGCGGGCTCGTGCGCAAAAAGAACGTCTTGGCCACCATGATGCAAAGCTTTTCCATGATGGCCATCATCTCGATTTTATGGGCGCTTTTTGGATACAGCCTGTGCTTCGGTCCTGGCAACAGCTTCATCGGCGGCTTTCATCATCTGTTTCTGCACGGGGTGGGCGCACAACCTGATCCCGATTACGCCGCTACTATCCCGCAGCAGACGTTCATGATTTATCAGTTGATGTTTGCGGTGATCACGCCGGCTCTCATCACGGGCGCCTTTGCCGAACGTATGAAGTTCAGCGCCATGGCCTTGTTCATGATCTTGTGGTCAATCATCGTCTATGCCCCGATGGCGCACATGGTGTGGGGTAAAGGCGGAATGCTCAATGCTTCGCTGGGTGGCCGATTCCCGACGCTGGATTTCGCGGGTGGCACGGTTGTCCACATCACTTCCGGGGTTTCTGCGTTGGTGTGTGCTCTCTCTCTCGGGAAGCGGCTCGGCTATCCGAAGCAGCCGATGCCTCCTCATAGCGTGGTTCTCAGCTTTATCGGCGCATGCATGCTGTGGGTGGGATGGTTCGGCTTTAACGCTGGAAGCGCGCTGGCAGCGGGAAGTTTGGCAACCAGTGCTTTTATAGCCACGCATTTCGCCGCCGCTGCCGCAGTGGTGGGATGGAGTGGCGCAGAATGGCTGCGTAACGGCAAACCAAGCGCTCTGGGCGCCATTTCGGGTGCCGTCGCTGGCCTGGTTGCGGTCACTCCAGCAGCGGGGTTTGTAGGTCCCATGTCCGCCCTGGTTATCGGCTTTGTTGCCGGAATTGTTTGCTACCTCATGGTCGTCAAGGTTAAGGCGCGTTTCGGCTACGACGATTCTCTCGATGCGTTCGGTGTCCACGGCGCAGGCGGGACGCTGGGAGCTTTGCTCACGGGAATCTTCGCAACTAGCTCGGTAAATCCGATCTTTAAAGATGCTCAGGGAAAAACGCTTGCTTCCGGATTGATTGACGGCAATGCGCACCAATTGCTGAACCAATTCGTCGGGGTGCTGATGGCTTGGGGCCTCGCGGTTATTGGCACGTTAATTATTCTGAAAATTGTTGACCTGACCGTTGGGGTTCGCGTCACCAAGGACGACGAAATTCAGGGCCTTGATCTTTCGCAGCACGGTGAAGAAGGCTATTACTGGGAGGTCCCGGCATAGCCTGTGTAAGGGCGGACATTCTTGTCCGCCAATGCACTTGAAACGAAATTGATATGACGAAAATCGAAGCCATTATCCAAAATTCCCGGTTAGATGCCGTCAAAGATGCACTCCACGAAATCGGGGTGGAAGGCATGACGGTGCTCGAAGTCCGAGGTCACGGCCGGCAAAAAGGGCACACGGAGTTCTATCGCGGGCGAGAGTATACGGTCGACCTGATTCCGAAAATCAAGCTCGAACTCGTCCTACCCGACAAAATGGTGGATCAAGTCATACAAACTATTACTAGCGCTGCCCGGACCGGCAAAATTGGGGACGGAAAGATTTTCCTTTCCCGCATCGACGATGCGATTCGTATCCGTAACGACGAGCGCGGCGAGGGAGCCCTGTAGCCCGCCAGAGTTCAAGGCCATGACCACGTCTTCCTTAAATGGCGAACTCCGGGTTCTCTACACAGAAGAATCGGCACGGATCCAAAAAGACTTCGAAAGTGATCGGGATGGGCGCGCGGCGCTGGCCAAGCGCACCGCCCTGGTTGAAAACCTCGTTCGATCGCTTTGGCAGGAGCACATCGAGGGCCTGAGAAACACCCCGTTCGCACTGGTGGCCTTGGGTGGTTTTGGGCGCAGCTGGCTTTTTCCCCACTCGGATATTGATC
>Ga0335077_10012769_pt1 | contig 10502 bp, 11 predicted proteins | sample Lox_Sample_31_FD_207151 | JGI IMG/M metagenome (GOLD analysis project Ga0335077, IMG submission 207151) | Soil microbial communities from Loxahatchee National Wildlife Refuge, Florida, United States - Lox_Sample_3.1 | ecosystem: Environmental > Terrestrial > Soil > Wetlands | place: USA...
CCGTGGTGCCTGGCTCAGAGAGAATCGCGGCGAGCAGTTTGTTTTCTCTCACGATCTCGTTCGCGAGGCGTTGTTTGTAGCGTTCGGCAAAATTGGCCTTCATCAGATAGGTCGCGAGCGTCGCAACATGCATGTTGAAAGAGACCGCACTCGAGGGGCATCCTTGTGCGAGTTCTTCTGCGGCGACGACCCAACCGAGCACACCTGCTCCTGATCCACCGTATTGTTTGGGTGCCACCAGTCCATAGAAGCCGGCTTCCTTGAGCTTGGCGTAGTTCTCATCGGGAGATGTCATTTCCTGATCGTGTTGAACAGCTCGCTTGGCGAAATCCGTGGCGAGTTCCCGCGCCAGTCGCTGAATACGCTCCAAATCTGCATCAAGTTGGAAGTCCATCTTTATACCCTGGAGTTATCGCGCAGGCTTACCCTATGATTTCTCAGATCGCGACGGCCGAGGCGTGCCGCACTCGGGCTGCGTGCGGGCATCTCGCCAACTCGCGCTGATGGCGATGCAGGTCGACATATGCGCCGTTGATCTCGATATGTCCAGTGAAACCCACCCCCGCGACTGCCTCGCCATGATTCAGAAATCCTTCTCTGCCGGCATGGACATGTAAGACCGACTGCAGGCGCCTCGTCAGGTGCGCCTGGCGGAGATGCATCTCTGCGATGCTCGGTTGCGCCTCGAGCATTTTGGCTTACTGCGCAAGCCTCCCCCTTGTAAGACAGGCATTTGCGCTCAGCACGGCGAGAAATCGTGCTATAAGGCCGATTACGATTCTGGATCGAGTTCTCCGGCTCTTGGACGGTCTCTTCAGAGGTGCTTTCATGAGACAGGCCACGACAAAGTCCCGCGTCAGCGTCGCCGGAGTCGAGGTATCCGCTGCGCATTGGATCGGTGGCAAGCGAATAGATCGGAACGCACCTTTGAGGTAATTTCACCGATCGACTGCTCACACATCGCGGACGTATCGGCGGGCGGCGCGGAGGAGATAGAGGCTGCTCTCTCCGCTGCCCGGCGGGCGTTTCCGGCGTGGGCTGCGCTCGGGCCCGAGGGCCGCCATCCGATCCTGCATCGCTTCGGCGAAGCTATCCAGCGCCACGGAAAGAAACTCGCCGCACTAGAAACGATGGACAAGGGCTCGCTGCTTGCCGCCAACGTCCATCGGATGGTGCCTCGCTCCGCGCTCAACATCACGTTTTTCGCGGATTGGGCGCTGAAGCTCCTTTCCGCTCTCCCCCTACCTACCCTGGCTTTGGTGGGGCGAGAGCCTGTAGCTAGCGATAAATCGCGAAACGATCGAATCCCCGGATGTTTACAATCACGTTCGCTACGATCCGGCCGGCGTGGGCGGCGCTGATCACCCCGTGGAACACTCCCATGATGCTGACGACATGGAAGATTGGACCGGCCCTGGCTGCCGGTAACACGCTGGTAGTCAAGCCGCCGGAATGGGCGCCGCTAACCTGTTCAATGCTTGCCGACCTCGCAGACGAAGCGGGAGTGCCGGCAGGCGTCGTCAAGGTTGTGCAGGGGATCGGCGAGGAGGCCGGTGCCGCACTGGTGGCTCACCCCGATGTCGATCGCATCAGTTTCACAGGTTCGACGGATACCGCCCGCCTGATCGGACAGTCGGCGGCGAAATCGATTACGCCAGTGAGCTTTGAACTGGGGGGAAAGTCTCCGTTTATCGTGATGAAAGACGCCGATCTCCGGGCGGCGGCGCAAACCGTGGCGGGGCAGTATTTCAATGCCGGCCAGGTCTGTCTGGCCGGTACTCGCGTGCTCGTCGAAGAGCCGATTGCGGAGGAATTTCTTGCCAGGGTGAGCGAGGAAGTGGCGACGATTAAAGTAGGCGACCCGCGCGATCCGTTGACGAAGGTGGGCCCGCTGATCACCCGCGAGCATTTCAACCAGGTGCAGGGCTTCGTCGAACGGGCCTTGAAAAGCGGCGCCAAGCCCCTATGGGGCGGCGAACGCGACTCTTTCGGCGAACTCTACTATGAACCGACATTGCTGACTAACGTCGGCCGCCAGATGGAAGTTTTCCAACGCGAGGTCTTCGGTCCGGTTCTGACCTGGAACACGTTCAGGGACGAGGACGAAGCGATCGAGCTCGCCAATGATACGACCTACGGCTTGGCGGCAATGGTATTCTCGCGCGACGAGCGGCGCGCGTGGCAGGTGGCTTCGCAGGTAACCGCCGGTACGGTGTGGGTTAATTGCTTCTTCGTCCGTGACCTCGCTGCTCCGTTCGGTGGCGCCCGAAATTCCGGAATCGGCCGCGAGGGCGGTAACTGGAGCTTCGATTTCTACTGCGACGTCAAGAACATCGCGATCTTGAAGGGCTCTTTCGCATAAACGCATACGTGAATCCGACGCCAGTCGCTCGACCGGGTCATCGCACCCAGGATTCCGGCGGCGGCACCGCCGACGTTATCTGCAGCGGTACCTGGACGCGATGTCCGTTGCGCAAGATGTTCAGGTAGACGACTTCGCCAGGCCGCGTGTCCCGAACCCGTTCATAAAAATCCAGGAAACTAGCCACGCGAAACCCATCGATACCGATTACAAGATCATAGCTCTCGTGAAGCGGGATCGATCCGGTAAGTGGCGCGACTATTATCGCCGGTGGAAACGTCATCACGCCGAGCATTGCCACGGCATTCAATACATCACGGATCGGCTGTCGGTATGGATGCAGTCCCGCCGCGGCCCCGGGACTTCCCGGCTCAATATCAACGACCAGCAACCCCTGGATTTCCTTTTCCGCGCTACGCGTCTCGACTCGCAGGTCAATGCCGAAGACCGAGATCTGCTCGTTCGCATCCAGATAGCCCTTGAGTCCCTGAGGTTCGGGGTCGGCCGTCTCCGGCTCAAATCGGTAAGGCGGGGCCTGGCTATCCGATGAAGGTTGGACGGAGTTAGTATCTGCCGTCTGAGAGCGCGGGGACTTTAGAATCTCGGCGGTATCGCCTGCCGACGTGCGCCCCGGATGCCCTATTCCGACAATCACGGCCGCGGCCAATAGCGGTAAAACGACCTGTTGCGATGCTGGTCTTATCCTCATCACAAGGCATGGCCGATTGCTGTCCGCGCGGCCTCACGCTGATCGAGTTGCCGGCTATTTCGCTCGACCACTGAGCGATGCGGAAGTGCGCGCTTTCCTCAGGGCCGACAATCTTCTGACCGGCCAGGAGTTTGCTTCCTGTAGGGTCCCATATCAATGCGGTCGGTACCACCTCCAGATACGTCTGATGATCAGCGTCCTCGATGCGGATCATTGCGCTTAAAGCACCGTCATCCAGCTTGCGGTCGCGCGGGTCTGGAGCACGTGCTGTACAGAGAAACGGGCTTCGGCCTAGACTGCGAAAATCGCACAGGCATCTGATCATGGTGGAGAAGCCGGAACTGCTCGCCGAGGGTGTCTCGGTTTTCTGAGGAGGCGGAAGATCATATGAAGCGGCGTGACGGCTCACGATGACGGCTCCGCAGCGGCCGCCCAGTTTCAAGTCGCTGCGCGGACATTCCAGGCAGGAGATCACAATGAGTGAACATCAACACGCAAAGACGCTCATAGACGAGATCGCCGATTACGCGCTCAAGGTGGGGAAAGAAATCGGCTGGTTCTGCGATCCCCTGACGCCCGGCCGAGGGCGCCTGTACCTGCTACAGCACATTTTAAGAAACCGCCTTCTGAGTTCGGTTCTGCGTCCCGCATGGATGAGCCGCTGCCCCGATCTCGAAGTCATCAGGAAAACCATCGGCCAGATTCGTCAGGAGCTGGTGATGGACGATCAGATCGGCACAGGACACACTGCAATCCTCTGGCAAATGGGGCGCAACATCGGCATCGATGACGCCGAGATGAACTCCGTCAGGCCGCTACCTCTGGTCGACGCCGCATTTAATGTTTGGGAGAACTTGTGCCGCGCGCGCCACTGGATCGTCGGCTGGCTAACGACCTCTGCCGACGAATTTATCCTCAGCACGATGCCCGACAACAACTTTCACCCGGAAGTCTGGAAACGGACCTTTGGCCTCAACGACGAGGAGGTCTTTTTCTTCAGCTATCATCTCAAAGCAGACGAGGATCATGCGGGTCAGGAGGTCTGGGAACCGATTTTGAGATATGTAAGAAGCGAGGCAGATCGCGAGGAAATCTTCGCCGGGCTGATTTCCACGCTTAATGCGGCGAAGCTCTTCTACCAGGGCATTTGCGCAGCCGGGGACGAATACGACCGCGCGCCAAACGGCACCACAAGGAGGTAGCCCAGTACGTCCCTCGGCATGTCGATGCGCGGGTGCGCAGTAGTTAGAAGGGAATGAAGCACGATGCCATGGGACGAAACTTACTACCCGCGATCGATGCGAAACCTGCCGCCGGAAGTGCGCCTTAAGGCGGTTGAGATCGCCAATGCCTTGCTCGAGGAGGGCTATGACGAAGGTAAGGCAATACGCATCGCGATCGCCAAGGCCAAGGAATGGGCAAAGGGATCGGACGCCAATTAAGAAGAACCTTCGATCGAAGGAGGCTCTCCACCACCGCGCTCCGAGTCATCATCGACGCCTGATGGGATAGGGCAATCGCGATCGAGGTCGTCGTAACCACATCACCGACCAGGCCTGCGTTGCGCGCAACCCGGACAACGAAACGGCATTCTCACGATGCCGACAAGCCGAGTCGAGGATGCTATTGATCTCCCCATTCGGCCTGCAGGATCTCGATCGCAGTGTCGAGACGCAACAACGCTACGGCCAGGAGTTCGGCTCGCTCGTTGTCATTCAACCGTTCCTTTTCAAGCCGTGCGACCTGATCGCGCGCGGCGTGGAGAAGAGCGAGCGTCTTCGCATGTGGATGTTGGTTCATGGCCGCTTGTTCCTCGAATATTGGCTTATCGGTCTTATCGCGGCGCGTCTATCCTCGCGGCGCGTCCATCTGCGAGGGAAGTCGCGATTTCGCGGCGGCCAGGAATGCACGCGATAACGTCGCAAGCGCGGCAGCAGGCTCGATGAAACGCTTATCGATCGGTTCGCCCCCTGGTCAAGCGTCCCCGTCGTCCTTGTGAAACGTGCCGGCGGTGATGCCCTTTCGAAGGGCGCGATTGAACTAGAACGTCGCGGTCAGCAAATTCGCGGCAGTTGCTCGCCTGAAAGCAGGTCGAGAATCCTGGGGTTGCCGAGCGCGCCCAGCGCCTCGACGATCGCGTCTCCGCGAGCGCCGACTGTGCCGATGACGCGCGGCTGCGCGCTCACGGTGCATCCGCTCAGAACGTCGAGCGCGCGGTCGGCATGCTCCGCCGTGACAAAAGCCACGAACCGCCCTTCGTTCGCCACGTACAGCGGGTCGAGCCCGAGAAGTTCGCACGCTGCCGCCACCGGTTCGCACACCGCAACCGCACTTTCATCGATCGCGATCGCGACTCCCGCGTCTAACGCGATCTCGTTGAGCGCAGAGGCGAGACCGCCGCGCGTCAGATCGCGCATGCAGTGAACGTCGACGCCTTTCTGCAGCAGGGCGGAGACGGGTTGCCACAAGGGCGCGCAGTCGCTTTCCAGCGCGGTTTCGAAGCTCAGCCCCTTGCGCACCGACATGATCGCAATCCCGTGCCGGCCGACGTCGCCGCTCAGGATGATTACGTCGCCGGGCTGCACGCGGCGCGGCGAGATCTCGACGTCCGCGGCCGCGCCGATGCCGGCGGTGTTGATGAAGACCGCGTCGCCCTTGCCGCGATCGACGACCTTGGTGTCGCCCGTTACCAATTCGACGCCTGCCGCCGCCGCCGCCTCGCGCATCGACGCGACGATAATTTCGAGCATAGCTAGCGGCAGGCCCTCCTCGAGAATGAAGCCGGCGCTAAGATAGAGCGGACGCGCTCCCGCCATCGCGAGGTCGTTGACCGTTCCGAAGACCGCAAGCTTGCCGATGTCGCCGCCGGGAAAAAACAGCGGGCTTACGACATAGGTGTCGGTGGTGAATGCAATTCGTTCCGCGCCGATCCGCATCACCGCACTGTCGTGACGCGCGTCGAGCCACTGATTTGCGAAGGCGGGCAGGAACAGCCGCTCGAGCAACGAGCGCATCATGCGTCCGCCGCCGCCATGCGCAAGTTGAATTGTCTCTGGAAGTTGGTTTGGCAGCGGACAGCTCAATCGGAAATCTCTCGACATAGTTCACACCACGCTCGTCTTAAGCGCGCCCGCGCGGCCGCTGGCCATCACTGTTCGCCGATAACGGAAATACGCAGCGCACGCGCCTTCCGAGGAGACCATGGTCGCCCCGAGGGGCCGTTCGGGCGTGCATCGGGTGCCGAACGCCGGACATTCCGGCGGCTTTTTCAAACCCTGCAGGATGAGCCCGCTCAAGCATTCAGCCGACTCCTCGGCGCTCAGCGTGCCCACGCCGAATCGCAGTTCGGCATCGAAGTCCGCATATTCGGCACGAAGGCCGAGCCCGCTTGAGTCGATTTCGCCGATGCCGCGCCATTTCCGCGGCACCACTTCGAACACTTCGCCAATGATCCTGCGCGCCTCCCGATTGCCGTCCGTCCGCGCCGAACGGCTGTACTGGTTCTCGACGCGCGCTGAGCCTTGTTCGAGTTGCCGAACGCACATGTAAACGCCCTGCAGGACGTCCACAGGTTCAAAACCGGTGACGACGATCGGCACGCCGTAGCGCTCGGCGATCGGAACGTATTCGTCCATCCCCATGATGGTACAGACGTGGCCGGCGGCGAGGAGTCCGTTCACTCTGCTGTCCGGTCCTGACAAAATCGCCGCGATCGCCGGCGGCACGATCACCTGCGAGACCAGGACAAGGAAATTGCGGAGCCCGCGGCGCCTTGCCTCGTACACGGCCATCGCATTCGCGGGCGCAGTGGTCTCGAACCCGACCGCGAAGAACACCACTTCGCGATCCGGGTTTGCCTCTGCCAGCGCGAGCGCGTCGAGCGGTGAATAGATCACGCGCACATCGCCGCCGCCGGCCTTGACGCCGAGCAGATCGCGTTCCGACCCAGGCACGCGCAGCATGTCGCCGAACGAGCAGAAGATCACGCCGGCGCGCGCCGCGATTGCGATAGCTTTGTCCACGGTTTCCAGCGGCGTCACACATACCGGGCATCCGGGACCGTGGATCAGCGTAATTTCCCGCGGCAGCATCTGATCGATCCCGAACCTTACGATCGCATGGGTCTGGCCGCCGCACACTTCCATGATTTGCCACGGGCGTGTCGTGACGCGCGCGATGGCGCGCGCGAAACGCCGCGCGGCGCGCGCCTCGCGATATTCGTCAACGTACTTCACCCGCGCGGCTCCTTGGATTCGGCGATTTCTTCCATCCGATCAAGTTCTTCGAAAACGCGGCGCGCCTCCGCCTCATCGATGCGGCTGATGGCGAAGCCGGCATGCACGATCACGTAGTCGCCGGGCGCGGCCTCCGGCACGAACGCGAGGCAGGCGTCCTTGATGATACCGCCAAAGTCGATTCGCGCGCGTGGAAGATCGCCGCGCTCGATGCTCAGCACTTTACCGGGGATTCCCAGGCACATGTCCGGCCTCCCTTGCCATCTGCCGCGCGATGAACGCCTGCCCGAGCGCGATTCCGCCGTCGTTGGGCGGCACGTTTCGCGGAAAATGGACTTCGAGTCCAGCTCCTTCGAGTCGCGCCGCAGTGCGGCTCAGCAAATATTCGTTCTGAAAGCATCCGCCGCCAAGCACGACGCGCTCGATTTGGACGCGCTTGGCGACGTTGACGGCAAACGCAGCGAGCGAGTTATGAAAGCGCGCGGCGATGCGTGCGATCGGAACATCCTGGCGCAGATCTTCCAGCAGCGCGTCGATCATGGGCGTCCAGTCCCCGACTATCGGCCCTTCGCCGACGAGTCCGATCGAATATTCGCCGCACTGCTCTGCATCACTGTCGAGCGCGTGCTCGAGTTCCATCGCGGCCTGCCCGTCGAAGCTGGCGATGCCGCCAAATCCGCAGAGCGCTGCAACTGCGTCGAAAAGGCGGCCAATACTCGACGTGAGCGGCGCGTTGATGCGCGAGTCAACCATTCCTGCGACCCGATCCATCTCGGCACCCGCGAACAAATGCCCGAGATAGCGATGCGGCGCTATGCCCGCGGCACGAAGAAGGGCGAGCGCCTGGCGGCGTGGCTCGCGGATCGCACGCTCGCCGCCGGGAAGCGCGAACTGCCGCAGGGTCGCGACGCGCTCGAACGCTCCGCTGCGAACGACCAGCGCCTCGCCGCCCCAGACAGTTCCGTCAGTTCCATAACCCGTGCCGTCCCAAGCGAAGCCGAGGACAGGCCCTTCGAGCCGATGCTCGGCTATGCACGCCGCGACGTGTGCGTGATGATGCTGCACGCGGATGAGCGGCGTGCCGAGTCGCTCGGTCAGCCGCTCGGCGGCGATCGTCGATGCGTAATCGGGATGCAGATCGCACGCGAGCAACTCCGGTTTGCATCGGAAGAACGACGTCAGGTCATCGATCGCACGCTGGAAAGAATTGCGCGCAGCGGCGCTGTCGAGGTCGCCGATATGCTGACTGAGGATCGCCTCGCGGTCCAACGCGAGCGCGATCGTATTTTTCACGTGGCCGCCGAGCGCCAGCACCGCCGGACCAACGCCAATGTCGATGGTGACCGGCGTGTAGCCGCGCGCGCGCCGAATCGTGCGCGCGCTCCGCGCGCCAACGCGAACCACGGAATCGTCGAGAGGGCGCGCGACGGGCCGGTTGTGAGTCAGGAACGCGTCCGCTACATTGCCGAGCCGCGTGAGCGCTTCGGCGGTATCCGTGCATATCGGCTCCTCGGAGAGGTTCCCGCTCGTGCACACGACCGGTCGCCGGACCGCCTCGAGTAGCAGCGCATGCAGCGGCGTGTACGGGAGCATCGCGCCGAGCATCGGATTGCGCGGCGCCACGCCCTCCGCGATCCTCGGGCCGATTTCACGGTCAGATTTCCGCAGCAGAACTATCGGTGCGGCCGCTGACACGAGAGCACGCATGTCTTCATTAGACAACGCGCAGTGTGCGCGCATCGCTTCAACCGACGAAAACATCACTGCGAGCGGCTTGTCGGGCCGGTGCTTGCGCTGGCGCAATCGCGCAACTGCGGCGGGATCGAGTGCATCGACGATCAGCTGAAAACCGCCGATGCCTTTGAGCGCGACGATCTGACCGTCGCACACCATTTGGGCGGCAAGCCGCAGCGCCGCATCCTCTCTCGCGAGCGCCCGTCCCGCGGCGCCGATCAGGCTCAGCTTTGGTCCGCACGCAGGGCACGCGATGGTCTCGGCGTGAAAACGCCGGTCGCGCTCATCGTGGTACTCGCGCGCGCAGTCCGGGCACATCGTGAAACGGCACATCGTGGTGCGCGCGCGATCGTACGGCAGGCCGACGACCAGCGAGTGGCGTGGGCCGCAGCTGCTGCAAGTGGTGAACGGATACCGGTAGCGCTGCGAATGCGGGTTGCGGATATCCGCGAGACACGCGGCGCACATCGCAAGGTCGACCGGCAGCGCAGGCCTCGGGTCGACGCCGGCCGAACTTTGAACGATCGCAAACCCGCGTTCGTTGCGCGGCGCCTGCGCGCGGACTTCGACGCGCCTGAGCGCCGCGCCCGCTGGATAGTCCTCCCGGATGCGGCGGAGAAATTCGTCGAGACGCCACGGCGTTCCCTCGGCCTCGATTTCCACGCCGCGGCCGCTGTTCGAGACCCAACCACTAAGTTCGAGTTCGGCGGCGAGCCTATACACGAATGGACGGAAGCCGACACCCTGCACGACGCCCTCGCAGAAGATTGCGCGGCGAACGATGGCTTCGGCGGTTTCCATCAGGTTCACTCCGCCGCAACGTCGATCGCATCGATTCCGATGCCGATGCGGCCCAACAGTTGCGCCTCGGTGCTGCCGCATCGCGGACAGAGCATCATAAGATGGTCGGGCGCGTAACGCTCGCCGCACTGCACGCAGCGCGCTGCCACCTGGGCGATTCGCATCTCGAGCCGCGCCGTTTCCGCACGAGTCTCGCGGGCGTGCGCGGCGAAGTGAAGCGCCAGGCTTGCCCTGTCCATCGCTTCAGTATCTGCGATCCAGCCACGCACCGCGACAATCATCCCGTCGGGCGCAAGCTCCAGCGCCGCGTCAAGGATCTTCTTTGCCAGCGAGGATTCGTGCATTCAGCCACCCGCAAGCCGGAGCGCAAGCGCGGCCGCCTTATCGATCGCGGCCGCGACTGCGGGCGACAGGCTCTCGCAGTAATGGTCTGGCCGCACGATCGTAACCGCCACGATATCAATGTTGTGCGACGCGGCCGCCGGTTCCAGGATTTTCGCGAGCTCGATCGCGTCGCGCACACCGACTCCGTGCGATGACAGTAGTCGCGCACTCCGCCACCCGGCTTTCGGCGCGAAGTGAAGCACATCGCCCGGTTCGCCGCCCCCGACAAGAGCGTCGATCAGCACCACCGGGTTTGCGCCATCGATGAGCAACGGTA
>Ga0335077_10012770_pt1 | contig 10501 bp, 8 predicted proteins | sample Lox_Sample_31_FD_207151 | JGI IMG/M metagenome (GOLD analysis project Ga0335077, IMG submission 207151) | Soil microbial communities from Loxahatchee National Wildlife Refuge, Florida, United States - Lox_Sample_3.1 | ecosystem: Environmental > Terrestrial > Soil > Wetlands | place: USA: Florida...
TACCGCTTCTGCCTGGCCAAATATGAGGTCGGCGCCGTAGGCGCCGCCGCGCTCAGGCCACAGCTGCCCCGAATCACCTGCAGGGCCATGCGGGCGTGCGCCGGGCAGCTCAAGTGGACGCTGCTGCGCTACGGTCCCGTCGAGCCGCGCGTGTGGCAGGACCTGGGCGCAATGTATCTGCTCGCCGAGTCGTTGCGGTTTGCGCAAAACACGCTCGGGGTGTATCGGGGGGCCAAGGGGGAGTCCAGCCCCGAACGGGAATTGCTGCGCGCGTTGATGCTGACGGTATCCGCGCCCGACGGTTTGCTTCCCACGCAGATCGAGATCGCCGAGCGTGTCATCGCCCAGCTCGCAGGGCGCTTTCGCATGGCGCCCCATCCCGCCCGGGGCGTGCACTACATCTTCGAGCTGTCGGGCGAGCACCCCCCCGGACGGCTGCCGGCCAACTCCCGCTTGACGGCGAGCATGCGGGGCTTCGGTGCCGGAGAGGCTTCGGCGGACGTCGAGCAGATGATGCGGTCCATCGATCGAAACCAGGCGCTTCCGCCTGAGCTCGCGCTGGGGGACGATTACAGCCCCGCGCTGGTACAGACCACGCTGCGCCATCTGCTGCGTTACTGGGCGCCCACCTTGCCGCAACGCAGGGAGCGGCGGCGGCGGCATGTTGAGCGCGTCAGCGTGGTACATGACTTCGACGAGGTGGTGGCAAACGTGGGCGGGCTGTTCCTCGAATCTCCGTTCGTCAGCAACGACGAGGAGTGGGTCGTCGAGAACGAGAGCAAAGGCGGACTCGGGGCATTCGTGCCGCAACCGCACGGCGCGTGGCTCAAGGTCGGCAATCTCATCGGCATCCGGCGGGAGGAGGGTGTTTCCTGGGGCGCCGGGATCGTGCGCCGCGTGACCACCGATGAGCAAGCTAACCGTTACATCGGCGTCGAAATCCTGGCCCATGGGGGCGCCGCCGTGACCATCCTGGCGGCGTCGATGAGCGCAAAGGACAGTTCCCTGCCGCCGGGGGGCGAGCTGTGCATCCTGCTGCCATCGGCCACCGTCCAAACCGGGGAAGCGACACTGCTCATGCGACCGGGCTTGTTCTCGCCTTCGTGCAACCTTCTCATGCGCGCTTACGACCGCGAGTACCTGCTGCTGCCGCTGGGGCTGGTGGAAAGCAGCGACGAGTTCGACCTCGGGCACTATCGCATCTTTGAGCAGCGGCACTAGGCGCTACTCCAGTTCGTCGATGTTGCGCGGCCAGCTCTTCTTCAACAGGCGAGACAGCGCTCGGTCCGCGAGGACGCGCCCACCGGTCTGGCAGCGGGCGCAATAGTTGGTCTCGTTCTGCGCGTAGACGATGCGTTGTACCGGCGCGCCGCACACAGGGCAAGGCTGCCCGTAGCGGCCGTGCACGGCCATGTGGTCGCGAAAGGCCGTGACTTTATCGGGAAAGGCGTCCCCCGCTTCGCGGCGCAGGCGCTGCGTCCACTCGCTCAGCACGTGCTGCGCCGCCGCGTGGAGCTGCGCTATGTCTTCCTTCGCGAGCTGAGAGGTGAGCGCCACTGGGGAGAGCCTGGCCCGATGCAGGATCTCGTCCGAGTAGGCGTTGCCGATGCCGCTGAAGATCCGCGGATCGGTGAGCGCGCGCTTGAGCGTGTGGTTTTCCGCTTTCAAACGCGCGGAAAACGCATCGAGATCCGCCCCCACGACCTCCAGTCCGCCGGCATCGAACCGCTCCAGTGCCGCCTCGCCCTGCACCAGGTGCAGCGAGGCTCGGCGCATGGTGCGGGCCTCGGTGAACAGCAGGGAGCCGCTGGAAAACTCGAGCACGGCCAGTGCGACACGCCCGGGCGCTTTGCCTCCCGCGCCCCTCCAGCGCAAGCGGCCGGCGACCATCAAGTGCAGCACGATGAACAGATCGCCTTCGAGCCCGATCGCGATACGCTTGCCGATGCGGCGCAGCTCGATGACCCGCCGGCCTTCGACCGCGCTGATGGGCGGATCCGCCGTTCGCAGCAGGAACGGACTGAGCAGCCGGACGCGTTCCAGTCTCTGGCCGATGATCCTGCTGCCCAGCGCCTCGACGTAGACCACGATGTCAGGGAGCTCAGGCATGACGCGATCGCTCAGGGCACCTGCGCGGAAGGCATGCGTTCGAGGATGAGGTTGGTCTTGGTGTCGAGCCAGGGCGTGTCGCGGTTGCGGTCGTAGTAGCGCGGCTTGGGCACCATGGCCGCCAAGCGCGCGGCCTCCCATGCGTCCAGGTTTGCGGCGCCGTGGTTGAAGTAGTAGCGCGCAGCGGCTTCCGCGCCAAACACCGCGTTGCCCCACTCGATGCTGTTGAGATAGATCTCGAAGATGCGCTGTTTGCTCATCACCGTCTCGATCATGACCGTGATGATGGCCTCCTGCACCTTACGCAGCGGCGAGCGGCGTCCGGACAGGAACAGGTTCTTGGCCAATTGCTGGCTGATGGTGGACCCGCCGGCGACGATCTTGCCCTTCTTCAGGTTCTTTTCATAGGCTTTCTGGATGGCGTCCCAATCGAACCCCTCGTGCTCCATGAAATTGGCATCCTCTGCCGCGATCAATGCGCGTTTGAGGTTCAACGAGATCTTGTCGTAAGCGACCCACTGGTGGCGCAGTCTCGCTTCGCGGCTTCGCTCTTGCAGCAGTTCGAGGCGCTGCTGCATGAACGCGCTGGTGGAGGGGTTGAACCAGTTCCACCACAACACGTGACCGAAGATCCACAGCTCGTACGCAAGCGCGAGCCCGGCGCCGAGCACGAGCGCCCGCCCGAGCCAGCGCCACGGCTTCCTCTTCATCGCGCCTTGAGCGCTTCGATGACGGGACGAGTCTGCGGGCGCACGCCGCGCCAGATGAGGAAGGATTCGGCAGCCTGCTCAACCAGCATGCCGATCCCGTCGGCCAGCCGTGCCGCGCCCTGGCTCAGCGCCAGTTCCAGGAACGGCGTCATGCCCTTGCCGTACATCATGTCGTAGGCGAGACTGTCGGGTCCGAAGGTGCCTTCGGGCACGTCGGGCGCGGTGTCGTTCAGGCTGGCGGCCGTCGCGTTGATGATCAAATCGAACTGCCGACCGGCGAGCTCGGGGTAGCTGCTCGCGCTCAGCGTCGCGGGGCTGATGCTCCGGGCGGTGCGCAAGCGCCCTGCGAGGCGCTCGGCCTTCTCCACCGTACGATTGGCGATGACCAGCCGCCCCGGTTTCGCCTCCAAGAGCACGCTCGCCACGCCTTGCGCCGCGCCCCCTGCACCCATCACCAGCACGTCGCGTCCCTCGATCCGAAAGCCCAGATTGTCCTGAATGTCGCGCACCAGCCCGGTGCCATCGGTGTTGTCGCCATAGACAGTGGCGCCCTCGAACTTCAGTGTGTTGACCGCTTCCGCCTCCTGGGCGCGCACCCCGAGCTCGTTGGCGAGCCTGAACGCCTCCAGCTTGAACGGCAGCGTCACGTTGAGCCCGTGGCCGCCCTCGGCGCGGAAGTCCTGAACCGTCGCGGAAAATCTGTCGAGCGGCGCCAGGATGCGCTCGTACACCAGGTCCTGCCCGGTCTGCCGGGCAAACTCCGCGTGGATGAAGGGTGACTGGCTGTGCGCCACCGGGTTGCCGATGACAGCGTAGCGATCGGTCACGGGGCGGGTCAGTTATCGCTGGTCAGTAGGAGGTCGCTGCGGGTGAAGGCCCAGTTGCGCGTGATGTGGAGGATGTCAGCCTCCTTTCTCAGTTCGGCCGGAAACGGCCGGAACGGACCAGCGAGCTGAACGATCCTCTCCACCGCAATGTCCAGGATCGGCGAGCCGGAGGAGCGATCGATCTCCACTCTCTCCACCGTGCCGTCGGCCCTGATCCCCACCGTCACCATCACCGTGCCGAACACGCCGCGCCGCTTAGCCTCGCCCGGGAAGTTGGCCGTCCCGACTCGCTCGATGCGCTGGCGCCAGGAGTCCAGATACTCGGCCTCCAGTGCGCTTTGCGTGCGCGCGCCCAGGAACTTGCGCTTGGGCAGCTTCTGGTAGGCCTCCCATTCCCGCGCGATCTGGGCCTCCAGCCGGGCGATCGTCAGTTGCTGATGGGGCAGATCGGCCAGCTGCGGCGCATGGCTCGGCAAGACTTGCTCGACGGGTCGTGTGTTGGCGTCTGTGGCGTTGCTGTCACGCTCCAAGCGCGTCAGCAGGCGGTGCGCTTCCAGCTCCAACTGCTGCACGCGCTTCGCGGCCAGCGACAACTCGGCATCGGTGGGCATATCGGGCAGCGCTGGCAGATTGCTCTTGGCACGCCGGTTGGCCTCGGTGTTGCCGCCGCCGTCTAGGTGCGCCTGGGCCAGAGCGTCGGCGCGCAACGGGCGCGACGCGGACTTGCTGTTTACCAGGAATACCTCGATAGGGGCAGCGGCGGTTTTGGAGTTCAGCGCATCGGGGAACTGGAACGTGATCAGCAGCAGAACCGAGTGGAACACCACGGATAGGGCGAGCGCGACGCTGAGCGGACCACTGTTGGAAGGCAGAAGGAGCGGATCGGCGACCGGGTCGGACCGATCGGCCCGATTGGCGGCCGCGCGAGGAACCGGCAATGCTGGCGAGGCGACTGTCAAGATTCGCTATTTTAGGTGAGATGGCAGAGCCTGTCACAGCACGGCGCTCGCTGGCTCGCTCTAGGCGGCACCGCTGTATTCCGCGTGGAAGGTCAGCTCCAACAGATCGATATCGGAGATTTTGAGTTCAACCTTTACCCCGGGGTCCAGCAGCGGCAGCGACATCACCCGAGCGATCAGCGGGATGCGGTCTATCTTGACGAGGTTCTCCCGGATCACCTCGGCAGGCGTTGTCAGCACGCCCTCCTGGATCAGCCAGCGCAGGCACCAGTAACGCTCCATGGTGTGCTGGAACTGCGCATAGACATCGGAGGCGATCTCGAAGTCGCGTATGGCCGAGAGCATCTGCTCGCTGCCGGCCGTATACGGCGCCGGCTCGCCTCGGTGCCAGGCCAGAAGCTGGCGCTGGTTGATCAGGTCCACATAGCGTCTGATCGGCGAGCTGGCCCAGATATATTGAGAAACACCCAGGCCGTGGTGACCCGAGGGCACTGTGGACATGCGCACTTTGCCGTTGCTCTGCACGCGATAGATGCCGGCTATTCCGGCTTCCGCCAGGGTGCGACCCCACTCCGAGTTGACCAGGATCATCAGCTCCGAGACGAGCTTATCCACCGGCGAGCCGCGCCGGCGCTCCACGATGCGCACGCGCCCGTTTTCGAGATAGAAGTTGTAGTCCATGTGGACCGCCCTGACAGGCTCCGGGCGGCCGCGTCCGGCTTCCAGCACGGTGGCGAGTTCCCACAGCAGCTTCAACTCGCGCATGAAGGGGAAGTCGGGCAGCGCGGCGGTCACGCTCTCCTCGTTGAACTGCGCCTCCAGTTCCGCGTGCCGCAGGTTGGCCGCCATGCGGATCTGCTCGAGCGCGGTGCGATTGCCGCGCACGGCGAGGTCCGAGGAGACCTCCAGGTACAGCGACAATGCCGGGCACGTGCGGCCCTCGGTCAGAGAGTAGCGCGCGATGGCCCAGTCGGGCAGCATGGTGATCTTGGCGCCCGGCGTGTATACCGTGGAAAGCCGCGTCGCCGCCTCCTGATCCACCGGTGAGCCCCGCACTATCCCGAGCGCCGGTGCGGCGATATGGATACCGATGCGCCAGCCACCGCCGGGCTCCGGGGTCACCGAGAAGGCATCGTCGATCTCGGTGGTGGTGCTGTCGTCGATGCTGAAGGCGGCGACATCCGCGTGGGGCAGCTCGACGAGCGGCGCTGCCTCGCCGGAATCGGCGAAGCCTATGCCGCGCGGGAAGTACTCGAACAGGAAGCGATCGAAGTGATAGTCCCGGGTGGACGGGATCGCTCCGCACTTTTCCAGCAGGCGCAAGGTCGAGAGCCTCAACTGAGCGGCCGTTTCCTCGAGCGCCTTCACCTCCACCGTGCTGCGGTCCGGCTTGTAGAGCAGTTCCGCCATCCGCGGGCGGAACGCGTCGGGCAACTCGAAACGCCGTAGCTGCTCCGCGTACTGAGCCTGCAGCAGCGCCTGCTGACGCTTGCGCTCGACGCTCGCAAGCGCGGCCTTGAGGGCCTCCGGCGGAGCCGGCCGGTAGCGCCCCCTGCCCTTCTTGTAGAAGTACATGGGAGCACCGTGCAGGCGAAGCAGCACCGCGGCCGATTCCCGGGGGTCGGGCAGGTGCCCGAAGTAGTCACGCGCCAGCGTGTCGTAGGAGAACTCCTCCTGCCCGCAGCACTCCCACAGGAAATCCAGGTCGATGTCGTTGGCCGTTTTCTGCGCGCCCTCCATGAAGGCGGACAGCGGCTCGTTGAACCGAAACAGGACGCTGGAGGTCTTTATCTTGGTGCGCTTGCCATGCGGCGCCTCGACCTGCAACGAAGCGTCATTGTCGGCAAGGATGGTGCCGATCCTGAAACTACCTTCCTCCTCGTAAAAGACGTTCATGCGTAACGCGCGTGCGCGCTGCCGCGAGACGCTGAGCCACTCGCGGCTCGACATCGCACAAACCGGGAAGCGCTGAAGGGGAGCATGAACGTGCCGGCCGAAGTGAGCGCGGCATTATAGCGAAGTGGGGTGCTCTGTTGACGCCATCGCCCGCGGGCTGCTCCGCTCAGCAGATCCCGGCGAAGCGCAGCACGCTGTCGAGGTAGTCGGCGAAGTTGCTGAAGCCGTGGTCGCCGCCCTGCACGACGAGCTGTTTGGCCCCCGCATACTTGCGCACCGCGACGCGGTAATCGAGCACCTCGTCGCCGGTGGTGACCATCAGGTAATAGCGATCGCTGTGGGTAAGCCGCTCGACCTCCAGCGCACGCAGCTCATCGAGGTGCTGCTGGGTCAATTCGTAGACCTCGCCCGAATAGAGGTTGCGCTGTGCACCCAGGTAAGCGCGCAGCCCATCGTATGGCTTGACGGCGGGATTGACGAGCACCGCGCGCACGTCGAACTGCTCCGCGAGATAAGTGGCGTAGTAGCCGCCGAGCGAGCTGCCTACGAGCGTCACCTGCTGCGGGCTGGCCTGGCGAAGCTGCCCCTCGAGCAGCGCGACGGCGCGTGCCGGGCGATCGGGCAGTGCCGGGCAGCAAAACTCCGCGCTTCTGCCCATCTCCTCAAGCTTCTGCCGGAGGCGTTGCGACTTATGCGACGCGGGCGAGCTGTTGAAGCCGTGAACGTAGATCAGCATGAGGCGGCCGGCGTCCCTTGAAGCGCGAGGTAGCGCCTGCGCGCCGGCTTGAGCACGGTCAACGCCACAAGGGCGGTGGCGAAATTCATCGCGATCACGACGGCAAACACGCTCGTCCACGTGGCGCTGGCCTGATACAAGAGCGCCGCCAGCGGTCCGCCGAGAATCGAGCCCACGCCCTGAGCCATGTACAGCAGGCCGTAGTTTGTCGTGGCGTGGCGCGGGCCGAACGTGTCGGTCAGGGTGGAGGGAAAGAGCGAGAAGATCTCTCCCCACCCGAAGAAGACCACACCCGACAGCAGGACGAACAGCACGGCGTTGTCCCGCGTCAGCAGCCACGCGGTCATCGCGCACCCCTCGAGCGCGAAGGCGACGAACATCGTGTTCTCGCGCCCGACCCGGTCCGACATCCATCCGAAGAAGGGCCTCGTCAATCCATTCGTGATGCGGTCCAGCGTGAGCGCGAGCGGCAGCGCGGCAAATCCTAGGACGGCCACCTCGGCCACGCCGAAGTCGCGGGCGAAGGCGCCCATCTGAGAGATCACCATCAGCCCCGAGGTCGACATCATGGTCATCATCAGGAACAGAAGCCAGAAGATCGGCGTCCTCAGCATCTGGGTCGGAGTCGCGTCGCGAGCATGTGCAGAAGAGGGCAGCGGGCCGTCGAGCCTGGGAGCATAACGCTTCGGCGGGCTCTTCAACGCCAGCGCCGCGGCCAGTCCGACGGCGCCGAACACCAGTCCATAGACGACCAGCGTGTGCCGGTAGCCGGATCCGGCGATGGCGATCGAGATCGGAAAAGTGCTGAAGACGGCTCCCATTCCATAGCCGGCCGCCACCAGACCGGTCGCGAGGCCGCGCTTGTCGGGAAACCACTTCACCATGAGACCGATCACTCCGATGTAGATGATCCCGGTCCCCACACCCCCCAACAGCCCGTAGGTCAAGTAGAGCGCAACGACGTCATGGGCGCGCGCGGCGAGCACCCAGCTGGCGCCGGTGAAAATGGCCCCGAGCGAGAGCAACCGCCTGGGACCGAATCTCTCGACGAGGAACCCCTGCACGGGGGCGAGAAAAGTCTGTAGCACGATGAGGATCGAGAAGGTGACTTGGAGTCTTGCCAGAGTCACGCCCAGCTCGACCGCCATCGGTTTGGTGAACAGCGCCCAGACGTACTGCGGGCTCGAAATCGACATCATGCAAACCATGCCCAGCGCCAGCTGTCCCCACCGCTGCGCGGCGCCTTCCACGCGCGCTACTGGCGGCTCGACCGGCGCAGGGACCGCTGGGGAGATCCGCTCTGGCATGTCCACCTCACCTCGCGGCGAGCGCGTCCAGCAGCTTGGCGTGGATGCCGCCGAATCCGCCGTTGCTCATGATCAGCACGTGGTCCCCGGGCTGCACCGCGGCCGCGATGGCTTGAACCAGTTGCACGAGATCGTCGTAGCAGGTCGCCTTCGCGCCTAGCGGCGCTAGCGCGCCCTGCGCGTCCCAGCCGATGCCGCCGGTGTAGCAGAACACCCGCTGCGCGTCAGACAGGCTCGGCGCCAGGCGATCTTTCATCACCCCCAGCCTCATGGTGGCGGAACGCGGCTCCAGCACCGCGACGATCCTGGCCTCTCCCACCTTGGCCCGCAGGCCGGCGATGGTGAGCTGCACCGCAGTCGGATGGTGTGCGAAATCGTCGTATACCGTCACGCCGTTCACGACGCCGCTCACCTCCATGCGACGTTTGACGTTCTTGAACCGACCCAGGGCGGCAAGCCCCTGCGCGACCGGCACGCCGGCGTGGCGCGCCGCCGCCAAGGCGGCGAGCGCGTTGTGGCGATTGTGCTCGCCCAGCAGCTCCCAACGCAGGCTGCCTGCGGATCTTCCCCTGAAGCGCACGTCGAAACCGCCGTCGGAAGCGGGCTCACCGGAGCACCAGCCGTCATCGACTCCAACCAGCTCGACCGCTGTCCAGCAGCCGCGCTCGAGCACCCGCTTCACGCTCTGCTCCCACCCGTTGGCGACGATCAGCCCGCTGCGCGGAATGGTGCGCACGAGGTGATGGAACTGCGTTTCGATGGCAGCCAGATCCGGAAAGATGTCGGCGTGGTCGTATTCGAGGTTGCTCAGCACCGCGGTACGCGGACGGTAGTGGACGAACTTCGAGCGCTTGTCGAAGAAGGCGGTGTCATACTCGTCGCCCTCGATGACGAAGAAGGCGGAGTCGGTCAACCGGGCCGAGATGCCGAAGTTTTCCGGCACGCCACCGATCAGGAACCCGGGGCTCAGGCCCGCGTCTTCCAGGATCCACGCCAGCATGGAGCTCGTGGTCGTCTTGCCATGGGTTCCGGCCACCGCGAGCACCCATTTTTCCCGCAGCACCTGCTCGTACAGCCACTGCGGGCCGGATACGTAGGCCAGGTTGCGGTCGAGGATCTCCTCTACCAGCGGATTGCCGCGCGACACCACGTTGCCGATCACGAACAGGTCCGGCTTGAGGTCCACCTGCTTCGGGTCCCAGCCTTCGGTCAAGCCGATGCCGAGCGATGCCAGTTGAGTGCTCATCGGGGGATAGACGTTGGCGTCGCAGCCGGTCACGTCGTGGCCCGCCTGCTGCGCGATCACCGCGATGCCGCCCATGAAGGTGCCGCAGATCCCTAGGATGTGTATATGCATGCGAAATCGAGTGAAGCGCTGAGACGCTAAGGCAGCGAGGCGGCATTCTACAGGAGCCGGCTCAAATCCCCGCTGCGAAACCCGGTCAGCGCGCGGTCCAGTCCGCGCCCCAGCGCGATGACCTTGAAGAGCTCGCCCATCTCGGCCGGACTGAGGAGCTTGTGTGCCTGAGCGGCCAGCGGCAGGTACGTCGCGGCGTCCGCGGCAGGCGTGCGCGCTATGAGGTCGGTGATGCCGAGATTGATCAGGAACTGCGCTTGCGTGACGTATCCAAGCAGCCCCAACCCCGCCTCGGTGGCCGCCTGTGCTACCCCGGTGAAATCGACGTGGCTGGTGATATCTTGCAGGCCCGGGGCGAAGAACGGATCGCCGTGGGTACGGTGCCGGAAATGGCACATCAGCGTGCCCCGATTGCGCTGCGGATGATAGTACTCCCGCTCGCCGAAACCGTAGTCGACGATCAGCAGAACACCAGTCTCGAGGACGCCGGCAAGCGTTCGCACGAGCGCCGGCACGGCTTGGCTGACCTCGCTCACGTACGACGCCTGCAGGCCCAGGCGCTTGGCCTGCGCGGAGAGGCGCGGGTCGGTCAACGGGCGG
>Ga0335077_10012771_pt1 | contig 10501 bp, 7 predicted proteins | sample Lox_Sample_31_FD_207151 | JGI IMG/M metagenome (GOLD analysis project Ga0335077, IMG submission 207151) | Soil microbial communities from Loxahatchee National Wildlife Refuge, Florida, United States - Lox_Sample_3.1 | ecosystem: Environmental > Terrestrial > Soil > Wetlands | place: USA: Florida...
TCTTGAAGATGCAGCCCGCGCTTTTCTGGCCCAGTGGCTGGCTGGCGCGCCTTTTTTCGTTGCAGATACGAATGCCTTGGAGAATTTCCTGGTACGGCTTGGAGGGAAGTTCCAGCTTCACTGCCAGCATCATATCATCGGGTGCAAAAGAAGCGTGCCGGTATTCGAAGGAAATTTGTTCGCCTCGCAGAGTTTCGATTTTTCGTTCCGCCGCGCGGTAGAGTTTCACCTCTCTCACGCACGACCCGATCTGCGTTCCGTACGCCCCCGCGTTCATCCGTAAGGCGCCCCCTACCGTACCCGGCACGCCGATCAGGCCTTCCATTCCCCCAAGATCGTTCTTCGCGCAAAGAGTCACGGTGCGTCCCAGGTCCGCGGCCGCGTCGACAGTGGCAATATTTCCTTCGATGACCACGTCCGGGTCAGGCTTCGCCAGTTGCAACACAACGAAGGGCAATTCCCCGTCGATGACCAGCAGGTTCGATCCGCCGCCGAGAAATTTGTGCGCGATGCCCTGCCCGTCCAGGAGATTCAGCAGTTCCGGAATGCTCTCGTGCCGGCGAATCCGCAGCAAATCCGTCGTGCCGCCGATTCCCAGCGAAGTGAGCTTCGCGAGCGACACACTTCCCTGGAGCTCCACCTCGAGTCCCGGAAGCGCCTTCAGCACTCTGCGATTTTCAAAGTGCATCACCTCTCCACCAACCTCTAACCTCTACTTTCGGTCCGTTCATCCACACGAAGTTCCGTCCCGAGCAATAGCATCAATTCTCCGCTCGCCCGGCTCACGTTCCCCGCGCCGATGGTCATGATGGCGTCGCCGGGCTTCGCCTCGCGCAGCAGGAACTCGATCGCCTCCTGCATCGAGCGGTAGTAGTACACGTTCTTGTGCCCTGCCTCGCGGATGCTGTTCGCGAGCGACTCGCTCGTGATTTCCGGAATCGGGTTCTCGCTGGCGGCATAAATGTCGAGCAGCACCAGCACGTCGGCCTGGTTGAACGCCCGCACGAATTCGCCCCACAAGAGTTGCGTGCGGGTGTAGCGGTGCGGCTGAAAAAGCACCAGCAGCCGGTTGAACTTGCACACCCGCGCCGCTTCCAGCGTGGCGCGGATTTCCGCGGGATGATGGCCGTAATCGTCGACCACCGTGATGTCGTTCACCGAACCCTTGACCTCGAAGCGCCGGCCCACGCCTGCAAACTTCTCCAAGCCTTCGCGGATCAGGTCCGTCGACACGTTTAAGTACAGCGCCACAGCAGCTGCGGCTGCCGCGTTCCGCACGTTGTGGATTCCCGGCGGATGCAGCAACTGGAACAGTCCCAAATCGTCGCCCTTGTACGTCAGCCGGAACTCGCTGCCCAAGCCTTTCAACTGAATATCGCTGATCAGCAGGTCGGCCTGGCTCGATGTTCCATAGGTGATAATCGGTCGCTTCACATTCGGAATGATGGCCTGCACGTTCGGCTCGTCCAGGCAAAGCACGGCCGCGCCGTAAAACGGCACTCGATTCACGAACTGCAAAAACGCGCTCTGGATGTCTTCGAGCGAAGCGTATTGGTCGAGATGTTCGCGGTCGATCGTCGTCACCACCGCCACGACCGGCGCGAACATCAGAAAACTGCGGTCGCTCTCGTCGGCCTCGACCACAAAATACTCGCCCTTGCCCACGCGCGCCGTTGTGCCCGCCTGATTCACGCGGCCGCCGACGACAAACGTGGGATCGAGATGCGCGGCCGCGAGAATCGAGGCCACCATCGACGTCGTCGTGGTCTTCCCGTGCGCTCCGCCCACAGCAATCCCGTACTTCAACCGCATCAGCTCCGCCAGCATTTCCGCGCGCGGAATCACCGGGATTTTCCGTTTGTGCGCCTCCACGACTTCCGGATTGTCGGCCTTCACCGCCGAAGAGAGCACTACCACGTGCGCGCCTTCGACATGTTCCGCCTTGTGTCCTTCGAAAATCGTTGCGCCCAAATCCTGCAACCGTTCCGTGATGGTAGACGGCTTCGTGTCCGAGCCCGAAACGGAATAGCCCAGCGTCAGGAGCACCTCGGCGATCCCGCTCATGCCAATCCCGCCGATCCCTACCATGTGTATCTTCTGAAAATTGCGAAACGATACCATCATTGTCCTCGGAATTCTTTCCGGCTCGCCTGCCGCTCGGCCTCTTCAATTAACTTGACGATCTCTCGCGCAGCGTTGGGGTGGGCCAAGCTGCGCGCCTTCGCCGCCATCGTTTCTATGTCACCAGGCCGGTCCAGGAGGGAGAAGATTTCCTTCGTCAGACGTTCCGCATTCAGTTCCGGCTCCGCGATCAGCCGTCCCGCGCCCGCCTTCGTCATCTCCTGCGCGTTTCGCAACTGGTGGCTGTCGGTCGCCTTCCCAAACGGAATGAAAATCGCTGCTCGGCCCGCCGCCGCCACTTCCGCCGCGGTAATGGCCCCTGCCCGGCACACGATCGCGTCCGCCCAGGCAAACCGCTCGGCCATGTTCGTCAGGAAGGGCGCGACCTCCGCGTTCATCTCGTGTCGCGCATATGCGGCCTGCACATTATTATAATCGCGCTCACCAGCCTGGTGCACGATGTGCATCTCCGTTTTTCTTTGCGCCAGCAATTCCGACGCTTCCATGAACGCGCGATTGATCGGTAGTGCTCCCTGACTCCCACCCGTTACCAGCAGGTGAAACGGCTTCTCCAGCTTCCTTGGCGCAATCGCGAAAAATTCCGCCCTCACGGGATTTCCCGTGACCACGGCCTTCTCGCCCCACGCCCGCGCCGAGACTGGATAGCCCGTCGCGATGCGCTTGGCCAGCCGAGCGAGCACTTTGTTCGTGAAACCCGGCTCCGCGTTCGGCTCGAAAATCACGTTGGGGATTCCCCACAACCAAGTAGCCAGCAGCATCGGTCCCGCCGCATAACCTCCCACGCCAAACGCCACCGCGGGTTTATGCCGTTTCAGCACTCCAAATGCGTCCGCCAGTCCCACCCACAATATCGCCAGATTCTTCAGCAGGGTTGCGCCGCCCTTCCCTTTCAAGCCCACCACGCGAAGGGTCTCGAGCGGCAGGCCCGCCGCCGGCACCAGCTTCATTTCGATTCCGCGTTGTGTTCCAACCAGCACTACTTCTCTCTCCGTTCCTCGCGACATCCATTCACGCGCAATCGCCAGCGCAGGAAACACGTGCCCTCCCGTGCCTCCGCCCGCAATCAATAGCTTCATTTCAATCGCCCAGACTTCCGAAACGTTCTGGCGGTCGCCGTCTGCGGCGGGCATCTTTCGACCCGAGGTGACTCTCGTCCATTCTCAAGCGCTCATTCCCGCATGGCCGCTACCCTGGTGCGCCACGTTCAACAGCACACCTGTAGCCAGAAGCATCACCAGCAAACTCGACCCGCCATAGCTCACAAACGGCAACGGAATTCCTTTTGTGGGGATCATCCCCAGCACGACCGCGAAATTGATCAGCGACTGGAACAGCACCATCGCGGTCACGCCCAGCGCCAGCGTCCTCCCAAACGCGTCCGGCGCATTGAACGCCGCGCGCATTCCCCGCCACCCATAAACGGCAAACAGCGAAATCACGATCACCGCGCCGATGAATCCCAACTCTTCGCAGATCACCGCGTAAATAAAATCCGTGTGCGCCTCCGGCAGATAAAACAGTTTCTGCTTGCTCTCCATCAATCCCACACCCGTGAATCCGCCGGAACCCACCGCGATCAGTGATTGCAGCAATTGAAATCCCGCGCCTTGCGGATCGGCTTCCGGATGCCAGAACGATGTGAGACGAATATTGCGATAGGCGACCTGGGTAATCAGCATGAACAGCGCCGGCGCCGCCGCCGCCGCGCCCAGGGCTATCCACTTCCAAGAAAGCTCCGCGACAAACAAAATCGCCGCCATGATCAGCACGACGTCCACCGACGTGCCCAGGTCCGGCTGCGCAAGAATCAAACCCACGCACACCAGGATCGGTGCGACCGCCGGCAGAATCGATTGCTGCAAATCCCGCTTGCTGAATCCCAGCCGTGTCGCCGTTCTGCGCTTCAAGTCCAAAAACCATGCCAGGTAGAGAATGGTCGCGAGCTTGGCCAATTCTGAGGGCTGGAGGTTCAGCGGCCCGATCTTGATCCACCTGTGCGTGGCATGCGATTTGTCCAGAAAGAACGCCCCGACCAGCAGCAGAATCACCACACACAACAACGTATACACCACCGCCGGTTCGCGCAGTTTGTGATAGTCCAGCTTGGTCAGCGCGAACATCCCCGCAAGTCCTGCCAAGAGCCACACTGCTTGCCGCAGGAGGAAATAGTAGGAATGGCCGTAGCCCTGCTTCGCCATGACCGCCGAGGCGCTGAAAATCATGACCGCTCCGAGCAGGCATAGCATCAGCGTCACTCCAAACAGCCACCGGTCCGTCTCTGCCCTTCTCGCCATCAGCTAGCCCTTTCTCCCACAAATCCCGACAAATACCTCAACCCGTCATTCCGATCGGAGTCTGCACAGCGAGGCATTTCTGTTTTCTCGCCGCTCGCCACTTCTACCTCGTCCCTTGCAGTCCTCTCACCAAATCCTTAAACACCCGTCCGCGATGCTCGTAGTTCTCAAACTGATCGAAGCTTGCGCAAGCCGGGGCTAGCAGCACAATGTCTCCTGCCTGCGCCGCTTGCGAAGCTGTCTCGACGGCGCGCTCAATCGTCCCCGCGCGTTCGATGGCCACGCTCCCGCTGATCTGCGATTCGATCTTCTCCGCCGCCCCCCCAAGGAGCAGCGCCAGAATCGCCTTCTCCCGCAGAGGCTGCCGCAGCACGGTGAAGTCGCCGCCCTTATCCTTGCCCCCAAGAATCACCAGAATCCTTCCCGGAAACGCATCCAGAGCCTTCAGCGTGGCATCCACGTTCGTCGCCTTCGAATCGTTGTAATAGCGCACTCCCCTGATTTCCGCGACGAACTCCAGACGGTGCTCCACTCCTTGAAAGCTCCGTACCGCCTTCGCAATCGCCGCCGGCTCGACTTCCGCGAGCCGTGCCGCCATCACCGCTGCCAGCACATTTTCCACATTGTGCGCTCCAGGCAGCGGTATTTCGGCGCGCTTCATCACGAACTCTTCCTTCCCGTGGTGCGCGATTATGATGTCTTCCTCGCGCAGAAACGTGCCCTGCCCCACGCCTTTCTTCCGGCTGAACCAGAACACTTGCGGCTTTTTCGGCGCTAGCGTCACTGTCGGCGCGTCATCCGCGTTCAATACGGCTGCATCCATCTCCGTCTGCTTCTCGAAGATTCGCCCCTTCGCCGCCGCGTACGCTTCCATCGTCTTGTGCCGGTCCAGATGATCCGGCGTCAGATTCAAGAACACGCCGATGTCCGGCCGGAATTTGTCGATCAGCTCCAGCTGGAAGCTGCTCAGCTCCGCCACGCTCACCGTGTCCGCGTTCATTTCTTCCACGCAGGAAATCAGCGGCGTTCCCACATTTCCCGCCAGAATGGTCTTCTGTCCCGCCTCTTTCAGGATGTGATGAATCAGTATCGTGGTCGTGGTCTTTCCGTTCGAACCGGTAACCCCGATCAATTCCCCTTCCAGAAAGCGATACGCCAGCTCGATCTCGCTCCAGATCGTGATGCCCTTCGAGCGCGCCTTCGCGAGCAGTGCATCGTCCGCCGGGACGCCCGGGCTCGGAATAATCAGGTCCTGCGCCAGATACGTTTTCTCCTGGTGCCCGCCGAGCTCCACTGTCACCCCCACATCGCGCAATTTCGCCGGCGCATCCCCCAACTCTTTCTCCGGTCGCAAGTCCGTCGCCGTCACAATCGCATTGTGCTTCGCGCAGAACAGCGCGGTGGCCACGCCTGTCCGCGCCAGCCCTACGGCCAGCACGCGCATCTTCCGCAACTCAATCGATCCCGGCATCTTTCCGACTATTCAAATTCCTTCTTTGTTTGCACTTTATCGCAATTTCAGCGTCGTCAACGCAAACAGCGCGAACACCAGCGCTACAATCCAGAAACGCACGATCACCTTGCTTTCGCTCCATCCGAGCAGCTCGAAGTGATGATGAATTGGCGCCATCCGGAAAACCCGCTTCCCCCGCAACTTGAACGACCCTACCTGCAAAATCACCGACAGCGCTTCCACTACAAAGATCCCGCCCACAAACACGAGCAACACTTCCTGCTTGATGATCACCGCCACCGTTCCAAGCGTTCCGCCTAGCGCCAGCGAACCCACGTCTCCCATGAACACTTCCGCGGGATGCGCGTTGTACCAGAGAAATCCCAGCGACGCTCCCACCAGCGCCCCGCAAAACACGGTCAATTCTCCCACGCGTGGAATGTATTGAATCTCCAGGTACGTCGCCCAGCGATAGTTGCTGCTGACGTACGTCACCACGGTCAACGCCCCCGCGGCAATCACCGTGCATCCGATCGCCAATCCATCCAGCCCATCCGTCAGATTCACCGCATTCGAACTCCCTGTGATGACCAGGGCCACAAACGCCAGAAACGGCAGAAACGCCAGCGGCCACAGGTTGTTCGAGCCCAGCAGAGTGTGAATCACCAGGTCAGGCCGGAACCGTTTCAAAAAAGGCACGATCAATTGCGTCGAGTACGCGCTATGCGTCGCCAGAATCAGCAGCACGATCCCCACGAAGGAGCTCACGCCGATCTGCAACGTTATCTTTCGTACCCCGGTCAACCCCAGGTTCCGCCGCTTCGCCACCTTTGCATAATCGTCCACGAACCCGATCGAAGCGAATGCCAGCAACGCAAACAGCGCCAGCAGCACAAACGGGTTTGCCAAATCCGCCCATAGGAGCACGGGCACCGCGGTCGACAGCACGATCAGCACACCGCCCATCGTTGGTGTCCCCGCTTTTTTCTTGTGTTCCTGCGGCCCTTCCTCGCGAATGTATTGCCCGATCTGCAGTTCACGCAGTTTCCGGATCAGCCACGGCCCGAATACCAGCGCCAGGAACATCGCCGTCAAACTCGCGTACACCGTCCGCACCGTGATGTAACGAAACACGTTGAACGGGCTGAAATATTTCTGCAGTACATGGTAGAGGAGGTAGTACAGCATCTCAGTGCCCCACCCCGGCGTTCGAAGGCGCGCCCACCGGCGCGAAACGTCCCAACAACTCCTCAACGATCCGCTCCATCTTCACGCTCCGCGATCCCTTCACCAGCAGCAAATCGTCCGCCTTCACAAACTCCGCCAGAAACGCCCCGGCCTCCGCCGGAGTCGCAAAAAACCTCGTCTTCTCGCGCGGCAAACCTTCCGCTACCGCACCTTCGACAATCTGCGCCGCGTCTCCTTGCACCCCGATCACAATATCGATCTTTCCCGTTTTCGCCGCAAATTCTCCGCATTCGCGATGCAACTGCGGCGAACTGAGTCCGAGTTCCCTCATTTCTCCCGCCGCCAGGATGCGCCGCTGGAAACCCGGCGTCGCGGCCAGCAGATTCATCATCGCCTGCAGCGCTGCCGGGCTCGAATTGTACGAATCGTTGATCAGAGCGAATCCGTTGGTGAAGCGGATCAACTCTCCGCGCATCGCCGGCGTCCGCAACCCGCGAATTACGTTCTGCGCCTCCGCCACGTTGAGGTTCCAAACACTCGCCGCGGCCAGCGCCGCCAGCGCATTCGAAACGACGTGCCGTCCCGGCAAGGGCATCTCGAATCTCGTGCGCATCCCGCGATGGGCCAGCGTGAACGAACTTCCCAGTGCTCCCCGGTCTTCGATCTCTTCCGCCGCAAATTCCGCAGGCTTTTCCACGCCATAAAAAATCACGCGCCCCGGTGCCATTTCCGCCATTGCCGCCACGCGCGCATCGTCGGTATTCAACACGGCAACGGACGTTGCCCCGTGCAGCCCTTCCACCAACTCACGTTTGGCCAGCGCAATTTCTTCCACAGAAGAAAAATTCTGCAAATGCGCCGGTGCCACGCGCGTTTCGATGGCCACGTCCGGCAACGCGATCGCCGCCAGCCGCTTCAGTTCGCCCGGGAACGACATGCCCATCTCCAGCACGGCCACGTCGTGCGTTTCCTCCAGGCGGAACAGTGTCAGCGGCAGTCCGTACTCGTTGTTGAAATTCCCTTCGCTTTTCAGGACCCGTAGCTTCGCACCAAGCAGTGCCGCCAGGATTTCTTTCGTGGTGGTCTTACCCACGCTTCCGGTAATCGCGCAGACTTTCTTGCCCCATTCTTTCCGCACCGCTCGCGCCAGTTGATGGAGCGCCGCGAGCGTGTCCGGAACGGTGATGCACCGGTCCTGGATCCATCCCGGGTATCGCGACACCAGCGGCCCCGCCACCACTGCCGCCAGCGCTCCTCTCTCCAGAGCTGCGGCCACATAGTCGTGTCCATCAAAACGCGGACCGTGTATGGCGACGAACAGCTCTCCTGTACGTAGCGTGCGAGAATCAATCGAGACACCGGCCACCCGGGCCATGGGGTCGAGCCCATGCCCGCGTTGGCCTTCCATCGCATCAGCCACTTGTGTAAGCGTCCACCGCATAGTTGCCTCAGTAGGTTGGCTTTCCCCAAGGTTCGGCCCAGGCTCTCCCCTCGGCCGTACGGCACTTCTCGGTGCGTATTCACCGGTTGAGGGTTCCTCCTTCCTGACTTCTATTTCTGACTTCTGATCGCCATCTTCTAACTTCTGCTTCTCATGTCGGGCCCCCCTTTTGAGACGGGCCGCCAAGTCCACTAACCTCTAGCCTCTGCATAGCCGCGCTCGCCGAGCGCCTTCCGGGTCAACTCGCGATCATCCAGATGAATCGTATGATCCGCAAAAATCTGGTAATCCTCGTGACCCTTTCCCGCCAGCAGCACAATGTCTCCCGAGCGCGCCTCTTCAATCGCCAGTGTGATGGCCTTGGCGCGGTCCGGCTCGATCATGTATTTCCCGCCGGACTTCTGCATCCCCACCACAATGTCGCTGATGATTTTCAACGGGTCTTCCTGCCGCGGGTTGTCGCTCGTCAGAATCGTCAGATCGCTCATGCGGCCGGAAGTCTCACCCATGATCGGACGCTTGGTCCGGTCGCGCGATCCGCCGCAGCCGAACAATGTGATGATTCGCCCCTTGGCATTCAATTCCCGCGCCGTGCGGATCAGGTTCTCGAGCGCATCATCCGTGTGCGCGTAGTCCACGACCACGAGGAACGGCTGCCCCTGATCGATGCGCTGGAACCGGCCCTCCACCGCTTTCAGGTTTCGTATCCCTGCTTCAATGACGGCATTCGAGAGACCTAGCCCAATCCCTGCTCCAATGGCCGCCAGGATGTTGTAAACATTGATTCGCCCGACCAGGGCCGATTCCACCTGGATGGTCCCATTCGGCGCCTGCGCCGCGAAACTCAAGCCTTCGAAGCTTAACTGAAATTTCCTTGCCCCTATGTCCGTGCCGTTTTGCAGGCCGTACGTCAGTGTTTTCTTCGCGAGCCCAACCAACCTCCTGCCCCACTCGTCGTCGGTATTGATCACCGCGACGTCCGGCGCGCCTGCTCCGGTGCCTTCGAACAGCCGGCGCTTGGCTAGGAAGTAATTTTCAAAAGTCTTGTGATAGTCGATGTGGTCGCGCGTCAGGTTCGTAAACACCGTCACGGCAAAGTGGCAACCCCACAAGCGGTCCATGGCCAAAGCGTGTGAACTCGCTTCCATGGTCGCGAAAGTCCCGCCCGCATCCCGAACCTCCGCAAGAAAACTCTGCAAGTCTACGGATTCTGGCGTCGTGTTCGGCGCGGCATGCTCTCCGAGCGGCGTATGGTAAGCGATGGTCCCAAATAGGCCTGTTTTTGCCCCCGAAGCGCGCGCAATCGAATCGATCAACGATGTGGTTGTCGTCTTCCCGTTCGTCCCGGTCACCCCTGCGAGCTTCAACGCCTTCGCCGGCTGTCCATAAAAGTTTGCAGCAGCAATCGCCAGCGCTTTGCGCGCCTCATTGACTTCAATCCACGGGGTCTCTAGCGGCCATTCCACCGGCGCCGGGTTCTCGCTCACAATCACCGCCGCTCCTTGCTCCGCCGCAGCCTTGGTGTACAAATTTCCGTCGGTCGCCTCTCCATGTACAGCCACAAACAGCGCTCCCGAGCACACCTTCCTCGAGTCGTTCGCCACCTGCCGGATTACCAAATCACCCGCCGAAAGCTTGGAGCGCAACTCCACTCCTTCGAGTAGGGACCGAAGTGAAACTCCAACCCGCTGTTCCCCCTGAGCCACAGTCTGTATCCGTCCGTCCTTTCCCTGGTTCCCGTTTCCCTTTTCCGTCTCCGGAAGAGTTCTCATCGGCATCGCCGTCGTAAGCTCTTTTCTTAATTGGACTTGCCCAAGTGGCTCGGGGCGTCGCCAAATTGCACGTGGATTTTCGTTCCGCGACGCACCTTGGCCCCCGCCGCTGGTGTCTGTTGAACAGCAAGGCGGCTGCCAATCAGCACAAGATCCAGTCCCAGCCGCTGGCAGTCCTCGGTCACCTGCCTCATGGTCTTTCCGTTAAAGT
>Ga0335077_10012772_pt1 | contig 10500 bp, 8 predicted proteins | sample Lox_Sample_31_FD_207151 | JGI IMG/M metagenome (GOLD analysis project Ga0335077, IMG submission 207151) | Soil microbial communities from Loxahatchee National Wildlife Refuge, Florida, United States - Lox_Sample_3.1 | ecosystem: Environmental > Terrestrial > Soil > Wetlands | place: USA: Florida...
CGCATGTTTGCGCGCGGCGGCTCCTACATGGGCCAGGGCGGCGGTGCGACGCTCTACAGCGGCGCGGCACCGCTCATGGGTGGGCCAACGGCGCAGCCGCGTTCGGCATCGCTCGCCATCGCGGGCCAGGATTACCAGGCGTTCGAGACGATCCTGAAAGAAGTGCAGGCGGCATGGAGCGCGGCGAACCTCGCCGAGATGCGCCGGCATGTCACTCCCGAGATGCTGTCTTACTTCGCCGAGGAGCTCGCGGAGAACGAAAGCCAGGGCGTGCGCAATCACGTCGAACAAGTCGAGCTGCTGCGCGGCGATCTGCGCGACGCATGGGACGAAGGGCACCTCCAATATGCGACATGCTACTTGAGCTGGCGAGCCATCGACTACACCGTGCGGGCGAACGCGCGGCCGGGCGACCCTGGTGCAGTCGTGTCGGGCGACCCGTCGCGCCCAAGCCAGGCCGCCGAGCTATGGACCTTCGCGCGCAGCCCGGGCGGCTCTTGGCTCCTGTCGGCGATCCAGCAGGCGTGATCTGGCGTGAATCCTCGGAATATAAACGCTACGCGATCCGTTCGCTCTACGAGGGGCAACTTCCCGACCAGGGATGTCGCGTCATGTACGTGCTTGGATCTTCGCTTTTCGTCGCCTGCCTCGTTCTTTCCGCCGACTACGGCTGGGCAAGCTACCGCGACTGGCGCACGCGGCGTCTTAGGGTCAAGCGCGGCCGCACCCTCACGCAGAAATTCTCGCTCCAGCGCTAGCGCGCGTTGCGCGCCGTGAGCGAGGCACGGCTCAAGACCAAACTCGCGGTCCAGGCGGCGGTGCGGCTCGGTTCGCTGCGCGCCATCCCGGTCGTGGTCACGCGCCACGGCGATGAAGACGCCGGGACCATTCTGGTGAAACTCAATCAGCTCGATCGCGGCTGCATGGTGCTTGTCGAGACGCGGGCACCGGACGGCGCGCGTGCCTGGCTCAAAGGCACAGGCGCCGAGCCAGTGAGTGAGGAACTGGCCGATTCCTACGTCGCACGCCAGGTGAAACGGGATCCTGACGTCTGGGTGGTGGAGATCGAGGATCGCGGAGGCGGCTCTGTCTTCGACGGAAAAATTCTTTAGCTTTGCTGCTCGCCCGCAAATGCGCGCGCCAGCTGACTCAGCGCTTCCTGGTAACGTTCGTTGGTAATGCCGGTGAAGTTGCGCGCGATCTCGAGCACCATACGCTCGCGGGGGTTGATCGGCTTCGGCTCTTCTTCGCCCACACCCTCGTAGAAATAACTGATCGGCACGCTGAGCACGTTCGAAATCTGGAACAACCGCCCGGCAGAGACACGATTGACTCCGCGCTCATATTTGTGCGCCTGCTGATAAGTGACGCCAATCAGCTCGGCGAGTTGCTGCTGGGTAAGTCCCAAGAGAATGCGCCGCTCGCGAATGCGCGCGCCAACGTGCCGGTCGATTGCAGCGGTTGATTTTCCGCGCTTGGGTTTCGACATCTGAGACCCCTCCAACCGGCGTTAGATCAGGTAGCCATCGCACAAACGGCATGCTACCCGCATCATTCCGCGACGTCCTATCAATGCGATTGGAAGAGGGGTGCCGCGCAACTCAGGTTTGCCGCTTCATTGCCACGGTCGCCGTGGAACGGTTTCTCGCTCAGGACTTGCCGGGCAGGGCCAGAAGCTCGTTCGGGTAGATGAGGTTGGGGTCGGCGATCTTGGCTTGGTTGGCGCGATAGATCTCGACATAGCGCAGGCCGTCACCGTATGAGCGTCGCGCGAGGTGCCACAGGCTATTGCCCGGCACCACGGCGAGATAATCGCCGCTGCCCAAATCGCTCGGCGCGGCACGGCGCATGTCGAGGGCGGTTTCTTCGCTCTTGCCGTCGGCACCGCGGCTGACCAGACGCAGGTGATAAGTCCCGACCGGCACGCCCGCATCGAGAGAGAGCGACCAGCCGCCATCTTTCGCGGGCTTCGCCGTGCCGACTTTGCGGTTGTCGATTATGACGTCGACTGTGGCGCCGGGATCCGCGCGGCCGCTCAGAATGGTGCGGCCGGAGGCATCATATTCGACCATGTCGAGCGCCACGTGGTGCGGCGCGCGCGTACCTTCCGGGCCGAGCGCGCGCGCCTCGCCCTGCCCTTGCGGCAGCGCCACGACCACTGGCGGCTGCGAGGTGCTCTCAGGCACGATGACCGCCAGGTTGGTCGCCGATTTCTGCGGCTGGGCGATGCCGGGTGTCTGCGCCGAGAGGCCCAGCTCCTGCGGCCCGGGTGCGAGCGGCTTGTTGGTCGTCGCGACCCACTCGCCATTTCGGTCCGCGGTCGCGTTGGCGATCGGTACGCCGTGGTCGAGTACGGTCACCTTGGCGCCGGGCGCGGCACGGCCGGCGATGACGGCATTGCCGTCTTCGCCAACATGGAATGCATCGAAACTCGGCGTAACGAGACCTGGCTCGGGCGCTCGCTGGGCCTGCGGCGATGGGGCCGTCGCGGGTGCCGTCGCCGGCGCCGCGACGTTAGCCGGCTGGCGCACGAACCATACGCCCGCACCGATGGCCACGAGGAGCGCAACGATCGCAATGAGGGCTAAGGGGCCGCTGTAATTCTGTTTCATGACGATTCGCGCCGCCATTTGAGAGCGAACGGCCTCGCTGCTGCGGTGTTACCGCGATCCGGGGCAACAACGCAACCGGCCAAAGTCCCCTTGGAAGTGCGGTGCTGAGAGAGCATCTTTCTCGGGCGCGGGCGGAAGGAAAGAATGTCGAGCCTTAAGGAACGGTTACCATGGCATCGGTGAAGCGCATTTGCGTTTATTGCGGCTCGTCCGGACGGGTCGATGAAATCTACCGCGCCGCAGCAACGCGGCTCGGCGTAGTGATGGCGAAGGCCGGGATCGGACTCGTCTATGGCGGCGGACGTATCGGGCTCATGGGATTGCTGGCTGATGCGGCACTCGCCTCCGGTGGACACGTGACCGGCATCATCCCGGCCCATCTGCACGACAAGGAAATCGGCCACAGCGGCCTCAGCGAACTCATGGTTGTTGGCAGCATGCACGAGCGCAAGCTCCGCATGTTCGAGATATCCGACGCGTTCGTCGTCCTGCCCGGCGGGCTCGGCACGCTCGACGAGACGCTCGAGATCATTACATGGAAGCAGCTCGGACTTCACGACAAGCCGGTCATACTGGTCGACGTCGCCGGATATTGGATGCCGCTCCTCGAACTCATCGAGCATTGCGTGGCGAGCGGCTTCGCGCCGCGCCGCAGCCTCGCCCTCTATCGCGTGGTGCCACGCGTCGAAGACGTGCTGGCAGCGCTCGCGGCTGCACCGCAGCCGCAACTCGAGCCCGAGCCGAAACTCGTCTGACGCCCGCGAGTCGCGGGGCGGGGCGCTTGAACGGCGCACCCTAAGTGCTATGGTCGCGCGCCCTTCCCGCTTACGTCCGCGCAAAGGATTCGACCCGACATGAAGAAAATTAAGGTGGCGACCCCCGTCGTCGAGCTCGACGGCGACGAGATGACGCGCATCATTTGGAAATTCATCAAAGACAAGCTGATCCTGCCTTATCTCGACATCGAGCTTCTCTATTTCGATCTCGGCATCGAGGAGCGCGACAGGACCGACGACCAGGTGACGGTCGACGCCGCCAACGCGATCAAGAAGCACGGTGTCGGCGTCAAGTGCGCCACAATCACGCCCGACGAGGCGCGCGTCAAAGAATTCAATCTGAAAAAGATGTACCGCTCGCCCAACGGCACGATCCGCAACATCCTCGGCGGCACCATCTTCCGCGAGCCGATCGTGATGACGAACGTGCCGCGGCTCGTGCCCGGCTGGACCGCGCCGATCGTGATCGGACGTCATGCCTATGGCGACCAGTATCGTGCGACCGATATCAAGATCCCGGGTCCAGGCAAGCTCACGCTTACCTTCACGCCGGCGAGTGGCGGCAAGCCCATGACCTACGAGGTGTTCGACTTCCCCGAGCCGGGCATCGCAATGAGCATGTACAATCTCGACGAGTCGATCGCGGGGTTCGCGCGCGCCTGCTTCAATTACGGGCTCCAGCGCGGATTCCCGGTCTATCTCTCGACCAAGAACACGATCCTCAAAGTCTATGACGGGCGCTTCAAGGACATTTTCCAGAACATCTTCGACGCCGAATTCGCGGCGACGTTCAAAGCCAAGAAGCTCACATACGAGCATCGCCTCATCGACGACATGGTCGCCGCGGCATTGAAGTGGAACGGCAATTTCGTGTGGGCGTGCAAGAACTACGACGGCGACGTGCAGTCCGACGTGGTGGCGCAGGGTTATGGCTCTCTCGGCCTCATGACCTCGGTGCTGATGACGCCGGATGGCAAGACCATCGAGGCCGAGGCCGCGCACGGCACCGTGACGCGGCATTTTCGCCTGCACCAGCAGGGAAAGCCAACCTCAACCAACCCGATTGCGTCGATCTTCGCCTGGACGCGCGGCCTTCACTATCGCGGCGAATTCGACAACACGCCCGACGTGAAGCACTTCGCCGCCGCGCTTGAGAAAGTGTGCATCGAAACGGTCGAGGCAGGCTCCATGACGAAGGATTTGGCGATCCTTATAAGCCCCGACCAGCCGTCGCTCACCACGACCGATTTTCTCGACAGGCTCGATCAGGGCCTGCGGAAGGCGATGGGTTGACGGCTCAGCGCCCGTAGCGCGTGCCGGCGGGGCACGGAGCGCCCTCCGCCAGCACATATTCGTCGCCGGCCGCGCACACTTCGCCCGGCCCGAAGCCTCCGCCGAGCGTCGCCGCCAACGCGCGGAGTGCTTCGAGCCCTGTGCCGCGCAAGGCGACGCACGGATATTCCGGTGCGATGTGGGATGGCGCGACCGCACCGTTCCAATTCTCGAACCCGCCCGCGCCCCACGAGAACGAGTAGTAATCGTTGGCCGGTGCGCGCGCGCCGAGCAGCGCCGCGTAACGCCCGTCGCTGTAGAAATGGTTGTAGTACCAGGGAAAGGTGGGGCCCGAGGCGAGATCGCGGTAGACATGGGCGCAGCGCGGGAAGTCGCGCGCCATATTGATCGTCCGGGCGCCTTCGCTGTCGCGCGCAAGCTCCTCGCCCTGGCGCACCGTCGCATACGCTTGCGCAGCGCCGAGCGCCAACAACAGCAGCGCGAAATCGCGCGCGAAGCCGCGCCAGCGCCGCCGCACCAGAGGAAGCTCGCGCGTCACATACCAAAGGAAGGCGATGGCAGGCGCGCTCATCTCGTAGGCTGGCAGCGCGTAATGCGCGTCGGGGTGCTTCGCGACAAAGATCACCAGCACCAGCTGCATCGCAAGCGTCGTGAACAGCAGGCGCTCGCCCGCGCCTCCTCCGCCCGTCGCTCGCTCGCGGTGGGAGAAGATGAGCGCCGTAGCGCCCATAAGCCACACAATGAAGAAGATCGGACGCGCGAAGAACAATTTCTCGAACGCGATGGGGTAGCGCCGAAAATCGATCACGGTCGGCGCACCCGATCCATAAGCGCCGTTTGCCACCGTGACATGCGCGTAGAGATCGAGCATGTGCGGCAACCTCGAGAGCGCCGGCAAAAAAAAGAAAAGGAACGACAGCGCCGCGATCACCACGAACCACGAACGGCGGCGCCACGTCAGCGGCAAGATAATCGCCGTCATCGCAAAGGGTGCAAACGTGACCTTGCAGGCGATGCCGAAGCCCGTCGCGGCGCCGAGCATGGCGAGCGACGCGCGGCGCGGCGCGAACGCCTCCTCCACCATCGCCGCCGCGAGAAGCATTGTGGCCCCGAGGAGGAGCGGCTCGGGCTTCACGTCGATACCGTGGCGAAGCGCAAGCATGGTGGCGAAGGGCGCGGCCTGCGCCGCAAGCGCTGGCACGAGCGATCCGAGGCGTCGCCACACCGTTGCACCGAGCACCAGCATCGCTGCCGCGTCGAGCACGAACATGATGTCGCTCGAATAGCGGAGAACGGCTTCGGCGCGGTCGAAGCCGGCATCGGGGCCACCCATCGTCCAGATCACCAGCGCAACGATGCAGGAGACCGGCGTGCCCGGATGATCGGAGAAGCTCGGCGCCAGGCCGCGCACGATATCGACGCCGTCGATCAGATAGGCGTAGGACGGGTCCTCGTTCCACCACAGCCAGTACGGAATGCCGACATCGCGCAGAGCAGTCTGCGCGACCAGGAACAATGCCGGAAGAATGACGAGCGCCAGCGCCGCGCGCGACCGCTGCATGGAGCGAGCCTGACTAGGCGGCGGCGCCGCGCGCCCGCTCCGAAACCGCGTGCTCGATCGCCGCGAGCGCCGCTGGTCCCTTCGCGGCATCGGGCCCGCCTGCCTGCGCCATATCGGGCCGGCCACCGCCACCCTTGCCGCCCAGAGCGTCGGCGCCGACGCGCACGAGATCGACGGCGTTGAAGCGCTGCACGAGATCGGGCGTGACGGCAACGACGAGCGAGGCCTTGCCCTCCGCGCCCGCGACGATGGCGATGACGCCGGAGCCGATTTCGCGCTTCAGATCGTCGGCGAGGCTCTTCAATTCCTTCGCCGGCACGTTGTCGAGCACGCGCGCGGCGAACTTGATCCCATCCAGATCCTTCGCCCGCTGCTCGGACGCGCCGCCGCCCGTCGCGGCAAGCCGGCGCGCCTCGCTCAGCTCACGTTCGAGCTTCCGGCGCTCCTCGAGGAGCGCCGCGACGCGCGCGGGGAGATCGGACGGAGCGGCCCGGATCGCTTGCGCCGCCTGATGCAACAGTGCCTCCTCGCCGGCGACGTAGGTCACAGCCGCCGCGCCCGTCACGGCCTCGATGCGGCGCACGCCCGAGGCGACGGCGCTCTCGGAGACGATCTTGAAGAGGCCAATGTCGCCGGTGCGACGCACATGCGTGCCGCCGCACAGTTCGACCGAGAACGGGTGTGCCGCTTCTTCCTCCATCGTCTCGCCCATCGAGACGACGCGCACCTCCTCACCGTATTTCTCGCCGAAGAGCGCGAGCGCCCCTTCGGCGACGGCGAGGTCCGGCGTCATGAGCCGCGTCCGCACCTCGGCGTTCTCGCGGATGCGCGCGTTGACCTCGGCCTCGATGACGCGGACGTCGTCGTCAGTCAGCGCGCGCGGCTGGGAGAAATCGAAGCGCAGCCGGTCGGGCGCGACGAGCGAGCCCTTCTGAGTTACGTGCGCGCCAAGACGGCGGCGCAGCGCCTGATGCAGCAGGTGGGTGACCGAATGATTGGCGCGCAGCTCGGTGCGGCGCTGCTCGTCGATCCTGAGCTCGACACTGTCGCCGACGCGCAGCGTGCCGTGCGTCACGGCACCATAATGCACGACGAGGTCGCCGGCATGCTTCTGCGTGTCGCGGACCGCGAAATTGGCGCCGTGCGAATTGAAGATCGCGCCCGTGTCGCCGACCTGTCCGCCCGACTCGCCGTAAAACGGCGTCTGGTTTAGGACGAGTTGCGCCTCGGCGCCGGCGGAGGCCTCCTGCGCCTCTTTGCCGCCCGAGACGATCGCCAGAACCTTGCCTTCTGCGACATGCGTCTCGTAGCCGAGAAACTCCGTCGCGCCGACCTTCTCGCGCAGCTCGAACCACAGCGCATCGGTCGCGGCCTCGCCGGAGCCGACCCAGTGCTTGCGCGCCTCCTCGCGCTGGCGCGCCATGGCGGCGTCGAAGCCCGGTGTCTCGACCTTGCGCCCGCGTCCGCGCAGCACGTCTTCCGTGAGGTCCAGAGGGAAGCCGAATGTGTCGTAAAGACGGAACGCGACCTCGCCCGGAAAGTCCTGGCCTTGGCCCAGCCGCGCTTCTTCCTCGTCGAGGAGACGCAAGCCGCGGGCGAGCATGTCCTTGAAGCTCCCTTCCTCGAGCTTCAGCGTTTCGGTGATGAGCGCCTCGGCGCGCACGAGCTCAGGGAAAGCCGCACCCATCTGCCGCACCAAGGCCGGCACGAGGCGCCAGAGCAGCGGCTCCTTGCAGCCGAGGATGTGCGCATGGCGCATGGCGCGGCGCATGATCCGGCGCAGCACGTAGCCGCGGCCTTCCTTCGATGGCAGGACGCCGTCGGCGATGAGGAACGAGGTCGCGCGCAGGTGATCGGCGATGACACGGTGCGAGACCGATTGCGGCCCGTCGGCGGGAACGCCCGACGCCTCGGAGGATGCGACAACGAGCGCGCGCAGCGCGTCGGTGTCGTAGTTGTCATGCTTGCCCTGCAGCACGGCGGCGATACGTTCGAGCCCCATGCCCGTGTCGATCGACGGGCGCGGCAGATCGACGCGCGTGCCATCGGCACGCTGCTCGAACTGCATGAAGACGAGGTTCCAGATCTCGGTGAAGCGATCGCCGTCGGCGTCGGCGCTCCCAGGCGGGCCGCCCGGGATGTCGGCGCCGTGGTCCCAGAAGATCTCCGAGCACGGCCCGCACGGACCGGTATCGCCCATCGCCCAGAAATTGTCCGAGGTCGGAATGCGGATGATGCGCTCTTGCGGCAGGCCGGCGATCTTCGCCCAGAGCGCGGCCGCGTCCTCGTCGGACGAATGGACGGTGATCCAGAGCCGATCCTTTGCGAGCCCGAATTCCTTGGTGACGAGGTTCCAGGCGAGCTCGATCGCGACATCCTTGAAATAGTCGCCGAACGAGAAATTGCCGAGCATCTCGAAGAAGGTGTGGTGCCGCGCGGTATAGCCCACATTCTCGAGATCGTTGTGCTTGCCGCCGGCGCGCACGCATTTCTGCGAGGTGGTGGCGCGGCTGTAGGAGCGCTTCTCAAGGCCGGTGAAGACGTTCTTGAACTGCACCATGCCGGCGTTGGTGAAAAGGAGCGTCGGGTCGTTCCGCGGCACGAGCGGCGAGGACGCCACGACCTCGTGGCCGTGTCGGGCGAAATAGGCGAGGAACGCGGCGCGGATGTCGTTCGACAGCATGGCCTTAATGTGGTCCTTCGCTCCGCGCCCGAGAAGGCGCGAGGGGATTTAGCCCGCCCCTCGCGCCCCTGTAAAGGCGAGGCCCGCCGGCCTTACCGGAGCAGCGGCCACAGGAAGCGCCAAGCCGCGATGCCGGCGCCGATCAGGATGACGGCGGCGAGGTAGAGGCCCCAGGGCTGGCGCCGCTCGGCATAGGGATCGGTGAGCGAGCGTTCGGCCCGCTCGGGCAGCTGCGCGAGGCCGGTCAGGGTGCGGCCAAAGGGAAGGTTGATGCGAAGCCGGGCATTGACCGCCCAGCCCGAAGCATCGAGCAGCGGCCCGAGATTGCGGCTTTGCAGCTTCATCGCCGCGATGAGGCACGAGGGACCGGAGACGGCGAGCACGAGGCCGGCGATCGCCAGCGGAATTTGCCACCAGGTGAGCTGCAGGAAGCCGGTGACGATCGAGGCGATGGCCGTGCCGATCGCGCCGATCGCAAGCCCGACGGCGGCGAAGATGCCGGCAAAGCGCGCCGCGTCGAACGGCTGCTGCGGCGGCGTTGTCGGTTGCGGCGGCGGGGCCGGGCCGACGCCGAGCGCCGTCTCGGCCCGTGTCAGCGACTGCCCCATGCCGGTTTGTGAGACAGCGCTTCGCGCCGCCGCGAACTTCTGGATCTGCTCGGCGACGAGGCGCGCAAATTGCCGGTAGGGCAGCCAGAAAGACTGGCGCAGGCTGATCGGGTGCTCGACGATCTTGACGATGGTCGCATCCCAATCGTTGCCCTTGCGGTCGTAGAACACGCCGTTGCGGCCGACGAGCAGATTGTCGCTGTCGCCGGCGGTGAATGCGGCCGCGATCGTCATGGTCTCCTCGCCGCCATGACGCACACAGCGGCAATAAGCGAGATAGATCCGCGAGAGCTGTGCCAGCACGGCGTGCTTCGCCTCGTCCTCGACCCTGATGCAAAGCTCGCAGCTGCGCCCGTCGAGATAGAGCGTGCCGGCCTGGAACGAGGCCTTGCCCGCGCGCCTGTAGAAATCCTTGAACGACACGAAATTGTTGAGGAGCGCCATCAAGTCGCGTTTGAGACGCACCAGCTTCTCGACCTGGCTGATCGCGTTCATCTGCGGCTCGAGCGCAGCGTCGCGCGCGATGAGACCGTCGATGCGCGACTTCACCGCCGGATCGAGAAGCGCGCGGAGCCGGTCGAGGCCGAGCTGTTCGAGCGCGGTCTCGGGCTTGCGCGCCCGCCACGCGGCATGCGGCTGAAATCGCGTCTTGAGCGCGGTCCAGTCGGTCTCGCTGAGCTCGCCGCGCTGGCCGAGGAGCGGGGCGATGACGGTCTCCTTGAGGCGCGCGATCGCTGCCTCCCACGCCGGGTTGAGACCGCCGGCAAGCGGCAAGGGGCGGTCGGGCGCCACATGCGCGAGCGGCAAGGCCGAGAGCGAGGCGGCATCGGGCGCGAGCACCTCGCCCGCAAGCGCCTCATAGGAGGCGGCCGGCGGATTGAGCGCCGCGCCGGCGTTCGGATCGAAGGCGGCCAGGCGCACGCGCGTGAAATAATCGTCGATCTTGGCGGTGACCGAGAGGAGAAGA
>Ga0335077_10012776_pt1 | contig 10498 bp, 8 predicted proteins | sample Lox_Sample_31_FD_207151 | JGI IMG/M metagenome (GOLD analysis project Ga0335077, IMG submission 207151) | Soil microbial communities from Loxahatchee National Wildlife Refuge, Florida, United States - Lox_Sample_3.1 | ecosystem: Environmental > Terrestrial > Soil > Wetlands | place: USA: Florida...
AGCGCCTCCCGAGCGCGATCGCAATCCGTGGCGTTTTGGACCAGCGCGAGCGCGTAGCGGCTCAGAAAGCTGAGTCGCTCGTCGGGCTCGCCGTTGGCTTGCAGCCGGGTCCGCACGCCGACGGCCATCCGGGCAGCCCGATCGATCTCGCCCGCCCGGAGTAGCGCCAGCACCTCGCCCGCCTGCGCGTCCCGGCAAAGGCGCTGATCACCGCCCTCCCCAGCCAGCGTTCCTGACCGCCGGTACAGCTCAGCGGCGTCCGCGCCCCTGCCGCGGTCCACGGCCGCACCGGCAAGCCGGAGATAGGCCGCCCCTGCCTCCCGCCAGCGACGCGCCAAGGCCAGCTGCGGCGCCCGCCGCTCGAGCGGACCATCGACCAGCGCGTCGGCAACCACCCCATGGCGGCAAACGCGCTCATGCTCCGGCAGCTGTCCGTAGACAGCATCGCGCACGATCGAGTGCACAAAGCTCCAGCCTCCACGCGGATCGCGGCACAGAAAGCTCGCCGCCGCCAACGACTCCGGCGCGCTTCCCAACCTCTGCCCGCCGACCGCCTGAAGCTCCTCGAACGTGAACGGCTCGGGCAGCACAGTCGCCCACTCGAGCGCCTCCCGCGCACTCTCCGGCAAGCGCGAGACGCGCTCCTCGATCGCCGCGCGAACGGAGCCCGGAACGAGCCGATCGATCTCGCCGATCCCGTCGCTGCTCGAGTCCTCTCGTGCCACGACGTCGCACAACGCCCGCAGCAGCTCCTCGCATAGAAACGGATTGCCGCCGGTGCGCGCGTAGAGCACGGTCGCGAGCCGATCGCTTAGCTGAGAGTCGCCGAGGATCGCCTCAGCCAGCCGCCGCGTGTCCGCGGACGACAGGGACTCGAGCTTGAGGTGCTTCAAGTCCCCAGCTCGCACCAGCCGGTGCGCGAGCTGCTCGACGGCCGCGGCGGGCCGCGCGGCCATCAGCCAGGCGATTGGAAGATCAGTCAGTCGCGCCAGGCAGTAGTGCACCAGATCGACCGTGCCCGCGTCGCTCCACTGCAGATCGTCCAAGCACAGCAGCCGCGGCCCCGCCATCGTGGCGGGCTCGAGCCGGTCGACCACGATCCCAAACAGCTCGCGCGGCGATTCGGTCGCGCGGGCTCGGCGCGGCTCGCCGAGCGACCGCAGCAACTGCAGAACAGGATCGAACGGCAGCGGGGTGATCAGCGGTAGGCACCTGGAGTGAGCGACGCGGACCCCCCGCCTGACACACTCGTTCGCCGCTTCTCGCAGAAGCCGTGTCTTGCCGACTCCGGGCTCACCGAACACGAGCAATCCGCCCGCACGTCCCTCTTGGAGTCGCTCCAAAAGCTCGCCAATCCTTGCGAGTTCGCCCGCCCGGCCCACAAAAGGAGGGGGAACGGTTGCCATCTTGCCTTAAGAATGGGTGATTTCGCCCATGAACGTCGCGCGGGCTCGGCCTAGCCTCACCCGATGTCGTCCTCGGTGGACGTTCTCGCGGACCAGACCGTCAGGCTGGCGCTCGAGTATTCAGCGAGCTGGCATGTGCCGTGTGCCATCGACCTATCTGAGTTTCATTAAGGCCCTGAAGCCGTGACTCAGGTTTCTGGACGGAGTGAACACCCGCTAGGTGACGTTGTTGGCCGTTACGCTGCTCGCGCAGCGTGCATCGCTTCTTGGAGTCAGCCGCGCGCACAACCTTGCGCAGGCGGGCGTCCGACCCAAGGAGCTGCTTCTTCGCGGCTGCCAGCGGTGCCGATACGCCTCACTTCGCGGCCGGCGCTGCCGAACATCGGATCTACCAGCACGTGTGCCTTTTGGCCGTCTCGGTTGTGGTTCATTCGACGCGACAGCCCAGGAGCGAGGCATCCACGTCCTTGGGCTGGCGATTTGCTTCGGCTCGCAGTCTCCGGTGAGTGCTGTGCGTGAGATCAACCTCTCAATGTTCTTCGGCGCATCCGTGGAACACGACCGGGCTTTCCCGCCAACGATGCGCACAGCACGAGGATTATCGGCTCGCTTGGCGACGCAGGCGCCGCCCCATGTCTGCTTCGTCACGATGGCGACGTTCAATTACCTCGGGCCGTCGTTCGCGGTGCTGCTGTTCGCGCGGGTGCACGTGCTCGGCGTGGTGTGGCTGCGGATCGTTTCAGCGGCCGTCATCTTCGCGGCATGGCGCCGTCCGTGGCGTACGTTGGTTGCGCTTGACCGCGGCGGCCGGAAGCTGCTGCTCGCTTGGGGGAGCGCTCTGGCGGCGATGAACTGCTGTTTCTATCTCGCGATCAGCCGCCTGCCACTCGGGACGGTCGCGGCGGTCGAGTTCTTGCCGGTGATCGCCCTGGCTGCGCTTGGCGCGCGCTCCGCGCGCAACGCGTTCGCGCTCGCGCTGGCCGTCGCGGGGGTCTGTCTGCTGACCGATGTACGGATCGCCGGCGACGTAGCGGGGTTCGCGTTCGCGTTCGCGAACGCGGCACTGTTCGCCCTCTACATCGTGCTCGCCGACAAGGTTGCCAAGCGACCGCAGCCGAAGGGCGTGGATGGGCTTGCGGCCGCGACGCTGATCGCTGCTGCAGTCGTCACCCCGATCGGCGGCTGGCAAGCCATTCGCGCGTTCACCGACCCGACAGCGCTCCTTGCCGGCGTCGGCATAGGCCTGTGCTCCTCGGTGATCCCCTACGGCCTCGATCAGGTCCTACTTGCCCGCCTGCCGCGCGCCACGTACGCCACGATGGCCGCCCTCCGACCAGCGTTCGCGACGCTCATCGGGACCATCGTCCTCACCCAAATCCCCAGTGCGGTAGAGATCGCCGCCATCACGCTCGTGATCGCGGGCGTCGCCCTGCACCATCCAGCCGACCGAGCGCACTCCAAAAGGGGCTGAGCGGCAATGCCCAGCGGTTTCCCAGAAGGCGCGCTCGTTTGCATGCATCGGCGCCGGCCCCGCGTCTTCCACTACGCGCTACCGGTGACGGGTGCGTTCAATGCCCGGACAAGCCGGGCGGCGATGGCCCGGCGCAAGGTCAACGCTCGCCGTCGCGTTGACGCCGCCGACTCCGAGGTTATTTGCGCCGTCCTCGCGGGCCGCGGCGGGTGGCGCATCCGCCATCCCGGCACGGCCGGCACGTTGAGATGGACATCGCCCGCCACGCTCTCGCCCTCGTCGATGAGCACCACGTCGTCGCGATCTACCCCATCTCTTCCGGCGCGGTGGCCACGCCCACTGTTGTCGGAAGCGATTGGGCCTATCGCAAGACCTCTGGCAATACCGTTGCAATGCTCGACAAGGTGTACTTGCTCCGCGGCGATGCTATTCGCGGATACGTCCGGGTGCCCGCGTACCCAGCGAGCCATGGCCGTGTGCGCCTGCCGATCGCCGACGCCGCGGCAAATCTCTGATTCGGCCCGTGTGAGCCGCATCAGCGATGTGAGTCCGCGGCGTCGTGAACACACACTCAGGATTGCCGGCCGCAAGTAAGGTACGTACGTCAGGAGGTGCTGCGCAATGAACTGTCGTCATATCACCGCACGCGCGCGGCGCCGTCTACTATCGGCGGTCGTTGTCGTGGCAGGAGTCGTCTCGCCGTCGGTCTTCTTCGCCCTATCGGCGCGTGGCGACGGCGTCACGCGGGGAACCTCGCTGCGCGAGTCCGTCATGCAGGCGATCGCCGGAGTCGCACGCGCTCCCGCCGTACACTACGCAACTGCCTCGCGCCGCGTTGCGTTCACGGTCGACGTTACACGCGACGGCGACGCGCTTGGCGATGGGCTCGTCGACGGGGTTCAGGTAGACCTGTTGCGCGTCGATGGTCACGTGTACGTGCGCTCGCTCAACAGCGTGCCGCCCGGACTGCCCGCGGGAAATGTAGTACCGCAGCTGGTCGACCATTGGGTCACCGGGGTGCCGTTCTACGACAGCGCTTTGCGGCAATTCCGGACACCGCAGGGAGTCGCCAAGACACTTCGCCGTGCCGTCCAGAGCGGGGCCACCCTCTTTGACGGGGTTTGCCTTGGAGGGCGACCCGCGCTGCGCGCGTCGACGCACCGCGGGGTGCTCTACGTCACCAGTTCGGCGCCACATCGAGTGCTCCGGTGGATTCCGGGAAACAACGCCCGCTCGCAGACCCACGATGAGCGCCCACATAGTGGCCGCTGTCAGAGAAGCGCAGCGCGTTCCGGCGCCGGCCGTGTCCCCGCCGCCCGCGACACGGGCGCGCCCATTGGCGCGCCCGAGTCGGCTGCGGTGCGCTTCGGTGCAAGCGTCGTGCTGCGACGCTCGGCGACAGGAGCCGGTCGCGATCCGATGCGTGGCGTGACTGCCCGTGCCGTTCACCCGAGGCTGATCGCACACCCAGCGGCCGCGCTCCGGCCTCGCTCACAGGAACCCGCCGAGCGCACGGTGGGACGGGAGCTGCCTGCCGGCGGAGGCGAGCTTGGGGCGTTGGCGCTCACTGACTACAGCGTGGGGGAAACACTACAGCTCTACCAGGATCTGCTTGACGACGCCACGCAGCTGACCCACGCTTTCGACGCGTCCGTTGCGTTGTCCCTCTCTAACTCGACCACGCTCATCTGCGCGGTCGACGAATGCATTGCCACGATTGAGGTGACGAACACCGCTACGTCCCGCCATGGCGCGGTGTCCGGACAGGTTGCCCTCTCCGGCGAAGGCGACTTCACAGCTGACGGCGCGCCAATTGGCACGTGTGTCATTCCCCCGACCGTGATGCCAGTCAACAGCGTGACAACCGTGGAGTGCGCCGCCCCGACCCCCCTGTTGCCGGAAATTCTGGCCGCCGCGCATCAGCCGGTCGCCCTTCTAGTGAAGGGGACGATATTCGGCATCGCCACTGCCAGCGTCGATGTCCAGCGGTCGATCCTCGCTCTGCAGAAATCCCAGCGCCACCTCCAGCAGACTATGGTCCGCGCTGCCGAGGCGGCCGCGCGGTTGCTGACTGCGCACAACGGGCGCAGAGTGGGGCGCATTACGTGCCGCGACGCCGTCCGGCTCGGCCCCCGCCTTCCCGCGGGCACCAACGGATGGTACGTTGTGTACTGGTCCCCGCCGCCACCGCCGGATCAGATTGTGAGATATGTCGGGATCTCGCAAAACCTGGTTAGGCGCTGCCGTGACCATCCCAAGCAACGAAGCAAGGGGCTCGAGACGTTGAACCTCCCGCCCCTAAGAAGGCAACAGGCCCGACAGGTTGAAGAGGCGCTGATCAGTCATTTTGGCCCCGCGCCCGAGCTGGCGAGCGCCGGAGGTACACGGGGACAGCTGCAAAACATGAGACATGAGATCGATCCGGACAACGCGGGCTACTGTCAGGACCTGCTGAACGGCCAATGGATTCTTATTGTGAACAGCTACACGCGCTATTCTGTTGCCCTGTTTACGCGCGGTAAGAAGTGCCCCTTGCCCCGATGAGCAGTCCTCTGATCAAGACCGGCGAACACCGGTACGTCGTCTCGGGTGGCCTTGAAACGATCCGTGGCCCAGGTCGACGGACCGTCCGGTGGCTCGAGGTGCGCAGACTCCGCGCCGGGCAGGATCTGTCGGTCTTGCGCGCGTTCACGGAGCTCGAGACGTTAGAGCTTCATCACATCGACGGCGTCGACCTCGCACCGCTCGCAGACCTCAGCTTGAAGCGGCTAGCCATCGAGAGCGGATCGGGCCTCGATCTCGACCCAATCACACGGTTGACGATGCTCGAGACGTTGGTCCTATTTGACCTTAATCGCGTCCATGCCACGTCCTTGAAGCTCCCGCGAACGTTGCAGTCGCTCGAGATCATCAACGACAGTCCGGCCCTGACCGGCGAACCGGTCAAGCACGTAATCGAGGCGATCGACTGGAGCGCGATCCGAGAACTGCGCGCGCTGTCGACGCGCGTCGGCGGGCTATATGAGATGCAGCCCGTCCACGTCGATCTGGGGCTCCTGCGTGCGCTGCCGCGCTTGGAACACTTGGATATGTACTCCGGCCTCCGCCACGCCGGCCCTGGACCGTCGCCGATCGAACCACCGTTTGACGGCTTGTCCAAACGCCTGCGGTTCGTTCGTCTCGATGCCTGGAATCCCCCGCCGCTGCACGACGCGCTTCAGGCCTATCTCGGCCTGGATCCCAACGATCCCCAGTCAGGACCTGTCGTCTACCAGCGGTGCCGCGTTGACGCGCGTGAACGTCCGTGGACGTTGAAGTGGACAGACGACGGAACGTGGTCAGTATACGGCAGCCTGCTACGCGAGGAGCATGGTGAACACGACGACACGGAACACGACGCCTACCATCGAGCCAATCAGCGACTTCGGCAGACCAACCCGGCCTTGCTACGCCGGCTGCGCTTCGATCCCGAGAGCGCCGGCACCGGAATCACCGCCGAGACACGCGATGACCTCGAGACAGCATTGCGATCACTTGGAATCACGCCGCAGTAGCGCCGAGCGCGGGAGCATCGCCCGCACTCGCAACGTCCCGCTGGGGACGATCCACTCATCCTTTCAGTACTGCTTCTCTGGCGTTCCGAGGACGCCGCGCTGATCGCGTGCTCGCGATCCCCGCCAAGGGCAGCGATCGACGAACCGTGACGTGCCTGGACCCCCGAAGGGGCCAAAGCGCTCCCGGACAATCCCGATTGACCCACCTGGGCCGCACGGCGCGACCACGCGCTCCTACTCACCACCGTGCAGAGCGGCCCGCCCGTCTCCGAACCGATCGGCCCGACATGCGCCGACCTGCAACTCGGCAGAGAACCTCACCTGCCGGCGTTCGGCAAAGGCAGGAAAGAAAGAGTCGCTCCCCTCACCAGCCAGACCGTCGCCGTGCTCAAGGTCTGGATCCGCGAGCGCGGTGGCCAGCCAACGGACCCACCGTTCCCGACCCGCACCGGCGCGGTCCCAACGCGCGACGCCATCGAAAGGCGTCTCGCCAAGCACCTCGAAACCGCCCGCCACCGTCGCCCGACACTGGGCCAAAAAGCACCGTGTCGATCCACACGCTGCGGCACCCCGCCACGATGATGCTGCTCAACGCCGGCGTCGATACTCGTCTTCCCCCGGCTTGAGGACACCTCAGCGCTTTCGGCGAAAGCCGTCGAAAGTGACGAAAAAGGTCCAAGTGCCGAAGACGAGGCCGCCGTTCCCGCCTGAGTTCTGCCTGCAGGCGGTGAAGCTGATGCGTGACAGTGACAAGCCCCTGTCACAGCTGGCCAAGGATCTGGGCGTGTCGCAGCAGACGCTGCGTACCTGGCGCCGGCAGGGGCAGGTCGACCGGGGTGAGAGCGAGGGGTTGACTAACGGGCAGGTGGAGGAGCTCCGCCGGCTGCGGCGGGAGAACCGCACGTTGCAGATGGAGCGGGAGGCGCTACAAAAGGCCGCGTCTTCTTCGCCCGGGAGAGCGACGGGCGGTAGGCGCGGTGTTTGCTTCATCGTGCGACCGCGATGTCGCGCAGAGCGGTCGCGAACCGCCGACACGCCTCGCGCCAGTCCTCGCCCAGCTGGAGATCATGGAGCGGCTCGAGCAGCCGATCACCGATCGCGCCCAGCAGCTCGTTGCGGCTGGCGAAGTGGTGGTAGATGGCCATCGCCTCCACCCCAAGATTCGCCCCGAGACGGCGCATGCTCAACGCGTCAGGCCCCGCGTCCTCAATTAGCGCGACCGCGCGATCGAGGATCAGACCTCGGTTCAGCGGGGGTCGCGGCTTGTGCTTCTGAACAGTTGTTGAGGCGGCGCCAGACATCGTCGGCGCCGCTTACTTTACACTGTAAGGTCGAGTTGATGGATCAGAACCAATTGGTCGCACGAGTGCTGAGGGAGGCAGCCAGCGCCCGAGCAGCGGTCACGGCCAGCTACCAGCGCCTGTGGCGCCCCGCGAACTCGTCCCCCGCCCGATCGGCAGGACGCCGAGCCGAGCGATCAAACCCCAGGCGAGCCCGCGATCGGCGATCAGCACTCATCCGAGAAGGCCGACTCGGATGAGCCGGCTCGCGCCCGGTGCGCACTCGAGGCTTCACCTAGCCGAGTTCTTGCGACCGCTGGTCGCGACGGTCGCGTTGCCAGAGCTGTACGCGATCCGCGGCTGGACGCTCACTCGCGAACGCCGACCCGTCGCGACTCGGCTGGCTGTGCTTCGCTGCGTCCGCCACGACGACGAGCGTCGGTCGCTCCTGGACCTCGGCGCCGAACCCGGCATCGAGCTCTCCGGCGAGCGCGCCACCCGCGCCGCGCGCGTCGGCACCGCGCAGCGGCCGCGCGAGCGCCGTCGACCGGGGCCCCTCGTGCGGCGACTGCTCCAGATCCCCGCGGTCCTGTACGACTGCCATCTCGGCTGGCTTCTCGGCCGCCGATTCCTACGACTGACCCACGTGGCCAGGCGCACAGGGCGAACCTACCGGATGATGCTGGAAGTGATCGGAGAGAACCCGAGCCGAGAACGAGCTGATCGTCATCGTCGGTCTGGGCCGCACCGCCCAGTGGTAGCGCAACCTCCACACGCTCGAATGCTCGTCTGACCGCGCCCGCGAGGTCCGCCGGAGCGATTCCTGGTGGCAGCTCCTCCTCGGCGTCTCGTATCTCCGTATACCCGCCGCGGGGGTCCTTGATTCTCCATGGGGATCAGCTTGACGGTGTTGTTGTCATAGGCGTAGATGGAGACTGATTTCGCGCCCCGCATGTAGGCGCTGCTGCTGGGAACCCTGAGAGCTTTCAACATCGGCTTATCAAGCTTGCCCAGCTCCTGACGTTCGGGCTTTGGGATCCCGATTCGTGAGCGTTCGAAGGCGTCCGTGACGGCGTCGCCAAGCCCCGTCATCGACGCCTGCGTCGAGGATCGGCCAACTGGTCGTGATCCAGAACCCGCGGGTCGTCTTGGAATCAGAGCGCACGATCAACTTGTCATCACGCTGCTCGATAGCTACGGGCTTGGGTAATCATGGGACGAAGACCACCTTGACGATGACTCCTCTCGACGCGCCGTAACTCTGTGCAGTGGAGGTTGCCCCACGCGTCGTGGAAATCTGGGCCGGCGACGGTCCTTTCTAGGATGGTCACACATCGACTTCTGCTGTCAGCTGGGTTGGAGTTGGTGGCGGCGTTTGATGAGGTCGGTTTCGATGTGGATAGCGAGCTGCACGAGGCTTCGATGACCCTCCACTTTGCGGAAGCGTGTCTCCGCCCCGAGCATCCCGGCGGTGGTCCACCGCAGGCACATCTCGCCGGAGCTCCAAGCGTGGCCGCGGCGGGCGGGTCCGTAGGACTCCGAGGCGATCATGCCGGTTCCTGCGGATGGTCTGAGCGCAGGCCGGTGGTATCAACGACTCAAAGGATCGGAGGCATGTCATGCCATCAACAAGATCACCCAGGACTCAGTCGGCGCGAGCTACCACGCGAGCCAACGGCGGCCATGGGACGAACCCTCCGATCACCGCCCGACAGGCTGCCACCGACGGAGGAGCACAAGGACGCGGCACGAGGCTCGTATGGATATTCGCGGCGTTGGGCATCGCCGTTGCAGCCTCGATCGCGATCGGCATCTTCGCGCTAGCGAGCGCTCCGTCGACGAACTCGCTACATGCTCAAGTGACTTCATTGCGCACTCAGGCCGCATCGCTTGAGGGGCGGTTGGGATCCCTTCAAGCTCAGCTCGGCGCCCTGCGCAACGAGGCGAACTCGTCGCGCGCCCAGCAGCGTGCGCTGCGTGGGGAGGTGAGCTCGCTGCGGTCGGTTCTGGCGGGCGAGCAACACACGTCGCGGTCAGCGATCGCCTCGCTTCAGAAGGCGTCCGCGGGCGCGGCATCGATCAACAGCCTGAATGGGGTTAGGGGGAGTTTGCACCAGCTGCAGGTTTGCGTGCCCGAGCTGCAACAGGAGCTCTCGGGACTGAAGGTCCAGACAACCACGCGAAGGAACGGCGCGCTGAAGAGCGCTGCTCTGACTAATCCGACGCTCATCTCCGCAGACTGCGTCACAACACTGACCGGCTCGTCGGGTCACTGAGGACGGCTGATTCCCGTGACCCGGCCAGATCCGTTGGTGGGTTGATTTCGGGGCAAATAGCGGCCGGGAGGGCGCTTGCCGGCCGCCGACTCGGCGCGATGCACGAAAGCACGGGCTCTCCTGCAAACCCGAGAGACGAGACGTCGCCTTCATCGTTCCCCTCGCTACTGCCAGGGACGAGTCAGGACGGCGTCTTCATGGTCGCCGGAGGCGCTCGCTCCGTCAGGTGAACGAGCGGCGCTGGCCATCGACACGCGCTGCTGCTTGAGCGCGAGAGGAGCCACGCCGCCGACGTGACCGCTGCAGACGTGATCTGGCGGCGCACGCCCGTCGTCCGACACCTGCACAAGGGTCGCAGAGATAATGTCGGGAAGGGCCATCGCCCAGCAGGGACTGGCGAGAACCTGCAGAGACCGCGCGCACAACGGGTCTACCGGAGGCGCGGGGAGGGCGGTGGTCTGGCGCATGAGCCCGTATGAGCGACGACGAGGGGGTAACGCTCCTCCAGGCG
>Ga0335077_10012777_pt1 | contig 10497 bp, 10 predicted proteins | sample Lox_Sample_31_FD_207151 | JGI IMG/M metagenome (GOLD analysis project Ga0335077, IMG submission 207151) | Soil microbial communities from Loxahatchee National Wildlife Refuge, Florida, United States - Lox_Sample_3.1 | ecosystem: Environmental > Terrestrial > Soil > Wetlands | place: USA...
GGGGAAAAAGATCGTTCTCTCCCCTCCTTTTCAAGGAGGGGTGGCACCGAAGGTGACGGGGTGGTTCATGCAAGCTAGATCTAACGCATGACGACAGCGCCTAAAGACCCCGCCGACGCATCCGTCCGCGGCGCCGCCCTCCCCGGCGCGCGCACCGCGCTCGTCCTGCTGCTGCTCATCAATCTGTTCAACTACATCGACCGCCAGGTTCTGGCGGCGGTGGTGGGTCCGATCAAAGCCACCTTCTTCGGGCCGAACGGATCGGGCGCCGGCGAGACGCTGACCAGCGTGATGAACTGGTTCCAGCACAGCCTGGGCTTCAAGCCCGAGGACGCGCTGGTCGGCCTGCTGGGCACGGCGTTCATGGTGGTCTACATGATCGGTGCGCCAGTATTCGGGCGGCTCGCTGAACGAACGTCACGCTGGCTGCTCGTCGGCATCGGCGTGATTCTCTGGAGCCTCGCTAGCGGGGCGTCGGGCCTTGCCGGAACCTTCGTCGCGCTGCTGCTCACGCGCTGCCTCGTTGGCATCGGTGAGGCAGCCTACGGTCCCGTCGCGCCGGCGATCATCTCCGATCTGTATCCGGTCAAGGTTCGCGGGCAGGTTCTCGCGTGGTTCTACATGGCGATTCCCGTGGGCAGCGCGCTCGGCTACGTGCTCGGCGGATGGATCGCAAACTCTGGCCTGGGCGAATGGGGAACGAGTGCGTTCGGCACGAAGCCGGAAAGCTGGCGCTGGGCGTTCTACCTCGTCGTCGCACCGGGCGTTGCGCTCGGGCTGTGGAGCTTCTTCATGCGCGATCCCGCGCGCGGGCAGGCCGACGCACACGCGGCCCCGCTGCCGACCGTTCGCTTGCGCGATTACCTGGTCTTTCTGCGCACCCGCTCGTACGTGCTGTGCACGCTCGGCATGACCGCCATGACGTTCTCGATCGGCGGCATCGCGTTCTGGATGCCGTACTACCTCGAAACCCGACCGGGCGCGCCAGCCTCCTCCACGTTCATCTTCGGCCTGATCACGGTCGTCGCCGGCCTCACCGCAACGCTGCTGGGCGGTCTTGCCGGTGACCGGCTGCGTACCCGCTTTTCCGGCTCCTATTTCCTCGTGTCGGGTGTGGCGATGCTGACGGGTTTCCCCATATTTCTCGCCGTGCTGCACTCGCCCTTCCCGTGGATCTGGGTCTGGATCTTTCTGACCGTGTTCTGTCTGTTCTTCAACACCGGGCCGACCAACACCATTCTCGCGAACGTCACCCATCCTTCGATGCGCGCCGCAGGGTTCGCGCTCAATATTCTGATCATCCACGCGTTCGGCGATGTGATCTCACCCGTCGTCATCGGGCTGCTGAGCGACTGGTTCCAGGATATGGGCAAGGCCTTCATCGTGGTGGGCCTGATGTTCCTGGTGGCCGGCGTGCTGTGGCTGTTCGGCGCGCGGTTTCTGGCGCGTGATACTGAGAATAGCGGAAGGCTGTCGGACCCCTCACCCCGGCCCTCTCCCGCAAGGGGAGAGGGAGTCTAGCCGCGCTCGTTCGCCGGCGGTGCCGGGCGGTTGACCTCCGACGCGCCACGCTGGAAGAAGCACGTGAGCGCACTGGACGACGCGGCAAAAGCCCAGAACAGGAAGAACCCGATGGAATAAGCGGCGATGCGGCTCACGTTCACCACTTCGCCGAAGAATGTCAGCTCGGTCGGATCGAACACGGTGAAGAACAGCGCTTCAGCCGCTGCTGCGACGAGGAACGAGGGCCAGAGGATATAGATCAGCTTCTTCGCTTGCATTGCCAAGTCACCCTTGGTGCGGCTCGAGCACGAAGCTCGCATCGCCTTGCCGCCGCTCCCCGGTAAGCCGCCAACTCTGCCCCACGTCCTCGAGTTGAACATACCAATGCGCTGCGGGCACAAGCTCGATGTCGGCCTCATACCAGCCCGGCTGAATCTCTCGCGCCGTCACGCTGCGATCGAGCCCGGCCCTGGTGGGGTGGATAAAGTGCAACCGCAGCGCCTGCGGCTTCGCTCCGCTGCCCGTGAGCTGCACGCGAATCATGGTCCCCGCGGCACCCATCATGACGACGGCACGATACCCCTGCTCCGATGCCGCGCGATCTCGATCGATCGTCCGGTTGATGGCGAGCCCTTCTTTATAGTAGTTGTCCGCTACCAGAGGATCGGCGCCGCTGACGGCGAAGTACAACGAGACGAAGCTCGCCACGACAGCCGCTGCAGGCCCAGACATCAGAATCCAGGGCCACGGCTCCCGATACCAGGGCGTCCGGTTGGCGATCAACTGTGGCTGGTCCATAGCTGCCTCAAGGAATGACGAAGCTGGCCTTCTCGACCACTTTGAGTGGCAGCGCTTCGGGTTTGACTGGATCCGAGGCTTCCACGGTGAACTGGATGCGGTTGGAACCCTTGCGCCCCGCCTTGCGCGGCGCTTCGACGCGCACCGGTATCACACGCGAGGATGCCGCAGCGACGTGGATGGGCTGCGCTTCACTCTTGAGCTCGATGCCGTCCAGCCCGGCCACGCTGACGCGCACGTCGCGCGCTACTTCCTGCGTGTTCATGATCTGCAGCCGGTAGACGTTCTCGGCCTCCTCTTCTTCCGCATCGCGCATCACGTTGCCGCGGTCGCGGATCACGTCGACCTTGAGCGGCACGCGATTGTAGAGGGTGACGAGCGCGCCGATGATGATGACCCACAGGACGGCGGAATAGATCAGCACACGGGGACGCAGCACCCGCTTCAAGATGCGCTCGGTGCCGTAGTGACCTTTCAACGCGCTCTCGGTCGAGTAGCGGATGAGGCCCTTCGGATACCCCATCTTGTCCATCACCTGGTTGCACCCGTCGATGCAGGCGGTGCAGCCGATGCACTCGTACTGCAGGCCGTTGCGGATATCGATGCCGGTCGGGCAGACCTGGACACAAATGCCGCAGTCGACGCAGTCGCCGAGGCCTTTCGCTTTGTAGTCTGCGCTCTTGTTGCGCGAGCCGCGCGGCTCGCCGCGCTGGCGGTCGTAGGAGACGATCAGCGTGTCGGGGTCGAACATCACGCTCTGGAAGCGGGCGTACGGGCACATGTACTTGCACACCTGCTCCCGCATCCAGCCTGCGTTGCCATAGGTGGCGAAGCCGTAGAACAGGATCCAAAACGTCTCCCACGGCCCGGTGGCAAACGCCAGCACCTCTCCCCCGAGGGTCTTGATCGGTGTGAAATAGCCGACGAAGGTGAAGCCGGTCCACAGTGCGAGCGCGATCCACACCGCGTGTTTGGCAGCCTTGAGCGCAAGCTTGCGTGCGGACAGCCGCCCCTGATCCAGCTTCATGCGCGCCAGGCGCTCGCCTTCGATCTTGCGCTCGATCCACATGAAGATCTCGGTGTAGACCGTCTGCGGGCACGCGAATCCGCACCACAGACGTCCGGCGACCGCGGTGAACAGGAACAGAGAGTAGGCGCAGATCACGAGCAGGACCGTGAGATAGACGATGTCCTGCGGCCAGAACACCAGCCCGAAGATGTAGAACTTGCGCGAGACGAGATCGAACAGCACCGCCTGGCGCCCGTTCCAGGTCAGCCAGGGTGACCCGTAGAACACCAACTGGGTGAGCAGCACGAAGCTCCACCGCCATGTGGCGAACACGCCAGAGACAGCGCGGGGGTAGATCTTCCTGCGGATCTCGTAGAGCGTCTGCTCGACGGGCTCCGCTGTCGGTGCTTGGTTCAGCTTGAGCGGCGCATCCATCTAGACCCGCGGATTCATTTCTCGTCCGGGTGCGAGAACCCGTACACGTAAGCCGCCAGCAGATGCACCTTCTCCGGGCCCAGGAAGCCGCCCCACGCCGGCATGACGCCATTGCGGCCCTTGCTGATGGTCTCGATCAGAGACATCTGCCCGCCGCCGTACAGAGAAATGTCATCGGTGAGGTTGGGTGCACCCACCGCCGGATTGCCTTTCCCTTCCGGCCCGTGGCAAGCGACGCAGTTCTGCTGGAACAGCTCCTTGCCATGCGTGGCACGTAGGTTGTCGTGTGTCTTCCCGGAGATCTGCAGCACGTAGTTGGCCACGTCCTTCACGCCCTCCTCGCCCAGGACCGAGGCCCAGGGCGGCATCATGCCGGCGCGTCCGTTGGTGATGCTTGCGGTGATCGTTTCGGGGTCGCCCCCGTACAGCCAGTCGTTGTCCGTCAAGTTCGGGAAGCCCTTGCCTCCCCGCCCGTCGGACGCGTGACACTGCGCGCAGTAGTTGAGAAACAACCGCTGCCCCATCTCCCGCGCCTGCGGATCAACCGCAAGCTGCGGGATGCTCATGGCTGCATATTTCGTATAGATCGGCTCGTATCTTTGCTTTGCCAGCGCCTGTTCCCGCTCGTATTGTCCGTGGGAGGTCCATTTCAGGAGGCCTGGGAAGCTGCCCAGTCCCGGATAGAGAATGAGATAGACCACACCGAACACGAGCGTGATGTAGAACAGCCACAGCCACCAGCGCGGCAGCGGATTGTTGTATTCCTCCAGGTTCTCGTCCCAGACATGGCCCATCACTCCGGCCTTCTGTCCAGCGGGCAGGCGCTTGGTGGTGAGCTTCCAAAGAAAGATCCCGCATCCCGCGATGCTCGCGGCCGTAATAATCGAGATGTAGACGGACCAGAATCCGCTGGTGAACTCGCTCACGCTTTCCTCCCTTTGCCGGGCTTCTCGCCCCCTTCAGGGGCGTCTTCCTCGAGCACGCTGCGTGCCGCCTCGTCGAACTGCTTCTTGCGCTTGCTGCTGTAGGCCCAGATCACGATGCCGATGAACACCACCAGCATCACCACCGTCATCCAGGCTTTCGCGCTCGTCAGGTCCACGGCTATCTGACTCCCTTGAGGACGATGCCGAGATTCTGCAGGTACGCGATCAGCGCATCGGCCTCGGTTTTCTCCTTGAGCTCCCCGCGCGCTTTGCTGATGTCCTCGTCGGTGTACGGCACACCCACCAAGCGCAGCGCCTGCATCTTGGCTTCGATCGTCTCCGCGTCAGCTGCGGTCCGGGCAAGCCAGGGGTAAGCGGGCATGTTCGATTCGGGCACCACGTCGCGCGGCTGGTTGAGGTGCAGGCGGTGCCACTCGTCGCTATAGCGCCCACCGACGCGCGCCAGATCGGGCCCGGTCCGCTTGCTGCCCCATTGGAACGGGTGGTCGTACACGAACTCGCCCGCCACGGAGTAGTGACCATAGCGCTCGGTTTCGGCGCGGAACGGGCGAATCATCTGGCTGTGGCACGTGTAGCACCCTTCGCGGATGTAAACGTCGCGGCCGGTGAGCTGAAGCGCCGTGTAGGGCTTGAGGCCCTCCACCGGCTGGGTCGTGTAGCGCTGGAAGAACAGCGGCAGGATCTCGACGAGCCCGCCGACGCTCACGACGAGGATGACCAGCACGATCAGCCACGTCATGTTCTTTTCGATGAACTCGTGGCCCGTTGTCTGAGTAGCCATGGCTCGTCTCCCCTGTGATGTCACGCGTGGGCGCCGGCCGGCACCAGCACCGGCGCGTCGACGGCCTTGGCGCCGCTCACGGTCTTCCACACGTTGTAGGCCATCACGAGCATGCCGGACAGGAACAAGATCCCGCCGAGCAGCCGGATGGCGTAGAACGGATAGGTCGACTTCACGCTTTCGACGAACGTGTACGTGAGCGTCCCGTCCGGGTTGGTCGCGCGCCACATCAGCCCCTGCATGACGCCGGCGATCCACATCGCGGCGATGTAGAGCACCACGCCGATAGTGGCCACCCAGAAATGGGTGGTGACGAGCCGGGTGCTGTACATCTCCGTCTTGCCGAACAGTCGGGGAATCAAGTAATACAGCGAACCCACTGAAATCATCGCCACCCATCCCAGCGCGCCCGAGTGAACGTGCCCGATGGTCCAGTCCGTGTAGTGGGACAGCGAGTTCACCGTCTTGATCGACATCATCGGCCCTTCGAACGTGGACATGCCGTAGAAGGACAGCGACGTGATGAGAAACTTGAGGATCGGGTCGGTGCGCAGTTTGTGCCACGCTCCCGAGAGCGTCATGATCCCGTTGATCATCCCACCCCACGAGGGCGCGAGCAAGATGAGAGAGAAGACCATGCCCAGCGACTGCGCCCAGTCGGGCAGCGCGGTGTAGTGCAGGTGGTGCGGGCCGGCCCACATGTAAGTGAAGATCAGGGCCCAGAAGTGCACCACGGACAGCCGGTAGCTATAGATCGGACGCCCGGCCTGCTTCGGCACGAAGTAGTACATCATCCCGAGAAAGCCGGCGGTGAGGAAGAAACCAACGGCGTTATGCCCGTACCACCACTGCACCATTGCGTCTTCGGCGCCCGAGTAGACCGAGTACGACTTCCAGAACGTCACCGGGATTTCGGCGCTGTTCACGATGTGCAGCAGCGCGACCGTCAGGATGAATGCGCCGAAGAACCAGTTGGCCACATAGATGTGCGGCACTTTGCGCTTGGCGATCGTGCCGAAGAACACCACTGCATACGACACCCACACCACCGCAATGAGGACGTCGATCGGCCATTCGAGCTCGGCGTATTCCTTGGAGGTGGTGATGCCGAGCGGCAGCGTGATGGCGGCCAGCACGATGACCGCCTGCCAGCCCCAGAAGGTGAAAGCCGCCAGCTTGTCGAGGAACAGCCGCGTGTGGCAGGTGCGCTGGACGACGTAGTAGCTGGTAGCGAACAGGGCGGAGCCGCCGAAGGCGAAAATCACGGCATTGGTGTGCAGCGGCCGCAGCCTCCCGTATGACAGCCACGAGATGCCATAGGTGAGGTCGGGGAACATCAGCTGGGCCGCGATGATCACGCCGACCAGCATCCCGACGATGCCCCACACCAGGGTCATGATCGAGAACTGGCGCACCACTTTGTAGTTGTATGTCGCCTCCGATCCGCCCATTGCCGCCCGCGTTGCAGGCATGGCCCCTGCCGCCATGTGGCCTCCCTCTGGTTGTGTAGCCAAAAAGCCGCGCGACACAAGAAACCGCGCGCTCGCGCATGCTACCGAGCGCCTCCCCGGGCCGGTTGACCTAGATCAAATAACTCCGTCGACCCCAATCCCTCCCCGCCGCTTGCGTAAGACCTTGAGAGCCTCGAACCATGCGATGCCAAGCCCGGCCGCCGCGAGGCTCGCGGCGAGCTCCTGCACGGTCAGCGCCCGGAACTTGAACAGCCCCGCCAGCGCCGGTACGTACAGCGCCAGCACTAGTCCCGCCGCTGCGCCGCCAGCGACCAGCCAGATAGCGAGGTTTGGCGTGCGCAGGGTTGCGAACAGGCTGCGGCTTTGCGAGCGATTGGACAGGATCAATCCAATATTGCCCAGGACGATCCCCGCGAAAGCCATGGCACGCGCGCTACCTTCCTCCAAGCCCGCGTGCAACGCCGCCCAATATAGTACGCCCACCGCAATGAGCACCGTGAGGCCCTGAAGCAGGCTCGTAACCAGCATGCGCGTATCGAACAGCGGTGCATCCGGGTCGCGTGGAGGGCGTCGCATTACGTCGCGCTGTGCAGGCTCGTTTTCGAAGGCGATCGAGCAGGCCGGATCGATCACGAACTCGAGGAACACGATGTGCACCGGAAACAACACCAGCGGCCAACCGAATAACAGCGGCAGGAGAGCCATCCCTGCGGTAGGGACGTGTACCGCCAGCAGATAGCACATGGCATTACGGATGTTGTCGTAGATGCGGCGCCCCAGCCGCACGGCGGCGACGATGGAGCTGAAATCGTCGTCGAGCAGCACCAGCGCCGCGCTCTCGCGCGCCACGTCGGTCCCGCGAAGGCCCATGGCCACACCGATGTGCGCCGACTTGAGCGCTGGTGCGTCGTTCACTCCGTCCCCAGTCATCGCGACCACTTCGCCGTTGGCCTTGAGCGCCTGCACCAGGCGCAGCTTCTGCTCCGGGACCACGCGGGCAAAGATGTTCGCCCGTGCCACGGTTGAGCGCAGATCTGCCTCACCCATCCCCGCGATGTCGGGGCCGGTGCACACGCCGCCCGGCGACTCCAACCCCACCTGTGTCGCCACAGAGCGGGCGGTTCCAGGGTAGTCCCCGGTGACCATCACCACCCGCACGCCCGCGTCGTAGCACTGCCTGACAGCCGCTCGCACACCGTGCCGCACCGGGTCCGACAGCGCGATCAGCCCCACGAGCTCGAAGGCGAACGTACGCGGGTCGGCAGGCCACGCCTCGTTGGCCCACGCCGCCCGTGCAACGCCCAGGACCCGCCGGCCCTGTTCAGCAATCGACGAGGCATGTGCCAAAAGCTCTTCGCGCTGCTTCGCGCCGAGCCGGCATAGCGCGGCAATGTGCTCTGGCGAGCCCTTGGCTGCGATAGTCCGCTCCTGCGCGATCTGCCAGCAATGAGTCATCACGGCAAGCTGCGGCGAGAGCGGGTACTCGTGCACCAGAGATCCTTGCGAGCGCATGGTCTGTGCCGGTGCGTCGACTTGCCCCGCAAACGCCACGATCGCGCGTTCCATCGGATCGAACGGCTCGATCTCGCTCGCCAGCGCAGCGTAGCGGGCGACCATCCTGGCTGCATCTGGCAGCGCGGGAGCCGACGCCTCGTGGAGCCGGCCATTGGCGAGCACGGCGGCGACCGTCATTCGGTTCTCTGTGAGAGTCCCGGTCTTGTCCACGCAGAGCACGGTGGCCGCACCGAGCGTCTCGATAGCCGGAAGGCGCCGTGTCAGCACGTGTCGCGTCGAGATGCGCCATGCGCCAAGCGCGAGGAAGACGGTGAGCACAACCGGAAACTCCTCCGGCAGCACCGCCATCGCCAGTGTGATCCCGGCTAGAATTCCATCGAGGAGACCGCCGCGCGTGAGCGTGTACAACGCCACCACTGCTGCACAAAGCAGCAGCCCCACCAAGGCGAAGATCCGTACCACCGTGCCGGTCTGCTTCTGCAGCGGCGTGCGCTCGTCGATGATGGTCTGCAGGGCGTTGCCGATGCGTCCGATCTGCGTGCGCGCGCCGGTGGCGACGACTTCGGCCACGCCCTGACCCTGCACGACCATCGTCCCGGAGAACACGAGCGGCGTGCCGTCACCGCCCGGAGTCGCCGGGCCAGCGTAGTCCGGCACGGCGGCTTTGCGCACCGGCAGCGACTCGCCAGTGAGCAAGGCCTCGTCGATCGACAGATCGTTGCAGCGGGTCAGATGGGCGTCGGCGGCGACGCGGTCGCCCTCCTCCAGCACCAGCACATCGCCGCGCACGACTTCGCGCCCGGCGATACGGCGGGCTTTGCCAGCGCGGATCACCAGTGCTCGCGGGCTGGACAGGTCACGCAAAGCCTCGAGCGCACGCTCCGTCTTGCGCGTCTGGTAAATGGTGATCGCCATCACCACGAACACCGACAGCAGCAGGATCAACGCTTCCTGCAGGCTGCCGAGGGCGAGGTAGATCGCGCCGCCTGCGACCAGCAGCAGGAACATCGGCTCGTGCAACGCCTCGACGACGATGGCGATCCATCCATGGCGGCGCGCGCTCGGCAGCTCATTGGGTCCTTCTTCGCGCAGACGCCGCGCCGCCTCGGCGTCGGACAGGCCTGCCGAGTCTGGAGATGAATTGGCTCGCTGGGGGTGCATCACTACCCCTTCGGGTCGTCGTCGTCCTGCAGAATGCGGTGCGCGGGACCCTCGAGGTCGTCGAATTGTCCGCTGCGCAGCGACCACCAGAACACCGCGCCGATCAGGAACACCAGGACCACCGAGAGCGGTATGAGCAGATAGAGGATGTCGATGGTGCCTCCTTGGCCAGGGGCGCACGCCAGGGTGCGACCAGAATCGCCTTCTGTTATCTTGGTCCGGCGTCCCCCGACCGTCTCTCGGGATGAGAGTGTACGCGACTCAGGCGAGCAGCTACGGCTCAAGGGATGACGTTCGCGCACGGGGATCTGAGCACTGAGTGGTTGCAGGAGTTCCGTTAGATGGCCCGGACAGCTCGCAGAAACAGAAAGCCGATCGGAAACGAGCACGGCAAATCGCCCAGCCAGCGCCCCTCGAGGGCGGCGGCATCGAGTGAGCTGGCTCGACGCCTGACCGAGGCTGCTGTGCGTCTGCAGTCGCTTCGCAGCACCGATGCCTTGTACGCCGCCGTGGTCGATGAGGCCGCGCGGTTATGCGGCGCCATGCGGCTGCTTCTGGTGATGAACGGCCCGGACGGCTTGCACTTGGCTGCCTCGCGCCTTCCGCGGGGAGAGGATGCTCGAACGCTGCTACGCGCGATCACGCCCTGGCTCTCGGAGGCGCACCGGACCCGCACCGCGAGCCTGCGGCACGGACCCGACGGGGCAAAGCCCGCTGACCAGCGCTCGTGCCTGATTGCACCGCTTACCGCACAGCGGGACCTGCTCGGGTACCTCTACGCCGACGTGGATGGCACCGCCGGCCGGTTCGACCACACCGGACGGGACGCGTTGGGAATGCTCGCGGATCAAGCAGCGGTCGCGCTCGCCAACATCC
>Ga0335077_10012782_pt1 | contig 10495 bp, 7 predicted proteins | sample Lox_Sample_31_FD_207151 | JGI IMG/M metagenome (GOLD analysis project Ga0335077, IMG submission 207151) | Soil microbial communities from Loxahatchee National Wildlife Refuge, Florida, United States - Lox_Sample_3.1 | ecosystem: Environmental > Terrestrial > Soil > Wetlands | place: USA: Florida...
CACTGGCGCGACGCAGAGTTCTGCGGATGTTTCTTCACCAGCGCAGTGAACTGCACGATGGCTTGCTGGTATTGCTTGGCAGCTTCATCCCGATTTTCGAGCAGGCGATTGATGTCGCCCAAACGGAAGTGCGCCTCGGCCATTTCGGTGCGGATCTGATCGTTCGAGGGCTCGCGTTGTTCGAAGGTGGAATAAAAAACGCGTGCCTTTTCCAGTAATTCTTTGCGGAATGCTTCCAGCTCCGGTACGTCCGCTGCGACCCGGGCCTGCTGGCGTCCGGCGGAGGAGAGCATCTCGTTTACCGACTGCTGGGCCAGACCGAGATAGGTTTCGGCTCGCGCCTTCTGCACCCGCGCCATGTGGAAGAACCATAACGTGATCACCAATAGCAGACCCAGCACGCCAGCGGCCCACTGATATTCGCGTAGCTTCCGCTTGCGCGCTCGCTCCTCCACCTCGCGCTGCCGGTCGCGCTCCTGCGCACTGCGGTCGAGAAACTGCATCGCGGGTTCGAAGTTGTTGTCATAGCGTCCCGCCCAGGATTCCGTTGGCTGGGCCTCGCGCCTCCAGCGCAGCCCAGTCTCCAGTTCCGGATCGCGCCACAACCCGGCGCTCTTCTCGTCGAACCACCGCGCTGCTTGCGAGACCCGCGCGTACATCATGGCGGAGCGGCTCTCTTCTTCCGCCCAAGTCAGCAGCCGCGACCAGCAGCGCATCAGGCTTTCGTGCGAGATGTCGATGATCGCGCCAGGCGTCAAAGCAACCTTGGGCGGCGGCATCAGGAAAGAGCGTCCTGGCTGGCGAAAGATTTCGACCACGGCTGCGAGTTGCGCTTCCGATGCCCCCGTAATGGCCACCAGGTCGCCGATGGAAGTAGGCCGGCGAATGCCGCGCGGATCGGAGAACGTGTCGGTTATCGCCTTGAACAGTTGCGCGCATACCTTCTGCAAACCCCGCGCGGCGGTTTCGTCATAGGCCTGCTCGGCATGAGCGTTCAGGGCGTCACGCATCGTCCCGGCTGCCTCGTAGTCCTCCAGGTCGAGAGGCCGACCCACGATGGCATTTCTCTCCCACTCCTCCCAGGTGCGCATGAGCGCGTGTTGCAGCACCGGTAGCTGGTCCTGATCATCACCGACATCGTTGAGCAGCCGCAGCACGAGACGCGGCGCAATCTGTGCGCCGCCCACCGCGACCGGGCCGGCGATGGCCAGCCGCAGCTCCTCGCGCGTCATCCGCGGCACCAGGTACTGGCCGGCGTTGATCGCCTCCGGCAATCCGGGATACTCCATGCAATCACCGATGAAGTCGGAGCGCATGGTGAGCACGACATATACGGGCACGTCCTGGCGGGTTGCTTCCAGCAGCAGTTTCACGAAAGCCTGCGCCTCGTCTTTCGAGTCCGTCTGGCGGCTGCGGCGGAAACGAAAAAGCTCTTCAAACTGGTCCACCAGGACCAGCACATTGGCTGCGCGTGGAATTTTGGCTTGGCGTACAGCGTCGGCCAGTCCCAAGGTTCCGCGGCGCAGGGTCGCTTCGATGAGTACACGCTGGGTTTCGACGAGCTCGGGGTCGGTGCCCAGCACAGAGAAGTCGCTGAGCGCCGCGGCCAGATTGCCGATCGGGTCGCCCGCTGGGCGGAAGGTCGCGATGCGCCAACTCGAGCCGGCGCTCGCCATGAATCCGCCTTCCAGTGCCGGAACCAGGCCGGCGCGCACCAGCGATGACTTGCCGCTGCCCGAGGTCCCGATTACCGACAGGAAGCGCGTCGTGCGCAAGCGCCGCAATAGTTCGTCAATCTGCTTTTCGCGGCCGAAGAAAAGGTAGTCTTCTTCGGCTTCGAAGGGGCGCAGCCCGGGAAATGGGTTGCGGGTCGGCTCAGGCATGGGTCCGCTATTTTCCACCCGGTCCGGTGAAGCGGGACAGGAAGGTTTGCACCTGGTCTGTCGAGAATCCTTCGAGCTGAGATATCACCGTCGCTTCGTGACTCCGGAACTGTGTTTTTGGCTGGCTGCACCATTCATCATCTACAGGGGCAGCCGTGGCAACGACGATAACGGCGGTCGAGGCCGGCGGTTTCGTGCGGCCAAAACCGGCGCTCTTCTGCACCTCGCGCAGCTTACGCCGCACCCAACACTCGTTGGTGCTGCCGTAGAAAATGATCGCTCCGTCGCAGGCGCGCAGATTTTCCTCGTGATATTGGCGGAGCTCAGCCTCATCTCCCTGAAATTCGGGATGCAGGACTTCAAATTTCCGGTCGAAGAAATAGTCGGCGTAGCACGCCACAGCGGCGGCATCGCGCTTGTCGTACATCAGATACAGGCTCTTGACGCTGCCTGCGGCAGCTATGGCTGGAGCGTGCCCGTGCTCCGGCGAATGCCCGGGCTGCAGCTTTTCCTGATACACCGTGCGCAAGTCTTCGAACGAGGTCTCCAGCAGATCGGCATTGTCGGTCATGCGCGGATCCAGGCGAAGCTGCTCCACGAGCGCCTTCTGCCGCTGGTCTTCGATCTTCAGCCCCGCGGGAACCCAGAGCAGGCGCGCGAAGTCGCCTTGCTTGCCACGTTCGATGGCCAGCTCGTTCTGGATCGCCACCAACGACTGCACGGCATCCTCCGGCACGACACCGTAATTCTTGCCCACCAGGTGGAGAGAGAGCGAGCAGCGCTTCAGGTCTTCGCGCAGGCTGGCCTCCAGGTCGGATAAGACCATCGGCAGCGCGTATGCCGGCAGAACCGTGTGCCCGTGTTGTTCCAGGTCGCGCCGAATGGTCTCGCGCTGCTCGCGCAAGTCTGATGTGGTTTCCGCCAGAAAGATGGTTTTTCCGTCGGCCACCGCTGTGCCTGCCTGGTGGTATTCCTCGAACATCTCCAGCACGCAGCAAATGTCGTGCGCCAGATCGTCCAAACGCAACCAGAAATCGCGCTGAGCCTCTGGACCAAAGATCTCGTCCAACTCGCGCACCTTGCCGGTTTCCGGGTCCACTTTGAAGAATTCGTAGCCTAGAAGCGAGCGCACCTCCGGGGGATGCATGTCCACCGGCACCGGTGTCTTCATGACCTTGAAAATGCGGGCCTTGTTCCCCATTTTGACGCCACCATGCTCTTCCGCCGAGTGGTAGAACTCGGAGAGCTCTTTGCGCGTCCATTCCGATTTCACGTAACGAGGCGAGATAACCGAGATGAGGGTGGAGACGCGACGAATTTTCTCCAGCAGTGTGTGTGCGAGAACATCATTGCCGGCCAGCTTGGGGTCGCGCCAGATTTGCGGCGGCTTGCCCAGCAGTTGTGCCAGGCGCACCTCGAGTGCACGGTGCAGATTGGCCACCCATCCCTTGCGGCCCTCAATCAGCTCTGCATTGTCCAAATGGGCATAGCTGATGAAGGCGTCGCCTTCGAAGCTCATGGTAGGTTCCTGATTCGCTCGCTGGAGATAGTGACGTTAAACGTGAAGGCTATTGTCGGCCACTGCGCTGCGGTTGGCAAGCGAATCTGCCGCCGGCTGAGGGCCGGGGATTGGCGCAGCTCGGCTAAATCCCGAGTTTCTTCACTTCTTCGTTGTAATACTTGCGGTAGAGAATGTCCCACTCCTGGGAGCCTTCGAGAATGGTGCGGCGCTGGCTTTCAATCTTCTGCCGGGCGGCAGCGTCGATGCGCGCTTCCTGCGCCATCAGGTTCTCCAACAGGCGGCGTACTTCAAGGCGAATGGCATTGCGGTCCTCGAGGAATTCGACGTCTTCCATGGTGGCGAGTGTGTCGGAGACGGCGTGTGCCAGCTTGTTGATCTTCTCGCGGCTGATGCGCTCGGTCTTATCGCGCTCGACCCTCATAGCACCGCCTTCGGCCTCATCGAGCAAAATCGCGCTCGATGGGGACCCCCGACAAGCAGGTCGCCGCCGCTCGGGATCACCAATAGCCGGACGGCCGCAGTCATAGCACCGCCTTGTACTTGCGCACCAGCTCGTTCTTTACCTTCTTGAACATCTCCTGATAGTTGGCGCCGCTGCGCTGCATCTCGTCGGCGTAGGTGTCCAGAATGATGCGCACCTCATCGTTGATGCGGTCTTCGAGGGCAAGCTCGTCGAGCAACGCGGCGTGGACGCGCTCGTTGACGCCGGCCTTATTGGCCGTCTCGATGAACTCGCCCTCAATTAATTTGTTGGTGATTTCGCGGGCAAGATAGCCCACATATTCCTTCGAAAAGAGCATTGCTCGTTCCCGGCGCGCCCGGACAAACAGTGAGTGTAACACACCAAATCTCCATGCTTCCTTGCATTTGGAGACGGCACGCACGGCAGCACGCCGTCCGCTTTTCGCACTCCGCGGCTGGTTTCAAAATGGGCATGGATTCAACTCTTTCGTAACGCGATGGCACTCCGTCACAGATTTTTGGTCCCTATGTTCCATGCTGGAAAACGAACAAGGATGAACGATAGCCCACCGGACGTTGAAAAGCTCCGGAGGGCTGTTTGCGTTATTAATTCGTTACTCATGAGAGAAAGGGACCATGAAGAAATTACTGCTGCCTATTACCGTAACGCTGTTTATTGCCGCGCCGCTCTTGGCGCAGGAGGAGTTCCCGCGAGCCCAGGTGTTCGGCGGGTATTCCTATATGAGTTTGGACACGTCAGGCCTGACTAGCCGGCAGAACTTCAACGGCTGGAATGCCCAAACCACCATCAACGTGAACCGCTGGTTAGGCTTCACCGGTGATTTCGGTGGCTATTACGGGGACATCTCCAGCATTAGCGCACACGACTACAGCTACCTGTTCGGCCCGACCGTGACCTTTCGCGCCGAACGCGTTGCGCCCTTCGTGCACGCGCTGTTTGGCGGCAGCCACGTCGGCGGCTCCGGGTTTGGATTGTCCGGCAGCGATAACGCATTCGCCATGGCGGTGGGCGGCGGACTCGACCTGTCCTTCAAATCCGGCTTCGGCGTCCGCGTGGGACAGGTAGATTGGTATCGCACCAGCCACCTCAACGAGACGCAGAACAATATTCGGGTTTCGACCGGCGTTTTCTTCAACTTCGGCAAGTAGAGCGTCGCGCCGGTGATGACGACCCGATGTTCGGATTGAGCCGCTGGGGTCTTGTACGTCAGCGGCAATCCCGCTCTGTTTGTAGCCCTTTCCTTTCCGGCAGGCACTCCCTCCCTTGCTCGCGCCCTCAGTAACCAGTATTGAGATCCAGGGTTGGTGTCTCTGCCAGTGGTTGGGAGTATGATGATTGCCGTTGCGGCGACTTGGTTCCGGCTGCGCCGCGAGAACTCTTATGCCCGACGACCTCTCCAACCTGAAAGACGACATGAACGCCTTCATACTAGGCCACGGCCTGAGCCGATTCCAGGGCTACGTGACCGAAGACGTGCACAGCGTGATGTGGGATCCGCGTGACAATCCCGATAGCTGGAAGGACTTCGTGGAGCTGGCCAAGAAAGCGGGCGCGCAGTTTCTCTCGATGGACGAAGAGGTGCTGCAACGCGATGAACTCGACTACCTGATGCAGCGCCTGCAACACGCCACATTCCCCAGCGACGAAGACATGGAAGAAGCACGCTGGTTGCGCAACTACATCGGCAAGACGGGCTTCATCCAGTTGGGCTGGCCGCACGAGGGCATCATGTTTCTGTTCGAGATGACCACGGAGTGGTACGAGCGTTATCAGCACCTGCTGGACCTGGTGGAAGACTATGGCACCATGGCCTTCGATGACCCCGATCAGGATGAAGAGCGGTGAAGCGGTTGTCAGTTGCCAGTTGTCAGTTTCGTTGTCCCACCGCCGCTGACAACTGACAACCGACAACTGCTTCTCATGCGCTGGGAAATCCGCAATGCCGAGCCGCAACAAGTACAGACCCTGACGCAGAGCTTGAATCTGCCGCTGTGGCAGGCGCGCCTGCTCGCGGCGCGCGGCTTGCGAACCGCAGAGGAAGCGCAGAGGTTCCTCTTCCCTTCCCTGAATGATCTGCACTCTCCGTTTCTAATGAGCGGTTCGCGACCAGCCGTGGACCGGCTGCGCGCAGCCATCGAACGCGACGAAACCGTGTTCATCTATGGCGACTACGATGTCGATGGCACAACCGCGATCGTCATCCTGAAGACGGCACTGGAGCTATGCGGCGGCAAGGTTGACTACCACGTTCCGCACCGTTTGCGCGAAGGCTATGGCATGCGTGACGAGGTGATCGAGCAGGCTGCGGAGCGCGGCATTCGCTTGATCGTCAGCGTGGATACTGGAATCCGAGCCTTCGCGGCGGCGGAAACTGCCGCGCGCCGTGGTGTCGACCTCATCGTCACCGACCATCACCTGCCGCAGGCGGACGTTGTCCCCAAGGCGCTGGCCGTGGTGAATCCCAATCAGCAGGGCTGCGAGTATCCGTGTAAATCGCTATGCGGGGCGGGGGTGGCGTTCAAGATCGCGCAGGCGCTGCTGGCCGAAAGCGGGCGCGAGCGGCTGTTGCCGTCATTCCTGAAGATGGTGGCGATAGCGACTATTGCCGACGCTGTGCCGCTGATCGGCGAGAACCGCGTTTTCGCCAAGCTCGGATTGGATGGCCTGCGCCGGCCGGTGAACGCGGGTTTGCGCGCGCTGCTGACCAACTGCCAGCTTGACGGCTCGCGCGCACTCAGCGCCGGCGACATTGCCTTCCGTGTCGCCCCGCGCCTGAACGCCGCCGGACGCATGGACATTGCCGAGCGCGTGATCCAGTTGTTCACCGAAAAGGATGCCGGCAAAGCGGCGGAGATGGCCATGCAACTGGACCAGCTAAACGGTGACCGGCAACAGGAAGAGCAGCGCATTTTGCAGGAGATTCAGCAGAAGATCGAGTCGTCGCCCGAGTTCAAGGACGCCTACTGCCTGGTGGTTGACGGCGAAGGTTGGCATCGCGGCGTGATCGGTATTTGTGCCACGCGTGTGGTCGAGCGTTATCACCGGCCAGCGCTGGTTTTTTCCTGCGAAGACGGCGTGGCCCACGGCTCGGGGCGCTCGATCACGGCCTTTCACCTGCTGGAGGCGCTGGAATCGTGTCCGGAGCTGTTCACTCGCTTCGGCGGCCATTCCCACGCCGTGGGGTGTGCTTTGCCGGCTGATCGCATTCCGCAGCTGCGCTCCCGGCTGGACACCCATGCCCGGCAGAATCTGACGCCCGCCGACTTCGTCCCGGTGCTGGAGTACGACGCCGAGATATCGCTAGATGACGTCAACCACGACTTCTGGACGGCCGTGCAAAAGCTGGAGCCGTTCGGGTCAGGAAATCCGCTGCCGGTGTTCGTGGCTCGGGATGTGAAACTCATTCAGCCCGCCCGCGTGCTGAAAGAAATGCACATTAAACTGCGGGCGATCCCGGCCAACGCCACTGCGAACGGCCGCCGTTTTCAGCGCGCCCACGACGTGCTCGGCTGGCGCATGGCGAACCGCGTGGCACAAGATCCCCTGCTGGCCGACGATGTTCTCGACCTTGCGTTTACAGTTGACTACAACGAACATCCCGAGTTTGGGGGGTTGCAGTTGAACCTGGTTGACTTCGCGCGCACGGCGCCGCGGATGGCCTCTGCCGCAGCCTGGGAAGGGTAACCAACTTTACAGTCCAGCTACACGGGTTTAGTATCCGAACCGTGGAAACGGTGCTTGAGGAGCTTTGCCCAAGCTGCGGAAGCGACCGCCGGGCGGATGGCCGCTTCTGTCTCTTCTGCGGCGACCTGCTGGCCGACCCCGCGCCGCACGGAAACTCTTCCTGGGACAACCGGCGGAGCGTGTCGAATGTCTCTCCTGATGTCGAGTATGCCGGATTCTGGCTCAGGTTCTTAGCCGGAGCCGTCGACCTTGGCCTGGGAGCCTTAGGGGCGTTGCTGCTCACCGTCGCGCTCGATTTTGTGCTTCGCCGCTTTGGGCGCATATTTGGCATCGATCCCTGGGACTCTAAGGTTTTCACGGGTGGGGCCTATATCCTGATATTCGCGGTTGGTTCCTGGCTCTATTGCGCCTTTACCGAAAGCTCCTCTTGGCGCGCCACAGTGGGCAAACGCCTTTTGGGTGTACAGGTAACCACCGCGGAAGGCGAACGGATATCGTTTGGCCAGGCAACCGTCCGTCATTTCATGAAGTTCCTCTCTTTCTTCTGCCTCACCATCGGGTTCCTTATGTCGCTTTGGACCAAGCGCCGCCAGGCGTTGCACGATATGCCCTGTGATGTTGTTGTGATTCGGGCACCGCAAGCGCGACTCTCCACCGTGACGCATTGAGCCAAGAACGGTGGCCGTGGCGTAATATCGAAGCAGATGTTCCAATCGTTAGCCCAGGTTCGCAAATGGATGATGGCTGGCGTGTGCGTGCTTGTCGCCGCGGTCACGCTGTCCTACTGGATCGCCCGCGCGCGTATCAAACCCGTCCTGCACAGCGTTCCGCAGCAGTTAGGCTTCGACATCCAGCAGACCAGCGACGGTTTCTCTCTCTCGAAATCGGAGGGTGGCCGGACCATCTACACGATCCGCGCTTCTCGTGCCGTGCAGTTCAAGCGGGGCGGCCACGCTAACCTGCGCAACGTCCATATCGTTATTTATGGCCGCAACCACGATCGCTACGACCAGATTTATGGCGAACAGTTCATCTATGACCCCGAGAGCGGTGACATTCATGCGCTTGGGGAGGTCCACATCGACCTTGAGGGAAATGCCGAAGGGCCGTTAAAGCCCGATCAGGCTGCGCCCGAGGAGTTGAAGAACCCGCTCCACCTGGTGACGCGCGCGCTGACGTTCAACCAGAAGACAGGGACGGCGAACACAGACGAGGCGGTGGACTTCCAGACCGAGCAAGCGATTGGCTCCGCAAAGGGCGCTTATTACGATTCCAAGCAGAACGAACTGTTGTTGAAATCCGACGTTCACATTGTGACCCGTGGGGCGCATCCCGCCGTTATTACGGGCGCCTCGGGAAGCATTCAGAAACAGCCACGCCAGGCGATCCTGTTGAACCTGAAGATCGAGCAACCCGACAAAACGCTCACCGCCGACAAGGGAACGCTGCTCTTCGCCGCGGACAACACCGTCCAGCACGCCGTCGCCGAGGGCAATGTCCACATCGAGGATCGCGGGCCGTCGGTGATAGATATCTATGGGCCGCGCGGCGATCTGTTGATGGGAGCGAAAAATACGATTCAGCAAGCGATTGTCTCCGGCGGGGCCCGCCTGGAAACGCATGGCAACAGCCTCGTTCACGGTTCCGCGGATACCTTCATCGTCGATTTTGCCGATAAGAACCAGCCTTCACTGCTGCACATGGTGAAAAATGCTCGCCTGAGTCAGGATCCGCAACCCGGAAAATCAGCAGCCAGCAGCGGGGCCACTCCAAACGCGGGACATGCCGGAAGCCCCGGGGCCAGCGGTCAGCCCATGGAAATCGCCGCCGACCAACTCGATTTTCAGCTCGAAAATGGTAATGAAATCAAGACCGGCGATACGGTTGGCAAGGCGGCAATCACTATTCTGCCGGCTCCTGCTGCAGCACGGACTGCCAAGGGCCGCCAGACCAATACCAGCAACTCCACCACGGTCGCGACGGCAGGCAAGTTTCACGCGACCTTCGCGGATAATCATCTTCAGACGCTACGTGGATGGCCCAATTCACGCATTGTTTCCGCCACTCCGGGCGAGCCTGATAAGACCAGCACGGCAGACCAGCTTGACGTGGCCTTCGCCCCCGATGGCGGTGTGCAGAAGTTGATCCAAACAGGAAACTTCGCTTATCACGAGCCGTTGCCGAACCCCAACACCGGCGGACGCGCCGCATTCGCTGATGTCGCAACCTATACTCCCGATGATGAGGTGCTCGTACTCACCGGATCTCCCCGTATCGTCGACGGCGGCATGACCACTACGGCAGTGCACGTCCGCATGAACCGCCAGACCGGCGAAGGCTTTGCAGACGACGACGTGAAAACCACGTACAGCGAACTGAAGTCGCAGCCTGATGGAGCGCTGCTCGCGACCGATGACCCTGTTCACGTCACGGCGCAGCATATGACGGCGTTCAAGCAGCCGGGCGTGGCTCATTACACCGGCAACGTGCGGCTGTGGCAGACCGCGAATGTGGTGCGCGCGCCGAAGATCGACTTCGATAACGAAAAGCGCGCCGTTTTTGCCGAGTCGGACAAATCTCAGACCGTCTCCAGCTTGTTTGTGCAACGATCACAGGACGGCAAGCTGACGCCGATCGATGTGACAGCCGACAAGCTGACCTACGTCGATGAGCAGCGGCTAGCACGCTACACGGGGAATGTGTTCGCCAAAACGACGACCGGCACAGTGAATGCGGAGCAGGTCGACGTGTACCTGAAGCAAGCTGATCCGGACAGCAAGAACTCGACAGCATCGTCAAAGGCGGCGTCGCCCAGGGGACCATCGCTGCCCGGCTCGGATACGCCCAGCCAGATTGATCACATGATTGCGACGGGAAGAGTGGTGGTGACGGAGCCCAATCGCCGTGCTGTGGGTGACCGGC
>Ga0335077_10012784_pt1 | contig 10494 bp, 8 predicted proteins | sample Lox_Sample_31_FD_207151 | JGI IMG/M metagenome (GOLD analysis project Ga0335077, IMG submission 207151) | Soil microbial communities from Loxahatchee National Wildlife Refuge, Florida, United States - Lox_Sample_3.1 | ecosystem: Environmental > Terrestrial > Soil > Wetlands | place: USA: Florida...
TGGAATTGCATCGCCTTTCGCTTGACGAAGCGGGCGGCGAGGCGCGGGTCCTGGCCCGGGCTGCCGGAACTACCATGGATCCGGCAGCGCTCGATCTGCTGGTGGAAGCGCTGGGCGGTGACATCACCCGTATCGCGGTGGAAATCGAGAAGCTTTCGCTGTTCAGCGCCGGCGGCCGGTCTATTTCGGTGGATGACATCGCGGCTCTGGTGCCCGATGCGCGGTCCACTACGGTGTTTGCCCTTGTGAATGCGTTGGGCCGTCGCGATCGTGCCCGGGCGCTGGGGCTCCTCGACACTTTGTGCCGCGAGGGCGAATACCTGCCGCTAGCCTTAGCGTTTCTGTCGACGCAATTCCGTCTCGCGCTGGTGTCGAAGGAGACCGGCCTGCGCAGCCCTCAGCAGATTCAAGGACATTTCTCGCGCGCGGGTGTTCCCATGTGGAGTTCGCGGGCAGAGCAGATCTACCAGACCGTGTGCAAGTTCACCAAGGAACAACTGGAGCGATGCTTGAAGTTGATTTTTTCGGCAGACCGTGACCTTCGCAGCGCCCGGCCGGACGACCGCATCGTGATGGAGCGTTTTGTTCTGGATCTGACTAGCTAGCCAGCGATTTGACGCGCAGGTGCAGTTTGGACTTGTAACGGGCGGCGGTGTTCTTCTTGATCACGCCGAGCTTGGCTGAGCGGTCGATGATGGAGAACGTCTCCGGCAGCAGTGCGAGGGCGCCGGAAGCGTTCTTCTCCGAGAGCAGCTTGCGCATGGCGCGGATCTGATGGCGCAACCGTGTCTTGTTGCGCTGGTTAAATTCGGTGCGCCGTTGAGTTTGTCGAACCCGCTCCAACGCGGAATAATGATTTGCCATTTTCGATCTAGGATACCACAAAACCCGTTTGTGCTATGCTCTGAGAGTCCTGGAAGCCCGCGGTGAGAAGTACGGGAAGTTGGTGAAAATCCAGCACGGCCCCGCCACTGTGAGCGTGGAGGACCGGTCAACGAAGCCACTGTTCCGCAAGGAATGGGAAGGCGGCCGGCCCGATGAAGCGCGAAGTCAGGAGACCGACCGACGGGACTCAGCGTGAATCCGGCGCACTGCCGGACCACATGCTGAGCCCATTTCAGGGCGTGAAATCCGGCAGCGGAGGGCTGCCTGACCATGACCCGTCTACTCTCATTCTATTTACTGGTTTTGGCTTGCGGCGCACAAGCGCTGGCAGGTGAGACATTCCAAGGCAAAGTAGTTGACCCTTCCGGAGCCGTGATCGCGGGTGCCCGTGTCGCGGTGGTGGGCCGCGTTGGAGTCATCGCCGAAACCAACACAAACAGTGAAGGCATTTTCCAGATTTCCGCGCCGGATTCGACCGGCGTGAGCCTGGTGGTGACCGCGCCGGGGTTTGAAACGAAGACACTTCCTGTCGCCCAGGCCGTGACGGTGACACTCGCGATTGCGCCCACCAACGATTCTGTCACCGTGGCCGGCTCGACCATGGACGTCCCGCTCAGCCAGCAGGGCTCAAGCATCGGCCTGATCTCTCACGACGAGATCCGCGAGCGCAATGAAGCGCAAGCCATCGACTTGATTCGTTATCTGCCGGGATTGAGTGTCACGGCAACCGGGGCGAGAGGCGGGCAGACTTCGTTGTTCCTTCGGGGCGGCGACTACAACTACAACCTGGTTCAAATCGACGGAATTACGGTGAACGGATTCGGGGGCGATTTCGATTTCGCGCACATTCCGGCCGATTTCCTCGATCACATCGAAGTCATCCGCGGCGCGCAGTCCGCTGTCTATGGCGCATATGCGAACAGCGGCGTGGTGAACTTTGTGACGCGCTCGCCCGAGCAGAGTGCAAGCTTCGAGGCGCTCGCCGAGGGCGGCAGCCATGATGAACGCCGTTTCGCCCTGGGCGGGTCGGGGCTCCTGCATGGAATCGGAATTGTGGCGTTCGCTTCGGCGCTGGACGATAATGGCCCCGTACCCAACAGCGACTATCACGACAAGAATCTTTTTGCGGCGGTGACTTACAACCCCGGACGCCAAAGCTTCGCGGCAAATGGCAATTTCAACTCCAGCGAAGTCGGGACGCCCGGGCCGTATGGCTCCGACCCCGAGCACCTGTTCACGGGGATCGATCTGATCAGCCGCGACCGGTTCTATCTTTCTGATTACGGCGCACACTACCAGATCGATGTGACGCCGCGGGTGCGCGAAGAGTTGTCCGCCGGGTTCTTCTGGCACAACGACGCATACACCAGTCCATTCGGGCCCAGCTATAACAACGACCTGCGCGGGCAACTGGAAGAGCGCATGGTGGTGAATGTGTCGTCACATTACACGACGGCGTTCGGATACGCGTTCGCGCGCGAAGAGGTCAAAAATACGTTCATTACCGACACCAACGCACTGTCTTTTCCGTTGCGCCGCGATCAACAGGGCATTTATTGGGAGAACCGTTTCGATTTCGGCGGGCGCCTGTTCCTCAATGCCGGTGCGCGCGAGGAGATCATTCAAACCGCCAGCATCCCTCCGGACATGGTGAACGGACGCCCTGAATTCCCGGCCAACAGCATCCTCAAACTGAATCCGAAGGTGGCGGCTGCGTACGTTCTGCGCGAGGGCACGCGCTTCCACGCGTCGGCGGGAACCGGCATTCGCCCGCCCGCCGGCTTCGATCTGGCATTCACGGACAATCCGCACCTGAAGCCGGAGCGAACCACGAGTGTTGATGCCGGCGTCGAACAGCGCCTGTTTCACAATCTGATGTCGCTCGAGGCCACGTACTTCTACAACCGCTATTACGACCTCATCGTTTCGCTGGGCGGTTCGCTCACGCGCCTCAGCCACTATGAGTCAGACAATCTTGCCAATTCGCAAGCTCAGGGTGGAGAGTTCGCGGTGCGTGTCCGGCCCTCGCGGTGGATCTCGCTCGCCGGAAGCTACACGCTCCTCCAATCCGAGATTCTGTCTCTTCGGGGCTCGAGCGATCTGGCTCCGGAGTACTTTGAGGTCGGCCAGCCGCTGCTCCGGCGTCCACGAAACTCGGGCACGCTGGTGGCTACATTCGCGCGCCGGAAATTCTCTGCGGATGTCACGGGTTACTTCCGCGGAACGGTCCTGGACGTGGAGCCGAACTTCGGCGCCAGCGCCGGCCTCTTCTGGAATTCCGGCTATGCCAACTTCGGCTTCAACCTCAACTATGCCCTGGCGCGCGGGTTCACGCTCTACGGTAGCCTGCGCAACGCATTGAACTGGCATTACGAAGAGGCTTTCGGCTTCCCCTCGCCGCTCCTCAACTTTGTCAGCGGCGTCAAATGGAACTTTTCACCCTCCAGGTGAGTGCGAGAATGGAAAGCGTGAAGTACGACGAACCACGGCTGGCCATCAATCGCGTCTACACACGAGGCGGCGACAAAGGCGAGACCAGCCTGGCAGGCGGGCAGCGGCTTCCGAAAGACGCTCTGCGCATCGAAGCGTACGGTACGGTGGATGAGCTAAATGCCCAAATTGGCGTGGCACGCGACACCACAGAGGGATTGGCGGCGGCGCACCCGGTGCTAGTGCAGCTCGATACGATCCTCAAGCGCGTGCAGCATGAGCTTTTTAATGCCGGCTCGATGCTGGCCACCCTTCCGGCAGATGTGCATCCACGGCAGGCGCGAATTACGGGCGCGGAGATCGCACAACTGGAGGCCGAGATCGATGAGATGAACGAAGGCCTGCCCGCCCTGCGCTCATTCGTGCTGCCGGGCGGTTGCCGGTTGAACGCCGAGCTGCATGTTTGCCGCACGGTCTGCCGCCGCGCGGAGCGCGTCTGCGTGACTCTGGCGCGCAGCGAGCCGGTGGATGCCGAGATCGTTCGGTATCTCAACCGGCTGAGCGATGCCCTGTTTGTCTGGAGCCGCTGGGCCAGTCATACACTAGGAGTTGCCGAGATTCTGTGGGAACCTAACCGCGCTGCTTCGGGGCAGCGCGAAAATCAATCTTGAAGGAGAGGGTATGGAGAACGTAAATCGAAGACCGCTCGCGCTGGCGCTGACGGTAGCGGGTGCGATAGCCAGGATTGTGCCGCACCCATGGAATTTCGTGCCCGTGGGAGGCATGAGCTTGTTTGCCGGCGCGCGTTTAAGAGGCTGGCAGGCTTACCTGCTGCCGATCGCGCTGATGGCAATTACCGACCCGCTGGTCGGCGGTTACAGCTTTGCAACGCCGTTTATTTATCTGAGCTTCCTGATCAACGTCTGGATCGGGCGGCGGCTGCGAAATTCCGAGAACCCGCTGCGCATCGGTGGTGCTGCGGTGCTGTGCAGCATCCAGTTTTTCCTGCTGTCGAATTTCGCTACCTGGCTCGGGTTCGGCTATGCCCACACCTGGGCCGGACTGGTGCAGTGCTACACCCTGGCGCTTCCATTTTTCGCACCGACGCTGGTGAGCGACTTGCTGACCACGGGTATCCTCTTCGGCCTGCACGCCGTGCTCAGCCGCAAGGTCTACACACCGGAGCGCGTAGCCCAAACCGCTTGAGACGCGCACTTCTATCCTGGAGCGGCGGCAAGGACTGCGCCTGGGCGATCGAGCGGCTCCGCGGTACCGGCATCCACATCGACGGTCTGCTCACCACGATCAACGAGAAGGCGGACCGCGTCGCCATGCACGGTGTGCGCCGCGAATTGATTGAAGACCAGGCGCGCTCCATCGGCATTCCGCTGTGGATCGCGCCGTTGCCGTGGCCCTGCCCGAATGGGCGCTACGAAGAAGTAATGGCCGAGACGTGCCGTCGGGCGGTGGACGCGGGTATCGAAGTGGTGGTCTTCGGTGACCTGTTCCTGGCCGATATTCGCGCCTATCGCGAGAGGATGCTCGCCGGCACGGGTTTGGAGCCGGTCTTCCCGCTGTGGGGCGCACCGACGGATTCGCTTGCCAGGGAGATGCTCGCCTGCGGCTTGCGCGCGCGGATAGCGTGCATCGACCGGAAGGTCTTAGATGCTTCTTTCGCTGGACGGGAGTTCGACGCGACGTTCCTCGCTGACCTGCCGGCGGGCGCCGATCCCTGCGGCGAAAACGGCGAATTCCACACCTTCGTCTTCGATGGTCCAATGTTTAGCCGGCCGCTCGCCGTCGAAGCCGGTGCTCTACACCAGGACGGCGATTTCACCTTCGCCGATCTACTGTGCCCCGTATCGTCTCTCTGATCTCGAGCGCGACGGAGATCATTCACGCGCTCGGGCAAACGCCCAGCCAGGTGGGCCGGTCGCACGAATGTGATTTCCCACCCGAGGCGGCGGCGCTGCCGGTCTGCACCAAGCCCACAATCGACGTTCACGCCGACAGTCGCGAGATTGACCGCGCGGTGAAAGACCGCGTGCGCAACGCGCTTTCGGTTTATGAAGTTTTCGACGATGTGCTGGAGCATTTGCAGCCCACGCACATCATCACGCAGACGCAGTGCGAGGTGTGCGCGGTAAGCCTGCGCGATGTCGAGCGCTCGGTGGCTTCGAGCCTGGCGAGCCGCCCGCAAATCGTCTCCCTCGCGCCGAATTCGCTGGCCGACGTCTGGAATGACATCCGCCGCGTGGCGTGCGCGCTGGATGTCTCGGAGCAGGGCGGGGAAGTCGTCGCTCAGTTGCAGGCGCGCATGTGCGCCATTTCGGAGCAGGCTCCCGCCGCGGGCGAGCGTCCCCGAGTGGCGTGCATCGAGTGGCAGGAGCCGTTGATGGCGGCGGGCAACTGGATGCCGGAGCTGGTGGAAATGGCAGGGGGTGTCAACCTGCTGGGTGAGCCGGGTAAGCATTCCGGCTATCTCACTTGGGCAGAACTCGAAAAGGCCGATCCCGAAGTGATTGTAGTGGCACCGTGCGGTTTTGATCTGGCGCGCACCGAGCAGCAGATGTACTGGTTGACCGAGCGCCCCGAATGGCGTGGACTGCGCGCAGTCCTAAATGGGCGCGTTTATCTTGCCGATGGCAACCAGTATTTCAACCGCCCCGGCCCCCGGCTGGTAGAGACGCTGCAGATCCTGTCAGAGATTTTGCACCCGGCCGCTTTCAAACCATCGTTCCAAGGCGCCGCCTGGCAAAAACTGTAAACCTGCGGAATTTCGTTTCACGCCGCCGGCGTTTCTTCATCACGCAAAGTGCTGCGATGCCGTCCAAAGGTGTAATAAATCACGAGCCCGATGGCCAGCCACGCGAAGAAGCGCACCCAGGTCTCGAGCGGCAGGCTAACCATCAGCACCAGGCAGCAAACGATCGAAATAATCGGCGTGAACGGCACCCAGGGAACGCGAAATCCGCGCGGGCGCTCAGGTTGCTTTTTTCGCAGCACGATCACGCCCATCGAGACGACGATGAAGGCAAACAGAGTCCCGATGTTCGACAGGTTGGCGAACCAACTGATATCGAAGAAGCCCGCCGGAATGCCAACCAGGAACCCGGCTAGCCAGGTGCTGATGTGTGGCGTTTGGAATCGCGGGTGGACGCGGGAAAACAAGCCGGGCAGCAGGCGGTCTCGCGACATCGCAAACCAGATCCGCGCCTGTCCGTACTGAAACACCAGTAGCGAGGACAGCATGCCAAGCAGGGCTCCGGCCGTCACAATCAGCCGGAGCTTGTTCATGCCGAGCGCCTTCAGTGCGTTCGCCACAGGCGCGTCGTTGTTCAGCGTGCTCCAGCGGGCGATGCCCGTCAGCACTAGCGCCACCGATCCATAGAGAATCGCGCAGATGAGCAGAGTCCCGAAAATGCCTTTGGGCATATCGCGCTGCGGCCGGCGGCACTCCTCCGCCGCCGTTGATACCGAATCGAAGCCGATGTAGGTAAAAAACACGATCGCGCCGCCCGTCAGCACGCCGGAATAGCCGTTGGGCATGAAGGGGTGCCAGTTTGCAGTATTGACGGCGCGCGCTGCGCCCAGCACGAAGAACAGAATCGCCCCGATTTTGATGACGACGATGATGTTATTGGTTTCGGCGCTTTCGCGAACGCCGCGAACCAGAACGTAGCTGAGCACGATCAGAATCAACAGTGCCGGGACGTTAAACCAGCTTCCGGTAAACTGGCCCTCTACAATCATGGGCCGCGAAAGTTGGGCGGGAAGATGAATGCCAAAGAGATTCTCGAGGATGTCGCTGAAATACGCGGAAAAACCCGCGGCTACGCTCATATTGGAGAACGCGTATTCCAGAATCAGATCCCACCCGATGATCCAGGCGAAAATCTCTCCCAGCGTTGCGTACGCGTAGGTGTACGCGCTGCCGGCGATGGGAATCATGGAGGCGAGTTCGGCGTAGCACAGTGCGGCAAAACCACAGGCGATGGCCACCAGGACGAAAGACAGCGATATGGCCGGGCCGGCGCCGGCGCGCCCTGTCAGCGTGGCGGCGTTGCCGCCGTTCAACAGCAAATCGAGGACCGGAGCGTTAAAAATGGATGTGCCCTGGAAATGTTCGCCGGCGGCGGCGGTGCCCGTTACGGTGAAAATACCCGAACCGATCACCGCGCCGATGCCCAGGGCCATCAGGCTCCAGACGCCCAGCGTCTTCCGCAGGCGCACTGCCGGGTCTTCGGATCCGGCGATCAGTTGGTCGATGTTCTTGGTGCGGAAAAGCTGGTTCATGCGTAGCGCTGGCGCGATTAGCGCTTGCGCTGGCCCTGCGCAGCTCTTCGGATCTTCCTCTTTTGCGATCCCCGCGCGACCCCCGACGGCCGCTTGGCTTTGGCCGGCGCTTTTTTGCGGGCCGCCCGCTTCAACTTCTTCCGTTCTGCTTTGTCGGTAATTTTTTGTGTATTCATCAGCTCTTTTTCAGTCCAGCGTATTTTTCCACCAGCTTCTTTAGACCGTAACGAGGGAAGCTGACGGTGATCTTAGCATCATCGCCTTCCCCTTCGCGCCGCACCACCGTCCCGGTTCCATACTTCGGGTGCTCGACCGTCATCCCGGTGCGCGCCGGTTTCTTGGGTGCCGGCGGCGCAGACGGGAGGCCGCGTGTGGCAACGGGTGGACGCGGCACCTGCCGGCCGGGCGCCTGCCCCGGCCTCTGCGCCGGAAATGCCACGCCGCGCTCAGCGAAAAACTGCGAAATGTTTTCCAGCGAGTTGTACGTTTTGCCGGTGAACGTATTGCGTTTGGCGCTCTCGCGAACTTCATAGCGCTCGGCGGTGAGATCAAGCTGCGACGCCCCCTGCTTGTCGCCGCCCAGGTTCACGATCAGGTTTGCAGGAACCTCGCTGAGAAAGCGGGACGGAATCGAGCGTTCCTGCTCGCCGCCGCCGAAGCGCCTCCGATAACGCGCCCAGGTCAGGATGAGCCGTTTCTCGGCGCGCGTCATGCCCACGTAGCAGAGCCGCCGCTCTTCCTCCATCATGGCTTCGGAATTGAACGAGCGGCTATGCGGGAACAGTCCCTCCTCCAGGCCGGCGAGAAAAACAAAAGGAAATTCCAGTCCTTTCGCGTTGTGCAGCGTGAGCAGGCTCACCTGCGCGCGTTCGTCCACGGTGTCGGCATCCGACACCAGCGCGGCATGATCCAGAAACTCCGTTACGCCTTCGCCCCGCTCGGCCGCTTCGGCCGCCGCACTCGCCAACTCGTCGAGGTTCTCGATCCGCCCTTCTGCCTCGGGCGTGTTCTCCTGCTCCAGCATCTTGCGATACCCGGTTCGCTCTTCCACCAGGCGTAAGCCATCGTGCAACGGCAACGCAGCCAGGGCTTCGGCCAACTCCTGGATCAGCTTGCGGAACGAGTCCAGCGCCGCATGCGCGCGGGTAGCGAACTGGTTCTCCTCGAGCATCCGCCCGATAGCTCTCCACAAATCGAGACTGTGATCGAGCGCGTACCGCTCGATCTGCTCCACCGTGGTCTTGCCGATGCCGCGCGCCGGGGTATTGATAATGCGCAGCAGGCTGATGGAATCCTGCAACGAAACCGCGAGCTTCAAATACGCGATGATGTCTTTCACTTCAGCGCGCTGATAAAAGCTGAATCCCCCCACCACAATGTACTTGCGGCCGTACCGCCGCAACGCTTCTTCGATTTGCCGCGATTGGAAATTCGTGCGGTAGAGCACGGCCACGCGCTCGCCGGGATTTTCCGACAGCAGCCGCTCGATCGAATCGGCGATGAACAGCGCCTCGTTCTCGGCGTCGAATCCCGTGTAGAGCCCCAGCGGCTCACCCGCGCCGGCATCGGTCCAGAGCCACTTGCCCTTGCGCTCTTTGTTGTGCGCCACTAGCTGGCTCGCCGCCTCCAGAATATTCTTGGTCGAGCGGTAATTCTGCTCAAGCCGGATGGTCAACGCGCCCGGATAATCGCGCTCGAAATCCAGGATGTTGCGGATGTCGGCGCCGCGCCAGCTATAGATCGATTGGTCCTCGTCGCCCACCACGCACACATTCTGGTGCGCTTGCGAGAGCAGGCGCATCAATTCGTACTGGCTGCGATTGGTGTCCTGGTACTCGTCGATCATGAGATAGCTCAGGCGGCGGTTGTAGCTCGCGCGCGTGGCCTCATCGTGATACAGCAGGCGGACGGTCTCCAGCAGCAGGTCGTCAAAATCCAGAGCATTCGCCTGCCGCAGCGCCTTTTCGTACTCCTCAAAGATCACCGCGATCTTGGTCAGGTTCGGTTCGGTGGCTTCCTTGTACAGGTCTTGCGGGGTCTTCTTGCAGTTCTTGGCGTGGCTGATCCGAGACAGCACGGCGCGCGGTTGCATGAACTTCTCGTCCAGGCCCAGATGCCGGAACGCCGCTTTTATAATCGCAAGCTGGTCCTCATCGTCGTAAATCGAAAAACGGCGCGTGAACCCCGGCCGGATCTGGGCCAGAGGATCGCCATCGCGCCGCAGCAGCCGCACGCAAAACGAGTGAAATGTCGAAAGATTGGGCGCCGAAACGAGATTTTCGCCTTCAAGCAACGCAGCCACGCGCGTACGCATCTCATCCGCGGCCTTGTTCGTAAAGGTGACCGCCAGGATAGCGGACGGCGGCACGTGGTGGCGGCTGATGAGGTGCGCGATGCGGTGCGTGATGACTCGCGTTTTGCCGCTGCCGGCACCGGCCAGGATCAACAGCGGACCCTCTGTGTGGACGACAGCCTCGCGTTGTTGGGGATTTAGCCCTTGAAGAAAATCCATCTGCTGGGGATCACTTCGAATTCTAGCACGCCGGTTGTGAGCCCCGATTTCGCGATGTCCGACGCCGGCATACGGGCGGCCCGGAACCCTATCGAGTCGCCATAAATCGCGTTTTCCTTCACCAAAGTAAATATTGGCTTTAACCTACCGCTCTTCGACAATGAAAAGGAAGGGCTTTTCTCACTGTGTGTTGGACAGGAGTTAGCAGGCGGGCGTGTCTGCGACCGCTAGTGTTAATCGGGCTGGTGACGGCCCTTGCGACGCCTTCTCTTCTCGCTCAGCGCTACCGTTTCAAGTATTTCAGCCATGGCGATGGATTGAATGACACCGAAGTTCATTGCCTGCTGCAGGACCATACCGGCTTCGTTTGG
>Ga0335077_10012785_pt1 | contig 10494 bp, 9 predicted proteins | sample Lox_Sample_31_FD_207151 | JGI IMG/M metagenome (GOLD analysis project Ga0335077, IMG submission 207151) | Soil microbial communities from Loxahatchee National Wildlife Refuge, Florida, United States - Lox_Sample_3.1 | ecosystem: Environmental > Terrestrial > Soil > Wetlands | place: USA: Florida...
CGGGCACACCCCGGCGAGGCGCGCCGAGTCGCAGCCCTGAACCAGCGTCAGCCACGCGCGCCGTCGGTGCGCGTGGATGATGCCCGGATATCGAGGAAGTCGCATGATCGAATCGAATACGCTGCGGCGGCTGCTGCCGTTCGCGTCCTTCGTGCTCGCAGCCTGCGGGACGCTGCCCGAGCCGCACTACGCCGATGACCACCCGGCGAGCCCGCAGGCGGCGGTGGCGCCGATGCCCAGTGAGCCGTCTGCCCTGGCCGGCTACCGAGGCGAGAACGCCTTTGCGGCTGGGCTTCGAGGAGCCGGCGCGGAGCAGACCGAGCGCAGCGGTACGCTCAGCTCGCCGCCCGCGCAGCAGCCTCCAGGACATCAGCATGGGAACGGAGCCGCGCAATGAGCTCGCGCCGTAACTCCCGGGCGCGCGCGGCGGCTCTACCGTGCGCGCTCGCGCTGCTGGCCGCCGCCGGCTGCGCCAGCGTGCCCCAGGACGCCGGCTTTCCTCAGGTGCAGAAAGACGTGTCCGCGCGCACCCGGCAGCAGATCCAATGGCAGCGCAACCCGGAAGACCAAGCCAAGGCGCGCACCGCGGTGCACGAGCTGCTCCAGGGCGAGCTCACGCTCGATACGGCGATCCGCATCGCATTGCTCAACAACCGCGGCCTGCAGGCGGAATACGCAAGCCTGGGTATCTCTCAGGCAGATCTAGTGCAGGCCGGCCTAGTATCCAATCCCGTACTGTTCGTCACCGCGATTCACGGCGATCCCGGGACCGAATTGACCGTGGATCTGGTGCAGGAGCTGATCGGGCTGCTCACCCTGTCGGCTCGCAAGCAGGTGGCGGGCGCAGCCTTCGAGGCGACCAAGCTGCGCGTAGCGCAGTCCGCGGTGCAGCTCATTGCGCAAGTCAAAGCGGCCTATTACACGGTGGAAGGCGACGAACAGGCGTTGGAGTTGTTTCAGACCGCCACGAGCGCGACCGAGGCGGCTGCGGAGCTGGCTTTTCGCCAGCGCAGTGCCGGCACGTTGAACCGGCGCGACCAGTCGCTGCATCAAGCGTTCTATGCCCAGACCTTGCTGGAAGTCGCACGCACGCAGGCGCAGCTGCGCGCCGATCGCGAGTGGCTGAATCGGCTGCTCGGGCTGTGGGGCGAGGACACGCGCTGGACGCTTCCGCACAGGCTGCCGGAGGTCCCTGCCGATGCGCCACCGCTCGCCGAGCTGGAAATGACGGCGATCGATCAGCGACTGGATCTGGCGGCTGCGCGCCGGGAAACGGAGGCGGTCTACCGTGCCGCGGGCATCACGCGCAGCACGCGGTATCTGAGTGCGCTGGGCATCGGAGTCGAGTTCAAGCGCGATCCAGACGGCGCGAAGCTGGCCGGACCGATCGTGGAGTTGGGGCTGCCGCTGTTCGACCAGGGACAGGCGAAAGTGGCCGGTGCCGATGCGCAGGTCCAGCGCTCCGAAGAGCTGCTGCGCGCGCTCGCGGTCGATATCCGCTCCGAGGTGCGCGAGATGCGCGACCGGATGACGGCCGTTCAGGAGCAGGCTCGCTACTACCGCGACGTGCTGTTGCCGCTCCAGCAGACCATCCTCGACGAGACGCTGCTGCGTTACAACGGCATGCTGCTCGGCATCTACGATCTGCTGCTCGCCAAGCAAGCCCAGCTCAACAGCGCACGCGACTACATCGTCACCTCGAGAGACTACTGGATCGCGCGCGCCGACCTGGAGCGCGCGGTCGGTGGACGTCTGCCGGCCGGCTTCAGCGGTCCCGCGGCTTCTGCCGCGCCGTCCAATGCCGGCGGCGAGCCGCATCAGCATGGAGAAACCCAACGATGATCACCCGACGCCAGCTGCTCACGACCGGAGCCGCACTGCTTGCCGGCGGTGCGGCATTGTCCCAGGCAACGCGCGCCGTAGCCGCCGCCACCGGGCCGGCGGCGACACAGCCTCCGCAGCCACCTGCCCCCGGGGCGAGCTACACACCCGTAGTGACGCTCAACGGGTCGACGTTACCCTGGAGAATGGAGCATGGCATCAAGGTGTTCCACCTCATCGCCGAGCCGGTCAAGCGCGAGTTCGCTCCCGGGATGGTGGTCAACTGCTGGGGCTACAACGGCTCCACGCCCGGCCCGACCATCGAGGCGGTCGAGGGCGATCGGGTGCGCATCTACGTCACCAACCGTCTGCCCGAACGCACCGCCGTGCACTGGCATGGCGTGCTGTTGCCCAACGGCATGGATGGTGTGGGCGGCCTCACTCAGCCGCACATCCCGCCAGGAAAGACATTCGCATATGAGTTCACTCTCGACCGGCATGGCACCTTCATGTACCACCCGCACTCGGACGAGATGTTCCAGATGGCGATGGGAATGCAGGGCTTCCTCGTGGTCCATCCGCGCCAGGCCCCGCCGCCCAGAATCGACCGCGACTACCTGATCATGCTGCACAACTGGTACGTCGAGCCGGGCACCTACACGCCGAACCCGATGGTGATGACGGACTTCAACATCTGGACCATGAACAGCCGCATCTTTCCCGGGGTGGATCCGATGGTCGCGCGCACGGGCGAGCGCGTGCGCATCCGCATTGCCAATATCAGCATGCACGATCACCCCATGCACATTCACGGGTTCAACATGACTGTCACCGGCACCGACGGGGGCTGGCTGCCGGCTTCCGCGCAGTGGCCCGAGACCACGGTGCTCGTGCCGGTGGGCAACGTGCGGGTGGTGGAGTTCGTGGCCCACGCGCCCGGCGACTGGGCCTTCCACTGCCACAAGTCGCATCACACCATGAACGCGATGAGCCACGACGTGCCGAACCTGTACGGCGTGAATCTCGAAGGTGTGGACCAGCGCATCAGCCGGCTCGTGCCCCAGTACATGTCCATGGGCCGAAACGGCATGGGTGATATGCAGGACATGGCCGAGATGGGGATGCGCCTGCCCGAGAACACGCTGCCCATGATGACCGGCAAGGGGCCGTTCGGACAGCTCGAGATGGGCGGAATGTTCACGGTGATCAAGGTGCGCGACGACCTCGCCGCCGGCGATTACCGGGATCCCGGCTGGTACACCCATCCCGAGGGCACGGTGGCCTGGGAAGTGCCGGACGAGGAGGTGAAGCGTCTGTTCGGCTGAACGGCGCCAGGGCCCCACGGTCACTGGCGTACCGCCCCGGTGCTATAGTCGGACCGACTCCCGATTCGCAACAGCCCGCGCCGCTCACACGAGCGTCGAGCGCACCATCGCGATGGAAACTGCGCCCAACTCCGCCCCACTCGAGGCCGCACGGCAGATAGTGGCCGACTTCGATCTGCGCCGCCTGCCCGCGGAGTTCTACGCCGACCCTTTTCCGTACTATCGCGCGCTGCGCGCTCACGAGCCGGTCAAGCGCATGCCGGACGGCTCGTACCTGCTCACGCGCTACGCCGATGTGCTCGCGGTCTACAAGGACCCGCTCGCCTTCAGCTCCGACAAGAAAACCGAGTTCAAACCCAAGTACGGCGACTCTCCCCTGTACGAGCACCACACCACCAGCCTGGTGTTCAACGATCCGCCGCTGCATACGCGCGTGCGCCGCTTGATCCTGGGTGCGCTGTCCCCCAAGGCAATCGAAGCGATGGAGCCCGGCCTGCATGCGCTGGTCGACCGGCTGCTCGACCGCATGGCACAGATGCAGGCCGTGGACCTGATCGAGGATTTCGCCGCCGCGATTCCGATCGAGATCATCGGTAACCTGCTCGGTGTGCCTCGCGACGAGCGCGGCCCGCTGCGCGGTTGGTCGCTCGCGATCCTGGGTGCGCTGGAGCCCGCCATCTCGCCGGAAGTGTTGGACCGAGGTAGCCGCGCGGTCACCGAGTTTTTCGAATATCTGCGGCGCCTCGTGGCGCAGCGCCGCGCGCACCCGGGTGACCCCGAATCGGATGTGCTCACACGCCTCATCCAAGGCGAGTCCGATGGCGAGCGGCTCACCGAGAAGGAGTTGCTGCACAACTGCATCTTCATCCTCAACGCCGGCCACGAGACCACCACGAACCTCATCGGCAACGGGTTGCACGCGCTGCTCGAGTGGCCGGAGGAGAAAGCGCGCCTGCTGTCGCGGCCGGAGCTCGCCCGCTCCGCGGTGGAAGAGTTCCTGCGCTTCCAGAGCTCGAATCAGCTGGGCAATCGGATCACCACGTGCACGGTGGACATCGGCGGCGTGGCCATGCCCGCCGGCACGCAGATCACGCTTTGCATCGGCGCCGCCAACCGCGATCCGGAACAATTTCCGGACCCCGATCGCCTCGATGTCGCCCGCACACCCAACCGCCATCTCGCCTTCGGTTCCGGGCCGCATCAGTGCGCGGGCATGCACCTGGCGCGGCTGGAAGGACGCATCGCCATCTCCCGATTTCTGGCACGCTTTCCCGGCTACGCGCTGGCTGGCGAGCCTGTGCGCGGCGGGCGCGCACGGTTCCGAGGTTTTCTCAAGCTGCCGTGCCGGCTGCGTACATGAGCGTAGCGGCCGACCCCGTGCCAATGACAGTCCCTCGAAAACGCGGCAAGATGCCGCCTCGGAGACAAGACAGCGAATGCGCGATGCGACCAACGATCGGCGTGCACAGCCGGCTGTAGCGAACCGGTGGGTGCAGCTTGCGGTTGCGGTCGCTTGCATGTGCATGATCGCCAACCTGCAGTACGGCTGGACTTTGTTCGTCAATCCCATCGAGGAGAAGCACGGCTGGGGCAGAGCGGCAATCCAGGTCGCGTTCAGCATCTTCGTCATCCTGGAGACTTGGGCCGTGCCCGTCGAAGGCTGGTGCGTCGACCGATTCGGTCCGCGCGTGGTAGCCCTCGCAGGCGGCGTGTTGTGCGCGGCCGCCTGGGCCTTGAACTCGGTGGCAACGTCCCTCCCGATGCTCTACTTCGCCGCTGCGCTCGGCGGGATCGGCGCCGGCGCGGTGTACGGCACCTGCGTAGGCAACACGCTCAAGTGGTTCGCTCGTCGGCGCGGGCTTGCGGCGGGCCTCACCGCGGCGGGCTTCGGGGCTGGCTCGGCGCTCACCGTGATCCCGATCGCCGCGACGATCAAGGCACATGGCTACGAAGCCGCATTCTTGTATTTCGGGCTGGCGCAAGGAGCCGCTGTCGTGCTGCTGGCGCTGTTCCTCCAGTCACCGCCTCTCACCCCGGCCGGCGCGAGCCGAGGCAACGTCACGGAACTGGCAGCCGACAAGCACTTCACGCCGGCGCAGATGGTGGCAACTCCGGTGTTCTGGGTGATGTATCTGATGTTCATCATGATGGCGGCCGGCGGCCTCATGGCCACCGCACAGCTCGGGCCGATCGCGAAAGACTTCCGGATCGCGGACGTGCCGGTGACCTTGCTGGGATTGACGCTGCCCGCGCTCACCTTCGCCTTGTCTCTGGATCGGATCTTGAACGGCTTGACCCGGCCGTTCTTCGGCTGGGTGTCGGATCGGATCGGCCGCGAGCACACCATGTTCATTGCCTTCGCGCTGGAAGGCTTCGGGATCCTGCTGCTCGCGCGACTCGGACAGGACCCGCTGTGGTTCGTGGTGCTTTCCGCGTTGGTGTTTTTCGCCTGGGGCGAGATCTACAGCCTGTTTCCCGCCACGTGCGCCGACTCGTACGGCACGCGCTACGCTGCCGCCAACGCCGGTTTGCTGTATACCGCCAAGGGCACTGCGGCACTGCTGGTTCCGTTCACCAGCGTGATGGCCGCCGGCGGCGCCTGGCACAAGGTCTTCGCCTTCGCAGCCGTTCTCAACTTCGCGGCCGCGCTCCTGGCGCTGCTGGTGCTCAAGCCCATGCGCACGCGCATGAGCGTCCGGGCGATCTCGCCACCTGGCGCCCGGCGGCTGCGCCAAACGTGACGCGCTCGCGCGGGAGGAGACGATGAAATTCGCGGTAGTGGGGGCCGGTGCCATCGGCGGTTATCTCGGCGTGAGGCTAGCGCTGGCCGGTGAGCAGGTCAGCGTCATCGCACGTGGGCCCAACCTGGCCGCGATCCGGGCCCGCGGCATGAGACTGATCGCGGAGGACGGCACCGAGCAGGCCGCGCGCGACATCGGCGCTTCCGAGCGCACGTCCGAGGCCGGCAACCAGGATGTGGTCTTGCTAACGGTGAAGGCGCATCAGGTCGCCGCGCTCGCGCCCGATCTGAAAGCGCTGTGCCATCCGGACACCGCCATCGTCACCATGCAGAACGGGATCCCCTGGTGGTATTTCCACAAGCACGGCGGGGCGTTGGAAGGGCGCCAGCTGAGCTCGGTCGATCCGGGCGGCATCATCGGCGCTCACATCGACCCGAGCCGGATCATCGGCTCCGTGGTTTATCCTGCGGCGGAGCTCATCGAGCCCGGCGTGATTCGCGTGATCGAGGGCAATCGCTTCACGCTGGGCGAGCTGGACGGAACGAGCACGCCGCGCATCCAAGCGATCGCGGGAAGCTTCATCCGCGCAGGCCTGAAGGCGCCCATCAGCTCGGACATCCGCAGCGAGATCTGGCTCAAGCTGTGGGGCAACTTGAGCTTCAACCCCATCAGCGCGCTCAGCCACGCGACATTGGTGGACATCTGCCGCTTTCCGCTCACCCGCGACCTCGCTGCGGCGATGATGACGGAGGCGCAGGCCGTGGGCGAGAAGCTGGGCGCGAGCTTCCGCGTCTCGCTCGAGAAGCGTATCGCCGGCGCCGAGAAGGTGGGCGCGCACAAGACGTCCATGCTGCAGGACGTGGAGCAGGGCAAGGCGATCGAGATCGAGGCGCTGGTGGGCTCGGTCGCCGAGCTTGGACGCATGACTCAGACACCCACGCCGCACATCGACGCTGTCTATGCCTGCGTCAGCCTGCTCGCACGGACGCTGGCGGCGCAACGCGGCCGCCTGCGTGTGGAACCGCTCAGCTGAGATCGATCATCGGAGTTCATCATGAGCCAGGATGCACACAACCTGAAGGACCTCCTCGCCGCAGGCGCCGACTCGGCTGTGGCGATCAGCGCGCCGAATCGCAAACCGCTCAGTTTCGGCGCCCTGCGCGCCTTCATCGCGGAGACCGTGCAAGCGCTCAACGCGGTCGGCGTGGGGCGCAACGACCGGGTGGCGATCGTCCTGGACAACGGGCCCGAGATGGCGGTGTGCTTCCTCTGCTGCGCCTCCGGTTGCACCGCGGCGCCTCTGAACCCCGCCTATCGCGCGGAGGAGTTCGAGTTCTATCTGACCGATCTGCGGGCGAAGCTGCTCATCGTCGAGTCCGGCAAGGCCTCGCCGTCGATCGAAGTGGCGCACAAGCTCGACGTGCCCATCGCAGAGCTCACGCCCACGCCCGAAGCCGGCGCCGGGACCTTTCGTCTCACTCGGCGCGATGCAGCGATCTCGCGCGCCGCGACGCATACCGGATTCGCGACCTCCGATGATGTTGCACTCGTCCTGCACACCTCGGGCACCACGTCGCGGCCGAAGATCGTGCCGCTCACGCAACGCAACGTCTGCGCCTCCGCCGCGCACGTGCGTGCGACGCTCTCGTTGACGCCGGCCGACCGCGGGTTGAATGTCATGCCGCTGTTCCACATCCACGGGTTGATCGCCGGACTGCTCGCGCCGTTGTCCGCCGGCAGCGAAGTATTCTGCACACCGGGCTTCAACGCCCTGCTCTTCTTCCGCTGGATGGCGGAAGCCCACCCGACCTGGTACACGGCGGTGCCGACCATGCACCAGGCCATCCTGTCCCGCGCGCCGAAGAATCTGGACGTAATCCAGGCGAACCCGCTGCGCTTCATCCGCTCGTCTTCTTCCGCGCTCCCGCCGCAGGTGATCGCCGAGCTGGAGCAGAGCTTCGGCGCGCCGCTCATCGAGTCGTATGGCATGACCGAAGCAGCGCATCAGATGGCGAGCAATCCGCTGCCCCCGCGCGTGCGCAAGCCCGGCAGTGTCGGGCCGGCAGCCGGACCCGACGTAGCGATCATGGACGCCGCCGGCAAGCTGCTGGCGCGCGGAGCGACTGGGGAGATCGTGATCCGCGGGCCCAACGTAACCGCCGGCTACGAAAACAACGCTAAGGCAAACAGCGAGGCCTTCGCCGACGGCTGGTTTCGCACCGGCGATCAGGGGATCATGGACGAGGACGGTTACGTGTCGATCACCGGGCGGCTGAAGGAGATCATCAACCGCGGCGGTGAGAAGATCTCCCCGCGCGAGGTGGACGAAGTGCTGATGGACCACCCGGCCGTACAGCAGGTCGTCACCTTCGCCGTGCCGCACGACAAGCTCGGGGAGGACGTAGGCGCCGCGGTGGTGCTGCGCGAAGGCGCCAGCGTCACCGACAAGGAGCTGCGCGAATTCTGCGCGCAGCGACTGGCACCATTCAAAGTGCCGCGCACGATCCTGTTCCTCGCCGAGATTCCCAAAGGCGCCACGGGCAAATTGCAGCGCATCGGCCTCGCACAGAAGCTAGGGTTGGCCGCAGGCGGCAGGAGTGTGTAGCGCAGGTGCGGCTACGCGCCCGGCTGCGGTTGCGGATCGATCGGGTGCAACCAGTTTGCTCGTCGGCGCGTATCTGTCTTCGAGATCCCGCGTTGTCACCCCTTAGGAGCCGACCATGCCTGCGACTTGGAACCCAATCCCTTCGACTGGGCTGTATCACAGCAGGGGTGGCCGCGCTTTGGTGGCATTGCTCGCCTTGACGGCCATCGGTTTACTTTGGCACGTCTCAGGGAACACCGCCGAGGTGAGCATGGCGCTTCCGCCGCCTGAGATCGATGCTCCGAAGAATGCGAGCAGCGGACCTGAAACCGCCGTGCTGGCGGGCGGCTGCTTCTGGGGCGTACAGGGCGTGTTCCAGCACACCAGAGGCGTGAAGCGTGTGGTCTCAGGCTACGCGGGCGGGGAAACAGCGAGCCCCAGCTACGAGCAGGTCAGCAGCGGGGAGACCGGGCACGCCGAGTCGGTGCAGATCACCTTCGATCCGCGGGAGATCTCGTACGGCGAGATCTTGCGGATCTACTTCTCGGTCGCGCATGACCCGACTCAGCTCGATCGGCAGGGGCCCGACATCGGGTCCCAGTACCGTTCAGCGATCTTCTATGTCGACCCATCCCAGCAGCGCGTCGCGCAGGCCTACATCGCGCAGCTCGAGCGGGCGCACGCTTTCAAGCACCCCATCGTCACGCGCATCGATCCGCTCAAGGGGTTCTATCCCGCCGAGGCCTATCACCAGGATTTCCTCATCCGCCACCCCGAGCAGCCGTACATCGTGATCAACGACTTGCCGAAGATCTCGAGTCTGAAGCGGCTCTTTCCGCAGCACTATCGGGAACAGCCCGTCATGACCAATCCAAATTAGCTATCGTCAGTCATTCGAGAAGGCGGCAGACTGTCACCGAGGTCTGCCGCGCTCACGAGTGCGCGATAAAGTCGGTCCGGCCGCCGTCGACGGTCAGAACTTGGGCGGTGATAAATCCCGCCTGCTCGGAGACGAGGAAGGAAGCGGCGGCGGCGACGTCGTCCGGAGTGCCGACGCGACGCATCATGGCTTTCGCCGCGATGGCGTCGAAGTTGGCACCGCTTGCTGCGGCCATGTCAGTCGCGATAAAGCCCGGGGCGATGGCGTTGACGGTGATGCCGTCCGGGCCGAGATCGAGCGCGAAGCGACGCGTGAGGGTAATGACGGCGGCTTTGGTCGCGGCATAGAAGGTGGTACCGGCGGTGGCGGTGCCGATGCCCGCGATGGAGGCGATATTGACGATGCGACCCCAGCGCTTCGCTTTCATGTCACCGGCAACCGCTCGGGTGACGCGGATGAGGCCGTCGACGTTCACATTGCGAATGGCCTCCATTTGAGAGAGGTCGAAGTCGGCGAGATCGCCTTTGCCGAAGACGCCGGCGTTGTTCACGAGGATTTCGATCGGCCCGAGAGCCTGGCGCGCAGCATCCACGAGCCGGGTGCAGTCGCTGGCGCTGGCGACATCGCCCGGGATGGCAATGGCCCGGCCGCCGGCCCGGGTGATGGCCTCAACGACCTCCTCTGCGCGATCGCGGCGCTCGCGATAGTTGACCGCAACAGCAGCGCCATCACGAGCCAGCCGAAGCGCGATGGCGCGGCCGATGCCGCGGGATGAGCCGGTGACTAGAGCTACGCGCTGGGCCATAAGCAATCTCGACTGCTACGTTTGTCCAGAGCACCGTGTACGGCGCTCACCGATGGGTGTCTGCGATAGGCTCGTGCCTCGGTGCGCCATTGGAGTGCAGGGCGCGCCTCGAGCCTGCCCGAACATACAGATGTTGCCGCAGAGCCTGCGTGGCCGCAAGTCAGCGTGCCGCCCGATCGGGTCTTGTTGCGGACCATCGGTACGGCGCATTGGGGTCCCGCATCATCCGCCTCGAGCGTAGGTGGTGAGAGCGGGTAAGCGGATGCTGCCTCGGAGCAGCCGAGAGTCAGTTCTTTGTGCCGTACAGCCGATCGCCCGCGTCGCCCAGCCCCGGCACG
>Ga0335077_10012787_pt1 | contig 10494 bp, 5 predicted proteins | sample Lox_Sample_31_FD_207151 | JGI IMG/M metagenome (GOLD analysis project Ga0335077, IMG submission 207151) | Soil microbial communities from Loxahatchee National Wildlife Refuge, Florida, United States - Lox_Sample_3.1 | ecosystem: Environmental > Terrestrial > Soil > Wetlands | place: USA: Florida...
GTTGCAGCCCATGCTGCGCTGCATCCGCTGCGGCGCGTGCATGAACCACTGCCCGGTATATCAGAATATCGGCGGCCACGCGTACGGCTGGGTGTATCCCGGGCCAATGGGCTCGGTGTTGACGCCGGTCTATGTCGGGCTCAAAAATGCGTTGGATTTGCCCAATGCATCAACCCTGTGCGGCGAGTGCGCGGTGGTGTGCCCGGTAAAAATTCCGCTTCCCGATTTGATGCGCGTGCTGCGCGAGCGGCAGGTGGAACAAGGTCTGCGCCCGTGGCAGGAAAGGCTGGCGTTAAGAATCTGGGCGCGGGTAGCGCTGTTTCCGGGCGTTTACTCATTATTTTCTCGCGTCGCGGCGCGCATCTTGCGGGTAATCGCGGGCGAGGAGAAACTTTTGCATTATTTGCCCGGAGCTCAAGGCTGGACCAATGGACGGGATTTGCCGGCGCCCGAAGGGCAAACTTTCCGCGAGCTGTACCCGAACCGAAAGAGGTGAGCGATGAATAAACCCGCTGCAACCCTTTCTCCGGTGCCATTTTGGATTGGCGGCCGCAAGGTCGCAAGCCAAAGCGCGCGCAATGGCGAGGTGACCAATCCAGCGACGGGCGAGGTAATTCGTCGCGTGTCGTTTGCCGACACGGCAGACATTGATGCTGCCGTAGCCGCCGCCAGACACGCGTTTTCCGCTTGGGGCGAAACCCCTCCCCTCAGACGCGCGCGCATCATGATGCGCTACCTGCAACTGCTGGAGAGAAACCGCGAGCAACTGGCGCGACTCGCGAGCGAGGAACACGGCAAAACATTGCCGGACGCGGCCGGATCGGTACAACGCGGCATCGAAGTCGTGGAATTTTCTTGCGGCATACCGCATTTGCTCAAGGGCGAACACGCCGAAAACGTTGGAACGGGCGTAGATTGCTACTCAATCCGGCAGCCGTTGGGAATTTGCGCGGGAATCACGCCATTTAATTTTCCGGTAATGGTGCCGCTGTGGATGTTTCCGGTGGCGATCGCCTGCGGCAACGCGTTCATTTTGAAGCCGTCCGAAAAAGTCCCTTCGGCCAGCCTGTTCCTGGCGGAACTATTCAAGGACGCCGGGCTGCCCGATGGTGTCTTCAACGTTGTCCATGGCGACAAAGCAGCCGTGGACGCGATCTTGCAGCATTCTGAAATCAAGGCAGTGTCGTTCGTGGGTTCGACGCCGGTGGCCAAATATATCTATGAGAACTGTGCCAAGAACGGCAAGCGGGTGCAGGCCCTGGGCGGCGCAAAAAACCACGCGGTAGTGCTTCCTGATGCCGATTTAGAGTTTACCGCGGAGGCCTTGATCGGCGCGGCATACGGCTCAGCGGGTGAGCGCTGTATGGCGATTTCTGCAGTGGTGGCGGTGGGTGAAATGGCCGATCCCCTCGTGGCGCGATTGCGCGACAAGGCGGCCAAGCTCAAGGTCGGGGCGGGAGATATTCAGGGAGTGGACATGGGTCCACTGGTGACGCGCGCGCACCGCGACCGTGTGAAGAATTATATTGATCTCGGCGAGAGAGAAGGCGCGAAGCTGGTGCTGGATGGACGCGGAATTAAAGTCCAAGGCTACGAAAACGGTTTTTATGTCGGACCTACGCTGTTTGATCAAGTCACGCCGCCAATGACGATTTACCGGGATGAAATTTTTGGCCCGGTGCTAATTGTATTGCGCGCCAGGGATTACGACGAGGCGATACAACTTGTCAACCGCAACCCGCACGCCAACGGCACCGCTGTGTTCACGGGTTCGGGCGCATTGGCGCGGCGCTTCCAGCACGAAATCGAAGTCGGGATGGTCGGCATTAATGTGCCGATACCGGTACCGATGGCATTTTTCTCTTTCGGTGGTTGGAAGAATTCGCTGTTCGGCGATCTGCATGTTCACGGCACGGAAGGGATCCAGTTTTATACTCGCACCAAAGTGATCACCGGGCGCTGGCCGGAGAGGCCCGAAAAAGCCAAACTTCATATGCCTACCCACTCATGAGCGCACGCGACAACATTCTGGACCGCATTCGCACCGCGCTCGGGAAGAGCGCGGATCGCGGCGAACGAGATGAAATTAACGCCTATATCGAGCTGCACACGGCTGGCCCTGGCCCGCGCGCCGAATGGAATCCCGTTGTGCGCTTTCGCGAGTGCGCGCTAGGTTTAGCGAGCAGTGTGAATCAGGTCGCGGCGCTGAACGAAGTGCCGTCGGCGATAGCGGGTTATCTGCGGGAGCAACGCCTTCCGCTGCAAGCCGTGTGCTGGCCTGAACTCGGAGGGCTCGATTGGGCCGCCCAGGGAATGAGCGTGGCCGTGCGGCCTGCGAACGGAAGTGATGTTGTGGGTATAACGGGGGCATTTTGCGCGATTGCGGAAACCGGAACATTGGTGATGCTCTCGGGACAGGATACGCCCCTCGTGACCAGCCTCTTGCCTGAAACGCACATCGCCGTTATCGACGTCGCTCGCATTGTAAACACGATGGAACAAGCCTGGGATTTGCTGCGCAGCGAACGTTCGATGATACCTCGGGCGGTCAACTTTATCTCCGGACCTTCCCGGACCGCGGACATCGAGCAAACTATCGTGCTGGGAGCGCACGGTCCGTACCGCGTACATATCGTAATCGTGCAGCAGTAATGGATTTTCCATAAACGATCTGATCCTGCACGAACAATTTCTTTGTTCGGCCAACACGCGGCAACTTTTCTGCCGCAATCGAGCGTAGTAGAATAATTACGAGCATAAGTCCCTACATGCCTTTATCGCATGCAGCGGGAAAAGTGGAACTATCGTTGGCACACTCTGTGGGCGGCGCAATCCGACGTCGACGCGGGGCGTGCGATGCTTGATGCAGTTCACTCATTTGAACGGGGAGTTGCGCGAATTTTATTGCGGATCCCCATTCTGCGCACGCCGACTGGCGGGACGAAGGGATCAATCATGGGCAAGACAACAAAAAGAGCGGAAAGCTCTGTCATTAGAACTTACCCACTGGTGCAGGTGGAAGGAGTCCGGGCGTCATCTGCGGTGGCGCCAAATGCCGACGTCCGTCATAGCTTGATGAAAGTATTGAACCGTCAAATCAACCCGGCCGCCTTTCTCGATAAAATCCGTGTCGCGCGCGCGCGCGTGTTGATGCTGGATTATGATGGAACGCTGGCGCCATTTCATGTTCGCACTGAACTTGCCTTTCCCTATCCCGGCGTTACCGGAGTGCTTGATGAGCTGATGCGCGACCGCCGAACTCGCGTAATCATTGTGAGCGGTCGGCGCGCAGTGGATGTCATTCCTTTGCTGTCGCTCAGGACGCAGCCTGAAATTTGGGGCAGTCATGGATGGGAACGGTTGCTGGCGAACGGTGAAGTCCAGACCCAGAACCTTCCGCCCGACGTGCGGCGAGCGCTGGAGGAAGCAGACAAAAGTTCGCGCGAACTGATACGCAGCGCGGGACGACTTGAACGCAAACCGGCCAGCGTCGCGCTGCACTGGCGCGGCTTGTCTGCGCTGGCCGTCGCGAAAATCCAGGAACGGGCGCTGGCGGCATGGCAGCCGCTTACGCGCGCACACCAGGTTGAATTGCTTTCTTTTGACGGGGGCGTTGAGCTGCGCGTGGTGGGATGCAACAAGCGGCACGCGGTGATGACGGTGTTGTCAGAAACCGCGGTTGACAGCGCGATCGCGTACCTTGGTGACGACATGACCGATGAAGATGCTTTCGAAGCGGTGAAAGCACGTGGGCTCGCGGTGCTGGTGAGACCGCAATTGCGCGAGACGCGTGCCGACATATGGTTGCGGCCGCCCCGCGAAGTTATCGCATTCCTCAAGGACTGGTGCCGCCGCGCACGGGGCGCATCCGGCAGCGATGTGAAATGCGTGGACATTCGAAGCAAGCAGTATTGAACGGTATGGGGGCGAAGGCTTTATGAACGCAGCGAACACCGGATCAGCAGGCGTGGCACTACGGGCGCGCGTTGAGGGTCCTTGGCCGATCAGCGACCATGATGTTTTTCTGTTTAAAGAAGGAACCCATTACCGTTTGTATGACAAATTGGGAGCGCATCTCGTAATCGCCGAAGGGGAGCCCGCCGTGTATTTTGCCGTGTGGGCGCCTAATGCGGAAGCGGTTTCGGTAATTGGAGATTTCAACGGCTGGAACCCCGCGCTGCATCCTTTGCGGGTGCGTGGCGACGGTTCGGGAATCTGGGAAGGCGTTTTTCACGGCGTAGGCAATGGCGCCCTCTATAAGTATCGAATCCGATCCCGGATGAATGCCTACGAAACCGACAAAAGCGACCCTTTTGCATTTTCATGGCAGCCGCCGCCTGCGACGGCCTCCAAAGTGACGAGCCTCGATTACCTGTGGGGAGACCAGGGCTGGATGGCGGCGCGCCGCGCAATTCTGGCGAGGGACGCACCGGTCTCTATTTTCGAAATTCATTTGGGATCCTGGCGCAGGATTCCCGAACAGGGCAACCGCCCGTTTACCTATCGCGAGCTTGCGCAGCCGCTCGCTGATTATGTCCAGCGCATGGGATTTACCCATGTCGAATTCATGCCTCTCATGGAGCATCCGTTTTACGGCTCTTGGGGATACCAGATCACGGGTTATTTCGCGGCATCTGCTCGATATGGGACGCCACAGGATCTCATGTATCTGGTGGACTTCCTGCATCAGCGCGGAATCGGCGTCATCTTCGACTGGGTGCCGTCGCATTTTCCAAACGACGGACACGGTCTTGTCTATTTTGACGGCACGCACTTGTATGAACACGCCGACCCGCGGCAAGGGTATCATCCGGAATGGAACAGTTGCGTATTTAATTACGGCCGTCACGAAGTGCGAGCCTTCCTTCTGAGCAGCGCGCTGTTTTGGCTCGATAAATATCATGTTGACGGGCTGCGCATCGACGGCGTTGCGTCCATGCTTTACCTCGATTACGCGCGGCGGGAAGGCGAATGGATTCCCAATGAATACGGTGGACGGGAGAATCTGCGCGCTGTGGAGTTCCTGCGCCGCCTGAACGAGGCGGTGTACCGCGATTATCCCGACGCGCAAACTATAGCCGAGGAGTCGACTGCGTGGCCCATGGTTACGCGTCCTACGTCGGTCGGCGGGCTGGGCTTCGGCTACAAGTGGAATATGGGCTGGATGCACGATACGTTGCGTTACATGGCTGAAGACCCGATCCACCGCAAATATCATCACGATCAGCTGTCATTCAGCATCTGGTACGCATTCACCGAGAATTTCGTTCTCCCGCTTTCGCACGATGAGGTGGTACACGGCAAGGGTTCGCTGATCGGCAGAATGCCGGGAGACGAGTGGCAGAAGTTTGCCAATTTACGTCTGCTCTACGGTTATATGTGGGCGCATCCGGGCAAGAAGTTGCTTTTCATGGGCGGCGAATTCGCGCAATTCAATGAGTGGTGGCATGACACAAGTCTCGACTGGAATCTTCTCGACTACAAATTTCATCGTGGCGTGCAGACTTGGATAGCCGACCTCAACCGGACCTACCGCGCACAAACGGCATTGCATCAGTGCGACTGCGAGTCGCTCGGGTTCGAATGGGTGGACTGGCAGGATCGGGACAGCAGCATATTGAGTTTTCTGCGCAGAGGTCGCACCATCCACGATACCGTGCTCGTGGTGTGCAACTTTACCCCCGTCATGCGCGCAGGTTACCGCATAGGCGTGCCGTGTGGCGGATGGTGGCAGGAGCTGCTCAACAGCGATGCGGCCGACTACGGCGGGTCCGGAGTGGGAAATGCGGGAGGGACAGAGGCGCACCGCGAACGGCATCATGGGCGGGAGTGGTCATTGCATCTTAACGTTCCACCTCTGGCAGTGCTGTGGCTGAAAAGCCCTGCGGGCAGCTAATCGAAGTGCTCGCTTCTGATTTAAATGGCGCAGGAGATCAGGTAATGCAATTTCCACCCGAATACGGTCGAAGCAGAGTGGTCATTGAGGCGCTTGAACCAACCGTTGACGGCGGACGTTATCCAATCAAGCGAGTTGTAGGTGACCGCGTGACTGTGGAGGCCGACATCTTCGCCGACGGGCACGATGCATTGCGCTGCGTTCTCCAGCATCGAAAAAAAGAAGAAAGCAGCTGGAGAGAGTCCGACATGTGGCTCCTCAACAATGATCGGTGGCGCGGCGAGTTCCACGTGGAGGATCTCGGGTCCTACCTGTATACGGTCCTGGCCTGGGTCGACCGGTTCTTATCCTGGCGCCAGGACTTCCTCAAGCGCAGCGACCCTGCCGACATCGCACTTGCACTTGAGAGCGGCGCGTTGCTGGTCGAGGCCGCGGCGGCGCGGTGCGACGGCGCCGACGCGCGGCAGTTGCGTGCATTAGGCAAGGAACTGCGCGGCGCTACAGACCTGGAGGAACGACGCCGCGTTGCCGCGGGAGACGAGTTGCTATTCCTGATGAAGCGTCACCCGGACCGCGATCTTGCCGTTTTCGACACTCCGGAGCGGGAAGTCGTAGTTGACCCGACACGCGCACGCTGCAGCGCTTGGTACGAAATGTTTCCGCGTTCATGTGCGGAAGATGCCGGGCGGCACGGCACTTTCCGCGACTGCGAAAAACGGCTCGATTACGTGGCGCAAATGGGTTTCGATGTCCTGTATCTGCCGCCCATTCATCCGATCGGAAGAATCAATCGCAAAGGCCGTAATAATTCCTTGCAGGCGCGGCCCGATGATCCGGGGAGCCCTTGGGCGATCGGCGCGAAAGAAGGCGGACACAACGCGGTTCACCCAGAGCTTGGAAAAATTGACGACTTTCGCCGCCTGGTCAAGATTGCGCATGACCGGGGAATCGAGGTCGCGCTCGACATCGCTTTTCAATGCGCGCCGGATCATCCTTATGTGACAGCTCGTCCCGAATGGTTTCGGCACCGGCCCGATGGTTCTGTGCAGTTCGCCGAGAATCCTCCGAAGAAGTACGAAGATATTTATCCGTTTGACTTCGAGACCGAGAACTGGGAGGAACTCTGGCTGGAGCTGAAAGGCATCTTCAGCTTCTGGATCGAACAGGGCGTGACAATTTTCCGTGTCGATAACCCGCACACCAAACCGTTCCGGTTCTGGGAACGGCTAATATCCGAAATGAAAAAAGAGCATCCCGAGTTGATTTTCCTGTCGGAGGCTTTTACACGGCCCAAGATCATGCACCGCTTGGCCAAGCTGGGGTTCACGCAGTCCTATACGTATTTCCCCTGGCGCAACACCAAATGGGAGCTGACCGAATACTTCACCGAGCTTTCCCAGGGTGCATCAAAGCAATATTTCCGTCCTAATCACTGGCCCAATACTCCCGATATACTTACCGCTTATCTGCAAAACGGCGGGCGGCCCGCATTCGCTGCGCGTCTGGTGCTTGCGGCCACGCTTGGCGCTAGCTACGGCATTTACGGCCCCGCGTTCGAACAATGCGAGAACGTGGCGCGTGAATCCGGGAGCGAAGAATATCTAAATGCGGAGAAATACGAGGTGCGCCACTGGGACCTTGCCAAAAAGGATAGCCTTGCAGCGCTGATCGGGCGGGTGAATCGCGCAAGGCGCGACAATCCTGCCCTGCAGCAGGATTGGAACCTGTGGTTTGTGCCGGTGGACAACCAGGAACTCATCTGCTACGTCAAGTTTGATGACAACCGGTCCAATATCATTCTGGTCGCCGTGAATCTTGATCCGCACCACACGCAATCAGGCTTTGTCGAGATGCCGCTGGAGGAGTTTGGGCTTGATCGCGAGAAACCGTACAGTGTAGAAGATTTGCTGAACGGGGCGAGTTACCTATGGCATGGATCGCGCAACCAAATCGAACTCGATCCCAAGGTGTGCCCGGGACACGTGTTCCGCGTGAGGCGACATCTGCGCTCGGAGAAGGATTTCGAATATTTTGCTTAGAGCGAATTCATTGATTGCTTCTGAACCGATTCGCGGCGATCGTCCGGCGGACGACCCGCTTTGGTATAAAGACGCGGTCGTCTACCAACTGCATGTCAAGGCATTCTTCGACTCGAACGACGATGGCATCGGGGACTTCCAGGGCCTTACATCCAAGCTCGACTATATCAGTGAGTTAGGTGTCAATACCGTTTGGCTGCTGCCGTTCTATCCGTCCCCGTTTAAAGACGATGGGTATGACGTCTCCGACTACCATAATGTCCATCCCCAGTACGGCACGCGCAATGATTTTCGCCATTTCGCGCGTGAGGCACATCGCCGCGGTCTGCGGGTAATCACCGAGTTGGTGATCAACCACACATCCGATCAGCATCCCTGGTTTCAGGCGGCGCGCCGCGCACCGGCGGGTTCCTCAAAACGCGATTTCTACGTATGGAGCGACACCGACCAGAAATACCTCGGCACGCGCATCATATTTACTGACACCGAGTCCTCCAACTGGGCCTGGGACGATGTCGCCAAGGCATATTGCTGGCACCGCTTCTTCAGCCATCAGCCCGACCTCAACTTTGACAATCCGAACGTGCTGAAAGCGGTGTTCAGAGTCATGCGCTTCTGGCTGGACCTGGGTGTGGACGGATTCAGGCTGGATGCGATTCCCTACCTGTGCGAGCGGGAAGGCACGAGCAACGAAAACCTGCCAGAGACGCATGCGGTGATCAAGCAGATTCGCGCACAACTTGACGCGCACTACACGAACCGCTTGTTGCTGGCGGAGGCCAACCAGTGGCCGGAAGACGTGCGCGAATACTTCGGTGATGGAGACGAATGCCACATGGCGTACCATTTTCCGCTGATGCCGCGCATCTACATGGCGATCGCCCAGGAGGACCGGCATCCGGTCGTTGAGATCATGCAGCAGACACCCGATATTCCCGAAAGCTGCCAGTGGGCGATTTTTCTGCGCAATCATGACGAACTGACCCTGGAGATGGTGACCGGCAAGGAGCGTGACTACATGTACAAAATGTACGCTGTAGACCCGCGCGCGCGAATTAACCTGGGAATCCGGCGCAGGCTTGCGCCGCTCATGGAAAATGATCTCGACCGCCTCAAACTCATGAACAGCCTTTTGTTATCGATGCCCGGCTCGCCAATCATTTACTACGGCGATGAGATCGGCATGGGAGACAACATTTTTCTCGGTGACCGCAACGGAGTGCGCACGCCCATGCAGTGGACTCCGGATCGAAACGCGGGCTTTTCGCGCTGCGATCCGCAAAGGCTTTTTTTACCGCCCATCATGGATGCGATTTACGGATACGAGGCGGTCAACGTCGAAGCGCAGCGGCGCGAACCGTCCTCGTTATTGAACTGGATGAAGCGGATACTGGCAGTACGCAAAAGCAGCCAGACGTTTGGACGCGGACGGCTGTCGTTTCTCAGGCCGGGCAACCGAAAGATCCTCGCCTATCTGCGCGAACTGGACAACGAAGCAGTGCTTTGCGTCGCGAATTTAGCGCGTTCTGCGCAACCCGTGGAACTTGACCTCAAGCGTCATCGCGGTCGCGTGCCGGTCGAGCTCCTGGGACGCACGGCTTTCCCGCCAATCGGCGACCTGCCTTATATGCTGACGCTGCCAGCGCACGGATTCTACTGGTTTCGTCTCGCAACCGATGTCGAGGTGCCGCACTGGCACGAGGAGCGGCTTGCGCGCGAGGATTTGCCGATGCTGGTGCTGTTCGACGGCTGGCTGAGTTTTTTCCGCGAGCGGGTCGTGCCCTGGCGAATAGGCATGGCGGAAAAACTGCGCAAGCAGTTCGAGCAGGAAGTGCTGCCGCGCTATCTCGAGACGCAGCGCTGGTACGCGGGCAAAGGTGAGCCAATTACGCAAGTGCGGCTAATTGACCACGTGCTGTGGGAAAGCGGAGAGCATTGCTGGTTGCTGGCGCTGATCGAAATCGAGGGCACGGCGGGTCGCGATGTTTACTTTACGCCGCTTGCGCTGGCATGGGGCGAGGCGGATGACGAGCGCATCCGCGGCCTGGCGCCGGCGACGCTGGCTAAAGTGCGTCAGAAGGCGAATGTCGGCGTGCTGGCTGACGCGTTCGCCGAGGAATCTTTTTGCCGCGCAGTGGTGGACACGGTCGGCGGCGGCCGCGAATTTCCGTTCGCGCATGGTTCGCTTCGGTTCAGTCCGACACAGGCGTTTGCTCAAATTGTCGGCAAAGGAATTTCGGGATTGCCTGTGACGCGACCCCATGCGCTAAGCAGCAATACTGTGGTAACGCTCGGCGAGCGCTTATTTCTGAAAGGTTACCGGCGGGTGCGGCCGGGCGTGAATCCCGAAGTCGAGGTCGGACGATTTCTCACCGAGGTTGCGCACTTTCCGAACTGCGTACCGGTCGCAGGTACCGTCGAGTACTCCGCAGGCGAGGGAAGTACGATGACGCTTGCGTTGTTGCAGGGTTATGTATCAAACCAGGGTGATGGTTGGTCCTATACCATCGAGTATCTGAAACGTTTCCTGGAGCAGAGTCGCGATACGCCGCCGTCACC
>Ga0335077_10012788_pt1 | contig 10492 bp, 9 predicted proteins | sample Lox_Sample_31_FD_207151 | JGI IMG/M metagenome (GOLD analysis project Ga0335077, IMG submission 207151) | Soil microbial communities from Loxahatchee National Wildlife Refuge, Florida, United States - Lox_Sample_3.1 | ecosystem: Environmental > Terrestrial > Soil > Wetlands | place: USA: Florida...
GCACTTCTTCGAGTCGAACTCCACGGAGAACCCATGATGCGCGGACGCAGGTATCGCGGCCATAAGCAGGCCGCACACTAAAATCGCAATACGGCCGAGGCGAGGGGTCATCTGAATGTCTCTCCGGGATGCAAATTCGGCGGTAGCCTAAGACTGGCTATCGTATACGCTTGTGGTTCTTTTGATGTCAAGTGCCGGACTCGAGGCTGAGCAGGCTGTGACCGCTGAATGTCACCTTCTTGTGCCGAGCGCGAAAGAAGAATACGATGAGCGTTAGAAGGGCAAAACGGAACGGCGGTGCCGGGGCGTTTCGTATGCGGCGGCGAAATTCAGGTCTTCGCGGATTCTATCTACTGGCGGCTGTTTCCTTTGCTTCCGCCGCCTTTTCAGCTCCAGCCAAAACGCACAATTCCGAAGAGTCCGCAGCGCCCGCTCGCGCCCGCGCGGTAAGCCTGAGCCTGGTGGAAGGCACGGTAATCGTGCGAGGACCGGGCGCGCCCAAATGGGCTCCGGCGGGTTTGGACATGCCGATCGAGGAGGGAGTTTCGATTGTTACGGGGCGGAACGGCATTGCGGAAATTCAATTCGAGAACGGCTCCACGGTTCGCCTCGGGCCACTTACGCGCGTCGATTTTACGGAAATGGCCTTCGGGCCGCACGATGGCTACGACAACCACCTGACCCTCGTCTTTGGTATCGCCACGGTGAACGTCCTTTCCAGAAGGAAAGACCAGAATCTCCTCAGCGTATCCGGCGCCGGGTTGGAGCCGTGCGGAGACACTGAGTTCCGCACGGATGTGCGTCACGGCCGCCTACGCGTGGAAGTGTTCAAGGGCCGGCTCGAGGTTGCGAATGGCAGCCAATCCGAAGAGTTGAAAAAGAATCAGGCGCTGGCTCGCGACAGCGCCGCCGGCGGTCTCCAATCCATCGGTATGCCTTCCCCGGATGCCTGGGACCAATGGGTGCAAGCGAGGGACAAGCAGGCGGAAGTTGCCGCATACCGCCGTCCCGGCCCGGGCAACTACGACTGGGAGAGGACTCTGCCTCCCTTCGGAGACATGCGTTTTCCGGACGCAGACGACAGCTTTTAGGCACCACAAAAATTATTTGGAAGCGGGGCGGGAGCCGGCCAGGGCGCCGGAATCGTAGACGATTTTTCCGCCGAGGATGGTCATCACGGACGACAGATGCTTGATGGCATCGTCGGGGACGCGAGCAGGATCGAGAAAATCGTTGCTGAGGACGGCGACATCGCCGAGTTTGCCGGCTTCGATGGAGCCGAGCTTATCTTCATCGCCGGTGAACCAGGCGTTGTCAATGGTGAAGGCGCGGAGGGCTTGCAGGCGCGTCAGCGTCTGGCCGGGATTGACCACAACGCCGGCGCTATTCTTCCCTGTGACCATGTAAAAGATGTGCAGCCAGGGCGCGAGAGGCGCGACGCTGCCGCCATCGCTGCCGTATCCGAAATGCACTCCGCTCTCCAGAATGGCGCGCAAGGGAGCAACCCTGCCGGGAACTTCCGCGAAATAGCCTCCAGAAGCGGAGACGCCGGCGCCTAGGGCCTTCAGGCGGCGCAAAGTATCGGCGTCGATTTGCACGGCGTGATCCATATCCCAGCGCAACGAGGCGATGGGCGTGGCGGCGTTCACCTTTTCCCACACGCCGGTGATGGCGCGCTGATCCTCGGGACCGTTGGTGTGCTGGTTGTAACGCCAGCCGCGCTGGGCAATCAAGCGGACCGCATTTTCGTAGATGGGCGGCGGGTTCCGCAAATCGCCGGTGGAAACCCATTCGCCGACGCCCGAGACGCGCATTCCATCGTCGCCGAAATCGAGGAACTGGTTATTGAGCCGCTGGGTGAGGAAAGGCAGTTCGGGCCGCAAGTCCCTGGAGTAGAAAAAGAGCCTGAGGCGAGCCGGGAGCTTACCCTGGCGATGAAGCGCAAGCAGATGATCGTAGCCGGTGAAAGGGTCGAGAGCGCTGGAGTTAGCGGCAATCTCGACGAGTTCCCGCCAGATGGGCGCCGAGCCGAACTGCGAGCCGGGCGCGTAGTTAAAGAGAGGAGCGCCGCCGGCCTGATCGTCGTGCGTGGTAACGCCGAAGCTCAAAGCGTAGTTGGTAACTTCGAGCGCGGTGCGCTTCAAGTCATCGATGGTTTCCAAGGCACGAATGAAATAAAGGGCGGTGAGGCTGGGACTGACAGCGCCAATGCCGGCGATGCTGCCGGAGGCGGCAACGGAGATCCCCTTGGTTTCGAGCAAGGCTTTGCCAAGAGTGTTGGTGGCGCTGGGCCCGTTGAGGCCGGGAAACAGGAGCACAGGATTAACCGGGGCGGCCGCATCCAATTCGGTCAAAGTGGGCAAGCGCTTCTCGGCAAGCTGCACGGGATTCCATCCGCCGATGGCAGTGATCCAGGCGCCGGGCGGGGCGGTCTTTGCGCGGCGGCGAATGGCTTCCTGAACCTCTGCGACGGAGGTAGTAGTGTCGAGGCGCGTGTCGTAGCCGGGCCGCTGGCTGAGAGTCACAAAATGCTCGTGACTATCGACCAGGCCGGGAATCGCAGTATGGCCGCGAAGATCAATGAGCTTGGCGCAAGCTTCGTGCTTGGGAATGCCGCGGGCTGTGCCGACGGCGGTAATCCGGCTGCCCTGGATGATGACGGAGAAGGCGATCGTATTGCGCGCGTCTAGCGTGACGATCTTGCCGTTGTACAAGACCAACTCGTCGCAAGGACGGTCTTGAGCGCGCGCGAGGGGGGTGAGCGCAGCGGCGATGACGAGCGCGCAAACGAGCAGCGGTCGCGCGCCACGGAGCAGACGAGATCTATTCAGCCGCCACATCATCGGTCTTCGAACGCTGCCATGTAATTTGCTTCCAAACTCAGCCTCCACATTCGCGCGCGATTGTCATCTCACAAACTCTGGTTTAGAGCTGCGGCTTCGCGCGCGAGCAAAGATATACACCACAAAGCGCCTCGGGAGCGAACCTCAGGTTATCGTTACGCTTCGCACAACAAACAATTGCGTGCACAATAGACGGGCATGGCCTGGGCCCAGAACGTCACCAATCGGACTGCCAGCACCAGTGGGCGCGCGGTATTCGGGTATCCCAGTTTTGTGCGCTACCTTGGAGCGCGATCGCTCACGGTAGTCGCGTTGCAGATGCAATCGGTGGCCGTGGGCTGGCAGGTGTACGAGATCACGCACAGCCCGCTGTCGCTGGGACTGACCGGCCTGGCGCAATTCCTTCCCGGCATACTTCTGTTTCTCGTCTCGGGACACGCGGCGGACCGGATCGCGCGTCGCAAGCTGATGATGGCCTGCTTCGGGGCGTTCGCGATCTGCTCGGCTTCCCTGCTGTGGGTCCAAAGAGGCGGAGTGCATACGGCGCGGCCGATCTACGCGATTCTGGTGGCGCTGGGCGTGGCGCGCGCGTTCAGCGGGCCGGCCACGCGGGCGCTGGTGCCGCTGCTGGTTCCGGCGGAGCAGTTTCCGAGCGCGGTCGCTTGGGAAGCGTCGCTGGTACAGACAGGGACGGTGCTGGGGCCGGCAGCGGGCGGGCTGCTGTACGCGCTATTTCGCGGGCCAGCGGTGGTGTACGCGACCGCGATGGCCACGGCGATCGCGGCGATCGTCTTCGCCGCGGGCATCCAGGCGCGCGGGCCGCTGGCCCCGCGCGACGTGAACATGCGCAGCGTGCTCACGGGACTGCACTACATCTGGCGTCACAAAGTGATCCTGGGATCGGTTTCGCTCGACCTCTTTGCGGTGCTGCTGGGCGGCGCGGTGGCGCTGCTGCCTGTCTACGCCAGCGATATCCTGCGGACGGGCCCCTGGGGCTTGGGCCTGCTGCGCGCCGCTCCGGGAGCGGGCGCGGCGGTGATGGCGGTTCTTTTGGCGAACCGGCCGCTGCGGCGCAAGGCGGGCGCGGCAATGTTGTGGTGCGTGGCGGGATTTGGCGCGTTCACCGTGGTGTTCGGGGTTTCGCGCAGCTTTGCGCTTTCGCTGGTGGCGCTGCTGCTGGTGGGAGCGAGCGACATGGTGAGCGTGGTGACGCGCGGCACGCTGGTGCAGTTGAGCACGCCCGACGAGATGCGCGGGCGCGTGAATGCGGTGGAGATGATGTTCATTGGCGCTTCGAACGAATTGGGCGGATTCGAATCGGGAATCACAGCGCAATGGTTCGGAACGGTACCAGCGGTCGTGCTGGGCGGAATGGGGGCCTTGGCCGTGACGGCCATGTGGGCATGGAGATTTCCCGAATTGAGAAATGCGGAGACGCCGACGGCTCTACCATCTCAACATGCGCAGCGGCGCGCGGCGGGAACGCCAGACAAAAGCGATACCGAGATGGCGGAGAACTGAGCCGAACGTTTTTCAGAGTGTTATTCCCCGCACCCAGTGCGTTTATGAAACGTTTATGAAGAACGGGAAAATTGATGGAAGCCATCCAAATTATGAACTTGCCGCGGAGCGCGCGTGACCTTACAGTCGATTCAACTCCATTTGCGGTCACCTCTGGAAACAGCGGCCCGCCGGTCCTCCCTAGCCGGCGGGCGCACCTTTTATAAGCAAAAATTTTCGAAACAAAGAAAGAGAGCCCGCGGTTTCCGAGCGCGAGAGCATTCGCTCGCGCCGCGGGCGCGAGTTTTATAAACTGGCAGGCCTTGGTCACGCAGACGCAAACGCAGCCGGCGGCAGGAATCGACGCGCGAACTCTGAAATTATGGCTCGCGTGGACGACGGCGCTGCTCTTCGTGCTCTTCGCGTGGATCACGCTGTTCCGCGCGGGGCCGTACGGGCCGCCGGGACACCAGTGGGGTTCGCCGGCGCACCGCACCGACTTCACCGTGTATCGCGATGCCGCCGCGGCGGTGCTGCACGGGCAGGACCCCTACGCCATCCGCAATGTGCGCGGATGGGCGTACGTCTATCCGCCGCCCTATGCCATCGCCATGATTCCGTTCGCCCTGTTGCCGCTGCCGGTGAGCGTGCTGGCGTGGTATTTCGTGTCCGCGGGGCTGACCATTTCTGCGGTAATCATGGCCGGGCAGTTGGCCGGAATCGGGTTCAGCAGCGAGCGCGCGAGGCTGGCGATTACGTTCCTTCCCGCGTTGATTGTGTCCGTGTGGTTCACCGTGGGCCTCACACGAGGGCAGGCGTCGGTGTTGATGAGCTGGCTAGTCATCGCGGCGATTTTCTGGGAGCGCAAGGGAAAGACCTGGGCCGCGGCAGCCTGCCTGGCGGGGGCGGTGCTGCTCAAAGCTTTTGCGCTGACGCTGCTGTGCTACTACGTGTGGCGCGGACGGCGAAAGATGGCGGCGGCAAGCCTGGCGGCGATTTTTCTCGGCGGCCTCGTGCTGCCCAGCGCGGTCTTTGGATTCCGGGGGAACCTGCACTATATCGGCGAATGGACGCGAGAAGTGGCCGGGCCGGCGCTGGGATCGGAATCCACGCGCACGCACTCCGAGCTCTATGACCAACTATTGAGCATGGAGCGACCGAGGAACCAAGACTTGGGCTCGGTGATGCAGCGGCTCTTCCAGGGCAATCAGACGCGGCTGTTGGTGGTGGCCGTGGCTCTGGCACTCGCGCTGCCGATTTGGCTTGTGGGACGCAGGGCGACTGCGGAAACCGAGCCGCTCATTTTAGGAGCAGTGGTGGTGTGGATGCTGCTGGTGTCGCCTGTGGCGGAAGACCACTACTTCTCGCTGTACGTTCTGCCGGCGGGATACGCTCTGGCGGCGTCCATGCGCGCGCAGGCGCCGCATCGGCAACTGGGGTACGCGGGGCTGGCCATCGTCGGCCTGCTGAATGCGGGCGCCGTGATCGACCTGGGACGCGGATTTGAAATTTACGGCGCCGTCTTCTGGGGCGGGCTGGTCCTACTGATGCTGCTTCTGCATTTGGCGTATCACGCCCCGAGGCAGCAGCCGGCTGGGACGCGAGTCGGCGCTGCCTAGCGGCGACGAACGTCCTTCCAAAGAAGAACGCCCCGCCAAAGACGCGGGGCGCTCTTCCACTTTCTGCGTTTGTCTTCGCGGTCCTGTTCGCCGGGTCCTAGCGGCGGGCCGCTGAAGCAGCTTTGGCCATGAACTCCTGCTGCCGGCGCGGCAAATCTTCCGGCGCGACGTCTTCGACGTGCGTGGCGATTCCCCACTGCTGGCCAAAGGGATCGGTGATCTTTCCGTAGCGATCGCCCCAGAACATGTTTTGAAGCGGCGCGTCCACGCGAGCCCCGCCGGTTACGGCGCGGTTGAAAACCGCATCCGCATCGGACACATAGAGGTGCAGGTAAGTGGGATTCGTCGCTCCTGGAAGCGCCGCAGGAGCCAACTGGCCCATCACCAGGTCGCTCACGAAAACGATGGAATCGCCAATCTTCAATTCAGCGTGCAGGATTTTGCCTTCGGGGCCGGCAAAACGCTCAATTTCTGTGGCGCCGAAGGCTTTCTTGTAGAAATCGATGGCCGCGACCGCATTACGGCAAACGAGGTTCGGAGTAATCGAACGATACCGCTCGGGAACGGGTCTCACTGCATCGGGCATTTCTGGCCTCCTAACGATTCTTTTAGCGTAACGACTTTTGTGGGCTGGAGAGCTGGGGAAATGCGCGAAAAACAACAGTAGGTGCAGTTTCCGACTCGCTTCCGGCAATGTCAAGAGCGATTGGCGAAAATATTTTATTTGCTGCGGCTGTTTTACACAGCAATCACGCGTACCTCACGGAAATCCCAAAAAGAACAAGCGCGCGCCGGAATAACGAACTTGTTGCGACCGGCAGCGCTAGGTTAAATGCTAGAATGCACGGTCCTTCGGCCAGGGGAAGCATGTTCAAGAAGCTGCTCATTGCCAATCGCGGCGAAATTGCCGTGCGCATTCTGCGCGCCTGCCGCGACCTGCACATTACCGGCGTTGCCGTTTACAGCGAAGTGGACCGCGCCAGCCTGCATGTGCGCATGGCCGACGAAGCCTATCCCATCGGTCCCGCGCCCGCGCGCGAAAGCTACCTGCGGATCGATAAGCTGATGGAGATCGCGCGCCGGGCGGGGTGCGACGCGCTTCACCCCGGCTACGGCTTCCTTGCGGAAAATTCCGAACTGCCGCGCGCCTGCGCCGAAGCAGGCATCGCGTTTGTAGGCCCTTCCGCCGAGGCAATGGAGCGACTCGGCTCGAAAACGGCCGCACGCCAAGCGGCTCACCGAGCAGGCGTCCCCATGGTTCCGGGGGTTCGCGAACCGGTCCCCCAGCTCGCGGCGGCGAGCCGCATCGCGGAAGAGATCGGCATTCCCATACTGCTGAAGGCGGTCGCCGGGGGCGGCGGCAAAGGCATGCGGGTCGTGGAGAGCGCAAAGGAACTTCCGTCCGCATGGCGCAATGCCGCTTCCGAAGCTCTCAATGCCTTTGGCGACGAACGCCTTTACATCGAGAAATATTTGGACCGGCCTCGGCATATCGAGATTCAGATCTTCGGCGATCGGCACGGGAACGTCATCTATCTTGGCGAACGTGAATGCTCCCTACAAAGGCGCCATCAGAAAGTGATCGAAGAAGCGCCTTCGCCTTTTATGACGCCGGAATTGCGGCGAAGCATGGGCGAGGCCGCGGTTCGGCTGGCACGGGAGACCGGCTACAGCAATGCCGGAACAGCGGAGTTTCTGGTCGATGCCGAGCGGAATTTTTATTTCCTCGAGGTAAACACGCGCCTTCAAGTGGAACACCCGGTTACCGAATCGGTGACTGGGCTCGATCTCGTCAAGCTGCAGCTGCAAGTGGCCGCTGGCGAAGTCTTGCCTTTGCGGCAGGAGGACGTCCACTGGCGCGGGCACGCCATGGAATGCCGTATTTACGCCGAAGATCCCGGCAATCATTTCTTCCCTTCCCCGGGACAGATCGTCACCTGGCGCCCCCCGCACGGGCCTGGGATTCGTCTAGATGAGGGCGTCTATTCGGGCTGGACGGTACCCAGCGATTACGATCCTCTGCTCGCGAAGCTGATCGCCTACGGGGCCGATCGCGCGGAGACGCTGGCCCGCCTCAACAGGGCCCTCGACGAATTGCAGGTCACGGGAATTCGCACCAACGCCGGGCTGTTCTTGAAGATCCTCGCGGAAAAGGATTTCCGGAATGGCGCGATACACACCCGCTGGCTCGATGAGCGTCTCCCATCGCTGCTGCCTGCTCACGCGCAAAACGCCTCATACAGCGGCCCGGAGGTTGAGGCGGCGATGATCGCCGCCGCGCTATGGCACGCTGCCAAATCCAATCCTGCCAACCTTCCAGCAGAGCCCCTCTCGCGATGGCGGGACGACGCCAGGCGCGAACAAGTTTCGCGAACTCCCGAACGCTAATGATGAAACGGGTTCTCCACTCTTATTCGCATAGGGGTTGTTCCGGGCGCAACGCAGTGAGGCCCGCGACATGAAAGTCGAGGTCCGCATCCAGGGATTGGTGCGATCGATCGAAATCGAACGGACAGGCCCCAACCAATTTAGGGCTGGCTGTAATGACGGCGGCCAAATCGATGCGTTCGAAGTCGCTCCGAACACATACTCATTCATCATCGATGGACACGTTTTCGACGCCGTGGTGATTCCGGCGGCGGAGGGGGTATTGGTCCGCTGCCGGGGACGCGAATTTGCAGCCTCAATCTCCGATCCTCGCGCGTGGCGAAAGCGCGGCGCGGTATTCGGAGCCGAAGGCCAGCAGCAGGTGACCGCTCCGATGCCGGGGAAGGTGGTCCGCATTCTGGTCTCGGAGGGTGCGGCGGTCGAAGCCGATCAGGGGCTTATTGTCGTGGAGGCGATGAAAATGCAGAATGAAATCCGCGCCTCGAGAAGCGGGAAGGTCGAGCGCATATTCGTTCGGGAAGGCCAAGCCGTGGCCGCGGGCGAGCCGATGGCCACAATTCAGTAACGCAACGGAAAAACTCCTTCCCTTCAGGGCTGCGTCTGAGCCGGCGGCGGGGTGAGAGGCGCGAGCGTGTTGCTTCCGAATTTGGGGATTTCCGGCAATTTTCCGTTAGACTCGATCACCTGCTCCGCCAGGAAATTCGTTACCTTCGCGGAGTTGCGAGCCTCGGCCATATAGGCGGCCCGCAGAAGCTGCTCTTTGCGATTGCGCAAGGTGTCTCGAATCGACTGTTGAACTTGCGGATCGGAAATTTCGCGCTGGCCCGGCGCCTCTTTGGCCATCAATTTCAGGATGTGATAACCATCCTTCAGCTGAATGATGGGGCTGACCTCTCCTGATTTGAGCACCACCACGGCGTGCTTCAATTCCGGGTCGCTCTGATTGAGGGACGATTCGGGAACAAAACCGAGGTCGCCGCCCGAAGAGGCCGTAGCGGGATCTTCCGAATAATCCATGGCCAGTTGCGTGAAATCGGCGCCATTGCCGAGTTGTTGCAGCAGCGCGGCGGCCTTGCGCCGGGCCTCGACGTCGCTGGTGGCGTCGTCGTTCTTGCGATTGTGAAGCTGCGGGTCCTTGCGAGGAGTCACCAGGATCTGCGCGATGCGATATTGGGTTTCTGCCACGTTGAATTGGGCGCGATTCTGATTGTAGAAATCGGAAACATCCTGATCCGTCATGGAAATCTTGGACGACACCTCGCGATTCAGCAGTTTTTGCACCGAAAGCTGTTGCCGGATATCGTTCTTGAGATCGCTGACGGTCATGTCACGCTCTTTGAGCTGGCGCTGGAATTCGTCCTCGGTATAAGGGCTTTTGACTTCCGTGAACTTGTCCTCGACCTCGCCGTCGGCGGCCTCCAGGCCTAACTTTTTCGCGCGCTGAATCAGAATATTGTTGTTGATGAGCTCGTCGACGACGTTGAGCGTAAGAGAGAGGGCTTCTTCCTGGGAGGGAGTCGGCGCCTGCGGATTCAGGCGGCTTTTGTAGTACTTCATCGCTTCGTCGCGATGAATTTGCTGGCCATTGACGATCGCCCAAACATCGGCAGCGGGAGCCGTGGCGTCGCGTTTACAGCCTGCCGCCGCCGCGCCCAGAAGCAACAGCACCACCAGTGATTTTCTTACCACGCGTATTTCCTGTATCGCACGGCGGCCGGGCGGATCAAGCGGCCTTCTTCACGCGGCCGGATCGCAAGCAAGTGGTGCAGACGCGGATCTGCTTGCGGGCGCCGTTCACCAGGGCGCGGACCCGCCGCAGATTGGGATTCCAACGGCGCCGGCGCGTGTTATTGGCGTGGCTGATCACATTTCCATACTGCGGGCCTTTCCCGCAAATCTCACATCTTTGGGCCATAAGAACTCCTGCTCTGGATTGGACGACGCATTTTATCAGAGATTTTGAGAGTGAACAAAAAACGGATTGTTAAACCCTCACCCGGGACCCTGACGTTGTCCTTGGAAAACAGTGACACCGGGGGCAAGGTGATGTAAATTTCGGGGCGATTTCACCTTCTAGAACGGCCCAAACGAGCTTCGCAAACTAGGGACTTTATAGCGACAGACCGCGATGTTTTCGGAGGA
>Ga0335077_10012791_pt1 | contig 10492 bp, 9 predicted proteins | sample Lox_Sample_31_FD_207151 | JGI IMG/M metagenome (GOLD analysis project Ga0335077, IMG submission 207151) | Soil microbial communities from Loxahatchee National Wildlife Refuge, Florida, United States - Lox_Sample_3.1 | ecosystem: Environmental > Terrestrial > Soil > Wetlands | place: USA: Florida...
CATCTTCTCGATGACCGCTTCCGGATCGTCGGGCGCGAACAGGTACTCCACGATGGATCCGATGATCCGCGGTTCGTACGTCCCGTCGCTGTGCTTGAGAACCAGCGTGTACAGACCGTCCTGGGCCTCGAGCACCTCCTTCATCAGCTGGTCCGCCGCCATGACCCCCACGCCGCAGATGCCCCAGTCCAGCGCGGTGCCCTGGTTCATCAGCCGGTCGTGGTACATGGCCTGGTGGGCGCGGTGGAACCCGCCCACTCCGACGTGGACGACACCGGACGTGACGACGTCGCGGTCGTAGGCGGGCAGCGCTACCTGGTCGGTCCAGTGCTTCAGCGTCCTCGCGTTGAGCGGCTGCGGCTTAACCGGCAAGGCGGGCGCCCGTCTCGGGGTGGAAGGCGAAGACATCGTCGGGCTGGACCCGGAAGGTGACCTGCTGTCCCGGGGCCGGCGGCTTGCGCCCCTCGGCGCGCGCCACCATCTGGCTCCCGATCCCGGCCATGCGCACGTGCAGCAAGGCGTCGGCGCCGAGTTCTTCGACCAGCAGGACCTCGCCGGTCAGCTCCCCGGAACCGTTGGCCAGGTGCAGGTGTTCCGGCCGTATGCCCAGGACGATCTCCTTGAGGCCGGCCCGCTCCGCCGCCGTGCGCACCGCGGCCGGCAGCGGCAGGGTAGTACCTGCGAGCTGGGCGCCGCCGTCGGCGAGCGGGACCGCCTGCAGGTTCATCGCGGGCGAGCCGATGAACCCGGCCACGAACTGGTTGACCGGGTTGTCGTACAGGTGGCGCGGGGTGTCGACCTGCTGCAGGTGCCCGCCGGCCAGCACCGCGACCCGGTGGCCCATGGTCATCGCCTCGACCTGGTCGTGGGTCACGTAGACGGTGGTGATACCGAGGCGGCGTTGCAGTTCGGCGATCTGGCTGCGGGTCTGCACGCGGAGCTTGGCGTCCAGATTGGACAGTGGCTCGTCCATCAGGAAGACCTGGGGCTCACGGACGATGGCCCGGCCCATCGCCACCCGCTGCCGCTGTCCGCCGGACAGTGCCTTGGGCTTGCGGTCGAGCAGCTTGTCGTCCAGGTCGAGCAGCCGGGCGGCCTCGCGGACCCGGCGGGTCCGCTCGTCCTTGTGCACGCCCTGCATCTTCAGCGCGAAGCCCATGTTCTCCGCGACGGTCTTGTTCGGGTACAGGGCGTAGTTCTGGAACACCATTGCGATGTCCCGGTCTTTCGGCGGGACGAAGGTGACGTCCTTCGGGCCAATCTCGACCCGGCCGCCGTCCAGCGGCTCGAGGCCGGCGAGCATGCGCAGCGCGGTGGTCTTGCCCGAGCCAGACGGGCCGACCAGAACCATGAACTCGCCGTCGGTGATGTTCAGGTCGAGGGCGTCGACCGCGGGCGGCGCGTCCTTGGCGTACACGCGGCTCGCCGAGACGTATTTCACCTGGGCCATCGGGCACCTCCGGACACGAGTAGGCGGTTCATTTGATTGCTCCCATGGACAGGCCGCGGACCAGCGAGCGCTGGGCGATCCAGCCGACGATGATGACCGGGATCGAGGCGACCGTGGCGGCGGCGGACAGGTGCGCGAGGTACAGCCCCTCCTGGGGGACAGAGCTGATCAGGAACATCGGCATGGTGGCGGCGTTGGTGACGGTCAGGTTGAGCGCCAGGAACAGCTCGTTCCACGCGAAGATCACGCAGATCAACGCGGTCGACACCAGCCCGGGCGAGATGACGGGCATGATCACCTCGGTCATCTCCCGGAGCCGGCCCGCGCCGTCCAGCTCGGCCGCCTCGAGCATCTCCTTAGGTACCTCGAGCATGAACGAGCGGATCAGCCAGATGGCCAGCGGCAGGTTCATCGCGGTGTACAGGATGATCAGCAGCCAGATGCTGTCCAGCAGGTGCACGTGCAGGGCGAGGACGTACAGCGGGCCGATGGCGGCCACGATCGGCAGCATCTTGGTGGAGATGAAGAAGAACAGGCCGTCGCGCCAGCGCGGCACCGGGTGCACCGACAGGGCGTACGCGGCCGGGACGCCCAGCGCCAGCACCAGCACGGTGGAGACGGTGGTGGCGATCAGCGAGTGGGTCACGTACGGCCCCCAGCCGGAGAACACCAGCCGGAACTGGGCCAGGGTCGGGCTGAAGATGAACTTCGGCGGCCAGGTCTGGGCGGCGGACTCGGGCTTGAACGCGGTGATCACCATCCACAGCACCGGCAGGAAGAACGCGATCCCCACCACCCACGCCAGCACGGCCCAGCCCACCTGGCCCGACATCGCGCGGACCCGGAGCGAGGCGGGGGCATCGCCCCGCAGCGGCACGGCGGTCATGTCAGGCCTCCTCGAACTGGAACACACGGGCGAACATCCGCAGCGCGAACGTGGCCACGATGATGGTCAAGATGACGGTGACCACCCCGGCCGCGGCCGCCCCGCCGATATCGAAGGCGTTGTTCACTTCCTGGTACAGGTAGAACGGCAGGTTGGTGGTGGCGGTCCCGGGGCCGCCGTTGGTCATCAGCCGGACCGCGTCGAACACGTTGACCAGGTAGATCGCGCCCAGCAGGACGCCGAGCTCGATGTAGGGCCGCAGGTGCGGGAAGGTGAGTTCGCGGAACGTGGCGAACGCCCCGGCCCCGTCGACCTTCGCCGCCTCCAGCGTCTCGGGCGGCTGGCTCTGCAGGCCGGCCAGCACGATCAGCATCATGAACGGCGTCCACTGCCAGATCATGACCAAGATCACCGAGCCGAGCGCGTGGGTGGACAGCCAGGCCACGTGGTGCACGCCGAACGGTTGCAGGAGCCAGTTGACCAGCCCGAAGTTCGGATCCAGCATCGGCCCGGCCCATACCAGCGCCGCCGCCGCGGGCATGACCAGGAACGGGGTGATCATCAGCGTCCGGACAATGCCGCGGCCTAGGAACTTGCGGTCCAGCAGCACCGCGAAGCACACCCCCAGGATCATCGCCGCGATCACCGCGGTGACGGTCATCACGACCGAACGCACCAGCGCGCCCCGGAACGCCGGGCTGGTGAACACCGTGGTGTAGTTGCTCAGCCCGGTGAAATGCGCGGGCGCCGGGGTGTTCCAGAAGTAGTTCTGGAAGCTGTACCACAGCGTCACCAGGAACGGGATCTGGGTCACCACGATCGTGTACACCAGCGCGGGCAGCAGCGGCAGGCGGCGCTGCCACAGCTCCCGGCGGCCGATCTCGCGCGGCTTGATCTCAACCTTAGGCGGTGGCGCCAGGTCTTCGAGTACGGTCACGGCAAAGGCCCTTCCGACGATCTGACACGGGCGATGAGGGGCCCCGGCCCCGCCACCGGGGCCCCATCGCTGCGCTAGCCCCCGGACAGTTCCGCCGGGGTGTACTGCGAGGCGGCGGACTGGCCGGCCTGCAGCGCCTGGCTGACGCTCTCCGTCCCGGCGATCGCCCCGGCGATCTGCTGGCCGACCGTGACCCCCAGGCTCTCGAACTGCGGAATGTCGACGAATTGGATGCCGGTGTACGGCACCGGGTTCACGGTCGGGTGCTGCGGATCGGTCCCGTCGATCGAGGCCAGGGTGATCGGCGCGAACGCGCTCGCGGCCTTCTGATAACTCGGGTTGTTGTACAGCGAGGTCCTGGTGCCCGGCGGGACCGCGGCCCAGCCGTACTTGGCCGCGACCAGCGAGTCGTACTGCTTAGAGGTGGCCCAGGACACGAACTTCCACGCCGCGCCCGAGTTGGCGGCGCCGGTCGGGATGCCCAGCGACCAGGTCCACAGCCACCCGGAGGACTTGGTCATGTCCACCGGCGCCAGCGCGTAGCCGGTCTGGGCGAACACCGACGGGTAGGTGGTCGCGATCGAGGTGGCCGCCACCGTCGCGTCGTACCACATCGCGCACTTGCCCTGCCCGTACAGTGTGAGCAGCTGGTTGAAGCTGTCGTTGGACGCGCCGGGCTCGCCGTACTTGCGGATCAGGTTGACGTAGAAGTTGGTCGCGTTCTCGAACGCCGGCGAGGTGAGCTGGGGCTTCCAGTTCATGTTGAACCACTGCCCGCCGAAGGTGTTGACCACGGTGTCCAGCGCCGCCATGTTGTCGCCCCAGCCGGCCAGGCCGCGCAGGCAGATGCCCGACACCTTGCCCGGCTGGTTGAGCTTGGCCGCGAAGCCCGCGATCTGGTTCCAGGTCGGATTGTGCGGCATGGTCAGCCCGGCCTGCTTGAACAGGGTCTTGTTGTAGAACATCATCGAGGACTCGCCGTAGAACGGCACCGCGTACAGGTCGCCCTGGTACGACAGCGACTTGGCGATCGGCGGTAGCAGGTCGGACGCGTCGTAGCTCGGGTCGCTCGCGATGTACTGCTTGGACAGGTTGGTCAGCCAGCCGCTCTTGGCGAACAGCGGCGCCTCGTACGGGCCGATCATGATGACGTTGAACGCGTCGCTGTGCGTGCTGACGTCCTTCTGGATAGCCGCCCGCAGGTCGCCCTCGGTGTAGGTGGCGAACTTGACCTTGATGCCCGGGTACTGCTTCTCGAAATTGGACGTGGTCAGCGGGATCATCTGGCCGGTGATCAGCGGGTTGGACACCACCGCCACCGTCACCGTGCCCGAATTACTGTTGCTGCTGGTGCTGCCGCCGCCGCTTGAGCAGGCGGCCACCGCCGCCAGTGCGGCCACGCAGCCCGCTGCCCCGAGCGCGCGGAGCCTGAACCGGGAAGAACTCATGAATGGACCTCCGCAACGATGAGATTGCCCTGGCGGGGGCGGGACGGATCAGGGTCACTGGAAGCGACGGCCCAGCCGAACGGATATCCCGCGACGTCCTGGTTTCTCATAGGAGCCTCCTGCGCTGCCGTGACTGCGCCTGTATTGCTCATCTGAGCGACTAAGCGCTCATTTGGCTAATAAAAACAGTGATCGCGTCGCTAGGCAAAGTCAAGAAAAGCTGCCAATATGAGATCCAGGCGCTCAAATGAGCGCGCTGATCGGCTGGACTGGAGGAGCGCATGGCCGGCTTGTCGGCGGATCGGCCATCCGAAGTCGTCCTGGCTGCGCGCGTGGCGCAGCAGTTCTACGTGGAGGGCGTCTCCAAGGTCGACATCGCCGACCGGCTGGGCATCAGCCGGTTCCGGGTCGCACGCCTGCTCGACTCCGCCCGGGAGGCGGGGATGGTGCGCATCGAGATCGGCCTGCCCGCCGGCAGCCTGGACGCGGGCCTGTCGGCGGAGCTGTGCACGGCGTACGGGCTCAAGCAGGCCTTCGTGTTCAACCTCCCCGACGACGAGCAGGCTCTGCTGCGGCGTCGCCTGGGCGAGGCAGCGGGCCACGCGCTGATGGACCTCATCAGGCCCGGCGACGTACTCGGCATGTCCTGGTCGCGCACGCTGAGCGGGCTTGCGGCCGCGCTGACCCAGATCCCGCCGTGCCCGATCGTCCAGCTGACCGGGGCGGTGCCGCCTCCGGACGGCCGGGACCTGCTCGACCTGGTCCGCAGCGTGGCCCGGGTGGGCGGCGGCCCGGCGCATGTCTTCTACGCTCCGATGATCCTGGACGACCCGCAGACGGCCGCGGCGATACGCCGCCAGGGCGACATCGCCGAGGCCTTCGCCCTGTTGCCCTCGGTGACGATCGCCGTGGTCGCCGTCGGCGTCTGGGCGCCCGGGCTGTCGACGATCTACGACGCCGTCACGCCGGCCGAGCGGGACGCCCTGGCCGAGCTGGGGGTGCGCGCCGAGCTGGCCGGGGTGTTCATCGGCGAGGACGGCAGGCCCGTGGCGACGCCGCTCGAGAGCCGGATGATCGTGACGCCCGCCCCGGTACTCGAGCGGATCCCGTTCGTCCTGGCCGTTGTCTGGGGCGTCGCCAAGAGCCCCGCGGTATGCGCGGCGATCCGAGGAGGGCTTGTCCATGGCCTGGTCACGCACGCGAGTCTCGCCCGAGCCCTGCTCAGCCTGGCCGACCAGCGCGACGGCGGGGGCAAGCCCGCGAACGTTCCGCGCGGACGGCGAGACGCTACCCGGCGCCACGGCTAACCGGGGCCTGGTCGTCCGCGTGGGCGACACCGTCATCAGGCCGATCGCGCCCTGCTGGCCCGCGACCCATGCGCTGCTCGCCCACCTGGCTGCGGTCGGCTTCGACGGGGCTCCGCGGGTGCTGGCAGTCGGCCCGTCGACCGAGGTGCTGACGTACCTGCACGGGCAGGCCGCGGTCCCGCCTCTGACCGAGGACGTGCTCACCGACGCCGCGCTGGTGAGCGTGGCCGATCTGGTGCGCCGCTACCACCTCGCCGTGACATCCTTCGACCCGTCCGGGTACTCCTGGCCCCGGCCGATCCCGTCCCGGTTCCGGACCGGCCTGGTCAGCCACAACGACGTCCACCCGGCCAACCTGGTGTTCCGTGACGGCCGGGCCGTCGCGCTGATCGACTTCGACTGGGCCGGGCCGGGCAGCGCCGCCTGGGACTTCGCCGCGGCCGCGCGCTACTGGGCGCCGCTGCAGGACGACGAGGACATCGCCGACAGCCGGCAAGGCCGCGCGCTGGAGCGGTTCCGGATCTTCCTGGAGGCCAGCGGGCTGACCCGGGCCGTTCGGCATCAAGTGGCCGAGGCCGTGGTGGCCAACCACGACTGGACCTACGCGATCGTCACCGAGGCGGCCGCCGTCGGCCACCAGGGCTTCGCCGACCACTGGCGCGCGGTGGCCGGCTCGGCCGCCCGGGCCCGCCGCTGGTGCCAGCGGCACCAGCGGGACCTGCTGGCCGCGGCGCGATGACGTCCGGGGCATGCTTCCAGCGAACTCGCGGGGCCGGGCAAGAAATAGTGGTCACATGACGACACTTTGCCGGGTGAGAATCGTGCTGGCCGGACACGCTGGCGAATAGCGGCCATCTGACGACACGGCCCTAGACAGGACATACGTTACTGCCATGTGGTCTGTTGACCGGCCGACGCAGTGGGTGGGCCGCGGGCAGGAGCTCGCGGTCGTTCGTGCTGGTGTCGAGGCCCTCGGCCGTGGTGAGGGAGCGGTGGTCTGGGTCGAGGGTGAACCCGGCATCGGCAAGTCGTCTCTGGTCGCCGAGGCCCTGGCGGCAGGCAGCGCCCCGGAATGGGATATCGGGTGGGGGACTGCGGGCAAGCTCACCGAGCGGCTGCCGCTGGGCGTGATGCTGGACTGCCTTCAGGTGCGGCCGGGTTCGCCGGACCCGCGGCGGGCGCGCGCCGCCGGCCGGCTCCGCAGCCTCCGGCAAGGACTGTTCGCGGACGGCGATGCGTCGGTTACCGGCATCGAGGTGCTGGTGGCCCTGGCCGACGAGCTCTGTGCGGCCGCCCCCGCCGTTCTCGTCCTGGATGACCTGCAGTGGGCCGACGACGCGTCGCTGATCGTCTGGCACCAGCTCGCCGCCTCCATCGACCAGATGCGGCTGCTGCTGATAGGGACGTGCCGGCCGACCCCGCGCCGGGTGGAGGTGCAGGAGCTCCGAGCGGCTGTCACCCGTCGCGGGGGTGCGGTAGTCACGCTGGGGCCGCTGACCGAAACCGACGTGACCGCCCTGGTCACGGCGATGCTCGGATCACCGCCCGGGAATGCTCTGCGGCAGCTGACGGAGCAGGCCGCCGGCAATCCGCTGTACGTGCGCGAGCTGGTGGACGCCATGGTGCGCGAGCAGGCGCTGGAAATCGGCCCGGCCGCCGCCGAGGTTTCCGCCGCCCGGGAACAGCTTCCGGCCTCGCTGGCCGCCGTGCTGAATGACCGGCTCAGCTCCGTGTCGGCCGAGACAGCGCAGCTGCTGCGGACCGCCGCGCTTCTCGGCGGGAGGTTCACGGTTACCGATCTAGCCGTGGTGCTTCGCAGGCCAGCGTCGGAATTGGCGGCCGGCCTCGAGGAGGCGGTGACAGCGGGCATCCTGATCGGCTCCGGTCCGGAACTGGCGTTCCGTCATCTGCTCATCCAGCAGGCGCTCGACGAGAGCATGCCGGCCGCACTGCGTACGGCGCTGCACGCCGAGGCGGCCCGGGAACTCGCGGCCACGGGCGCCGACGCATTGAGCGTCGCGCAGCAGCTGTCCGCCGCGAAGTGGCCGGGTGAGGCCTGGGTCCGCAACTGGCTCATCGAATCCGGGCCCGTGCTGGCCATCCGGGCCCCGCAGCTCGGGGCCGAGCTGCTGCGGCGGGCGCTGGATGAGACGCCCAGTGGCGACGAAGCCTGGGCCGGGCTCATGACCAGCCTGGTCTGGGCTCTGCTCGCCGCCGGGTCCCATCAGGAGGCGGCCAGGCAGGCCACCCGGGCGCTGACGGTCATGACCGAACCAGTGCGGCGGGCCGAGACGTACTGGGTACTGACGCGCGCACAGGTCAGCGCGGGCCGCAACGACGACGCGATCACCACCATGCAGCAGGCTCTGGCATCGGCCGGCCTGCCCGGCGAATGGCGGGCCCGGATGCTGGCTCTGCTGGCGATGCTGCAGCGGGCCGCCACCGGCGACCTGGACACGGCCGACGCGACCGCCATCGCGGCCCTGACCGCCGCCGAGCAGGTTGGCGACGCGTTCGCGACGGCGCACGCCCTGACCGATCTGTGGCTGACTCGCACCATCAGGCGCGATCACGTGGCCGCGCTCGACTACATCGACCGGGCGCTGCGCGTGCTCGGCGACGATCCCGGCCACGCGGACCTGCGCTCGTTCGCCCTTGACGACCGCATTTTCACGCTGCAGAACCTCGACCGCTGGCCGGAGGCCGAGCTGACCCTGCGGCGAGCCCGCGAGGCCTCGCAGCGAAGCGGGAACCCGGATCGTGCGACCTGGGTCACCGCGGCGGTACTTCGGTACTGGCTCGGCCAGTGGGATGACGCCCTGGCCGAGCTGGGCCCGGATGACACTGATGCTCCCGGGCTGACGTATTCCTTTCTGCGCGAACGCTGGTCCGCACTGCTATGGCATGGCGTGTCCGCGCTCATCGCCGGCCGCCGGGACGAGCGCACGCTGGCCGGCCAGCAGCTCCGCCAGGGCCTAGCTCTGCCCATCCAGACGGTCGCCGACCGGGAGAACCAGGACTTCCTGGTCGCCGCGCACGCGCTCGCGCTTGAACAGAGCGGAGAGACGCACCAGGCCATGCTGAGGCTAGCCGCGATGCTGCCGCGGCGCGACGGGGAGAATACCCTGATCCACCAGTGGCTACCGGATCTGGTCCGGCTCGCGCTCGCCGTGGGCGACCGGCAGATGGCGCAGGCCGCGACGCGGGCCTGCCGGACGGAAGCCGCGGCAGAGACCTATCCGGCTCGGGCGGCCGCGGCCAGCCTGCGATGTCACGGACTCCTTGAGTCGGATCCGAACCCGCTCGAGGAAGCTGTCGCCCACTACCGGGCCGTCGGGCCGGCGGCGGAAGTGCCTGCCGCGCTGGAGGACCTCGCCGTCGTGCGGGCCGGACGCGGCCAGGAAGAGGACGCCAGGGCCGCCGTGAACGAGGCGGTCAGCCTCTATGAGGGCCTGCAGGCCCACTGGGACATCCGGCGGGCCGAGGGCCGGCTCCGTCCCCATGGCATCAGGCGCGGCGCGCGCGGCCAGCGCGGCCAGCGGGCGGCCTCCGGCTGGAAGGCACTCACCCCGACCGAGGTCAAGATCGCCGCCATGGTGGCCAGGGGCGATTCGACGTCGGACATCGCCCGGGGCATGTTCTTGTCCCGGCGGACCGTCCAGACCTATATCTCGCACATCCTCGCCAAGCTCGGTGCGAAGGGCCGGGTGGATATCGTCCGTGAAGCGCTGCGCCAGGGCGTCTCACCCTAGGACCGCCGCCGCGCGAACTGTCGTCATCTGACCACTATTCACCGCCCGGCCCAGCGGGTTCGCTTGAAGGATGTCCGGAGCCGGGCGGACCAGCCACCGCCTGGCGACGGCGCCGTACCTCAGAGCCATGCCGCCTGGAGGCGAGCCGCATGCCCTCTACGTCAGCAGGAAGTCAGCGCCGGAAACCGTAGCCGGGTGAGGGTGGCATGGACACCCCCCGGCTGATCGCCCGCGACGATCTCGTGGCCTGCCTCGACCGCGCCGCGGCGGGGATGGTGACGATCATCGCCAATGCGTCGCTGTCACGGCTGTCGCACCTCGTCAAGCGCCTGGAGGGGCGCGGCCTGGTACGCCGCGAGCCCGATCCTTCGGACGGGCGATTCACCAACGCCATCCTGACCGACAAGGGCTTTCAGACCCTGGCTGACGCCGCACCCTGACACGTGGCCCATGTGCCGGAGTGACGAAAGTCGGGTTTCGTGCCCGCATGCTGCCGCGTCCGCGTGCTGCGCGTCCGCGTGCTGCCGCAGCCCGGCCACGGCACCGATACGCAGGGCGGCAGTGCCTTCCCGTGACCTGAACGCCGATCGCCGCCTGAAGCCTGCCCGAGGGAGCAGGGCTGTGCCCGCGGAACCACGTCCGATCCAGGGTTCGTGACGAGCGACCGATGGAAGATCGCACCCCGGGAGCCTACGCTCGGCCAGTAATGAGC
>Ga0335077_10012792_pt1 | contig 10492 bp, 11 predicted proteins | sample Lox_Sample_31_FD_207151 | JGI IMG/M metagenome (GOLD analysis project Ga0335077, IMG submission 207151) | Soil microbial communities from Loxahatchee National Wildlife Refuge, Florida, United States - Lox_Sample_3.1 | ecosystem: Environmental > Terrestrial > Soil > Wetlands | place: USA...
TGGGGGTCACCGCGTAAAGGTTGTAGTTCTCGTCGCCCAGCTTGTCCTGGGCGTAGAGGACATATTTTCCGTCGCGGCTCCAAAAATAGATCGAGATGGGGCGCTTGGTGTCGCTGGTTATTGGCCGCGCGGAGGAGAACGGCTCGCCGGCTTTCTTGACCCAGATGTTGCGCGTCTTGTTGAGCGGCTTGAGAAAGGCGATGTATTGCCCGTCCGGAGAGATCTGCGCGCCGGAGATCTCCGGGTCGCCAAAGAACAACTCGCGGTCGATGATACGCGGCTGCTCGGCTAACGCCGGCGCCAGAATGAGCAGCGTGGAAAGGGACAGCTTCTTAAAGTAAGTCATTGCATTTGAACCGTATCTTTCAGGGTGCATGGCCGTTCAGCAGGTTGTCAAGCGGCCATCGGCGCTTGTCGCGGCAAAGTAGAAATGTCCCCATGTATCAAGCTCCAAAAGCCAGCTCATCCAGGCGGCATGGCCCAGAAACGGGAGCCCGATGCCGTGATGGATCCACAAAGCTCCAGTCCACAGGCTCGATGCAATTGACGAGCATTATCTGTAATAGCCTGAACTCGACCTGACAGACGTATCGGAGAGGGCTCAACTCAGCGGACAGTTTTCACATTCCAGAAGCTCCGCTTCAAAGCGCGATCATCCCATCGCCCTCGCCGCCTGAGGCAGATCCAGGGTATCGAGTATGCGGAGGCGGTCCAAGATGGAACCGAAAGGTTCCTGCGTTACTACATGCTCTGGGCAAATTCGCTCATGTCTTCTGCGCACGCTAACTTCACGCAAGTATCACGCGCGATGGTGAGCTGTTCCGAGCCCGGCGATACTGCTTGCAAAGTCCGGTTACCGAAACCCGGGCGGTCCGACCGTGTCTGACACGCGCCAGTCCGCCGCGCATTCGAACCTGTCGGGTCAAAGTCCCATCCATAACCCATCATCCGCTACGTGCATACCAAGCTCCGAAAAGAACGTGAAGACTAGCCCACCAGCCGCCAACCACCAATCACGCTGACCTCGACCGGCCTCGGCGGCCAAGGTCCGCCCCGTGGCGCTCCATATCAATCCGCGCCCCGCGAAACGTCACCCCTTCCGCGGCCAGCCGCGCGCGCTGCTCTAGTCCGGCTTCTCCCGGAAGCCGGATGTGTCCGCCCGCACCAACTACCCGGTGCCAAGGCAGCCCGCCTGTGGCGCTCCGCAACGCCCAAACCACCTGCCGCGCCGCGCCCGGATGCCCCGCCGCCCGTGCCACCTGGCCGTATGTCGCGACCTTCCCCTTCGGAATTCGCCAGACCGTCCGCCGCAGCCGCTCCAACATCATCGTCTTTATGGTCTCATGAAGAACTCTTTATGACTTTTTTGTTGACACTCAGCAACCCGAGCGTTATCTTGTAATTGGAAGTTGTGTGGATCCTCGGTAGGCGAGGCGTCCGCGCGGCAAACAAGCCACTGCCCTAAAGCGTCCAAAGATGCTGGCAGTCAGGGTAGACCAGGAACTCCCGGGTTAAGGGTTTTCCTAATGTGGCTGAGGTCTTCGGATCTCTCACGGCGCGCGGTGCTGAAGCTTCCACCAGCGGGGGAATCCGTCAGCAATCGTTCTACGATGGTTGGCCATTTCTCTGCGGGGGAGAAATGGCTTTTTGTTTCTCCGCAAGCTTCAATCGCCTCCAGAAAGGTATATGGGACCTAAAGACGATCAGCCTCCTAGTTGCCGGAGGCCAGACGTGGAAGATACGGTAGTGACCCGGTAGCGGTACCCTCCTCTATCGCCTCACCCCGTTCTCCCACAAGTGACTTGGTGGTGAACACGGGGACGAAGGCGGTAACTTTCCTTCTCTCCAGCTTTTTTTTGGTGTGACCTGCGCCCTGCGCACTTGACGTCCGGATGTTCCCGGAATTAAGTCGTCGGCGCGGGCCAGCCGGTGTGGTGTTTCAACGCCGCGCCGGGAGGGAAGACGATGGCCAACAAAGTACTGACGATGCCCGCACCCGGCCTCGATGCTGAGCTGGTGCCGGTCCGCGGGCGGGTGGTCAAATCCAAATGGTCACGCGACCTGCTGACCTTCCTCATGGTCTTCGGGCCCGGGCTGATCGTCATGGTCGCTGACAACGACGCCGGCGCGGTCTCCACTTACAGCCAGGCTGGCGCCCAGTACGGTACCCACCTCCTGTGGATCGTTCTGCTCTTATTGCCTGTTACTTATTTTATCCAGGAGATGGTAGTCCGTCTGGGCATCGCCACGGGCAAGGGTCACGCCGCCATGATCTACCAGCGCTTCGGCCGCTGGTGGGGTCTGTTCTCTCTCATCGATCTGGAGCTGGTCAACTTCCTGACCCTGGTTACCGAGTTCGCCGCCATCGATCTGGCGCTCAACAAACTGGGAGTCGACCCGCGCATCGGAGTGCCCCTCGCGGCCATCGCCTTGATGATCGTCGTGCTCACCGGCAGCTATCGCCGCTGGGAGCGTACCGTCGTGCTGCTCTGCCTGTTGGATTTTGCCTGGTTCGCCGTCGCGTTCCGGCTTGGGCCCAGCGCCGGCGAAGTCGTGAAACGTGCCCTCGCGCCCTCGCTGCCGCCCGGCGGAATCACCCCGGATCTCATGTTTCTGATCATCGCCATCGTCGGCACCACCATCGCGCCCTGGCAGCTCTTCTTCCAGCAAAGCTGCATCGCCGATAAGCGCCTGCGCTTCGCGGATGTGAAGTGGGCGCGCCTCGATACTTTCCTGGGCGCCTGCATCACTATCACCGCCGCCGCCTGCATGATGATCGTGGGCACCGCCTCGCACGCCGCGGGCTTCAAGTTTACCGATCCGGCCCAGATGGCCGTCGATCTCGGCCGCTCCGCCGGGCCTCTCATGCGCAACGCCATCCTGCTGCTCATGATCAACGCCGCCGTCCTCGGCACCACCGCCATCTCGCTCTCCAGCGCCTGGGCCTATGGCGAGGTCCGCGGATGGCCGCACAGCTTGCAGCTCCCCGTGCGCAAGGCCCCCGGTTTCTACATGCTTTATCTGCTTTGCGTCGCCGCGGCCGCTGGCATCGTGCTCATCCCCGGCGCCCCGCTGCAGCTTATCATCCTCGGCGTTCAGGTGCTGGCTGGAGTGATCCTGCCTTCCGCCATCATCTTCTTGCAGCTTCTGCTGAACGACAAAGAGCTCCTCGGCGAGTATGCCAACAAGCCTTGGAATAACTGGGTGAACTGGACCATCATCGTTGTCCTGTTCATTTTGTCCCTGATTCTGGCCGCGCAGGTAACTGCGCCTAATCTGTTCCTGTCCGCCGCTGGCGGCCCAACTACTTAATGGAGGAAAGACAATGGCAACCATGGCAAATCCGATCGACCTGGAAGTAACCAAGAAAGACCATTTCGTGGTCGTTCATCCGCTGGATGACGTGCCGGAAACCAAGGTGGATACCGAAGCTCTCGGCCCCATGCCCATGACCCGCGCCGTGCGCCTGTCTCTGTTCAGCTTGCGCGCTTATCTGGTGCTGATGGTCATGCTGGTGGTCTATCGCGTGGTCATGCTGGCGCGCTAGGCCCCCTTGACGATTGAAATGAAAGGAGCGCCAAGAAAATGCGGATCGGATTCATGAATATGCTGCACACCCTTGCCGCCTGGGTCCAACTGTTCCTGGCGGTGAGTCTCCCGGCAGATGTCCTGTACGGGCGCCGCACCCGGTGAACCATATGATGAGAGCACACTACCTCAGTGCACTCGAGGCGGTCCGGCACAATCTTGTCGAAATGGGTGAGACCACTCTCTTGCTGCTCACCGAAGCCTTGCAGGCGCTGACCGATCCGAACCCCGGCCGCTCGGCCCGCGCCAGTGAACTGGAAGCGCAAACCGATCATCAGCACCGGCTCATTCACGACCAGTGCCTGAACCTGATCACCCTCCAGTCGCCTGTGGCGCGGGATGCCCGCCTCCTCACCGGCACCCTGGAAGCCATCGTGGACCTGGAGTTGATCGGCGACTATGCTTACGAGATTTCGGTCCAGGTCTCCTCCCTTCAGGGACGGCCGCCTTCTCAAATCCTGAATCAAATCTCCGAAATCGGAGCGCGTATCCGTACCATCCTCGCCGCTGCCGTCGAGTCCTGGCGTACTGGGGAGCGCGAGCAGGCGCTCGTGGCTCGCCCCCAGGGAGTGGCGCTCCGTGCCGAATGCGGGACGGCGATGGAGAAGATCTCCCAGTTGATGTCCGCCCCGGGCATGGGCATGACATATGTGAACCTGTTGATGGTTTGCGGCCACCTCGAGCGCATTCTGCGTCACGCCGTCTGCCTCGCCGAGCAGGCCGCCGCGTCTGCTCCCGTCGCTTCCACGGTCAACTGAATACCTTACTTCTTACGCCGCCCGCCCAGCGCGATATCGACCACGTCCTGGCGCCGGCCTTCGGTCCAGGCTTTCTGGATTTCCGGTTCGGTCATGCCCGCCAGCCGTCCGGTCAGGATGAAAGCCGGAAGCGCATACCGCAGGTCTTTCCATTGAGCCATCTCCACCACCGAGTCTAGCGCGCGTTCGCGGACCTGCTCCAGCGCGGCCGCCCCGTTCCGCTCCGTCAGCGTAACCAGCGCCGTGGCCGCCCGCGTGCGGTCGCTCAGCACGATCGAGTTCAACATCTCCACGAACCATGTCGGCGATACCTCGATCTTCAGCTTCGGCTGCAGCCGCGCCAATACCGCCATAGCGTTCAGGCTCCGCAGCGCGTTCGAGCGCACCGCGTCGTCGGGATCCTGCAAAGCGGCTTCCAGGTCGTTGACGGCCTCCTTCTTGTTGGGCGCGTACCCGATGATGGCGGCGGCCATGGCGCGCTGCTCCTCGTCGGCCGAGTCGCGCAGCACCTCGCGCAGCAGCGGCCAGTGCGCGCCGGCAAAGTCCATGAACCGCAATTGCAGCGCGCGCGCTTCCGGATCGGCCATCAACGAATGGCCGTCGGTCAGGTCCTCGGCGGTGCTGCCGCGCCGGGCCGCCTCCCGCACCGCCTCCAGGAAGTCGTGATACATTTCCACTATCTCGGGAGGCAGCGTGGTATCGCCGGTGGGCGGAGTGTGAAAATCGAGATGCGGCGCCCCTTTCTCCTCGATGCCGATGAACAGCGCGGTTTTGCCTTGCTCGCAGCACACCGCCTCGACACGCGCCTTCACTACTCCGGACACGTCCTCCAACTGGTCCTCCATTTCGCCCTTGGAGGGCGGCAGCACATCGCCCACCTTCAGGCTCAGCGCGTGCAGCAGTTTCTGCTCCGATACCTTATGGAGGCCGTAGAACTCGATCTGGCCGATGCGCGGCGCCTGGGCGCACACCAGCGACGCGCTGAAGACCAAGGTGCCCAACAATCTCACAAGACCATTGTGACGCGCTTTGGATCCGCGCGTGCTCAGGACCACCAATGACCTACGCGAGCCTGTTCCCGTTTGCGGACTACTGGTGGTTTTACCTGGCCTTCTCCGCGTTGGTCGCCATCCTCCTCGCCCTTGATCTGGCCGCGCACCGCAAACCCCACGCCATAGCCCCGCGCGAGGCCGCCTTGTGGACCGCTGGTTGGGTCGCCCTGGCGCTGGCCTTCGGAGCCGCCCTGTACCTGTTCGCCGCCGCGCGCGTTGGCGCTGCCCCAGCCCGCCAGTTGAGCCTCGAGTATGTGGCCGGTTATCTGACCGAAGAATCCCTCTCCATCGACAACATGTTCGTATTCGCGCTGGTGTTCCGCTATTTCGCCATTCCCTCGGAATACCAGCATCGCGTGCTGTTCTACGGTGTCGTGGGCGCGATGATCTTCCGCGGCATCTTCATCGCGGCCGGCGCCGCGCTCATTCAGTTCCACTGGGTCGTGGTCGCCTTCGGCGTCTTTCTGATTTTCACGGGCATCCGCATCGCGATGCAGCGTGAAAAGCAGATTAACCCAGGGGCCAACCCCGTCGTCCGCCTCGCCCGCCGCCTGCTGCCCGTCACCGGCGAACTCGAAGGCCAGCGCCTGGTCGTGCGCAAGCAAGGCCTGATCCACCTGACGCCCCTCATGATCGTGCTGTTGGTCTTAGAAACCACCGACGTGCTCTTCGCCATCGACTCGGTCCCCGCCGTATTCGGCGTAACCAAGGAGCCGCTGGTCGTCTACACGTCCAACGTGTTTGCCATTCTCGGCTTGCGTTCCCTGTATTTTCTGCTGTCCGGCGCCATGGACCGCTTTCACGCCTTGAAGTACGGCTTGGCTTTCGTCCTGGTGTTCATCGGTCTGAAAATGGTCTGGCTCGACGATCTGGCGGGCGGGCGGTTTCCCATCGGCCTCTCGCTGGCCATCATCGCTGCGGCCATCGGCATTTCCATTCTAGTCTCCTATGCACGGCCGGCCGCGCCCAGCCACCCGCTACACTGAGAACGTCGATGCGGCGGGAGAGCGTGTTCAGCAAGCGTGGCGCCATGGTATTGGCAGCCATTATTTCGATCAGCCTGCTGCACCACGTCACCCCTGTAGAGCGGCTTCACTGGCACAACATCTTCCAGTATCTCTACTTCCTGCCGATTGCTTGGGCGGCGCTGAGCTTCGGTTGGCGCGGCGGATTGGCCACCGCCATACTCGCGGGCGCGTCGCATCTGCCCCAGGTCCTGATGGCCCGGCAGGTGTTCCCCGATTATACGATCGATCAGTTGGTGGACATTCCGCTTTTCTGCGCGGCCGGCATCTTCACCGGCTCCATGTCTGAACGCGAACGTAAGCAGCGCGAGGAATTGGTGCGAACCACCCAACGGCTGACCGAAGTCTACCAGGAGTTGCAGCGCAACTTCGAGCAGATGAAACGCGCCGAGCGGTTGTACGCGCTGGGCCAGTTATCGGCCGGCCTGGCGCACGAGATCCGCAATCCGCTGGCCAGCATCGCGGGCGCCGCGGGCATCCTGCGCCGCCGCGGTCACGAGGACCAGAAGAACGCTGAGTGCCTGGACATCATCAGCCGGGAGTGTCAACGCCTGAACCAGTTGCTGACCAACTTCCTCGACTTCGCCAGGCCTCGCGAGCCGAGGTATCAACACGTGGAGGTCAGCCGCTTACTCGATTCCGTGATGGATCTGGCGTGCCACGCGATCGGCAAGCAGAGCATCGAAATGCGCCGCGAATTGGAAGCGCCCCTCCCACCCGTCGAGTGCGATCCTGAACTGTTGAAACAAGTGCTGCTCAACCTCATTATCAACGCCATCCAGGCCATGCCCGGCGGGGGCGAGGTCCGCGTTGCGGCACGCTCGCAGGGCGAAAAGCTGCTGATCCAGGTGATCGACCAGGGTTGCGGCATCAGTCCGGAGGATCGCGACAAGATCTTCGATCCGTTTTTCACCACCAAGGAGAACGGCACGGGCCTGGGGCTGTCCGTCGCCCACCAGATCATCGAACAGCACGGCGGTATCCTCACCGCCGAAGCCAACCCGGACCGCGGCATGGCCTTTTCAGTATTGCTTCCCCTGGAGCATGGGAGGGCCGCGTGAGATACCGCAAGATCCTGGTGGTGGACGACGATGAAAGTCTGCGCCGCGTCACCCAACTACAGCTGGAGGAATCCGGCTACCAGGTTTTGACCGCCGCCACCGGCGAGCAGGCCCTGGCTTTGATCGACGAGCATGCGCCGGGGTTGGTGATTTCGGACCTGAAGATGCCCGGGATGTCAGGACTCGATTTGCTGCGGGAAACGTTGGCCGCTCGTCCGGAAACCACAGTCATACTGATTACGGCCTTCGGCACCGTCGAGACCGCCGTGGACGCCATCAGGGCCGGAGCCTACGACTACATCACCAAGCCCATCGACTACGAACAACTGCTTCTGGTTGTGAACCGCGCAATGGAGCGCCAGCAGTTGCTGGAAGAGGTGCGGAATCTGCGCCGGAGTCTCGACGAGAAGTACGGTTTTGACAGCATCGTCGGCCGCTCCAAGGCGCTGCTGCGCGTGCTGGAAATCGCATCGCGTGTTGCCGAGCGCGATTCCACCGTGCTGCTGCGCGGAGAAACCGGCACCGGCAAAGACCTGCTGGCTAAGGCCATCCACCAGAACAGCCGCCGCCGCAAGCAGCCATTCGTGACCATCAACTGCGGCGCGATTCCCAAGGAACTGCTGGAATCCGAGTTGTTCGGCCATACCAAAGGTTCGTTCACCGGGGCTTTTACCCCCAAAACAGGCAAAGTGGAGATGGCCGACGGCGGCACGCTGTTCCTGGACGAAGTCGGCGAACTACCCTTGGAGTTGCAGGTGAAGCTGCTGCGCCTGATTCAACAGGGGGAAGTCGAGAAGGTAGGCGCGCCGCAGACCGTAACGGTCGACGTCCGCATCATCGCCGCCACCAACCGCGACCTGCAGGCCTTGATCGAAGACGGCGCCTTTCGTGAGGACCTTTACTATCGCTTGGCGGTAATCCCCATCGAATTGCCGCCCTTGCGTGAACGCGCCGGGGACATACCCGAACTGGTGCAGCACCTGTTTGTGAAGATGAAGCAGAAGCACGGCCTGCCGAATCTGCGTCTCCCCCCCCACCTGATTCCGTATTTCTCGGCATACCGGTGGCCCGGAAACGTGCGCGAACTGGAGAACATCATCGAAAGGTTGGTGGTGTTGGCCGTGGGCGACGAGATCAGCATTGACGACCTGCCCGAGTTTCTGCGGCGCGACCGGCCTGCACCCGATTCCATCGAACTGGAACTGCCGGCCGACGGCATCAGCCTGGAAGCCGTCGAAAAGGAACTGATCGCCAAGGCCCTTAAGAAGTTCGATTGGAACCAGACGCAGGCGGCCAAGTTTCTGGATATCAGCCGCCGCACGCTGATCTACCGCATGGAGAAACACGGGCTGCGGAGGGAACCGGGAGAGGGCGCGGCTTAAGCACCTGCGGCGCGCGGTGTACCAGAACGTGCAGTTCGCCGCTGGACTGGCCCAAAACGAACACGCCGCGATGGGCGCAACCCCATCTGCAAGCAGAACCCGGTGGCAAGCGGGATGCGGGGAGTGTTGGCGGCGATACCCTGATGACCGCAGAAGCCATAACCACCACCTACTCGATTGCCGAGCCGTTCGCAGAGGCACGCAAGTGTCTGCGCGCAGCTCTGGCGGCGCGAGACCTCCGGGTCACCGGAGAACTGGACCTGTCCGAGCGCATCTGGCGGCGCCTGCGGATCAGCATGGAGCCTTGCGTGGTGATGCTGGTCTGGCCTTCTGCGCGGCTTCTGCGCGTGATGGCAGTCTCGCGTTCCACCCCTTTGTTTTTGCCTCTGCATGTGGTCGTGTCCGGGCGTGGCGGGAAAACCGAGATCCATCTGCTGAATCGGCCGCGGTTGGCGGACAAAGCCCTCATGGCGGCCATCGGCCAACTGCAGTTCGAAGTCGCGCAAGCGGTTGAGACGATCGGCATTCGGCCAAGCCTGGTGAGCTGAATGCGCCGGCCATTGAAGATCGGGGGCGGATTCCTGTTGCTGGTGGTGGGAGCAATATTAGCCTTGCCGGGCGTGCCCGGTCCGGGAATTCCTCTGATCCTGCTCGGCCTGCTGCTGCTGAGCGATCGCTTCACCTGGGCGGCGCGCCTGCTGAACTGGGCCAGGCGCACGGTGGCCTCACGTACCCCGAAGGAGCGCGCTGCGTCACCCCCGTGTGGAGAGGAAACTGCTCCTGACAGGCGCTGAGAGGCGTGCTTCCATATGAGCCTTATGGAGGTCGAGCAGTCTTGCACGATATCGGAACCATTCGAGACGGGTCTGAAGCTGGTACGTGGCGCTTTAATTGCTTCGGAGCTAAGCATCTCGGGAGAGTTCGACGTATCCGGCTGCCTCAACCGGGAGACGGGGTCCCTCTCACTCCCGTCCAGAATCCTCTATGTCGACTCTCCCTTATGGTTGTTTCAGGCGCTGGCGCTGGATCGGGCGGCGGGCGTTTTTCTCCCCTTGCACGTGCTGGTGTGTGCCCAAGATGGGGAGACGCGTGTGAGCTGGGTGTGCTCCGCAGCGGCTTTCGGCGCCCGGCTTCCACCCGGCGCGGCCAGCCCTATCGAGGAACTGCAAGCGGAAGTGAGCCACGCCCTGCGCCCGTGGCTCGGAGTCGGAGCATGTGCGTGTTGATCGCCGGCGCATTTGACGAAGAACCAACCACCTGGCAGCGTATTCTGGGCCGGCGGTACGGCCAGGAGCAATACGTGAAAACATGGCGGGAGGCGCACGCCTTTTTGCAGCGGAGTCGCGTCCGCGTCGTGGTTTGCGAGCGCGACCTTCCGGACGGCAACTGGCGGGACGTGCTGGAATCGGCCACGCGGTTGAGCCATCCGCCCGCGGTGATCGTGGCCTCCCGCCTGGCGGACGAACGCCTGTGGCTGGACGTGCTGGTGGCGGGCGGTTACGACGTGCTGCCGCGGCCGCTGGATGCCGCGGAAGCCGGCCGTACCATCGTCCTGGCGCACGCATCCAGCCGGGCCGGCGTCCGCACTGCACGCCTGGACAATTCAACTGACAATGGAGGCTATTA
>Ga0335077_10012793_pt1 | contig 10491 bp, 8 predicted proteins | sample Lox_Sample_31_FD_207151 | JGI IMG/M metagenome (GOLD analysis project Ga0335077, IMG submission 207151) | Soil microbial communities from Loxahatchee National Wildlife Refuge, Florida, United States - Lox_Sample_3.1 | ecosystem: Environmental > Terrestrial > Soil > Wetlands | place: USA: Florida...
AACGATTTGAGACCGCGGTGTTCCTGCCTGACAGCGCCAATATCGACGTGGTATCCGGTTTCCTGGAACCAGCGATACATCAGGGTGATCTCCGGACCGGCCTGCTGTTCATACTCATCCCAAGGGACTTGGGCGTACTGAACTTCGCGCCCGCAGGCTCGCGTGAAGACCTGTGCCAAATCGGACATCGACAGTTCGTCGCCTGCCATTTCGAAGACGCGGTCCTGCCATTTACCCGGATGCTCAAACGCGCTCGCTACTACGGCGCCGATGTCATCCACCGCGATCATTTGCAGGCGAGTCGATGGAGCCAGGGGCAGACTCAGCGTTCCGCTCTCGATAGAAGGCCGCAGCATCAGCCAGTTTTCCATAAAGAACGCGGGCCGCACGATGGTGAAGTGCATCCCCGTACCGCGGATGTGCTCTTCGATGCGGAACTTGCTGTCAAAATGCGGGATGCCAGTGTGCTGGTCCGCACTGGCGACGGAACTATAAACAAAGTGCGTGATGCCCGCGGTCTTGGCCGTATCCGCGAGGTTGATGCCCTGCCGGACCTCGCCTTCAATTCCGGCCTCCTGTGGATTCTGAATGGAGTGGACCCCGTAAACCCCTTCCAGGGCTCGGGACAAGGCACTTCGGTCGCCCAGATCGCCTCGCGCGATTTCGACTCCCGAACCGGTGAGAGCGCGGGCCCGAGGCTGGTCGGGATTCCGAGTGAGAGCGCGGACGCCGAAACCGAGCTCTCGAAGATGCCGAAGGGATGCTCCTCCCTGGTGGCCGGTAGCGCCGGTCACCAGAATGGTTTTCGTCTTCTTCTTGGATGGCATAGAGTGACGGAGTGCAGTCAAACTGCCACCGTCTCTCCGATCACCTGTTTGGCCGCTCCGTCACAGGCTTGCTGCCGGGCCCCGGCAACTGATTCTTCCGCCCTCCGGCGGCTTCTCCCTCCAACAGAGCCTCCAGGCTCGGGTACGCGTAGATCGTCGGCGCGTGGTTCTGCATCAGACCGCCCGTATCGGCGGTGGGACCGTAATTGCTGTACTCTTCGCGGCCAAGCATGCGCAACAGCGCGAGCTGCTGCCCACGATGATGGGCGGTATGCGTCAGACGGCGGGTCATCACCCAGGCTCGCGACCGCCGCACGTCGAAGAACGTCGTCTCGCCTTCCCACCACGACTCATCCTTGCTCCGGAGCGAGGCGAGACGTTTTCCGCTGTCCTCGGCATACCGTCGCATGAACTCCAGCCGGACTTCTTCTCTCGGCAGCGGCGGCGCGCCGACATCGATATCGAGCATGGTGCGAAACCAGATGTCCTCGCTGACACACTGGTGCACCATGTGTTCCTGGAGACTGCGCCCGCGCGCATCGCTGGAACCGGGACGCACCGGGAGATCCTGGTCCCTGAACATGCTCCAGGCACTGATCACTTTGATGCGCTCGGTCTCGTAGGTGTCGATCAGGAAGTCGTATCTCATCACTTCTTGACGATGCGGCCGAAAAGCTTGCCTCCGCCCTTACCGGCGCTCCACGTGCCGGCGTATTGGCCCCGATACACCACCACCCGCGCCGTGTAGGTCCCCATGCCGGGCACCGCCATGTCGGTCACCGTGATCACCGGCGTATCGCCCGCCCATTTCACCTGAAGCGGCAGCGGAACGGTCATGGCTTGTCCTTTGAACTCGATACTCGCGAAAAAAGTCCAACGGTCCTCGCCGGTCTTCACAATCTTCTCGATGGTGTATTTGTCCGCCGAAACACCCGGGCTGCCATCGTGTGTGTACTGGCCTTCCAGAACCACGCCCGTCAGGGATTCCTGAAAGTCCGTTTCCAGGTCATTCATCGGGACCGTTTGGGCGGTCTGGGCGGACAATCCGAGTGCCGAAAAAAGTGCGAGGACGAGCAGCTTTCCCATATTGGCATCATCATCCCATAACTGATCGGCCGCTTATCGGGCCGCCGTTGGCCGCCGCCGTGATATGCTCGTCCCAACATGAAACGCATCCTCGCTTTGCTCCTGATCGCCTTCTTCACGGCGGCTTTTCAGGACACCTACGACGTGATCCTCTCCGGCGGCAAAATCGTGGATGGCACGGGCAACCAGTGGTTCTACGGCGATCTGGCGATTCGCGGCAACCGCATCGTCAGGATCACCGGAGCGGGCCTGCTCGATGGCGCCGGCGCCAGGGAGCGCATCGATGCCCGTGGTCTGGTGGTGGCCCCTGGCTTTGTCGATATCCAGGGTTCGATGGGCGGCCCCGCCATCAGCAAGATCACGCAGGGCGTCACCATGGAAATCGCGGGCGAAGGCTGGACTGCCGCGCCGTCGAACGATCTCACGCGCGCCGGAGTGGTCAACACCGGGCGGCGCGAGCCCGAGAAAAACTTCGACGGCCCTCACGGCTTCGACGAAATGCTCCAGGCGGCGGAAAAGCGCGGCTCCGCCGTGAACTTCGGATCGTACGTGGGCGCCACCACCGTCCGCCAGTACGTCAAAGGCATGGCCGCCGGCAAAGCCACCGCGGACGAGATCCGCAAGATGCAGGAACTCGTGACGCTCGCCATGGAGGACGGCGCCTTCGGCATCGGATCGGCGCTCATCTATCCGCCCGCCACCTACGTCGATGGCGATGAGCTCGCCGAGATTACGAAGCCGGTCGGGAAGTACCGAGGCATCTACATTTCGCACATCCGCTCCGAAGCCGACCAGTTCCTGGAAGCGCTCGACGAGGCCATCACCATCGGACGCAAGGCCGGCACTCCGGTCGAAATCTATCACCTGAAGGCGGCGGGAAAGCGCAATTGGGAGAAGGAAACCGCGGCAATCCGAAAAATCGACGATGCGCGAAAGGCCGGACAGGACGTGAGCGCCTGCATGTATCCTTACACGGCCGGCGCCACCGGTTTGACCTCCGTGCTGCCGCCGTGGACCGCGCAAGATGGCAAGCTGTTCGACAACCTGGCCAACCCCGCGACCCGCGAGCGCATCAAGCGGGAGATGGCGCAGGAGAAGACGGACTGGGAGAACCTCGGCCAGCTTGCCGGCCCGGAAGGCATCCTCATCACCGGCCTGAAGCAGCCCGAAAACCAGAAGTATGCCGGCAAGCGCATGAACGAGATCGCCGCCATGATGAATAAGGATTGGCGCGACGCGGCGATGGACTTGATCGTGAGCGAGCACCGCAGGGTGGACACCATCTACTTCCTCATGAGCGAGGACAACGTCCAACTGCAGTTGCGCCAGCCATGGATCAAGTTCGGCATCGACGGCCCCGGAGTAGACCCGGAGGAGATGAAAGGCGTGCTGACGCATCCGCGTGTCTATGGAACCTTCCCCCGGGTGCTGGGCCTCTACGTGCGCGAAAAGAAGGTGCTGCCGCTCGAAGACGCAGTCCGCAAGATGACCTCTGCCGCGACGCGGCGCCTCGGCATCCGCGATCGCGGCATCCTGCAGGAGGGCTTCTTCGCCGACATTGCCGTCTTCAATCCCGATACGGTCATCGATCACTCGACCTTCGAAAATCCGAACCACCTTTCGACCGGTGTGGAGTACGTGTTTGTGAACGGCATCGCGGTGGTCAAGGGCGGCAAAGTCACGGGACAGAAGCCGGGGGTGGCGCTGCGCGGCCCCGGATACCGCAAGTCCCAGTCGGCCTATTGAGCGGCGATGCTTTTGAGATTCGGCCAGCCGTAGGCTGCCAAGGTGAACACCGCGCCGCCGATCGCGCGCTCCTTCGCGGCCACCCGCACGCCTCCCAACGTCTCGTAGAAGCGGACCGCGGCGTTTCCCTCGATCACCCACAACGCCATACTCCGGAAACCATCCTGCTCGAGCCGCCGCGCGATTTCCCGCATCAGTCTGCTCCCGATCCCCGCACGCTGGAACTTCTCCAGCAGATAGATGGCGTACAGCTCAGCATCGTAACCGTCGATCAGCTCACGGATCGGGCCGCCGCTGGCGAATCCGGCCAACTCTCCATCTCGTTCCGCGACCACCAGGTGATCGGAGGATTTCAGGATCTCGCGCCACCGAGGCGTCCGCTCTTCCACATTCAGGCGCGCCAGGTATTCGTCCGGCACGATCCCGCGATAGGTGGTCTTCCAGGACTCGACGTGCACCCGGGCAATCGAAGCGGCATCCTCCGCGGTGGCTGGGCGGATCGAATCCATTCCACTCATTACACCATTCCCGTTCCTGTATAGTGAGGCGTATGCGAGCAGCGAGTCTCTGCTTGGTAGCGGCCCTTTCAGCGGCGGGCCAGGATCAGGGGCAGAAGATTGACAAGATCTTCGAAAACTTCAGCGGCAAATCGCCGGGCTGCGCGGTTGGTGTGTCGCAGAACGGGAAAACGGTCTTTGCCAGGTCTTACGGCCTGGCCGACCTGGAGCACGAGGTCCCGCTATCGGTGGACTCGCCGTTCTACATGGCTTCCGTCTCGAAGCAGTTCACCGCCATGTCGGTGCTGCTGCTGGCCGAGGATGGGGAGATCCAGCTCGGCGATTCGATCCGCAAGACCATTCCCGAACTCCCCGAGTATGCCGGCAGGATCACGCTCTACCACCTGCTGACCCACACCAGCGGCGTTCGCGATTACCTGACACTCGGCGCCATGGCGGGACTGCCGCCGGACTCGGTCTTTACCGATCGAGGCGCGCTGCGGCTCATCTCGCGGCAGTCCGCGCTGAACTTCGAGCCGGGCAGCGAGTTTCTGTACAGCAACTCCGGTTATGTGCTGCTCTCCCTGGTGGTCAAACAGGTCGCAGGCAAGAGCCTCGACGAGTTCGCGCGGGAGAAGATCTTCGGGCCGCTGGGAATGAAGTCCACGCGGTTCCAGCACGATCATTCCTCGCTGGTGCCCGGCAAGGCGTTGGGCTACGAGCAGCGCAATGGAGCGTGGCATGTGTCGAACAGCATGCTCGACGTAGTGGGCGATGGCGGCCTGTATTCTACGGTATCGGACATGATGCGCTGGGTGGCCAACTTCGACGATCCGAAGGTGGGCGCGAAGGCGCTCGGAACGATGCGGACCGCGGCGAAACTGAGCACGGGGAAGGAGATCAACTACGGCATGGGACTGGTGCCGGGGCGCTACCACGGTCTCGCGACGGTGCAGCACGGCGGCGGCCTGGGCGGTTATCGGACGCAGGTGCTGTGGTTCCCGGAACAGAGGTTCTCCGTGGTCAGCCTGTGCAACAACGGGTCGGCGAACCCGGCCGATCTGGCGAACAAGGTGGCGGAGGTCTACCTGTCTTCGCAGATGACGGCGCCTCAAACGACAGGCGGCTCCAACCCGGCGCCGGGAGTGACTTTGAGCGCTGAAGAATTGCAGGCCAAGGTCGGAGTCTACCGGCAGGACGAGCGGGGGTACCTTGAAATCGTGGAGCGCGGCGGCAAACTCTACCCCCGTGGCGCGCCGCTCGCCTTGGTTCCCATCGATAAAGAACATTTCACCTCCATCGGTGCTCCGGAGGGCTGGGAAATGAGCTTCGACAGCCGAAATCCGGCGGGCAGTCTCGAGTTGAGGCAACCGGGCGATCCGGTGGTGCGCTTCGAGCGAGTCTCGCCGGTTACGCTTTCGGACGGCGAACGGCAAGCCTTCGCGGGCGATTTCGAGAGCCGTGAACTGCCGGGCGCCGACTATCGAATTCTGGCGGACGCCCGCGGGCTTTCCCTGGAAGCCGGCGATCGGCCGACCGTGCGCCTGGAGAGCGGAGGCACCGACCGATGGCGTGCCGGCGGCCAGGAACTGGTGTTTCACCGCGACAGCGCGGGTAAGATCGACGGCTTCATTCTCAACGCTGGGCGCGTGCGGAAAATCCAGTTTCGGCGGATGTGATCGGTGCGGTGGCGCGGGCACTCGTTCCTGCCGCGTCCAGTGCGGCGCACAACAGAAGATGGAAATGGCGTGCCGGATTCGAGACGGGGGGACTTTCGCCGGCATTGGTGCGGGCGGTAAAAAGCGTCGGCATGAGTGCCGACGCGGCAGGCGGGAGTGCCTGCGCCACGTCTGCTCACGCTACGGCATCTTGCAGGCGAAATTTGCGGCGTCGTCGATGCTGCCCGAGCCCTTGTAATGGGCCATCTGCGGGTAAGGGCAGAGGGGCCGCGTGCGATCGACCTTTCCGGCCGTGCTGTGCGAGGCGATGATGCTGTCGGGCGCTTTCCCGTCCTCGACCCAATGGGCCAGCGGATCGATCTTATCGAACGTGTTGGGGCCTTCGCCGCCGCCGCAGTGGCCCATGCCGGGCACCATGAAGAGCCGGACGTTCTGGTCGGTCTTCGCGGGACCCATCACTTCGCGCACGTTCTGGAAATACTGGACGGTGCCGTAGGGCGAGACGTTCTGATCGGCCCAGCCGTGGTAGATGAGAAGCTTGCCGCCATGGCCCACGAACTTGTCCAGGTGCGGATCGGTGGCGTTCATCATCAGGTACTCGGGGCGGGTGAAGCGGTCGTTGTCCTTGTCGAAATCGAATTTCCGCCAGTCCCAATTGGCGTCTTGAAAGACCACGTACCGGGTCTGATCGAGGATCGGTCCGTAGGGCTCCGGCCCGCCGCCCATCACCGACCAGCCGAGTTCACTGCCCGGCGCCAGTGTACCGAACAACTCCTTTCCGGTGCGCGGATTTCTGCCCGGCCCGTAGACCCGTTTGGCCGCCTCTACCTGTGCGGCTGTCAGACAATCGTCGCCGTCGCCTGCCTTGCACAGCAGCACGGCGGGATCGAACTTGCAATGGGCGGGGTCGGAGATCAATCCGTCTTTGAGTCCATCGGATGCGTCGCAAGCGGCCAGCGCGGCGCGGTGGATCGCCGGGTACTTCGACGCGGGGATATGGCTGGCGGGATCCTTCAGCACGGCCTGGGCAATCCAGATCGCCATGGCCGTCCGATTTCCGGGAGCGCCCGCGATGATGCCATCGAAGTCGTCCGGAAACATCTGCGCTTCCTTGAGCGCCTGCCTGCCGCCGGTGGAGCACCCGTTCCAATATGACCGGCTGGCGGCCGACCCATAGAATGCCTGCACGACGGCCTTCGCTTTGACCGTCATTTCGTGCTCGGAGCGCCAGGAGAAATCGACGAGCTTCTCGGGGTGGCCCGCAACGAACGATCCGCCTGGCGTGGAGTGACCGGTGTCGGTGGAGGCTGCGGCGTACCCGTTGCGAAGGCTCTCGGCGAGCGCCCCATAGCTGATGGTCCCGGCCCATCCGCCGTTGCCCACCACCTGGAGCTTGCGATTCCAGCCCGCGGTGGGCAGCCAGAATTCCACCTTAATGTCGGAGTCGCTGGAGGGTGTCAGCGTCGCGGCCACCCGGCAGAACTCCGGTACGGTCTTGTACGGATCGGGGCGGCCTGTGGGCGGCGTGAACGCCCCGGCCGCCACCACTTGCGCCGAGGTGATTTTCGCTTGTGGCAGCGAGAGCGAGGCAAGGCCTTCGCAGGATGCCGCGAATGCCGGCGCCGATGCGGCCAGCGCGAGCAGGGTGACAAGAGTGAGTTTCAAGGAAGCCTCCAATGCAGCGAGGCTATCACAGGCCGGCGTACCGTGCCATACTGGACTCCACTGCTGGAGGAGGACTTCGATGCGCAGCTCCATTTTCCTCGCACTGCTCGGCGCCGCGGCCATGGCACAGCCGCCGCATCCCAGGCACAAGATCCTGTTCAACCGCTTTCTGGTCCCCGAGATCCAGATCATGATCGCGGACGCCGACGGCAAGAACGAACGCCTGCTCGCGCCCCATTCGGGAGCTCCGATCGCCACCGAATATTCGCCCTCGTGGTCGGCGGACGGCCAGTGGATTGTCTACACGCAGGAGCGCGGCGGATCCTCGGACATTTACCGCATCCACCCGGACGGCACCGGTCTCCAACAACTCACCGAGGACCGCGCCTTCGACGACCAGGGGGCGCTTTCGCCGAACGGGCGCTCGCTGGCCTTCATCTCCACTCGCGGCTCCGGCACGGCGAATCTCTGGCTGCTCGACATCGGCTCGCGAAAGTGCACCGCGCTCACCACCGGACAGCCGGGCAATTACCGGCCCGCGTGGTCGCCCGATGGAGCGTGGATTGCTTTCAGCTCCGACCGCGACACCACGCCTGGCACGTTCCCGGGCCAGTGGGAGGTGCTGCAATCCACCGCCATCTACGTGATCCACCCGGATGGGACGGGACTGCGGCGGGTCACACGGACGGGCGGTGTAGCAGGTAGCCCGTCGTGGTCGGCGGACGGGAAGCGGATCCTGTTTTATGAGACGGACGAGACCGGAGCCTACCTGGCGAAGAACGGAAATTCGCGTACCGAACTGGTTTCGGTGGACCTCGCCACGGGCGAGCGCAAGCAGTACACGGCGTCGAACGTGGTCAAGCTTTCGCCGCATTGGCTTTCGGAGGGACGCATCGGTTACGTGGTTCGCACTGCGGACCGCAGCGACGCCAAGGCCAACGGCATAAAGGTGTGGTACCCGGATCGGCATATCGTGTCGCTGGTGGAAGGCGACGTCCGGCATCCGAGCTGGCCGCCCGATGGCACGCGTGTGGTCTATGAACGCGTGGTGCGCCGCGCCACTACCGAGCACCTGATTCCCACCGCCAGTCAGGATCCCGAGTTCGAGCTCTATCTCAGCGAACCGTTCCCCAGTTTTTCGCCGGACGGGCGCCAACTGATTTACAGCCAGTACGCCAATAACGGCGTATCGGCGGGCGACACCAGCCTCGAAATCATGGATGCCGACGGCAAGAGCAAGCGCACGTTGTATCACGAAAAAGGCGTGTCCTCCTACGACGCGAGCTGGTCTCCCGCGGGCGAACTCATCCTGTTCAGCGTCGGCCGATATTTCCGCTCGCCGGGGCTGCCGGCCGCACAAATTGCCACGGTGAAAGCGGACGGCTCGGATTTCCGCGCGGTGGTGGATGATGGCGTGAATAACGGGTTCCCGAGCTGGTCGCCGGACGGCAAGCAGATCGTCTACAAGCACGGCAAGCACCTGGTGATCCGCACCCTGGCGGACGGGAAGACCGTGCCGGTGACGGATGGCGCGCACTACGACAATTTCCCGCAGTGGCATCCGCGCGAGAACCTGATTCTGTTCACCAGCGATCGCGACGGGCGCTTCGAGATCTACACCGTCCGCACGGACGGCACAGGGCTGAAGCGCCTGACCAACGTGCCCGGCAGCAATGCGCATGCATCCTGGTCGCCCGATGGCTCGTGGATCGTCTTCAGCAGCGGGCGCAAGGGCTTCAAGGACGAGATGGCGCTGTACGACGGCACTCCCCAGCCCTACGGTGAAATCTTCGCCATGCGCGCCGATGGATCGGATGCACGACAATTGACCGACAACAAGTGGGAGGACGCGAGCGCGGGCTGGGCGCCGGAGCGGAAGTAGGCCACAGGTTCGGCTATACTTTTCCTGAATGCCAAACATCCTCGTCAGGAGACTTCGGTGAAGTGGTTTGATTACGTGGCGCCTCGATCGCTCGATGAAGCGGTGGCGCTGATGGCGGCCCATCCCGGCGCGCGGCCGCTTGCCGGTGGAACAGACCTGCTGGTACAGATGCGGTCCGGCCGCAAAGAAACCGATTACGTGGTGGACGTCAAGCACGTCCGCGAGTTGAATGAACTCTCGTACGATACCGCGCGCGGCCTCACGTTGGGCGCGGCTGTGCCGTGCTACCGCATCTATGGCGACGCAGCGGCCGCCCGCGCGTACCCATCTCTGGCGGAGGTGGCGGCGCTGATCGGCGGCACGCAGATACAGGGGCGGGCGTCGATCGGCGGCAATCTCTGCAACGCCGCTCCCAGCGCCGATTCCATTCCTCTGCTGATCGCATTGAGCGCGCGATGCCGCATCGCGGGCCCGGGGGGTTCGCGCGAGGTGGCAGTCGAGGACTTCTGCACGGCGCCCGGCCGGACCATCCTGGCATGGGGCGAACTGCTGGTGTCGATCCAGATTCCTCCTCCGGCGCCCGACTCGGGCGCACGCTACCTGCGCTTCATCCCGCGCAACGAAATGGACATCGCGGTCGCCGGTGCGGGCGTCCACGTCGTCATGGAAAACGGCAACTTCCTCTCGGCGCGTATCGCGCTCGCCGCGGTCGCACCGACTCCGCTGTTCGTACGCGAGGCCGGCGATGCCCTGGCCGGCAAGGCGGTGAACTCCACGTCCATGGCGGAGGCCGCCGAACTGGCGCGCCTGGCGGCGCGGCCCATCACCGACATGCGCGGCACCGCCGAATACCGGCGGCACCTGTGCGGCGTGCTCACGCGCCGCGCGCTCGAATCGGCGATCCAGAAAGCCCGGGAGGGACGCTAGCCATGCAGAACAAAGTTCACGTTCGAACCACCATCAACGGAGAGGAACTCGAGTTCCTGTGCGAGCCGCGCCAGAGCCTGCTCGAGTGCTTGCGCGACGTGCTGGAACTGACCGGCTCCAAGGAAGGCTGCCTCACCGGCGACTGCGGCGCGTGCACCGTGCTGCTCGACGACCGCGCGGTG
>Ga0335077_10012794_pt1 | contig 10491 bp, 11 predicted proteins | sample Lox_Sample_31_FD_207151 | JGI IMG/M metagenome (GOLD analysis project Ga0335077, IMG submission 207151) | Soil microbial communities from Loxahatchee National Wildlife Refuge, Florida, United States - Lox_Sample_3.1 | ecosystem: Environmental > Terrestrial > Soil > Wetlands | place: USA...
GTTCGAGCAACGTCGTCTGTGCCGGTGGGTACGTGAGCACCCCGTCCGGGCCGACGACCGCGAACTCCGTGAGCGAATGGACCACAGGACCGCCGTCGATGCCGAGGTGCTCGACCCGCCACCCCCCCACGACGAGCGCGTCGGCGATCAGCCGGCGGTGGCAGCGCCACCACAGAGCCTCGGCGCACATGATCGCGGTCGGCGACTTCGAGGCCACGGTCTCGAGGTTCGAAAGTGCTCGCTTGAACTCCTCGGAGTTCATGTAATCCGCATACCCCTGGAAGCCGCGCTCATGCCAGCCACCGTTGACCGATCCCGGAATCGGCGGGCGCCGACCGCCGAGTCCACCGAAGTGGCGGTAGCCGATCCCGGCCGAGGCGAGCCACGCCGTCACGGCGCCTCGGTTGAACTGCGGATGCCGGCGCGAGCTCGGGAACGCCCGCACGTCGGCAACGAGCTGTATATCCGCGTCGGCGAGGATCGCCAGGAACTCCTCGGCGGAGCGCGTTGAGTGCCCGATCGTGTAGATACGCTTGGGTTCGTCGATGGAGCGCGTCAAGGTCACGATCTATACCGATCCGGGCTGCCCGTTCGGGTTCAACGCCCAGCGACAGGAGACGCAGCTCGCGTGGCACTACGGCCCCGGGCTCGACATAACGCGCCGGATGATCGTCCTGATCGAGAAGAGCGCGTCGTTCGAGGACATCGGGCTGAGCCGCGAGATGGTCGCCGGCAACGCCAGGCGGCTTCGGTCGACCTACGGGATGCCGATGCGGACCGAGCCGCCCGACCGCCTTCGCGCGACGATCGAGGCCTGCCGCGCGTACGTCGCTGCGCGTATCAACGATCCAGCCCGCGCGGACAGGCTCCTCAGAGCGCTGCGCCGCCGCTCGTTCTCAGACGGCCAGCCGCTCGACCAGCTCGAGACGATCCACGACGCCGCAGGCGACGTCGGCATCGATGCCGGCGCGCTCGACACCTGGCTCTCCGACGAGCAGGTCGAACAGGCGCTGCGCCAGGATATGGCGGCCACCCGCGCCCCGGCACCCGAAGCGCTCGCGCTCGCCCACCGGCTATCGAAGAGCGGCAGCGGGCTCCGCTACTCGACGGCCTCGGCGGTATTCGAATCCGACGGCCGGCGGGTCGTGATGCCCGGCTTCCAGCCGTTCGCCGTATACGAGGTCGCGGTCGCGAATGTGGCCCCGGCGCTCGAGCGTAAGCCGGCGCCGGAGTCGGTCGAGGAGGTCCTGGCGTGGGCGCCGTATCCGCTGGCCACGGCTGAGGTGGCCGAGCTGCGAGGCGTCACCATCGACGAGGCGCGCGAGGAGCTGGAGACCGCGGGCGCGACGCTCGCTGAATCGGCCGGAGACGGTTACTGGTCGACCAGCTGAGCCCGGACGCGCTTCACCTGCCGGCCGGCTTTCGCATCGGCCACTGGACCGACGCGGAGGCTCGGACTGGATGCACGGTGGTCATCCCGCCAGACGGGAGCCGAGGTGGCGTCGACGTCCGTGGCGGCGGGACCGGCACCCGCGAGATCGAGACGCTCTCACCGCTCGCGAACGCCGAGGGACCGACGGCGGTGCTGCTCACGGGTGGGAGCGCGTTCGGGCTTGCGGCGGCCGACGGCGTCGCCCGGTGGCTCGAGGAGCGAGGCGTGGGGAGGCCGACCCCGATGGGGACGGTCCCACTTGTGTCCGCCGCGGTCGTGTACGACCTCGTCGAGGGCGAGGCCGGCCGCCGGCCGGGACCCGACGAGGGCTATGCCGCGTGTGAGAACGCGCGGGAAGAGATCCCGGAGCGAGGTCCGGTTGGCGCGGGCACGGGCGCAGCGGTCGGGAAGCTGTTCGGACGTGAGCGGTCAACCCGCGGCGGGGTCGGCTATGCGGCTACCGGGTTGGCCGACGGAACGATTGTCGGGGCAATCGCCGTCGCCAACGCCTTCGGCGATGTGATCGACGTCGACGGAAAGCCCCTTGGCGCCCCGCGCGACGAGAGCGGCCGGCTCGTGCGCACCGCAGACGTATTGCCGAACATGGCGACGCCCCCCGGAGTCCAGGGTCCGGCAATCGAATCGGGACCCGCCACCGGCAACACCACCATCGCGTGCGTGTTTACCGACGCCTCGCTCGACAAGCGCAGCTGTGCGATCGTGGCGCGGATGGCGAGCGCCGGCATCGCGCGCGCGGTCGACCCGGTGTTCACCCCGGTCGACGGCGACGTCGTCTTCTGTCTGGCGTCGGGTGCCGATCCTCGGCGCCCCGCCGGCTTCGAGGCGACGTGGGCGCTGACCGTGCTTGGAGCCGCGGCCGCGACGCTAATCGCGGACGCGATCAGGGACGCCGTCCGGCAAGCCGCCTGACGGTTGATTGAATGCAGGCATGCTTGAGATTGAGGTCGACAGCCTCGAGGTGCGTCTGGACCGTCTGCTCCAGACGGCCGCCGCGCGGGGTCTCGACGCGGCCCTGATCACGAGCGACGAGTCGATCGCCTACCTGACGGGCTTTCGCCCGATTCAGATGGAGCGATTCTTCGGCGTGGTCGTCCGACCGGAGGGATCCGCCGTGATCGTGCCGGCGCTCGATCGGGGACAGATCGACGACGCGCCCGCGGCTCTGGCGCGGATCTCCTATGGCCCGGAATCCGACGGCTTGCCCGAGCTCGCCGGCGCCCTTACGGGTGCGAGCGCCGTCGGGGTCGAGGAGGACCACCTGATCTACGCGCGCGCCCGAGCGCTCGAGCAGGTGGGATTCGAGCTCGTGCCGGCCAGTTCGGACGTCATGGGTCTGCGGATCCAGAAGGACGCCGGCGAGATCGAGCGGATTCGGCACGCCTGCGAGCTCGTGCAGGAGGGGCTTCGCCGGGCCTTCGAGTGGCTGAACCCGGGCGTGGTCGAGCACGCACTGAACGCACGCGTGGAGGGGTGGCTGCGCGAGCAAGGCGCCACGGCCGCCCACCCGCTGATCCTGTTCGGCGAGAACGCCGCCAATCCGCACGGCGATCCGGGCCCGCGTGAGCTCCGCCGAGGCGACGTCGTGTGCGCGGATCTGTCGGCGTGCCTCGACGGCTACTGGGGCGACCTGACCCGCTGTGCGACCGTCGGCGCTCCCTCCGAGTGGGCGAGGAGCGCCTGGCAGGTCGTGTGGGAAGCTCAGCGGGCGGCCAACGCCGCGGCGCAGCCCGGCGTGCCCGGGCGGGACGTCGACGCCGCCCAGCGGCAGATCGTCGAGGCGGCTGGCGAGCTCGGCGCCGTCCTGCACGGCGCCGGCCACGCGATCGGGCTGTCGATACACGAGCCTCCCTTCCTGGTACCGCGGGCGGTAGAGCCGCTCCCCGAGCGCGCCGTCCTGACGATCGAGCCCGGCATCTACCAGGCCGGCGTCGGCGGGATCAGACTCGAGGACGACGTGGTCGTCACCACGGGCGGGCCGGCGATCCTCTCGGATCTCCCGCTCGAGTTGGTCGACGTCGGCGACTGATTCGGTTCCCGGCGCCTGGGTCGGGGCGGTAGGCTGACGCAATGGCGAGTGCACCAGAGATCGCCGGCGTAAATGTTCTCGGGATGATCTACCTGTTGCTCGTGCTCGCCGTGGTGTTCTTGCCGATGATCCTCGGCCGCGGCGGTCCCTCGCCCGGCCAGTCCGACTCCGACTCAGACGGCGGCGGAGGCGGCGGGCCGCCACGGCCACCGATGCCCCCGGACGCTCCCAGAGGCGGTATTCCGCTCGACGATGCGGAGCCGGCGCGGGTGCGACTCCGAGGACACGACCGGTTCGTCGATCTGCTGCCGGCGCCCGTGCGGAGACCGTCGCCCGAGCCGGCGCGGCGACGGGTTCGGCCGCTCCGCGGCGGCTAGCCTCTGGCGCCGACGCCGAAATCGCGGTCGGTCACCAATAACGACGGCATAACGCCGTTATGTCGTCGTTACAGACCCGGCGTGACACTTGGGGCTCGCCATGGGAACGCGCATGATCGTTGGGGTAGCAGCGCTCGCGTGTACGGCTTCGATCGCGGCGTGTGGGTCCTCGAACAGCGCGAACCGCGCGGGAGCGGGCGGCCAGGCCGTACCCGGGACCGCCTCCGGGCTCGCGTTCGCGACCTGCATGCGCGCGCACGGAGTACCTCACTTCCCTGACCCGGCCGCGAGCGGCGCCGGCGGTGGACCCGGCGGCGGCGTTGCGGTCGTTCCCGCCGGCGTCGATACGTCCACGCCGGCGTTCAAGAAGGCGTCCGCGTCCTGCGGCGCGCTGGTCCCCACATCTGGCTCGCGTCACCCGGCGGACGCCCAGACGTCCAAGGAGACGCTCAAGTTCTCGGAGTGCATGCGCGCCCACGGCGTCACGGGCTTCCCCGACCCCACGGCCTCGCCACCGCCGAGCCTGAGCGGCTACAGCGCGGTGATCCGCCGCGGGGTCTACCTCGCGATCCCGGACACGATCAACATGGCCTCGCCCAGCTACAGAAGGGCGTCGGCAGCGTGCCGGTTCGGCCCGGCGTTCAGCTGAACGCTCCACGGCGGTAAGGTCGTCAGCGGGATGAACGCAGCGGAGAAGGCAGCCGACCTGAGCGCGCAGGGTGTCGTCGGCGTCGCGGCCTCGTACGTCGACAACAGTGGCATCGCGCGCGTCAAGACCGTGCCGGTGGCGCGGCTCGAGAACGCCGCCGCCCACGGGATCGGGATGTCGCCGGTGTTCGACGTGTTCATGTTCGACGACGCGATCACAGCCAGCCCGAGCTCGACCGGCCCGGTCGGCGACCTGCGGCTGTTCCCGGACCTCGAGCGGCTGGTCGTGCTCGCGGCTCAGCCCGGCTGGGCGTGGGCGCCGGTCGACCGGCGCACGCAGGACGGCGGGCCGCACCCCGGCTGCCAGCGGACGTTCGCGCGGCGAATGGTCGAGCGCGCTGCCGACCGCGGCCTGGAGGCGAAGATGGGATTTGAGGCCGAGTGGGTGCTCGACGCCGGCGCCGGCGACGAGTTCGTCCCGGCGACCTCGGGTCCCGCGTACGGGATGGACCGGCTGATCGAGGTATCCGACTACTGCCGCGAGCTTCTGCGGGTCCTCGAGGCCCAGTCGCTGGAAGTGCTCCAGCTCCACCCCGAGTACGCCCCCGCGCAGTTCGAGCTGTCGATCGCGCCGGCCGCTCCGGTCACTGCCGCCGACGAGATTCTGCTCGTGCGGCACACGGTTCGGGCCGCCACGGCGCGGGCAGGAATGCGCTGCTCGTTCGCCCCGGCGATGAACGTCGGGGGCGTCGGCAACGGCTGTCACCTCCACGCGAGCGTGTGGCGAGCGGGCAAGAGCCTGATGACCGGCGGCTCCGGACCATATGGCCTGAACGATGAGGCGCAGGCGTTCGTCGCCGGCGTGCTCGACGGGTTGCCGGCACTGCTCGCGATCGGTGCACCCAGCGCCGCGAGCTACCTGCGGTTGATCCCGCAGCGGTGGGCGGCGCCGTACCAGTGCTGGGGTCGCGAGAACCGCGAGGCGGCGGTCCGATTGACGGCGTCGGGCGAGCAGGCCAACGCGGAGATCAAGTGCCTGGACGCGGCCGCGAACCCGTACCTACTCGTAGGCGCGGTCCTGGCGCTGGGCCTGAATGGCATCGACCGGGGTCTCGCGCTTCCGCCCGAGGTCACTGTCGATCCCGCAATGCTGACCGAGGACGAGCTTGAGGCCAATGACGTGGCGCGGCTGCCGATGAACCTCGAGGAGACGCTCGAGCATTTCCGCGACTGCGAACCGCTCGCCGAGGCCATGGGCAGCGCGCTGTTCGACACGGTCCTTGCGGTGCGCGAGACCGAGGTCGAGCGCTTCGCCGAGGTCTCCGAGGTCGAGATCGCGGCCGCCACACGCTTTAGGTACTGAGCGTGAGCGTGGCGGGCGAGCTGATCGACCACCACTGCCACGGGGTCGCGCGGGATCCGCTCGACCGGATCGAGTTCGAGTCGTTTCTCACCGAGTCGGACCGTCCGCCGCCCCCGGGGTGCACGGCGTTCGACTCGCTGCTCGGGATCGCCGTCCGCCAAATTTGCGGACCGTTGCTGGACCTTCCGCCGAGCGCCGGAGCCGAGGCCGGCGATTACGTCGCGCGCCGGGCGGAGCTCGGGGGAGAGGAGGCCAACCGGCGCCTCTTCGCCGGCGCGGGTCTCGAGGTGCTGCTCGTCGACACCGGGCTGGGCGGCGACAAGCTTCTCGGCCTCGAAGAGCTCGCCCGGCTGAGCGCCGCCACCACGCGCGAGGTCGTGAGGCTCGAGTCGGTCGCCGAGGAGGTCGCGGCCGGCGGCGTCGGCGCGGCCGAGTTCGAAGCCGCGTTCGGCGAGGCGCTGCGCCGGCGGACGGCCGGCGCGGTCGGGGTCAAGTCGATCATCGCCTACCGCCACGGACTCGGCTTCGACGCCCGCCGGCCATCGAGTGCGGAGGTGGTGAGGGCTGTGGACCGGTGGCTCGCCGATGGTGTCGGGCGGCTGGACGACGAGGTGCTCCTCAGGCACGTCCTGTGGGAGGGGCTCGAGACCGGTCTGCCGCTCCAGCTCCACACGGGATTCGGCGATCCGGATCTGAACCTGCGGCGTTCCGATCCCGCGCTGCTCACGGACTTCCTGCGCGCCTGCGCCGGCGTCGGCTCCCCGGTGCTTCTACTCCACTGCTATCCGTATCACCGCCAGGCCGCGTACCTCGCGAACGTGTTCCCGCACGTCCACCTCGATGTCGGCCTCGCAATTCCGCACGTCGGCCGGCGAGCGGCCGCGGTCCTCGCCGAGACGCTCGAGCTCGCGCCGTTCCACAAGCTCCTCTACTCCTCGGACGCGTACGGGTTGGCCGAGCTGTACGCAGTGGCGGCGCAGCTATTCCGGGAAGCGCTGACAGCAGTGCTGGAGGCTTTACGAATCAGCGGTCCCGAGCGCGAGCGCATCGCCGCCATGATCGGCTCGGGCAACGCGCGGCGGGTCTACGCGCTTTGAAGGGGAACGCTTGGCGCCGGCGGGCGCCGAGCTCGGCTGGTGGCGAGTCGTCTCGTGCGCGGTCGGGAGGGTGCTGGTGCATCGGACGGTCGGGGCGGTCATGGTCTTGCTCTCCTCAGGGCGGGTTTGGCTCGCACGTCAATCTCCCACCCAAGCCACGCCTGTACATCGGGCAAACAGCCATTGTTGACGCCCGTTCTTTAGGCCCCGACCACACGTCTTTAGACGGCGGCCGATCGACTTGGCGCCGGGGTCGGCGTCTACGCTTAGCCGATGACCAGCAGCTCCACGCGGCTCCCGCGCGCGCTGTTCGACCCCTCGACGATCGAGACGTTCCGGTTCGTGGGGCGCGATCTCGACGAGGACGGCTGCGTGAGCCTGCGCTATGCCTTGGACGACGCCTACGAGTTCGAGGAGCGGTTCTCGATCCCGGTGGCGTGGTCGCTCTCGGCCGGCGAGCGGGAGCGGGTCGACGGGCTACTCGGCCTGCTCCACTGGGCCGCGGGCGTGAGCTACTACAAGGCTGCGGTCCCGCCGAACGTCGCGTGCGAGACGGGGGACCCGCTGCCGGCGACGCGTGAGCTGCTGGCGGCGCTGTACTCCGAGGGCCTTGGCGAGTTCGCGTTCGTCAACGGGTTACCGGGCCTGCCGCGGCCGGACTTCCCTGGGAAGTCCGCGCTCCCGGCGCAAACCCAACGCCGCCCACCGCGCCGCGTGCTTGTCCCCGTCGGGGGAGGAAAGGACTCGGCGGTCGCGATCGAGATCGTCAAGGCCTCGGGACTCGAACTGGAGCTCTTCTCGGTCGGGAACGCCGCCGCGATCGAAGGCACTGTCAGGGCGGCCGGCCTGCCGAGATTGCTCGCCACCCGATCGATCGACCCGCGGCTGATCGAGCTCAACCGAGCGGGCGCGCTCAACGGACACGTGCCGATCACAGCGATCGTGAGCTGCGTTGCCGTGCTGACAGCGGCGCTCAACGGTTTCGACACGGTTGCGCTGGCGAACGAGCGCTCCGCTTCGGCGGGCAACACCACGTTCGACGGCGTCGAGGTGAACCATCAGTTCAGCAAGAGCCTGCGAGTCGAGCGACTGCTGTCGGCGGCGGTCGCCGAGGTCGCGCCCGACGTCCGGATCTTCTCGGCGCTTCGGCCCGCCTCGGAGCTGTCGATCGCCCGCGCGTTCGCTCGGCTCGATCAGTACCACCCCGTGTTCACGAGCTGCAATCGCATCTTCAAGCTCGACCCCGAGTCGCGTCTGACCTCGTGGTGCTGCGACTGCGACAAGTGCCGGTTCGTGTTCCTGATCCTCGCGCCGTTCATGGAGCCCGAGGCGATGTGGCGGATCTTCGGCCGGACGATGCTCGACGACGAAAGGCAGTACGCCGGCTTCGCGCTGCTCACCGCCACCGGCGGGCACAAGCCGTTCGAGTGCGTCGGGGAGACGACAGAGGTGCTCGCGGCGATCCGGCTGCTTGCCGCCGACCCGCGGTGGCAAGATCAACGAGTCGTGCGGCGGCTCGTGAGCGAGATCCTGCCGCAGTTCCCGCTCGAGGCAACGAATCCTGAGCCCGTGTTCGCACTGAGCGGCGACCACGAAGTGCCACCCGAGCTAATCGCGCAGGTGGATGCGCTTCTCGGATCTTGACGGCAAGCGCGTCGGGGTGTGGGGCGTCGGCCGCGAGACGCGCTCGCTCGCACGTCTGTTGAGCGAGCGCTTGCCGCGCGCACGTCTTGCCGTCGTCGTCCGCGAGGACCCGACCGAGACCGTCACCGGCCCGTACTGGGACGGCGCCGCGGTCGTCGGGCCCGAGCATGCCGTCGCCGCGCTGGGCGGGTGCGACGTCCTCGTCCGCTCGCCAGGGGTTTCGATCCACAAGCCCGATCTCCAAGAGCTAGCTGCCCGCGGGATCGCGGCGACGACCGCGACCGCGCTCTGGATCGCGGAGAGGGGCGGACACAACGTGATCGCGGTCACCGGCACCAAGGGGAAGAGCACGACCGCGTCGCTGCTCGCCCATCTGTTGTCCGGCGAACGTCCGGCCCACCTCGCCGGCAACATCGGCGCGCCCGCGCTCGACCTGCTTGACGTGCCCGCCGGCGACTGGGTGGTACTCGAGCTCTCGAGCTACCAGATCGCGGATCTGCGCCAGGGTCCCGAGGTGGCGGCAATAACCAACCTGTACCGCGAGCACATCGACTGGCACGGGTCCGAGGACGCATACCGCCGCGAGAAGCTGCGCCTGTTCTCCCTGCCTGGCGTCGCGGCCTGTGCCTATCCACCGAAGTTCGCCGACATCGAGGCCGCCGTGGCGATGTGTCCGAGACGAATCGCATTCGGCAACAACGCAGGCTGGCACCTCACCGGCGACGGGATCGCCCATGGTGACGGCACGGTCCTCGCCAGTGGCGATCTGCCGTTCCGTGGTCCGCACAACGCCCTCAACCTATGTGCCGCGCTCGCCGCGATCGACGCTGCGGACCTTCCCCGCCCGCGGCTTCCGCAGGCACTGACAGGCCTGGTTCCCCTGCCCCACCGGCTTCAGACCGTGCTCGATCGCGACGGAATCGAGTGGATCGACGACAGCATCTCGACCGCGCCCGAGTCGAGCCTCGCCGCGATCGCCGCATTCCCAGAGCGCCCGGTTGTCCTGATCGCCGGTGGGCAGGATCGCGACCAGGACTACGCCGAACTGGCGCGAACCGCGGCCGAACGAGACCTCGTATTGATCACGCTCCCGGTCACGGGATCCCGCCTCGCAAAGGCCGCGGCGGAGGCCGGCCTAAGCCACGGTCAGATCATCGAGGCAGACGCGATGGAGGACGCGGTCGAGGTGGCACTCCGGCGCGCGACTCCCGGCACAGTCGTGCTGCTGTCGCCGGCGGCGCCCAGCTACAACAGCTACCGGAACTTCGAGGAGCGCGGCGACCATTTCGCGCGCCTGGCCGGGGGCACGCGTAGGGCATAACCCGGCCGGGCGCTCTAGCGCAGGACCGAGCCGGCGTCCGCCAGCAGGGTCTGTCCCGTGATCGCGCCGGCGGCGTCGGAGGCGAGGAACGCGACGAGCGCCGCGGTGTCCTCAGGGACGAGCGAGCGCGGTACGGCCTGCCTGACGCGAACTTCCTCGAATGCCTGCGGCGGCAGGTCCGCCTCGGTGAACGGCGTGCGGGTGAGGCCGGGCGCTACGCAGTTGACGGTGATCCCGTGCTCGCCGAGCGGCTTGGCCAGCGCACGAGCGACGCCAACCAGCGATGCCTTGCTCACGACGTAGGGAAGGAAGTCCGGCGCGGGTGGTCGCAACCGCCTGAACGTGGCGCCAGGTCGCGAGATCGAGGTCGGCGAGCGCGGCACGGTCGAACGCGGCGGCGGCATGCACGAGCACGTCTCGTGGACCGAGCCGCTCGGCGATCGCGCGCACTGCCTCCTCGTCGGCTAGGTCGACCGCGAACTCGCCCTCGCGGTCGAGGATCGCGACGTCGTGGCCGGACGCACGCAGGGCGCGTACGATCGCGCCGCCGATCCCGCCGGCG
>Ga0335077_10012795_pt1 | contig 10491 bp, 6 predicted proteins | sample Lox_Sample_31_FD_207151 | JGI IMG/M metagenome (GOLD analysis project Ga0335077, IMG submission 207151) | Soil microbial communities from Loxahatchee National Wildlife Refuge, Florida, United States - Lox_Sample_3.1 | ecosystem: Environmental > Terrestrial > Soil > Wetlands | place: USA: Florida...
AGCGCGTGAAAGGCATCGTTCAGGCGGGCGAGCTGCCGCTCGTAGTCGGCGGCGATCATTCCTGCGCGATTGGAACCTGGAGCGGCGCGGCGGCCGCGGCCGCTTCGCGAGGCGCCCTCGGGCTGCTCTGGGTGGACGCGCACATGGATGCTCACGTTCCGGCCACGTCACCGAGCGGTGCGCTGCACGGCATGCCGCTCGCCTGCCTCCTCGGCTATGGCGAGAAGAGTCTTGTCGACGTTGCCGGCGGCGGTTGCCTGCGACCCGAGCATGTGTGCCTGGTCGGGGTGCGCAGCTTCGAGGACGGAGAGGCGGAGTTGCTGGCTCGTCTGGGCGTGCGCGTCTTCTTCATGGACGAGGTGCTGAGGCGCGGCCTCCCGGCCGTGATCAAGGACGCACTGCGCATCGTGCGCAGGGCCGCTGGCGGTTTCGGTATCACGCTGGACGTCGATGCGATCGACCCGCGTGAAGCGCCGGGCGTGGGCTCTCCGGCAGCCGGCGGTCTACGCGCGGACGAATTGTCCCGCTCGCTGGCGGCGCTTGCGGCGGACGACCGTCTGCTCGCCCTCGAGATCGTCGAGTACAACCCATTGCACGATGCCGATGGGCGTACTGCAGCGGTCGTCTGCAAGCTGGCTGGCGATCTTCTGGATTGTCCTGCGAGTCGGCGGGTCCCAGCACCTTCCGCCCGGACAGCGACGCAAGCGGCTTGATTTCGCGCTGAGCATCGCCAGATTTGGCGGGCTCCGGCTTCGAGAAGCATTTCTTGACTGATCGTTCCAGATATGCTTGAATGCTGGACATGATCCGTGCGAAGCAGTTCGACAAGCACGCCGTTCTGGACGAGGCGATGCAGCTGTTCTGGGAGCGGGGCTTTCACGCCACGAGCATCCAGGACCTGGTCGACCACCTCGGCGTGAACCGCCAGAGTCTGTACGACACGTATGGCGGCAAGGACCGGCTGTTCATGGCCGCGCTGGAGCGCTATCGCGAGATCCAGAGTGTGCCCGTGCGCCAACTGCTCGAGCGCGACGCTCCGGTGCGCGAGGTGCTGCGCGACTTCTTCCGCAATACCGTGGATTCGCTGCTGGGCGAGGGCAAGGGCTGCTTCCTGGCCAACGCGGCCACTGAGCTCGCCACACAGGATCCGGCGGTGGCGCAGGTATGCGCTGCAAACGCGAGGCAGCTCGAAGGCGCCTTTGCCGGCCTGCTGACCCGCGCACAGCAGCGCGGCGAGATCTCCGCCGACCATTCGCCGCTGCAGCTCGCGCGCTTCCTCTTGAACACCGCGAGTGGGCTAGCGGTAACGGCCAAAGCCACGCGCGACAGAAAGATGCTCAACGACGTCGTTGAAGTCGCGTTGGCCGCTCTGGGTCGCTGAAATTTTTTTGTCCTAAGTAGACCGATCGTTCCAATATAGGAGATTCAAATGAGCAAGCTGCAGGACAAAGTAGCCTTGATAACGGGTGGCACGACGGGCATCGGCTTGGCGGCCGCGAAGCTGTTCCACGCCGAGGGTGCGAAAGTGTTCGTCACGGGTCGCAGCGAAACGGGCATCGCGGAGGCGAGGAAGGAACTGCCGCGCGATGTCGAGGTTGTGCCGTCCGACGCAGCCGATCTGGAAGACGTGCAGGCTCTCGCCCGCCATCTCACGAAGCGCGTCGGCCGAGTGGATGTGCTGTTCGTGAACGCCGGCATCGCGCGTTTTTCGCCGGTGGAGAGCGTAACACCGCAGTTCTTCGACGAGCAGTTCAACGTGAATGTGCGTGGCGCGTACTTCACGATTCAGCAGATCCTGCCGCTCATGTCCGCTGGCGGATCGATCGTGCTCACCAGCTCGGTGGCCGCCGACATCGGCATGGCCACGACAAGCGTGTACGCGGCGACCAAAGCCGCGCTGTCTTCGCTGGCGCGCACTCTGGCCAACGAGCTTGCGCCGCGCGGCATCCGCGTCAACGAGCTGAGCCCCGGACCGATCGAGACGCCGATCTTCGGGAAGATGGGTTTGAGCTCCGAGCAGGTCGAAGGCATGAAGGGAGGCATGAAGGGAATGGTGCCGCTCAAGCGCCTGGGTACCGCGGAGGAAGTGGCGCGCGCCGCCTTGTTCCTCGCGTCAGCGGATTCGAGCTTCCTCGTGGGCTCGAAGGTGCGCATCGACGGCGGTTTGGCTTTGAACTAAGGAACTCACAACCCCCTCTCCCCTTGCGGGAGAGGGTGGGGTGAGGGGTATTTTGATTGGAGGTTTCTATGAGCTCGATTCGGAACTTAGTCGTTTCACTCCTAGTTGCTGGCGGCTTGATCGCCTCTGCCAACGTACAAGCGCAGTCCGGTCCTGCGCCGCGTTCGCTCCGGGAGGCGCCAAACGTGGCAACCCGCCAGCAGCAAGACGAAGCGCTCGATCTGGTGGCTGCGTATCTTCGAGCCTGGTCGGCGGAAGATCCAAGCCGCTACCCGGTCGAGCAGTTCGTCAGCGAAGACGCCGTGTTCGAATATCCGTATGCCGACGAAGCGTCTCGTCGCTTCGAAGGACGCGACGCGATCGGCCAGGCACTGCGCAAGACGGGCCTGGCGGCAAGCAACTGGGGGTTCTCGGATCTGCGTCTGTTCCAGACGCTGGAGCCTGACGTTTACTTCGTAGAGTACAAAGCCAGCGCCTACGTGCCCGCGACTCAGCACAAGTACGAGTCGCGCTATATCGCGCGCGTCACCGTGCGGGATGGGAAGATCTCGAATTACCTGGAGCTGTGGGAGCGCGATGCCAAGGCCACGGCCTTCGGCGACAACAGTCGGAACTGATCTGCGGGATTGGGCGAAGTTCCGCCGAGCTGCCGCCCTTCCTCCAATCGAGGAGCGAGACGGCTAGAATGCCGCGTGGAAGCATTCCTGATCTCGACTCTGGCGGTCGGGATAAGCGAGATCGGCGACAAGACGCAGCTGGTGGCCCTGATGTTGGCGGCTCGTTTTCAGCGTCCTGTCCCGATCATTCTTGGCATCCTGGTCGCTACGCTGGCTAACCATACGCTCAGGTGGCGACGGCGATGCTCGCCGCCAAGTATGGCGCCTTGGTCCCTGTGGTCGGCGGGACCACGCTCGGGATGATGATCGCGGATGTACCTGCAGTGCCATTGGGTAAAGCGGCCGCGCAAAAGATTCCGCTTAAGGCAGTGCGCTATGCGGCAGCCGCCATCTTTGCGCTGCTCGGTGTGAGCGCCCTCGCCGGGCGATTTGCCTGAGGCCCAGCTCACGCTGGCGCACGCCCGGAAGTGCTACCGAAGCGCAGTTTCATCACTTCCTCGAAGGGAGTGCCCGCTGGCGCGACGCAACCGCCGGAGCGCAGGCAGTAGCTCTCGTGCCGATGCGCTGCCTCGGGCTCCTTGCCTTCGCGCAACGCTTTCGTACCGTCCAACATCAAACGGCGAAATCGAACGATCGCAACGTCGGTGGGTGTCAGATGCTCACGGGTGCGATCGACGATGAGCCCTTGGCTTGCCTGGGCCATCGCGTCCTGATCGGCTACCCCACGTACTCCGGTGAACGTCCGGTGCTTCTGATCGACGCGGTCGATCAGAAAGTCGTTCGATCGGTTGCGCACCGGCACGAAACCCCGGCCGAGCTCGGCAAACTGGCCATAGCCACCCTTCTCGAACCTCGCCCGCTCCTCGGCTGATATGGGGCGGTCCGGGTGCCACGCATAGACGTAGATCCAGCAGGTTTCGTCTGTTATTGGCACCCACGTATAGCCGTAGAAAATCTCCCCAGGCATCGCTGAAGGCGTGATCGAGTGCGACGGCAGCATGAACTGCGTGATGCGCCAATACAGATCAGATCCATCGGCATTGCGCGAGCCCCCCGCGACGAATCCGACTTCGTGCTCGAGGATCGAGAACTGCGGCATCGGGTCGTCGCGCAGCCAGCGCATGCGCCGCTCGTCGGCGGCCACAGCCGGGTTCTCGTTGGAAGCAAAGCCGGGCGCCGGCATGTGCAGAAAGGAAAAATGGGCGGTGTCGAGCGCGCCTTCCATCGAATGCGCCCAGTTGCACTCCTGCAGTCGCTTCGTCACGTAACGATGCGAGTCCGGCAGGACGCCGAACTCGAGCTGCGGCACGCTCTCTGGCATGCGCTGCTGCGGGCCTAGAAACGCCCACACGATCTCGCCGAATTCCTTCGTGGGATAGGCTTTGATGCGGATCTTGTCGTGGTAGCCGGAACCGGGCGGGACGTTTGGCAGATCGACACATTTGCCGTCGACGTCGTACTTCCACCCGTGATAGACGCAGCGGATCCCGCATTCCTCGTTGCGCCCGAAGAACAGGTCTGCGCCGCGGTGCGCGCAGTGCGGTTCGACCAACCCGACCCTGCCTTCCGTGTCGCGGAAGGCGACCAGGTCTTCACCCATCACCCGCACACGAATCGGAGGGCCATCGGGCTCCGCCAGTTCTCGGGATAGCGCAACCGGCTGCCAGAAGCGCCGGAAATATTCGCCCATGGCAGTGCCGGCGCCCGTGCGGGTAAGCAGTTCGTTGTCTGCGTGAGTGAGCATGAAGCTTCCTCCAAGAGAGAACTCGCCCCTCCTTTTCGAGGAAGGGGTAGGCGCGTTGAAGGGCGGAACAGGGTTCCCACTGGGATGTGACCCCGGAAACACGCCGGCAGGCGCAGGCTACGTGCGACTGTCCTCAACCTGTACCTCGCGAAATCGACAAAGGGACCACGGCCTGCACGCGAAGCGTCGCGGGGTGGTTAGGCATAGTACGCCCAACCGCCCGAGTCGTAGGAGGGAAGCATGCGTCCCACGAACGCCCTCCGCTCGAGCGCAACCGAGCGTCGCGGGCTACACTTGACATTCGCATCTGACGGGTTCGCGGGTTCACTTCAGTTCCTCCGCTCGGCGGCTGAGCGATAGGAGTCGTGTCATGGCTTCTCGCCGAAGCTCTCGTCCAGCCCGCGCACGAGTCGCAAGCGAGCGCGGCAACGTCAAACGGCCCTCAGTTGGCATTGAGCGCCTCTTGCGCCTGTCCGCTGACCTGCGGGAATCGTTGCGTCTTGAAGAGCAGCTTACGTGTGTGCTGGAGGCGGCGCGAGAGGATGTTGGCCTTGACCGCTTACATATCTGGGCGGCTGCGCCGGAAGGCGATCGATTGATTCATATTGCCGAGTCGGGCGCGTCAAGGGAAGACGGGCCGTCGCTCGCCGGTATGCACATCCCGCTTCCCGATGCTGGTGCGATGGCCGAGGTCTATCGCAGCAAGGTACCCCTCGTCGTCGACGAAGCTCACCCGCTGCCGTCCCGGCTGCGGCTGAAGCTGCTGTATTCAAAAATCAAGGCGCTTCGCACGAAGGCCTTTGTCGTGGTCCCCATCATCGGTGGCGGCCGACCGCTAGGCCTGCTCGTGGGCGATAACAAATACAGCCGCAGCCGATTGCCTGTCGACAAATTGCATCTGCTTCCCGTCTTCGCTCTCCATATCGGTACTGCAGTCGAGCTGCAAACCCGCGACCGGACTCTGGCTGAGGTACTCGACCAGCAGGCCGCGACGAGTGAAATCTTGCGCGCTATCAGCAGCTCGCCGACTGATCTGCAACGCGTGCTCGATGCGCTGACGGAGACCGCGGCGCGCCTATGCCGTGCGAACGATGCAGCGATCCAGCGTGTTGACGGTGATGCTTTCAAGGTGGTGGCGCACTACGGATCAATACCTGCCCTGTCTGGCAGCGAACGGATCTCCCTTCAGCGAGATACTCTAAATGGACGGGCAATTCTCGATCGGCGCGTCGTCCACGTGCCAGACGTCCTTGCCGAGCCGAACGACGAATTCGGCACTGCGAAGGATATTGCTGCGCGTCTGGGCTATCGCGCGTGCCTTGTGGTGCCAATGCTTTGGGAGGGCAAAGGCGTCGGATCCATCATATTGCGCCGCATAGAGGCGTTCCCCTTCTCGGACAGGCAAATTGAACTCCTCAAGACTTTCGCCGATCAGGCGGTGATCGCGATCGAGAACACGCGGCTGTTCAACGAGCTACAAGAGCGCTTGGAACAGCAGACTGCGACTAGCGAGATCCTCCGCGTAATCAGTCAGTCTCCGCGTGACGTGCAGCCGGTGTTCGAGGCGATCGCCACAAACGCACGAAAGCTCTGCCGCGCCAGGGAGGGGGGCGTTTATATGTTCGACGGCGAGCGGCTGCATCTTGCGGCGGTTCAGAGCACGAGCGCAGAAGCCGAGCAAGAGATTCGAGCGCATTGGCGCGTCCCGCACCGCCCAGGCGGGAACAATACGCGGACCCGCGCACTCGCAACGGGTCGAGCCGCCTATATCGAGGACGTCACCGCGGACCCGAAATACGAGTTGCGCGCTCTAGCTTTATCCGCGGGCTATCGAAGCGCATGTTCAGTCCCGATGCTTCGTGATGGCAATCCCATTGGCTTGATCACGGTTACGGGCGAAGAGCCGGGGCTTTTTACAGAGCGTCAGATCGCGATGCTGGAAACCTTTGCCGACCAAGCGGTGATCGCGATCGAAAACACGCGGCTGTTCAATGAGCTGCAGACGCGCAATCGAGATCTGACCGAGGCTCTAGAGCGGGAGACGTCCACGAGCGCGATCTTGCGCGTGATCAGCAGTTCGCCCGCCGATCTACAGCCCGTACTCGACGCTGTTGCTGAGAGCGCGGCACGCCTGTGCAACGCCAATGACGTAGCGATTTTCCGTGCAGACGGGGACGCCATGTGGACAGCGGCGCACTACGGATCAATCCCAAGTCTACCAGTCGACGAACGCGTTGCCATACGCCGGGACAGCGGCACCGGGCGTGCCATACTCGACCGCCGCGTCGTCCACATCGCCGATGCCCTGGCGGAACCTGAGTCTGAGTTCGCCGGGGCGAAGGCTTTCGCGGCACGTCTAGGGTACCGCACCTATCTCGCCGTCCCGCTGTTGCGAGAGGGCAAGGCCATTGGCGCTATCGGACTGCGCCGTGTAGAAGTGCAGCCGTTCTCAGACAAGCAGATTGAACTTCTACAGACCTTCGCAGACCAGGCCGTGATCGCAATCGAGAACACGCGGCTATTTAACGAGCTGCAGGAGCGTCTCGAACAGCAGACGGCGACCGGCGAGATCTTGCGGGTAATCAGTCAATCGCAAAGCGATGTGCAGCCTGTATTCGAGGCGATCGCTGCCAACGCCAGGAAGCTGTGCCGGGCTACGTTCGTTGTGGTCTCCCAGTTCGACGGTGAGCTGCTCCACCTCGTAGCGGTGGAGGGCTACAGCCCCGAAGGACTCCAGGAGGTCCGTCGACTCTTCCCGGCGCCGGCGAGCGGCCCCGGCGGGAGCTCCCGCGCCATCCTCACGAGGACAGTCGTCTACATCCGGGATGTAGGTGAGGACGCGGACTATCCTATGGAGTTTGCTCAGGCGGTCGGGTTTCGGAGCGTAGTGGCGGTGCCGCTGCTCCGTGACGGCAGCCCGATCGGAGCGATCAGCGTCGCGGGCGCCGAGCCCGGGATGTTCTCCGAGCGGCAGATTGCTATGCTGCAAACTTTCGCCGACCAAGCGGTGATCGCGATCGAGAACACGCGGCTCTTCAAAGAGACGCAGCGCGCCCTCGAGCGTCAGACTGCCACCGCTGATGTGCTGAAGGTGATCGCTGGCTCACCCGATGACGTACAACCGGTATTCGATGCCATAGCCACGAGCGCCAACCAACTGCTTTGTGGCCACGCGACGATGGTGGGGCGACTGGAGGAAGGGAAGCTGCACTTAGTAGGCTACACGTCCACCGACCCGGAAGGCGACGAGGCGCTGCGCGCGCGATTCCCGTTGCCCGTCGAGGACTCCCCGGCGTTGCCGGTATTCCGGTCCCAAGAGCCGGTGTTGATCGAGGACACTGAGACGCACCCAACGCTCAGCGAGTCGTCGCGTGAGTTAGCACGCAGGCGCGGTTATCGGAGCATGCTGATGTGCCCGCTGCTCCGCGAAGGCAGGGCGACCGGCTTTATCAGCGTCAGCCGCAGCGAACCTGGCTCGTTCGAGCCTCAGCAGGTGGAACTGCTCCAGACCTTCGCCGACCAGGCCGTGATCGCGATCGAGAACGCACGGCTCTTCAACGAAACGAAGGAGGCGCTGGAGCGGCAGACCGCGACGGCGGAGATCCTCAAGGTCATTAGCAGTTCGCCGACGGATGCGCAGCCAGTCTTCGATGCCATCGCCGACAGCGCGCGACGGCTGGTGGGCGGGTACACAGTCAACGTGATGCGCGTCATAGGCGGCGCCATGCACCTAGCTGCATTCACTCGGCTGGGCTCCGCTGCGGACGTTACTTTGACGAGGCTTTTTCCCATGCCGATCGCCGGCTCACTCATGGAGGAGGTGATCACCACAGGAGTCGTGCGGATCGTCAGCGATACCGAAACGCTTCCGGGAGAAAAAGCGGAGTGGCGTGAGTCCGCACGGGCTCGCGGCTATCGGAGCTTTGTCAACGTACCGATGATCCGGGAAGGCGTCGTTATCGGCACGATCAATGTCAGTCGGCGCGATCCAGGGGCATTCTCGGATGACGATATCGGGCTATTGCGGACCTTCGCCGACCAAGCCGTCATCGCGATCGAGAATGTGCGGCTATTTAACGAACTACGGGCGCGCACGGCAGAACTAAGCCGCTCAGTCGAGGAGCTGAAGGCGCTCGGAGAGGTTGGTGCTGCTGTGAGCTCGACGCTCGACCTCGACACCGTGCTCACCACGATCGTGACCCATGCCACTCAGCTTTCGGGGACGCAGTCGGGGCTAATCTACGACTACGACGAGGGTAGCGAAGAACTGCGCGCCCGGGCGGCGGTCGGCCTTTCGGAAGACATTATCGAGGCTCTTCAACGCGACCCGCTTCGCAAAGGAGAGGGCGTCACAGGTGGTGCGATTGCCACCCGCCGTCCAGCGCAGGTCGCCGACATCACGGAGGCAAGCGTCTATGAGAGCCGCATTCGCCCATTGATGCTCGAGAGCGGGTTCCGAGCCGTACTGGCGGTGCCGTTGATCCGAGAGGAACAGGTGCTTGGGGCCCTGGTGGTGAGCCGAAAGGAGCCTGGCGAGTTCTCGCCTGAAATCGTCGAGCTACTCACAACGTTCGCCAGCCAGTCGGCACTGGCGATGCAGAACGCGAGGCTATTCCAGCAGCTTCAGATCGCGAGCCAGCACAAGTCCCAGTTCCTGGCCAACATGAGCCATGAGCTGCGTACCCCTCTCAACGCCATCCTGGGCTATACGGAGCTGATCGTCGATCAGATCTACGGCGAGGTGCCGGACAAAATCGGCGAGGTGCTCGACCGCGTGCAAAAGAGCGGTCGGCACCTGCTGGGTCTCATCAACGACGTGCTAGACCTCTCGAAGATTGAGGCTGGACAGCTCACGCTGAGCTTGAGCAACTATTCCTTCAGCGACGTGGCTCAAGCCGTGGTCAGTGCGGTGGGGTCGCTTGCATCCGAGAAGCAGCTCCGGCTGACCCTTGACATGCCCGCTGACCTGCCGCTGGGTCAGGGCGACGAACGTCGCATCACTCAGGTATTGCTCAATCTCGTCGGCAATGCCATCAAGTTCACAGAAAAAGGCGAAGTCGCGATTAGGGTGAACGTCGACGATGGCGCGTTCCTGGCGGCGGTCGCCGATACGGGACCTGGCATCAAAAAGGAAGATCAGGAGAAGATCTTCGAAGAGTTTCAGCAGAGCGATACTTCTGTCACCAAGAGTAAGAGCGGTACTGGACTTGGGCTGGCGATAGCAAAGCGCATCGTGGAGCTCCACGGCGGGCGCATCTGGGTAGAATCCGTCCTCGGTCGGGGCTCGACGTTCTTCGTAACTCTGCCGATCGCTGCTGCTCGCAGCGCCGCTCGCTAGAATCCATCTTCTCGCGGCGGTTTCCTTGTAAGCCGCTCGACATCCGGAGGTATGCATGGGCGCTGGGTGGCTCCTCAGATACGCGATCTCCCTGATCGTCGTCACGACGATAGCCATGCTCGGCGCGGCGAGCGCATTCGCAGCAGAGCCCGCGGCGAGGATGGTGCGCGTGGGGTTCGTCGATCCGGCGTCGTCGTCTACGCACCCCCGTGGCGTCGAAGTATTCTGGCAGCATCTGCGTGAGCTGGGCTGGATAGACGGCCGGAACATGATCGTCGAAGCGCGGTGGGCGGACGGGAATAATGATCGTCTCCCGGCGCTCGTTGCGGAGTTGGTCGAGCGCAAGGTCGACGTGCTCGTTACCTATGGCACGCCGTCCGCGATGGCCGCAGTGCGAGTGACGAGGACGATCCCGATTGTCGACGCAGCCATGGCCGATCCCGTAGCCGCCGGCCTCGTCACAAGCCTGGCCCATCCCGGCGGCAATTTCACCGGCCTGTCGCTGGCGTGGGCTGGGGGAATGACGGGCAAGCGCTTGGAACTGCTCCAGGAGACGGTTCCACACTTGTCCACTGTGGCGGTGATTACCGGTTCGGACGATTCTCAGGTGATC
>Ga0335077_10012796_pt1 | contig 10491 bp, 9 predicted proteins | sample Lox_Sample_31_FD_207151 | JGI IMG/M metagenome (GOLD analysis project Ga0335077, IMG submission 207151) | Soil microbial communities from Loxahatchee National Wildlife Refuge, Florida, United States - Lox_Sample_3.1 | ecosystem: Environmental > Terrestrial > Soil > Wetlands | place: USA: Florida...
ATGGTGCCGGCCGCCACCATCCTGGACGTCGCCGCGGCGGAGAACGCCGACATCATCGGGCTGTCCGGCCTGATCACGCCGTCGCTCGACGAGATGGTGAACGTGGCCGGCGAGATGCGGCGCCGGGGCCTGACGACCCCGCTGCTGATCGGCGGCGCCACCACCTCGCGCCAGCACACCGCCGTCCGCATCGCGCCGGCCTACGACGGTTCGACGCTGCACGTACTGGACGCCTCCCGGGTCGTGGGCGTGGTGCGGGACCTCCTCGACCCGGCCCGGGCCACCGGCCTGGACGAGGCGAACCGCGCCGAGCAGCGGCGGCTGCGCGAGCAGCACGAGTCCCGCCGCGGCCAGGTGCTGCTCTCCCTGGAAGCGGCGCGCGCGAACCGGGAGCGGCTGGATTTCGGCGGCCGGACGGATCCGGCGTTCTCTGGGGTGCGCATCCTCACCCCTCCGCTGGCCGAACTGCGCGAGCTGATCGACTGGCAGTTCTTCTTCCTGGCCTGGGAGCTGAAGGGCAAGTACCCGGCGATCTTGAAGAACCCCCAGGCCCGCGAGCTGTTCGACGACGCGAACGCGCTGCTGGAGGAGATCATCGCCCATCGGTGGCTGACCGCCCGCGGCGGATACGGGTTCTGGCCCGCTCGGGCCGACGGCGACGACATCGTGGTGACGGGACCTGCCGGGCCGGCCGCGGAGCTGCGGCTGCCGATGCTCCGGCAGCAGACCGCCAAGCCGGAGGGCCGCCCCAACCGGTGCCTGGCCGACTACCTGGCCGACGACCGGGATCACCTCGGCGGGTTCGCGGTCGCGGTCCACGGCGCCGGCGAGCTCGCCAGGCGGTACGAGGCGGAGAACGACGACTACCAGGCGATCATGGTGAAGGCGCTGGCCGACCGGCTCGCCGAGGCGTTCGCCGAGCACGCCCACCTGCTGGCCCGCCGCGACTGGTACGAGCCGGATGCGCCCGTGCCGGTCGAGGACCTGCACGCCGAACGGTTCCGCGGCATCCGGCCCGCGTTCGGCTACCCGGCGGCGCCGGACCACAGCCTGAAGCGGGAGCTGTTCGGGATGCTCGGGGCGGGTGACTTCGGCATGGCGCTGACCGAGTCGTTCGCCATGACGCCCGCGTCGAGCGTGTCCGGATTGCTCTTCGCCCACCCCGCGTCACGCTACTTCACCGTGGGCCGCATCGCCCGGGACCAGGCGGAGGACTACGCCCGCCGGCGTGGTGTCCCGCTGAGCCAGGCCGAACACTGGCTGCGCCCCAACCTCTCATACGAGCCGCTTCGCTAACCGCCTGAGGGTTCTTCCGCGGCATCGGGGTGTCAGAGGGTCCAGAGCGCTTGCGCGGGTGACAGGCGGGCGGCGCGGATGGCGTGATTCCCTGAAGCCCACCCCCATCCTCGACGCGGCGCGCCGTCGCGTCTTCCGGCTGCCCGCCCCCGGTTCCCTCGCGGCCCAGCCACGGACATAGAAGTGGCTGAGAGATGCTCGCCGAGCGGGGCACCTGGAAAGACCGGGCCGGGCGGGACCGCGGCCCAAGCAAGGCATCCCGGGCAAGACCGTCATCCAGGTCCTGGAGACGCACAGCGTGCTGGTTAGTGATGGTTGAGCAGCCCAGGACGGGCTCAGCTTCGGCGGCCGCGCCGCAGCGCGATGTCCTGCTGGCTACCAAGTTGCACATGCCCACGTCGCGGCCGCGGCTGGTGCCGCGGCCGCTGGCCGACGACGCCATCTGGCATGCGGCGGCGGCCGGGGATACGGCCTGGGCCGCGCGGCTGATCGAGCAGCACTTCGACACGCTCTACAGTCTGCGTGGCGAAGGAGCGACGATTCACCGGTGGATGTCGGCCCGAGGCCATCGCGGGTGAGCTCGTAGTCAGCCTGGACACCGTGAAGAAGCACGTGGGCCACGTTCTGGGCAAGCTCGGCGCGGCCAACCGCACCGAGGCCGTGGCCCGGGCCCGCGAGCTGAGCCTGATCCCCTGACCGTCGGCCTGGCTGTGCCGGGCGTAGCGCACGCACCACGCTCCGTTCCGGAAAAGGTAACGGCGGGCGGCGCGGCCCGCGCGATTCCGGCGAAGACCGGGGCCGCCCCGGTAGCCGATGTGACACGGAGCGCTCGCGAGCTCTCTGCTCAGCGGCATGACCGGAGGCAGCGGCTTGGCTCCGAAGCACCATGCCTGTGCTTGCGCAGCAATGCCTCGCGGTCGCGTTCCACGTCATCAAGCATCGCCACCGCCGCCGGCGAGCAGCGCCAGGGCGCGGTCGAGATCGGCGTGGCAGCGCGGTACCCAGGCTTCACCCCAGTAGAAGTTGCAGCTGGTCTCCGCGCGCAACAGGTGGCGACAGGCGTCGGCGGGTTCGCCTGCGTCGTGGAGCTGACGGCTGACGTGGCTGATCCGGGTGAGGGCGTCGCGCTGGGCGGCTGACCCGGTCCACTGGGTAAAGCCGGTGCCGTCGTGCCAGCCGGTGTTCCAGGCGCCAGGCCGGATCCGCACCTCGCCCCGGGGCGGGTGTGCGGCGAGGTACTCGTGGATGAACACGGGCCGGATCCCGCCGCTGCGCCCGGCGCGGACCTGGTCGAGGAACGGCTGGTAGAAAGCTCCCCAGAAGTTCGCTTCCCGGGTAGCGTTGCGGAACCATCCGCCATTGTCACCGTCGGTGCAGGTGGTGACCAAGGGAGTGAAGTCACAGTGACGGGTGCGGGCGAGGACCTCGCCGGTGAACCAGCCCAGGTCCATCCCGGATTCCTGGGCGTCGGACAGCTCGCGGTCGCGGACCACGACGGTGATCTCGGCTCCGCCGTAGCGGGCGGTGTGCGGCTGGTAGCGCAGCTCGTCCCAGCGCATTGGGGTGACCGGCTCGACATGATTGGCGTCGGCGAGCACGTACCGGTAGCCGAGCTGTCGAATGAGCGGGATGAGCTCCATGGACAGGCCCATCTCCGGCGGCCAGAAGCCAGGGAAATCGGTGCGTGCGAACAGGTGCTCGCCGGTCTGGCACCAGAGCCTGAGCTGCTCCGGCCGGTCTTCGGCCGGGATCAGCGGCAGGACGGGATGGTAGTAGGCGGTGCCGAGGATGTCTATGACGCGGGTGTTCTGCAGATGCCACAGCAGCGAGCCGCAGTCCACCAGGCCGTAGGCACGCTGCTGGAAACCCGGGTCGGCCAGCGCCTCCAGCAGCGCGCCGGACAGCGACAGGTGAACGCGGCCGGTGTCCTCATACGGCCACAGGGAGCGGGGGATCCGATCGATGGCGTAAAGGATCTCGGCCGCCGCCCACCGGTCCGTGCCGAGCAGGTCATCGAGGTTCCCAGCGGGCTGGTGCAGGTTGAGCACGAGCGCGAAGGCGATCTCATCCATGGCTCTCCTCAGGGCAGCGCCCGCGCGGCCTCGCTGGCGCGCCCCGCGGCGATGGCCCCGGCGACGAGCGGTCCCTGCCCGCGGACGTTGGGCAGCCCATTGACGTACTCGGCCAGCATTGTCATGTGCGAGGCCTCCTGTCCCGGGTCACTTGTGCCGAATGTACTCGTAGATGTTCAGGTAGTCCTGGCTGGGCCGGGCCCAGGAGTAGTCGGCGCGCATCCCGTTCATCATCAGCTGGCGGAAGTCGGCCGGGTAGGAGAACCACAGGCCGAACGCGCGGTGCAGCGCCGACTCGACGGCCGCGTTGTCGGTCTGGTGAAACAAGTACCCGTTCCGCTCCGACCACGGGCGGGCCGAGTAGTCGCGGTCGAAGACGGTGTTCATCATACCGCCGACCGCACGCACCACGGGCACGGTGCCGTACCGCATCGCGATCATGGGCGCCAGCCCGCACGGTTCGAACAAGCTGGGCACCACCAGCAGATCCGCGCCCGCGTACACCAGATGGGCGAGTTCTTCCCGGTAGCCGATCTCCAGGTGACAGTCGGGACTGTCGTTGAGGTACCGCTTGAGATGCCAGAAATGGCCGTTGATGCCGTTGTGGTGGTTCGCGTCGCCGAGCAGCACGAACTGCCCGCCATGAGCCAGCGTGTAAAACAGGGCGTGATGCACCAGGTGCATGCCTTTCTGCTCATCCAGCCGTCCCATGTACGCCACGACCGGGCCCCACGTCTCCCGCAGCCAGAACCGGTCCCGCAGCGCCTGCTTGTTCTGGTACTTGCGATCGATATCCGACGGAGAATAGCAGGCGGGTATCAGCGGGTCCATCTCGGAGTTCCACACGTCGTAATCCACGCCGTTGAGAACCCCGCCGAACTTATCCTGATGAACCCACAACGCATGGCCAAGGCCGAAGCCGCCGTCCCCGTTCCGTGCCTCCCAGGCATAAGCCGGCGACACGGTGGTCACGAAGTTCGAGTACATCAGGCCGCCCTTCATCAGGTTCACGGCCCCGTAATGCGTGTCGTCACCCAGCCGGGCAGCGTCCAGGAAATGCTCGGGCCGGCCAAGCTGGGTGGCCCACAGCACCTGCGGGCCGGCCAGCCCCTGGTGGCGGAAGTTATGGATGGTGTAGCAGATCCGCTGGAACGGCATCACCTGCTGGTACTGCTCGTACAGCAGAACCGGGACCAGGCCGGTCTCCCAGTCATGGCAGTGAATGACCGCGGGACGCTTGCCCGCCTGCAGCAGGAACTCCAGCGCGGCCTTGGAGAAGAACGCGAACCGCTCGGCATCATCGTCATACCCGTACAGCAGATCGCGGCCGAAGAAGTTCTCCGCCGTATGCGGCTCGATGAAAAAGCACTTACGGCCGTGCACCCAGCCGAAGAACACCGTGCAGTGCACCGCCCCGCCGTACCACGGCACCCACAGGTCGTTATAGGTAGGTTGCAGGTCCCAGATATCGCCATACCGCATGGCGGCGTACTTCGGGAGCACAATCTCGACCGCGTTACCTCGGATCTCCAGCTCCCGGCTCAGCCCGAACACCACATCGCCCAGCCCGCCCGCCTTCGCCGCCGGAGCGCACTCAGGCGTCACCATCACGATGTACACAACTCACCAGCCCCCGCCGGCAGACCCCTGCACTACCCGTGTCGCGGCCATCCGTACGTTGGGCACGGGTTCAGGACCGATAGAAGCGCCAGAAGTCCACAATGAGAAGTTCGTCCCCTTTGCCCCGGTGAACGTATCCAGCCCGCCGGGGCTTTCCCCGGCTGCCTGGCCGGACACGCGAAGCGGCCCCGCCCGCTTCTGTCACGGCTAGTCCATCATAACGTTCCGTAGTTACTTGCTCACCCAAATGGATAGCCCGAGGGTCCGGTCCCAGCCTGGAACCGACAATGGCAGGCTGCGTGAGATTGAGCCGGCGCTCAACGCGATCATCGAAGAGGCAGCCGAGGTCCGTGCCATCTACGTGCCCGTTGCCGAGGCCCAGTCCACTCTGTCCGGGCTGGTCCTGGCGCGTCTATGTGGGCACGGGCGACGCTGATGGCCGTTGAGTTCTTCGTTGTCATCATTGTTCCTCCGATCGAGGTCGTGGTACGGCGGACCATTCCTGCTACATAGGCAGCAGCTCGAAGATCTCCACCGCGCATTTCCCATCACTGTCGGACAGGAACGGGAGGCCGTCGGTGAGCGCCTTCGCCGCCGCGAGATCATCGGCCTCGACGATCGTGTAGCCGATCAGGTCGCCGGCTGGTCCTTCAGTGCCGTCATCGCGAACGGACACGTTCGTCCCGAACGGGCTGCCGACGTCGACGAGCGCCGCGCCGACCTTCTCCATCCAGGCGCCGAACGCGGCCATCCGCTCGGAGCCCTGCTCCGGCGTACGGTCGGACATCGGAGTAGCCGGGCCACGGTAGAGGTAGATGAATTTCGCCATTTCGCTTGTCCTTTCGAGAACCGGCGTGCCCCATGCACGCCTTCACCGCTGCGAGCGGATCTGCAGTGGTGACGAACGGGCCTGCCCGGCGCGGACAGCCGCGGGCAACATTTCTTCCGTCGGGGACTTCTTCGGGCCGGAGTCGCCCGTCGCCAGGCCGGTCCACCAGCTCACCCGGCACCGCCGGCAGCCGCCGGGCCACCGGGCCGCCGGGCCGACTCATGATCGAGCTGCGGATCAGCGCGCAAGATCGCCTCATACAAGCTGCCAAGGCCCGGCCCCGGATCCACTCCCAGCTCATCGGCCAGGTGTTCGCGTAGCTGGTGGAACACGGCCAAGGCGTCAGCCTGTCTCCCGCACCGGTACAGCGCGAGCATCTGCTGGCGCCGCAACTGCTCGTGCAACGGATGATCACGGGTGAGCTCGGCCAGTTCGCCGAGGACCTCGGCGTGCCGCCCGGCCAGCAGGTCCGCCTCGATGCACCGAACCTGGGCCGAGAGCCGCGCCTCCTCGAGCGCGGCGATACGCGGCTGGAGCAGCGTCAGCCGGTCGGCGACGTCGGCCAGCACCGGCCCGCGCCACAGGTCCAAGGCCTCCCTCAGGAACAGGCCAGCCTTGCCCGGATCGCCAGGATCCACCTCGCGAGCGGCACCAGCCAGGTCAAGGAACCGCAGCCAGTCGAGGGACTCGGAATCGCCGAGAAGACAATACCCGGGGGGCCGCGCTTGGATGCTCAGCCCGGCGCACGACCGCAGTGCGCGCCGCAGCGATGACAGGTAGGTCAGCAGGTTGGCGTGGGCCGAGCGGGGCGGCGAGTCGCCCCACGCGAGATCGATGAGCCGGTCCGCCGAGACTACCTTGTTGGCGTGCAGCGCCAGCGCCCCGAGCAGGCGGCGCGGCTTGTCGCCGCCAAGGCCCACTCTCCCGGTTGGCCCCTGCAGCTCCAGGGGCCCGAGGATCCGTAGCTCGGTCACGCTCACCCCGCCAAGGCTGACTGCTTCAACGGATCGTGCCCGCGGTGGGCCTCGGCCTGGTTTCCCGTCAGGAACGCTACGGCCCGGGTTGGGCGCTCTCGGGTTTTCATACCGAACAGGAGGCGGGTGATGCGGTAGCGGCGGACGGCGAACTCGTAGCTGACAAGTGTGGCGGTGAAGGATGCCGCCACCAGAACGGGATACTTGACGACGATGGGAGCGTGCCAGCGGACGATGATCCCGGCGAACGCCACGATGACCGGTTCGTGCAGCAGATAGAACGGGAGCACGGCCTCGTTGGCGTAACCGGCGGCGCGCTGCCACCGTGGCTCGCGGGCCCGGGCGGGCCGTGGCGCTGCCGTGCCGGCCGGGCGGCGGTGGGCGGTGAACGCGGCTGCGAACCCTGCGATGGCCGCCAGCCAGGCCCACCCGGCCAGGCCCTGCAGCGCGGACCAGCCCGGCTCGGCCCCGCCCATGACGCCGGGCCCAGCCGCGATGCTGGGCCTGGGATCAGTCACGAACCATGACGTGCCCGCGGCGAACACCATGGCCGAGTGGAACACCACCAGCCCGGCCACCACCAGGGCACGCAGGAGATCCAGTTCCGGCCGGCGGCGGCCGGGGCGGCCGGGCAGTGACCGGGAAACGGCTGTTCCGGCGGGCGCCGTTGCTATTACAGGGACGGCCATGCTGGTGCTCCTTCCAGACTTAGCTGCCGTCCACGGTGGCAGAGCAGACGGCGAATGTCCTCAGCCCGCGGTAGCCACTTCGGCCTCCCACTCACGGCGTACCAGCAGTCGCCCGCAGGTCCCCACCTCGGTCTGCCGGACGACGCCGCGGTTCAGCCCAGCGGCCGAGAGTCTGACGAGGCGTGGGGTGAGTTCCTGCGCGACCTGGGCGCGCGGCCCCATCCGCGAGATCCCCGCCCGGATCGAAACGGCCGATTTCGATTCAGCATCGATCCGGCCTTCGTGTCTGTCGGGAACACACCACCTGTCTTTGCCCTGTCTGGGTTGCGGCCGGCTCCCTGCTGTTCAGGGGGCCGGCCGCCTGGTGGGTCGGCGGTCGCCACCGGTGGGCCGCAGACCCCTATGGAGGCCAGGCACCGGCATGCGAGGCGCGTGCCGCGCCCGCGGATTTTGTAGTGATTTTGTTGCCGGGGCTGTGAACATGACAGCGCCGGGTCCGCCGCGGCGCGGCCCGGGCGTTCCGAAGGAGAGGTCGAGATGGCCGCGGAAATCGAGGCGCAGGGTAACCGACCGGTATGAGCTGCCGGATGAGGCGGTGTTTCCCGAGAGCATCGGAGTGGACGCCGCCTGCCGGTCGTCAACAGCCAGCTCGACAAGATGGGCGGTCGGCCGCGGCTGCCGTTCACCATCCTCGCCATCGACCTCCCGGAAAGGAGATGAGGTCATGAAAATGCTCGCGGTCGGGCGCCTGCGGGACGGAGCCGACGCGCACGAGATCGCGCGTTACGCCCGTGAGGAGATGCGCGCCCTGTGGCAGCTGTACCGCGGCGGGGTGGTGCGGGAGATGTACTCGCCCGGTCGGCCGGGCGCGGTCCTGGTGCTGGAGGCGGCGTCCCTGCAGCAGGCCGAGGCAGCCCTCGCTGACCTGCCGCTGGTCTCGGCCGAGCTGATCGTTTTCGAGTTCATCGAGCTGCACCCGTTTGGTGCCTTTGAGGTGCTGTTCGCCGACGGGCAGCCCCTGGCGCGCCCGGCGGGCGGAAAGGACAAGGGACTGGCATGAGCACGGACCAGGGCACGGCGGCGGCTGGAGGCTGGGGGAGCCTGGCTCAGGTGATCGCGACTCGCGGCGGGAAGGCGGCGCCGGAGGCGCCGTTCGTGATCGAGCACCGCGAGGCACTGATCTACATGCTGTGCGAGGCGGCCGAACTCGAGCACGGCATCATGTGCCAGTACCTGTTCGCCGCGTTCTCGCTCAAGCAGCACGCCGGGGAGGGCCTGAGCGAAGCCGAGCTGTCCGCGGTGCGGCGGTGGCGCGCGCAGGTCTCGCACGTGGCCACCCAGGAGATGCTGCACCTGGCGCTGGTGCACAACCTGCTGTCCGCGATAGGCGCCGCGCCGCACCTGGCCCGGCCGAACTTCCCCGCGCCGGCCAGCCACTACCCGGCCGGGGTCCAGCTGACGCTGCTGCCGTTCGGCGAGCGGGCGCTGCGGCACTTCATGTTCCTGGAGCGCCCGGAGGGGATGGACCTGGCCGACGCCGACGGGCTGGGCGCCCTCAGCCGGGCGGCGCCGGTGCTGAACGAGCGGGACATCGTCCCCCGGGGCCAGGACTTCGCCACGGTCGGTCACCTGTACCGGTCGATCGAGGCGGGACTTTCGCACCTGGCCGAGCTGCACGGGGAGGACTGGCTGTTCGTCGGGCCGCGCCGAGCGCAGGCCACCGCGGCGTATTTCGGCTGGCCGGAGCTGGTGCCGGTGACCGGCCTGGCGAGCGCGTGCCGGGCGATCGAGGAGATCCTGGAGCAGGGCGAGGGCCCGCGCGGCCACTGGCGGAACGCCCACTTCGGGCAGTTCGTCAACATCCTGGATGAGTACCAGCAGCTGCGCGCAGCCAACCCGGACTTCAATCCGGTCCGGCCCGTGCTGGCGGCCAACGTCCGCCGGCCGGAGCGCGACGTGGACGTGCCGCTGATCACCGACCCGCTGACGGCCCGGGTCACCGACCTGTTCAACGTCGTGTACGAGATCCTGCTGCAGATCTTCGAGCGGTTCTTCGCGCACACCGAGGAGACCGACGCCCAGCTGAAGGTGCTGGCCGACGCGACCATCGCGCTGATGCTGCGGGTGATCAAGCCGGTCGGCGACCTGATCACCGCCCTGCCGGTCGGCGAGGGCTGCCCCGGCAGGACGGCGGGCCCGAGCTTCGAGCTGTTCTACGAGTCCGACTACCTGATGCCGCACCGCGAGGCCGCCTGGGCGCTGCTCGCCGAGCGGCTGGACGAGGCCGCCTGGCTGTGCGAGGCGATCCAGACCGGCCGCGGCACCACCATCGCCGCCGCCCTGGATCCGGTGCTGCCCGTTATGCGGGAGCTCTCCCGCAGCCTGGCCGCGCACTTGCCAAGCGGCAGCACCCACGCCCGCCTGGCCGAGAAGCCGGCCACGCTGGAGCCCGCCGCACTCGGCGCGCTCGCGCGGCAGGCAGCCGAGTACGCGGCCGCCGCCCCGCCCGTCGGTCCGGGCCCCGGCGCCGAGCTGGCCGGGCTGCTGCGCGCCAGCTACTCGATCGTCACCGATGCCACGTCCGGCACGGGCTGCGGCACCGCCGAGCAGGCGCTGCTGGTGCCGCGCCTGGTCGCGAGCGTGCTGCGGCCGCTCGCGGCCGCGCTGGGCACGGCCACCGCGGGCGCGGATGGCCCCGGTGAGCCGCCCGCTGGCTCCGCGCCGCAGGGCCGGAGCGAGGCGGCGGGCCGGGCCGCGCCGACCGCGCCACCGGGGCCGGTGATACCCGCCGCGACCCGGGTGTGGGATGCCGCCAAGGCGGCGACGGCGCTTCGGGTCCGGCTTGGCCGCTCCGGCACCTGCCCTCCCGGGCTCGCGGAGGCCGCCGCCGCGCTCCAGGACCTGGCGCTGCGGCTCGCTCCCGCCGCCGAAGCCGCCGCCCGCCGAGGCGAACTGCAAGAGCTGCAGGCCGGACTCCCGCTGGCCATCCAGGTCATGCCGAACGGGCCCTA
>Ga0335077_10012797_pt1 | contig 10490 bp, 21 predicted proteins | sample Lox_Sample_31_FD_207151 | JGI IMG/M metagenome (GOLD analysis project Ga0335077, IMG submission 207151) | Soil microbial communities from Loxahatchee National Wildlife Refuge, Florida, United States - Lox_Sample_3.1 | ecosystem: Environmental > Terrestrial > Soil > Wetlands | place: USA...
AGTCCGACCGTGCCGTAGCGCGTGTATTGCGTGATCCTGCGGCGGCCCGACTCGCCCTCCTTGCGCAGCGATTCGAGCGACGGCAGGACGTAGGTCAGCATCTGCATGATGATCGATGCCGAGATGTACGGCATGATCCCGAGCGCAAACACCGAGAAGCGCGACAGCGCGCCCCCCGAGAACATGTTGAACAGTCCCAGGATGCCGCCCTGCTGCGACTGGAACAGCTGGCGCAGCTGGTCGGGGTCGATCCCCGGCACCGGCACGTGCGTGCCGATCCGGTAGACGACCAAGGCCATGAGCAGGAAAAGCAGCCGGCGCCGAAGGTCGCCGTACTTGCCCGTCTTGCCGATTGTCCCGGTTGCACCCGTTGCCACTTGATTGCCTCGACGGTCCTAGTGCTTGGCGTCGCCCTTGGCCTTTTCCGGCGACTTGGCCTTTTGCTCTGCCGACTTGGCCTTTTGCTCTGCCGACTTGGCCTTCGCCTCGGCTGACTTGGCCTTCGCCTCCGCAGGTTTCGCCTGCAGCTCCGCTAGCCGTGCCTTCAGCTCTGCCGCCTTCTTCCTGGCCGCCTCAGCCTTCGGATGGGCCTCCGGCTTCGGCGCGTCCGCGACGCTGCCGCCGGCCGCCTCGATCGCCCCCTTGGCTCCCTTGGTCACGCCGATGCCCCGCACCGTGACCTTGCGCTTGATTTCGCCCGACTTGATCACCCGCGCATCGAGCGCAAGTGCTGAAACAACCCCGGCCTGCTTCAGTACCATCAGGTCGATCTCGTCGGCCCCGAGCTTCTGCAGCTCGTCAAGCCTCACCGCCTCGACGAAGCGGCGCGAAAGCGAGGTGAAGCCGCGCTTCGGCAGCCGCCGATGCAGCGGCATCTGCCCGCCCTCGAACCCTACCTTGTGGTAGCCGCCCGAACGCGCGCGCTGCCCCTTGTGGCCACGCCCCGCGGTTTTGCCCCAACCGGACCCGATGCCCCGGCCGACCCGATGGCGAGCGCTGCGGGAACCGCGTGCGGGCTTCAGATTGTTCAATCGCATGTTCGGCTTCCCTCGGTCAACCGACGCGCACCAGGTACGCAACCTTGGTGATCATTCCGCGCACCGCCGGCGTGTCCTCGAGGACGCGTGTCTGATGCATCCGCTTCAGCCCCAGACCGAGCACGGTCGCCCGGTGATCGGATTTGGCTCCCGCCGGGCTCTTAACAAGGGTCACTTTGACTGTGGGTTTGCTCATCGCGTTCCTCAGCCGGTGATTTCTTCCACCGATTTGCCGCGTTTCGCCGCAATTTCGGCCGGGGTATGAAGCAGCTCGAGCGCCTTGAGCGTCGCGCGCACCATGTTGTAAGGATTGGTCGACCCGTGCGACTTGGCGACCACGTTGCGGACCCCCATCACGTCGAAGATCGCGCGCATAGGACCGCCGGCGATGACACCGGTACCCTCGGCCGCCGGCGCGAGGATCACCTTGGCAGCACCATGCTTGGCTTCGACGGCGTGGTGCAGCGTTCCGTTCTTCAGCGGAATCCGCGCCATGCCGCGACGGGCGCGCTCCATCGCCTTTTGCACGGCGACCGGCACCTCGCGCGCTTTGCCCTTGCCCATGCCGATACGGCCGTCGCCGTCGCCGACGACCGTCAGCGCGGCAAAACCGAGAATGCGGCCGCCCTTCACCACTTTGGTGACGCGGTTGACCGCAATCATCTTTTCCTTGAGGCCGTCGTCCCGGTCTTCGGACGGCATGCCCTTCGGTTGCACCTTCGCCATTTAGAGTCCTTCCCGGCCTAGAACTTCAGACCCGCTTCACGCGCCGCGTCGGCTAGAGCCTTCACGCGCCCGTGAAACTTGAATCCGGCGCGGTCGAACGCGACGGTCTCGATACCTGCAGCCTTCGCCTTCTGCGCGACCCGAGTGCCGACCAGCTTGGCCGCGGCAGTGTTGCCGCCTTTGGCCTTCGACCCGGCCAATTGGGTGCGCACCTCCGGCTCCAGCGTCGAGGCAGAAACCAGCACCTTCGACCCGTCTGCCGATACCACCCGCGCATAGATGTGCAGGTTGGTGCGATAAACCGTCAGGCGCTCGACACGGGCGAGCGCGATGCGCGCGCGCGTCGCGCGGGCACGGCGCAAACGGGCAACGTTCTTTTCGATCATGCGAGCCTCCGCGCCTACTTCTTCTTGGTCTCTTTGAGAACGACCACTTCATCGACGTAGCGCACACCCTTGCCCTTGTAGGGTTCCGGCGGCTTGTGGCCGCGCACCTCCGCCGCGACCTGCCCGACCTTCTGCTTGTCGGCGCCCCTGATGATGATCTCGGTCTGCGTCGGGGTCTCGGCCTTCACGCCTGCCGGCATCAGGTGCACGATCGGATGCGAAAAGCCGAGCGACAGATTGAGCTTGTCGCCCTGTGCCTGCGCCCGGTAGCCGACGCCGACCAGGGTGAGGCGGCGTTCGAAGCCCTTCGAGACACCCTGCACCATGCCCGCGACCAGCGCTCGCAAAGTGCCGCTCATCGCCTTGGCCTCGCGCGTTTCGTCGCTGGCCGCGAAGCTCACCTTGCCGTCGTTGACCGAAACCTTGACGTTGGCCGACAGCGGCCGCGTCAGCGTGCCGAGGGGCCCCTTTACCGTGATGGCGCCCGCGTTGACGCTGGCCTCCACGCCCTTGATCAGGGGCACCGGAATCTTCGCAATTCGCGACATAGGGGTTCCTCTCAGGCGACGTAGCAGAGCACTTCGCCGCCGACGCCCTGCGTGCGCGCCTTGCGATCCGTCATCACGCCGCGCGAAGTCGAGACGATCGCCACGCCAAGACCGTTCATCACCTGCGGAATGTGGTTGCGCCCGCGGTAGATGCGCAGCCCGGGCCGGGAGACGCGTTCGAGACGCTCGATGACCGGGCGCCCCGCGTAGTACTTCAGGCCGATCCGCAGCTCCGGCTTGCCGGAGTTGGCGACCACCTGGAACCCTTCGATGTACCCCTCGTCGGCAAGCACTTGCGCGATTGCCGCCTTCAGTTTCGAAGCCGGCATCGTCACTTCGCTCTTCGCCACACCCTGCGCGTTGCGGATGCGGGTCAGCATGTCGGCGACCGGATCACTCATGCTCATGTTGCAAGCTCCTCGCTCTGACGTGCCCTGCTACCAGCTCGCCTTGACCAGGCCCGGAATGTCGCCGCGCATCGCCGCCTCGCGGATCTTGGCGCGCGCCAGGCCGAACTTGCGGAAGGTCCCGCGCGGCCGACCGGTGATCGCGCAGCGATTGCGCAGACGGGTCGGGTTCGCGTTGCGCGGCAGCGACTGCAGCCGGGCCTGCGCATCCAGGCGCTCCTCCATCGAACGCGCCTGGTCGTCGATGATCGACTTCAGTTCCTTGCGCTTGCCGGCGAATTTCTTCACCAACGCGCGCCGCTTGGCCTCGCGATTGATCAAGGACAGTTTTGCCACGTATACCCCGCTTAGTTACGGAACGGGAACCGGAATGCGGCGAGCAGCGCCTTGGCTTCCTCGTCGGTCTTCGCGGTCGTCGTAATGCTGATGTTCATTCCCCGCAGCTTGTCGATCTTGTCGTACTCGATCTCGGGAAAAATGATCTGTTCCTTCAGTCCCACGTTGTAGTTGCCACGGCCGTCGAACGCGCGCCCCGACACACCCCGGAAGTCGCGCACGCGCGGGAAGGCGATCGTCACCAGACGGTCGAGGAACTCGTACATGCGGGTACCGCGCAGCGTGACGGAGGTGCCGATCGCGAGACCCTGGCGGATCTTGAAGTTCGCGATCGCCTTGCGCGCCTTCGTCACCACCGGCTTCTGCCCGGCGATGCGGGTCAGGTCGACGACCGCAGCGTCGATGTTCTTCTTGTCGTTGACGGCCTCGCCGACCCCCATGTTGAGAGTGATCTTGGTGAGGCGGGGCACCTGCATCACCGTCTTGTAGCCGAACTTCTGCATCAGCTCGGGCACGATCTTCTCGCGATACTGGGTCTGCAAACGCGCCATCGACGAACCCCTCAGCTCTTCGCGCCGACCACGGCGCCGTTGCTCTTGAATACGCGCACCTTCTTGCCGTCGACCACCTTGAAGCCGACGCGGTCGCCCTTGCTGGTGGCGGGGTTGAAGAGCATCACGTTCGAAATGTCGATCGGCAGCGTCTTGTCGACGATGCCGCCCGTCACTCCCTTCATCGGGTTCGGCCGCATGTGCTTCTTCACGACGTTGACGCCCTCGACGGTCACGTGCTGGTCGTCGATCCGCGTCAGCACGACACCCCGCTTGCCCTTGTCGCGGCCAGCGATGACTACGACCTCGTCGCCTTTGCGTATGCGTTGCATGGAGCGTCCTTCCTAGAGCACTTCCGGCGCGAGCGAAACGATCTTCATGAACTGCTCGGTGCGCAGTTCGCGCGTGACCGGCCCGAAGATGCGCGTGCCGATCGGCTCGAGCTTGGCGTTCAGCAGCACCGCCGCGTTGCGATCGAACTTGATCGCGGAACCGTCGGAACGACGCAGCCCGCTAGCCGTGCGCACGACGACCGCCGAGTACACCTCGCCCTTTTTCACGCGGCCGCGCGGGGCGGCGTCCTTGACCGTCACCTTGATCACATCGCCGATATGGGCGTACCGGCGCTTGCTGCCGCCGAGCACCTTGATGCACATCACCGACCGCGCGCCCGTGTTGTCGGCGACGTCGAGCATCGTCTGCATTTGAATCATTTGTCTTCCCAACTTGTTCCGGCGCCTGTCTTCCCTCGGGAAACACGGCGGCGGACAGTCTTGGTCCCGTCCGGGTCGGAGAAACCTGGGGCTGCCGTGCCGCGGTTCACCCGCTGGCGCAGGCCGGTATGGCGGCCACTGGTTTCCGGGGCCCGCAACCGAAATTCCGGCCGGCGGGCACGAAAGCCGGTAATTCTAGCTTCTTGCGGCGCCTGCGCGCAAGTTTCAGCGCTCTAAACGGACGGCGCGGCCAGGACGACTCGCGTCACGGTCCAGGCCTTGGTGCGCGACAGGGGCCGCGTCTCGGCGATCTCGACCACGTCGCCCTCGTTGAGCGAGTTGGCCTCGTCGTGGGCGTGCAGTTTGGTCGAACGCACGACGTACTTGCCGTAAACCGGGTGCTTGACCCGGCGCTCGACCAGCACGGTCACGGTCTTGTCCATCTTGTTGCTGACGACGCGGCCGACCAGCGTCCGCTGCAGCGACTTCTTTTCAGCTGTCATTTCGTGCGCGCCTTCTCGGCCAGCACGGTACGGGCGCGCGCGATGTCACGCCGCGCCTTGCGCAACTGGCTCGTGTTCTGCAACTGCTGCGTCGCCTTCTGCATGCGCAGCGAAAAATGCGCGCGCAGGAGATCCTGCAGCTCCTTGTTCAGTGCGGCCACGTCCTTGCCGCGCAGATCCTTCATCTCCATGGCCGGCTCCTCCTATGCACCCAGGTGACGCGCGACGAAGATGGTCTTCAGCGGAAGCTTGGCGGCAGCGAGATCGAACGCTTCGCGCGCCAGCACTTCGTCGACGCCGTCCAGTTCGTAGAGCACCTTACCTGGCTGGATCTGCGCGACCCAGTACTCGGGGTTGCCTTTGCCGTTGCCCATCCGCACTTCCGCCGGCTTCTGCGAGATCGGCTTGTCGGGAAAGATGCGAATCCAGACGCGTCCGCCACGCTTGATGTGGCGCGAGATCGCCCGCCGGGCGGCCTCGATCTGGCGCGCGGTCAGGCGGCCGCGCTCGGTCGCCTTCAGGCCGTACTCGCCAAACGCGACCGAAGCGCCGCGCGTGGCAAGCCCGCGGTTGCGCCCCTTGTGGTCCTTTCGATACTTGCGTCGCGCAGGTTGCAGCATCAGGAGCCTCCGTTCCCGCCCGGCGTCTTGCCGTCGGTCTTGGCTGCGACCTTGCGCACGCGCTTGACGACGGGTTTCGCAGCGGCGTCTTCTGCCGGGGCGGGCGCAGGCGCCGGCGCCGGTGCGGCTTCGGTCTTGACGTCCGCACGCTTGGCAGGCCGCTTCAGCGGCGGGCGCCCGGTCGGCTTGGCATCCGGCCGGCGCGGCGCGCGCCGTTCCTCGCGTTCGACCGGCGGCGCGGCCTCGACGGCGGCCGGGGCCTCGTTGCGGCCCAATGTGTCGCCCTTGTAGACCCACACCTTCACGCCGATCACGCCGTAAGTGGTCTTCGCCTCGGAAAAGCCGTAGTCGATATCCGCGCGCAGCGTGTGCAACGGCACGCGACCCTCGCGATACCACTCGGTGCGCGCGATCTCGATACCGTTCAGTCGGCCCGCGCTCATGATCTTGATGCCCTGGGCGCCCAGTCGCATCGCGTTTTGCATCGCGCGCTTCATGGCGCGCCGGAACATGATCCGTTTCTCCAGCTGCTGCGTGATCGAATCGGCGATCAACTGCGCGTCGAGCTCGGGCTTGCGGATTTCGTCGATGTTGACGTGCACCGGCACGCCCATCATCTTCTGCAGATCGGACTTGAGCGTCTCGATGTCCTCGCCCTTCTTGCCGATCACCACCCCCGGCCGCGCCGAGAAGATGGTGATGCGCGCGTTCTTCGCGGGGCGCTCGATCAGGATGCGGCCGACCGAGGCGTTGCGCAGCTTCTTGCGCAGGAACTCGCGAACCCGCAGGTCCTCACCGAGCTTGCGCGCGAACTCCGGCCCGGAGGCGAACCACCGCGAGCTCCAGTTGCGCGAAACCGCGAGGCGAAATCCGGTTGGATTGATCTTCTGACCCATGTATCACCTATGCAACCTTGCCGTCGCCGACCGCGACGAACACGTGGCAGGTCTTCTTGTTGATGCGCGTGCCGCGACCCTTGGCGCGTGCGGAAAAGCGGCGCTGCGTCGGACCCTGCTCGACGAAGATCTTCGTCACGCGCAGCTCGTCGATGTCGGCGCCGTCGTTGTGCTCGGCGTTTGCGATCGCCGACTCGAGCGCCTTCTTGATGATGCCGGCCGCCTTTTTCTGCGTGAACGTCAGGATGTTGAGCGCCTTGTCGACCGGCTTGCCGCGCACGAGGTCGGCGACGAGACGGCCTTTCTGCGCCGACAACCGGGCGCCTCGAATCGATGCCGTGGTTTCCATCGTCGACTCCCTACTTCTTCGGCGCCACCGCAGTCTTGCGGTCGGCCGCGTGGCCCTTGAACACCCGCGTCATGGCGAATTCGCCCAGCTTGTGCCCGACCATCTGCTCCGTGACATACACCGGAACATGCTGCTTGCCGTTGTGCACGGCGACCGTCAGCCCGATGAAGTCCGGCAGGATGGTCGAACGGCGCGACCAGGTGCGGATCGGCTTCTTGTCCTTGCTGCTTTGCGCCGTATCGACCTTCTTCTGCAGATGAGCGTCGACGAACGGTCCTTTTTTCAACGAACGAGACATGAGCGCTCCTACTTCCTGTACCGACGCTGGACGATCATCGCATTGGTCCTCTTGTTCTTGCGCGTGCGGTAGCCCTTCGCGAGCGTGCCCCACGGGCTGACCGGATCGCGCTTGGTTCCAGTGCGGCCTTCACCGCCACCGTGCGGGTGATCGATCGGATTCATCGCGACGCCACGCACCGTCGGCCGGATGCCGCGCCAGCGCATCGCGCCCGCCTTGCCGAACTGGCGCAGGTTGTTTTCCTCGTTGCCGACTTCACCGATGGTCGCGCGGCACTCGATCAACACCTTGCGGATCTCGCCCGAACGCAGGCGCAACTGCGCGTAGTTGCCTTCGCGCGCGAGCAGCTGCACCGACGTTCCCGCCGCCCGCGCGAGTTGCGCGCCCTTGCCCGGCAGCATCTCGACGCAGTGCACCGTGGTGCCGACTGGAATGTTGCGCAGGGGCAGCGTGTTGCCGACCTTGATCGGCGCCTCCTGGCCGCTTGCGACCTGGGCACCGGCCACGAGACCCTTCGGCGCAACGATGTAGCGACGCTCGCCGTCCGAATAACACAGCAGCGCCAGGTGCGCGGAGCGGTTCGGGTCGTACTCGAGCCGCTCCACCTTCGCCGTGATGCCATCCTTGTTGCGCTTGAAGTCGATCACGCGATAGTGACGCTTGTGGCCGCCACCCTGGTGCCGCATGGTGATGTGGCCGCTCTGGTTGCGGCCCGACCCGCGGATCTTCTTTTCCGTCAGCGACGCCAGAGGAGGGCCTTTGTGCAGGTCCGGATTGACGACCTTGACCAGCGCGCGCCGTCCGGCCGACGTCGGTTTGACCTTGACCAGCGCCATCACTTCACCTCTTGCGCGAAATTGATCTCCTGGCCCGCCGCCAGGCTGACGTACGCTTTGCGCACGTGGCCGCGCCGGCCGTTGAAGCGGCCGAAGCGTTTTTCCTTGCCCTTCTGGTTCAGGATCTGCACCGACTCGACCTTCACCTTGAAGAGCATCTCGACCGCGGCCTTGACCTCGGTCTTGGTCGCGTCCTGCACGACGCGAAAGGCGACCTGCTCGTTCTTGTCGGCGATCATCGTGCTCTTCTCGGACACGATGGGGCCGATCAGCACGTTGTACAAGCGTTCCTGGTTCATCGCGCCTCTCCTAGCCCAGCATCTCTTCGAGCTTCGCGATCGCCGGCTTGGTCAGCACGACGCGCTTGAAGTGGATCAGAGACATCGGATCGGCGTAGCGCGGCTCGACCACCATCACGTTCTTCAGGTTGCGCGCCGCGAGGAAGAGGTTCTCATCCATGCTGTCGGTGATGATCAGCACCGAATCGAGGCCCATCGCCTTCAACTTGTCCGCCAGCAGCTTGGTCTTGGGCGCGTCCACCGAGAGCCCGTCGATCACCGCGATGCGGTCGTCCTGCAGCAGCTTGGACAGGATCGAGCAGACCCCGGCGCGATACATCTTCTTGTTCACCTTCTGGCTGAAATTCTCGTCGGGCGAATTGGGGAAGATGCGACCGCCGCCCCGCCACAGCGGGCTCGATGTCATGCCGGCGCGCGCACGACCGGTGCCCTTCTGGCGCCACGGCTTGCGGGTCGAGTGCTTGACCTGCTGCCGGTCCTTCTGCGCCCGCGTACCCTGCCGCGCGTTGGCCTGGTAGGCGACGACGATCTGGTGCACGAGCGCTTCGTTGTAGTCGCGTCCGAAGACGGTCGCCGGTGCAGGCGTGGTGCCGGCGGCCTGGCCTTGCGCGTCGAGAACTTTGAGTTCCATCGCTCGCCTCCTACGCCTTGACCGCCGGACGCACGATCACGTTGCCGCCCTTGGCGCCCGGAACGGCGCCGCGAACGAGCAACAGGCCGCGTTCCTTGTCGACGCGCGCCACGACGAGGTTCTGCGTGGTCCGGCGCTTGTCTCCGAGGTGGCCCGCCATGCGCTTGCCCGGCATGACGCGACCCGGGTCCTGGCGCATCCCGATCGAACCCGGCGCGTGGGTCGACACCGAGTTGCCATGGCTCGCGCGATTCGACGAGAAGTGATGGCGCTTGATCGCGCCCGCAAAGCCCTTGCCGATCGTCACGCCGGTGACGTCGACCTTCTGGCCCACCTGGAACAGGCCGATGTCGAGCGTCGCACCGGCCTTGAACTCCGCGACCTTGGCTGCATCGAGCGGAAACTCGCGCAGCACGTGGCCGGCGTCGACGCCCGCCTTGGCGTAGTGACCGGCAAGCGGCTTGGTGAGGCGCCCGGGCTTTTGTCTGCCGTGCGCGACCTGGATCGCGTTGTAGCCGTCGGTCTCGACCGTCTTGACCTGCGTGACGCGGTTCCCGGAAACGTCCAGAACCGTGACCGGCACGGTCTCGCCGTCATCGGTGAAGATGCGGGTCATGCCGACCTTGCGCCCCAATAGACCCAGGGCGCGGCCAGGCTTGGCTTCGCTCATGGTTGTTCTCCAAACCCCGGCTTCGATTGGCCAGGACCGAAAGTGTTTCTTCCGCCGCGGCCGAGGGCCGGACGCGAAAAGCTGGCGATTGTGCCAGTGCGCCCGACGCGCCGCAAGTCGGTGCGGGCGCGGCGCCGCTACTGGACCTTGATTTCCACGTCGACCCCGGCCGGCAGATCGAGCTTCATCAGCGCGTCGACGGTCTTGTCGGTCGGATCGATGATGTCCATCAGGCGCTGGTGCGTCCTGATTTCGAACTGGTCGCGGGATGTCTTGTTCACGTGCGGCGAGCGCAGGATGTCGTAACGCTGGATCCGCGTCGGCAGCGGCACGGGCCCGCGCACCACGGCGCCCGTCCGCTTGGCGGTGTCGACGATTTCGAGCGCCGACTGGTCGATCAACTTGTAGTCGAACGCCTTCAGTCGGATCCGGATACGTTGGCTCTGCATTTTCGTTTCCTCAAAGAGCGAGACGGCCGGGACTGCAACGTGGCCGCCGAAGCCTTTCTCTCGCTGCAAACCTTGGCCCAGGACCCGGTCCGGGGCATCTTCGTTGTCACTCGATGATTTTGGCGACGACGCCGGCGCCGACGGTCTTGCCGCCCTCGCGCACCGCAAAGCGCAGTCCCTCTTCCATCGCAATCGGCGATATCAGCGCCACCGTCATCTGGATGTTGTCCCCGGG
>Ga0335077_10012798_pt1 | contig 10490 bp, 6 predicted proteins | sample Lox_Sample_31_FD_207151 | JGI IMG/M metagenome (GOLD analysis project Ga0335077, IMG submission 207151) | Soil microbial communities from Loxahatchee National Wildlife Refuge, Florida, United States - Lox_Sample_3.1 | ecosystem: Environmental > Terrestrial > Soil > Wetlands | place: USA: Florida...
GCGACAACAACACGTCCGCCGACGGATGGTAGAGGAACCCCTTGAGTTCCTCTCCGGCGGCCTGCCGGGCGCGTTCGCGTTGCTGTTCGATCGGGTTCACGCGCGTTGCCTCACACGCGAGCCGGCAGTTGCAGCGCCAGGTGCGCGGCCGTCTCGGCTGGACTCCTCTTGAGTTCCCCGAATTGTACAAACGGGGCGGCTTTTCGCAAGCGCTCATCCAGGCGCTCATCGAAATACTCCGACCGTCCCAGCATGCCCCCGGTCCTCGCCAGCAGGAATTTCTGGGAGTGCAGGCGCAGCCGGTCCGCGAGATCGTTCACCAGCCCGGCAAGCGCCGCTGCACACTCCTCCACCAGTTCGCGCGCCGCTGCGTCTCCGGATTCCGCCGCCTGGAGCACCACCGGAAACAAACGCGGCAAAATCTCGTCCGGCGCGGCGATGATCCGCGCCTGCAATTCCGCCCAACCCGACTCGCCGGCTTCCGCCAAAATGCGTTTGCCCAGCGCTGTGTCTGTGCCTGTTCGTTCGAAATGACGCAACGCCTGCTTCACGGCATTTTGTCCTACGTGATAAGCGCTGCCTTCGTCTCCCAGCAAAAAACCATGGCCACCGACGCGGCCCGTGTGCCCCAGGGCATCGCGGCCCACCGCTGCCGAGCCAGTTCCCGCGATCAGCACGATGGCCGCTCCTTCGCCCGCGCCTTCCAGCGTCAGTTCCAAATCCGTGCACACCCGAATCATCTTCCCGGGAAATTCCTCCTCCAGCAGCCGCTTCATCTTCTGCGCCGATTCAGGGTGTGCGGTTCCCGCCAGCCCGGCGCACAGTGCGCTAACCTCCTCCATCGAAACCCCGGCATTCGAAACCGCCAGTCTCGCGGCGTCGCTCACCGACGCCAGCGCTCCGCCAAACCCGACGCGATTCGGATTCGACGGCCCGCCGCGGCTCCGCGCAACGATTCGACCGTGCTCGTCCATCAAAACACACTCCGTCTTCGTCCCGCCTCCATCCATTCCCAAAACATAGCGCATGAGAAAAGCATACGCGACCCGCTCACCATTCGCGCAACGAAGCCTGCCGGCGTGCTGAAAGCGTCGCCTTCTCCGCAACGCCGCGCCAACGCATTCTTGACGCACCGAAACGCAGCCACTATCCTCGACTCACTTCGCTGGGACCTATCGGCGAAGTCCGGACTTCATGCGCATCCACCCGCTCGACCTGGCCATTGTCATCGTCTATCTGCTGGGGGTCACCGCGCTGGGCGTTTATTTCCGCAAAACCCAGCGTGACGTGCGCGATTATTTTCTTGGCGGCCGCACCGCCCCGTGGTGGGCGCTGGCATTTTCCATCGTCGCCACCGAAACTTCCACGCTGACCATCATCGGTACCCCGGCGCTCGCCTTTGCCGGCAACATGACCTTCTTGCAATTGGTCTTCGGCTATCTCCTAGGCCGCTTCCTGATCTGCCTGATTTTCTTGCCCGGCTATTTTCGCGGCGATTTTCTCACTGCCTACGCCGTCATCGAAAAACGCTTCGGCCCGCGTATGCGCTCCGTTGCGGCGGTCACCTTTCTAGGCACGCGAACGCTCGCGGAAGGGGTGCGCGTTGCGGCCATAGCCCTTGTCGTCAGCGTCGCTCTGGGCACTTCGCAGCGCCTCGCCGTCCTGATCGTCATTACGCTCACGGTCCTTTACACTTTCGAAGGCGGCATGAAAGCGGTGATTTGGACCGACGTCGCCCAATTTCTACTGTATCTCGCGGGCAGTCTCGTGACCTTGGGAGCCCTTCTGCACCGCATCCCCGGCGGCTGGGCGCAAGTCGTGCAAGTCTCCGCTGTCAACGGAAACAAATTGCAAATCCTCGACTTCACCTGGAACCTCGCGACGAAATATACCTTCTGGTCCGGCGTGATCGGCGGCGCTTTCCTCACCATGGCCAGCCACGGCACAGACCAGACCATCGTGCAACGCCTGCTGGCCGCCCGAAGCCAGAAAGACAGCCGAAAAGCCCTGCTCGCCAGCGGTTTCATCGTATTGTTTCAATTCGCGCTGTTCCTTCTTGTGGGAGTTCTGCTTTTTGTGTTTACGCAATATGTTCCGTTGCTCGCGCCCGGGGATCGCGCCGACAGTATCCTTCCCACTTTCCTCGTCCGGGAAATGCCCACGGGGCTCGCCGGAATTCTCCTGGCTTCGATCCTGGCTATCGCCATGTCCAACGCCAGCGGCTCGTTGAATTCCCTGGCGGCTTCCAGCGTCCTTGATTTCGCGCGGTTTCGCGGACACGAAAACGATCCCGCCGCGTTTCTCCGCTTGTCGCGCCGCATGACGCTGCTCTGGGGCTGCGTTCTGATCGTCTTCGGCCTGCTTCCCTGGAGCCATCTTCTCGAAGCCGGCCTCACCGTCGCTTCCCTCCCCTTCGGCAGCCTGCTCGGCCTATTTTTCCTGGGAACTTTCGATTCCCGCGCCAACGCGCTTGGCTCTTTGGTTGGGATGTTTGGCGGACTCGCGGCCGTCCTGCTCGTCCTTGGCTTCACGCACATTGCGTTCACCTGGTACGTGCTGATCGGCTCGTGCATCACCTTCGCCGTGGGCGCACTCGTCAGCCGCATTGGGGGTCGGAGCTTGAGTTCACCCTGAGCTTCGAAGGGCTCCGACACAGCCGGACCCAACAAACAGGGCTTTAGCCCCGGAGGAACTGCTATTCTCTCTTCTCCCAGTTTTGTGATGGGTTGTGGAGAACCATGACCGAAAAACGCCTGGAACTTGTGCGCGGGCTGGGTCCGTGGGCTTCCGCTGCCATCGTGGTCGGCACCATGATCGGCACGGGAATTTTCCTGAAGCCAGCGGAAATGGCGCGCGAGGGCCGCAGCGTTTCTGTGGTGTTCGCCGCCTGGATCGTCGGAGGCATCCTCTCTCTCTTCGGCGCGCTCTCGTTCGCGGAATTAGGCGCTTCGATTCCAGAGGCCGGCGGCGAGTACGCTTATCTGCGCCGCGGGTTCGGTCCCGCCTGGGGATTTCTCTTCGGCTGGATGCATTCGATCGTTGGCCGCCCCGCATCGGCGGCGTCCATCGCCGCCGGCCTCATGCGCTTTCTCGGCTTCTTCGTTCCCGCGGTGGCCGCGCCGATCTTCACCTGGCATATTGCCGTCCCCGGCTTGACCGGCTGGCTGAAGCCTTACGATTTCGTGTTCACCTGGGCGCAACCATTGGGCGTTTTCTGGCTGGTGCTGATGACCGGAATTAACTATCTCGGCGTGCGGCTTGGCGGCGGAGTGCAGGTGTTCCTCACCGCGATCAAGATCCTCAGCGTGCTTCTCGTGATAGGCGTGGCCTTCGCGCTTCCCGTAGGCGCTCACGCATCGAATCCCGTTTGGCCCAGCGCCGCGCAAACCGGCTTGCTCAGCGCCTTCCTCGCGGCGCTCGCGGCTGCGCTCTGGGCCTACGACGGCTGGGAAGATCTGAATCTCGTTGGCTCCGAAGTGAAAGATCCCGAACGAAACATTCCCAGGGCGCTGGTTTGGGGCGTCTCGCTGGTCGCGCTGATTTATCTGCTGTTCAGCGCCGCGTGCCTCAAAGTTCTGTCTTTCGAAAGCGTGGCAAATTCCGCGCACGTCGCTTCCGACGTGGTCGAACGCGCCGTCGGCCACGGCGCCGCCGCCTGGATCACGCTGGCAATGGCCATTTCCGCCCTCGGCTCGATGAACTCCTCGGTCCTCAGCGGCGCGCGCGTGCCCTACGCCATGGCTCGCGACGGCATCTTCTTCAAAATCGCCGACGGCATTCACCCCAAATACCGCACGCCCGGCCGCGCGCTGATCTTTCAGTGCCTGCTAACCAGCATCATGGCACTTACCGGGACATTCGAAGAACTCACCGGCCTTTTCATTTTCGCGGCGTGGATTTTTTACGGCCTCGCCGTGGTTGCGCTTTTTCGCATGCGCCGCACCGAACCCAATCTCACGCGCCCGTACCGCTGCTGGGGCTACCCCGTCGTGCCTGGACTATTTGTGCTGGGATCTTTAGCGCTGACGGTGAACATCTGGCTGGAGCGCCCCGGCCGTTCCTCAATCGGACTCCTACTCATCGTCGCCGGCCTGCCGTTCTATCGCTACTGGCAAAAACGCGCCGCTTCGTAGGGACGACCTTCTGAGGCCGTCCGCTTGTTTGCGAAACACGACTCCTACACGGCCCGCCTCGGAAGGCGGGCCCTACAACAGCTTTTGGGCCTCTTTCCGTTTGTCTCTTGGCTATCAGCGGTCGGCTGTAAGCTGCCTCTAAAAACTCGGCGTTCCCGCCGCTGCCACGCGATTCCGCGCTCCATTCGACGGCACGGGCAACATCCCTAACATCGCTTTCACCGGCACTTCAATCTCCGGATGCATTCCCCTTGCCATCGACTCCATTCCCGTCACCAACCGTCCCGCCGGCCGCGAAACATGCCCATTCGCATCCAGCGCGAAGATCCGCCCATCGCGTACCGCCGGAATCGTGTACCACTCTTCCAGAAACGTCAGCGACAAATATTCGTCTCGCGCCTGTTCCGCGTTGTACCCGCACGGCGCGATAAACATCACTTCCGGCGCCGCCGCCACAATCTCTTGCAAAGTCACGCGCCGCGACGGCACCTTCGCCTTGCCCAGGACGTCCACGCCACCAGCATGCTCCACCATTTCCGGCACCCAGTGCCCGCCGACATAGAACGGCTGCAACCACTCGAGCACCACCGCCTTCGGGCGCCGCGGCAAGGGCGCGAGCCGCTCCTGCAGGTGCCCCAATCGTTCCCCAATGCGCGTCACCAGGTGCTGCGCGTGCTCCCGCCGCCCCGTGACCTCGCCGATCCACAAAATATCGCGCCACACGTCGCCCAGGTCGTGCGGATCGAGGCTGATGATTTCCGGCTGCCTGGAAAGTCCGGCAAGCGCCGCGCCCAGTTCCTCCGGCGTCGCCGCGCAGACGTGGCACAGGTCCTGCGTGAAAATCATGTCGGGAGCGAGTTCTTCGAGCAGCTTGCCATCGACGGCGTAGATGGATTCGCCGCGCTCGACGTGTTCGCGAACCAAACGGTCAATCTCCGGCGTAGGTGTCCCGCTGGGAATTCGCGACGAAACCACCGTGGTTTTGGTCTTCGCGCGCAGCGGGTAATCGCACTCGTGGCTCACGCCAACGATCTCTTCATCCAGCCCCAGCGCAAACAGCACTTCCGTAGCCGATGGCAATATCGAAACGATTCGCATACTGCGGACTCTAGCACACTGTCGCCCCTGCGGCGACTTCCTGCCGAGCTCCGCGGGAGGGCACGGACTTCTACCCTGAGCATCGAAGGGCAGCCGTGCGGCAACCTGGCGGCCAATCGGGGGCCTTCGCTCCGGAGGTCAAGCTTGTAAGCGCACTCGGTTATTTGTAAAGCAGGTAGCGCCGCCTCACCGCATCATACGCGGCCAGATCCTTCCCCCAACTCGCGATGATCTCATTGGGCGCCACCCCGGCCTCCAGTTGCTCGATCGTGGAATCGTTCCCGAGCAACAGCCCCAGTTTGCTGTAATCAAAATGCTCCGGATATTTCTTGTGCAGCTCGACTGCAATCTCCAGCCCAACGCGCATCGAACGCACCGCTGCGCGGTCCGTCACGCGAATCCCCACGCCTCCGCACCGTTGCCCCGAATAGAGTCCGCTCACCGGAATAAACGGCTGGTTGACGAAATGCACTCCCGGCAGCGTCTTTTCATTCAGCGCCGCCGCGAGCTCTTCTCCGTTGATCCACGGCGCGCCAAACTCCTCGAACGGAGTTTCCGTGCCGCGCCCCACCGAAACCCCGGCATTCTGCAAAATTTCCAGCCCGGGATAGAGAATCGCGCCTTTCAGCGTGCGCAGATTCGGCGAAGGAGGAATCCAGCGCGACCCCGTGCTCTCGAAAAAATAATTGCGGTGCCAGTTCTTCATCGGAATCACATGCAGCTGCGCGTTGATGTGATTTTCCGTGTTGTAAAACTGCGCGAGCTCTCCGATGGTCAACGCGTAGCGGACCGGCAGCGGATAGTAGGCCACGAAGGAAGTCTTCTCCGCATCCAGCATCGGCCCTTCGACAATTTCGCCGTTCAGCGGATTCGGCCGGTCCAGCACGTAAAACTCGATGTTGCGCTTGGCCGCCTCCTCCATGCAGTAGCCCATCGTGGAGGTGTACGTATAAAACCGCACTCCGGCATCCTGCACATCAAACACCAGCGCGTCGATGCCTTCCAGCATGTCGTCGGTGGGCCGCAGGTGGTCCCCGAACAGGCTGAAGATGGGCAGACCTGTCGACGCATCCTTCGCCGACGCCACCTTTTCGTCCGAATGTCCGGCGATCCCATGCTCGGGGCTGAACAGTGCCACCAACTTTACCCCAGGCGCGTGCGCCAGCAAATCGATGGTCGTCTTGCCCTGAAAATCCACACCGGTGTGATTCGTAATCAGCCCGATGTGCTTCCCTTTCAGCGGCGCGAACTTCTCCGCCTCGAGCACATCGATCCCCATCTGCACGCGCCCCACGTGCCTCTGGCTGCTGGCCGGCTTTGCGCGCTTTTGCGCAGCGGCCACTCCACCGGTCCAGCAAAGCGGAAGGAAAAGGAAACAACAAAGAGAAATCCAGCCAAGGCGCGCGCTTGGGCCAGCCAGGGAGCGAGGTTTCATATGTCCCAATGATATTCTGGAACCTGTTTTCCGCACCTTCATTGTGAGCAGGAAGTGCGCGTGCTATATACAGTCAAGGCATGGGGCATGGCAGGGATTTTCTCTATATGAACTGGCGTACCGCCTGTTTTTTGCTATTGCCCTTGCTCCTTCTATCCCTTATGACACCGAAAGCCCGCAGCCATTCGCGCAACCGCAAACCCGCGAAGACCGCAGCCGCGAAGTCCGTGAAGCAGCCAAGCGCTTCCCAGGAAGCAAAATCCCCAGCCGTGCCGGATGATGCCCAGTGGGTGGAATCGACCCTCAAGGAAATGAGCGTCGAGGAAAAAGTTGGCCAGCTTCTGTTCACCACCTATCATGGCAGCTTTACCTCCACCGATTCCTCGGCCTACGCACAGATGCTACACGACGTCGGGCAACTCCACGTCGGCGGCTTCATCAACGTCACCCAGGGTTCGCCACTCGGCTTTCTCAAAAGCCAGGTCTACCCCTCGGCGGTTCTCAGCAATCAGCTGCAAGCGAAATCCAAGCTGCCGCTGCTAATCGGGGCGGATTTCGAGCGCGGCACTGCCATGCGCCTCGACGAAGGCACCTCTTTCCCCACCGCCATGGCCCTCGCCGCTGCCGGCAATCCCAAAGACGCCTACACCATGGGCAAGATTACCGCCCTGGAAGCGCGCGCTGCCGGCATTCAGTGGATTTACGCGCCCGACGCCGACGTGAATAGCAACCCGGGCAACCCCATCATCAACACACGCGCTTTCGGCGAAGATCCCCAGCGCGTCGCCGAGTTCGTCACCCAGTTCATCCGCGGCGTACAGGAAAATGGCGGCCTGGCCACCGCAAAGCACTTCCCCGGCCACGGCGACACCACCGCCGACTCCCATATCGATCTCCCCGTCGTTCGCTCGAACCGCGAACATCTGGAAAAAGTGGAACTCGTTCCCTTTCGCGCGGCGATCGCGGCGGGCGTTGGTAGCGTCATGACCGGGCATTTAAACGTCCCGGCCCTCGAACCCGATCCCAGCACCCCGGCAACGCTTTCTTCGCGCATTCTCACCGATCTGCTGCGGAAGCAACTCGGTTTTGAAGGCCTGATCGTCACCGACGCCATGGACATGGGTGGCATCACCGTCCGCTACGCACCGGGCGACGCGGCCGTGCGAGCCGTTCTCGCCGGCGCCGATGCGCTGCTTATGCCTCCGGTTCCAGACGCCGCCTACGATGCCCTTCTCGCCGCCGTGCAATCCGGCCAAATCTCCCAGGAGCGCCTCGACGCCAGCGTGCGCCGCATTCTTCTTGCCAAAGCCCGCCTCGGCCTGGCGCGCAATCGCTTCGTGGACACCGGCACTCTCAACGCCAACTTCGGCAGCGCCGCCTGGCAGGCCGACTCGCAGGAAATTTCCGACCGCGGCATCACACTCCTCCGCGACACCCCGCACCGCTTGCCGCTCGATGGCACAAAGCCCGCCCGCGCGTTGCTCGTTTGCCTCTACGCCGACCCTGAGCCGTATCCCGGCGAAGACCTCGAACGCGAGTTGCGACAGCGCTTCGATTCCGTCGTCACGCTGCGCGCCGACACGAAATTCGCCAAAGCCGAAAATCTGAAGCTTCCCCCACCCGACTCGTACGATATCGCGATTCTTGCGCTCTTCGTCCGCGTCAGCGATCGTAAGGGCGACGTCGACGTCCCCGCCGATCAGTTCCCATTGATCCAGAAAATCTACCAGTCCGGGAAGCCTGTCATCTCTGTCGGCCTCGGCAGCCCGTATCTGATCGAACGTTTTCCCCAGGCCGAAACTTGGCTTTCCGTCTTCGGCATTAGCGACGTCGCGCAAATATCTGTGGCCCGCGCCCTGTTCGGAGAAATTCCCATTCGCGGCCGCTTGCCAGTGACCATCCCCGGCGTGGAACTGAAAGCGGGCTTCGGCCTGCAAGTCCCGGCGAATCCGATGACGCTCCAGGCCATGGACGTGCGCGCCGAAGCGCAATTGCAATCCGCTTTTGATACCGTCGAAAAAGCGATCGCCGACAAGGCTTTCCCTGGTGCGACGCTGGCCGTCGGCTATCGCGGCAAAGTCAGCGTGCACGCCTTTGGCAAGCTGAGCTACTCCGAAAAATCGCCTGCGGTCAACCTGGAAACCATGTATGACATTGCCTCGCTCACGAAAGTCGTCGTGACCACCACGCTGGTCGAAAAACTCGTCGAGGGCGACTTCCCTTCTCCGCTAAGCCTCGACGCCCCGATCGAACGCTATCTGCCCGAATGGACCAGCGGCCCGCAGCCCGATTGGCGCCGCAAAGTCACTGTGCGCAATCTAATGACGCACACCTCCGGCCTTCCGCCCTTCAAGGAGTACTGGCGCACCTCCACCAGTAAACAGGAAACCCTGCGCCGCATTTTCGCCGAACCTCTTGAATACGAACCGGGGACCAAAGTCGTCTATTCCGACCTGGGCATCATCCTGATGGCGGAAATCATCCAGCGCCTCACCGGCCAGCTGCTCGATCAGCTTGCGAATGAATTTATTTTCGGCCCGCTGGAGATGAAACATTCGATGTACAACCCGCCCAAAGACCTCTGGCCTGCCATCGCGCCAACGGAATTCGACAGCCAGTTGCGCCACCGACTCGTACAGGGAGAAGTTCACGACGAAAACGCCTACGCCATCGGCGGCGTCTCGGGTCACGCGGGGGTTTTCAGCACCGCCCCGGATCTCGCGGCCTTTTGCCAGATGTTGTTGAATGGAGGAGTCTACGCGCACAAGCGCATCCTGAAACGCGCCACCATCGCCGAATTTACAGCGCCACAGCCGCTCGCCAACAATGTTCGAACGCTAGGCTGGGTCGTTCCGACGGAGGGAAGTTCGAGCGGTCATTATTTCTCTTCGCACAGTTACGGCCACACCGGCTTCACCGGCACCACCATCTGGATTGATCCCGATCGCCAACTCTTCGTCGTTCTCCTGACCAATCGAGTCCATCCCACCCGCGAAAATCACAAAATCGCCGAAGTCCGTCCCGCCGTCCACGACGCCATCCTCAAATCCCTCGGCCTGGCCACCGAAGCCGTCCCCGCCCGCCCCTAGCGACGGGCTTCCACCGCCGCCTTCCGAGTCGGGCCACTTTTTGCGGCTCTGTGGTCTCCGTGTTCTTCCTCTGTGACCTCTGTGATTGAATCTGCCTCCCTACGCAAGTTACGAAGACCCGCTTTCCGCCTCGCGCAAATCCTCGAGCTTCCCCAAATCCCGCCACCGGTATTCATCCGCGCGAAACGCCAAAATCTTTTCCCCTTCCCCTGCCAACCGCAAATAAGTTTCGATAATCGAAAATGGTCCCTCTTCCGTAATCTTCGGCAACAACCGCGGGGAAATCGCATGAATTCCCGAAAACGCCAAGGCCTTCAGATTCGGGATCGGGCGCACGAATTCAGGGTCACGGCCGCTGATCCACCGGCCAGAGAGTTCGTCGTCCGCGCTGAAAAGCAATTGTCTCGAACTTTCCCGCTGCTGCACGGCCAGCGTCGCCAGCGCCCGCCTCTCGCGGTGAAATTCCACCATCCGATGCAAATCAATCGTGCTCAGCACGTCCACGTTGTGCACCAGAAACGGCTCGTCCAATCGCGCGAGATCTTGCAGAAAAAACCACGCCGCCTTCTTCAATCCCCCGCCCGTATCCAGCAACAGATCGTCTTCCCGCGAAATCTCCACGTGCAGGCCAAAGTTGTCACGGCTCTTCAGATATTCGACCACCATGTCCGCGTAGTGGTGCACGTTGACGATCACTTCGCGCACGCCGAACGACGCCAACCGCGTCAAAGTAAT
>Ga0335077_10012799_pt1 | contig 10490 bp, 5 predicted proteins | sample Lox_Sample_31_FD_207151 | JGI IMG/M metagenome (GOLD analysis project Ga0335077, IMG submission 207151) | Soil microbial communities from Loxahatchee National Wildlife Refuge, Florida, United States - Lox_Sample_3.1 | ecosystem: Environmental > Terrestrial > Soil > Wetlands | place: USA: Florida...
GTCCTTCACCTGCTTGATGCCGAGCGACAGCCGCCGGTTCTGCGAATCCACCTTCAGCACCTTGGCTTCGACCGTGTCGCCCTTCTTGAACTTCTCGCTCGGGTGCTTGATGCGCTCGGTCCAGCTCACGTCGCTGATGTGGATCAGCCCTTCCATGCCCTCTTCGAGCTCCACGAACGCGCCGAAATCCGCCAGGTTGCGGACGCGCCCGCTGACAATCGCGCCCACCGGATATTTTTCCGCCGCCGCCTGCCACGGATCGGGCAGCGTCTGCTTCAGGCCGAGTGAAATCCGCCGTTGGTCCGTCTTCACCTCGAGTACTACGACTTCGATTTCATCGCCGTTCTTCACGATCTTCGACGGGTGCTTGGCGTGCTTCGACCAGCTCATCTCGCTCACGTGGATGAGCCCCTCGACTCCCGGCTCGACCTGCACGAACGCGCCGTAGTCCGTGACGCCGACGATCTTTCCGTGTACGCGCGTTCCCGTCGGGAAACGCTCCGGCACCGTGGCCCACGGATCGGGCAGCAATTGTTTCCGCCCGAGCGAGATGCGCTGTTTGTCCTTGTCGAACTTGAGAATTTGAACCTGCAATTCCTCGCCGGGCTGCACGATCGACGAAGGATGCGGCGCGCGTCCCCACACGAGATCGCTGACGTGCAGCAGGCCGTCCATCCCGCCGAGATCGACGAACACGCCGTAGTCCGTGACGTTCTTCACCTTGCCGGTCACCACCGCGCCCTCGGAGAGCGTTTCGGCCAGCGCGTCGCGCTTGGTTTTCTGCTCGTCCTCCAGAATCGCCCGCCGGCTGACCACCACGTTGCCGCGCTTGCGGTTCAGCTTCAGGACGCGCACTTCGATTTCGCGATCTTTCCACGCTTCCAGGTCGTGCACGGGGCGCAGCTCGATCTGCGAAGCCGGCAGAAACGCGCGCACGCCCACGTCCACCACGAGCCCGCCCTTGATTCGCTCGATTACCTTGCCCGTCAGGTTGGCATGCTCGCGATACGATTTCTCGATTCGCTCCCAGACGCGCCGCCGGTGCGCGCGCACGTACGACAGCAGGACGTAGCCGTCCTTCTGCTCGTGCAGCCGCTCCACCTCGATCGTCTGCCCGGGGCCGAACTGGATTGCGGCGCCTGAATCGAGGAACTCCGAGGCTGGGACGAGCCCTTCGAATTTCCCGCCTACGTCCACGACCACGCCTGCGTCGGTCACGGCCAGCACGTGCCCGTCGAAAATCTCGCCCTCCGTGGTGCCCTGGGGCGTCGAAAACTGGTCGAGGAGCTGGTCCATCGTTTCGGCGGTTTCGGGGGTTTCGGTGGATTCGGACGTCTCGGCGCTTTCGGGGGTGTCGGCCGACGCGACATTCTCCAACGCCAGCTCCGCGGGAAAAGCAGGTTCCGCGCTCGCGGATTCCGTGGTGGAAGTCTCCGGGGAGCTGGAACTCGTGTCCGCGGGGGCCGTCTCAACGCGCTCTTGCGCGCGGGCGACGGCGGCTGCCGCTCCGGCCATGCTCTGCTGCGGGGCGGTTGCTGCGGCAGGGCCGGGGGATGCAATCTCAGGTGCTGTATCGGGCGTGGCGCCTTCGCCGATAGACGGTTGAAGGTTGGGGTCGAGTTCGGGTGACATGACGACGTGCGGCCTCCGACGGATTCCTACCCTGTTTGCCGAGGGCTCGGCCTCGGTCACTCCACCCTGCTGGGGGCCAGAGCAAAGAAGGGGATACCGCGCCCGTGTGTGGCGCTGTATCGAGTGAAATGATACGCGCCCGGTTTGCGCGTTGTCAACAAAACCGGGCGCCGGTCGAGCATTTGTCCGGACTCGCCTGGCTCACTATTGTAGAATCGTGCCCACTTTATGCTGCTCGCTACCGGCTCTCGACTGGGCCCCTACGAAATTCTCGCTCCCATTGGCGCGGGCGGGATGGGAGAGGTGTACCGCGCGCGGGATGCGAAGCTCGGGCGCGACGTGGCGCTGAAAGTCTTGCCGGAGGCGTTCGCGCGGGACGCCGAGAGGATGGCGCGATTCCAGCGCGAAGCGAAAGTTCTCGCCTCGCTGAATCATCCGAACATCGCTTCGATTTACGGCTTAGAGGATTCGGGGACCACTCATGCGTTGGTGATGGAGCTTGTGGAAGGTCCGACGCTCGCTGACCGCATTCGCTCCGGACCGATTTCGATTGATGAGGCGCTGCGGATCGCGAAGCAGATGTGCGAGGCGATCGAGTATGCGCACGACCGCGGAATCGTTCACCGCGATCTGAAGCCGGCGAACGTGAAGGTGACGAGCGACGACGCAGTGAAGATTCTGGATTTCGGTCTCGCGAAAGCTCTGGAAGGGGATGCGTCCTCGATCGACATCGCGACTTCACCGACTATCAGCCGAATGGCGACGCAGGCTGGCGTGCTGCTGGGGACGGCGGCGTACATGTCGCCCGAGCAAGCGAAGGGCAAGGCCGTCGACCGCCGCGCGGACATATGGGGATTCGGGTGCGTGCTGTACGAGATGCTGACAGGGAAGATGGCGTTTCGCGGCGAGTCGGTGACGGATACGCTGGCGGCGGTGATCAAGGAAGATCCGGATTGGTCGCTACTTCCCCCCGCCACGCCGATACGAGTTCGCGTGCTATTGCAACGCTGCCTGCAAAAGGACCCGAAGCAGCGGCTGCAAGCGATCGGCGATGCGCGCATCTCGCTCGACGAAGTTCTTTTGGGCGCGCCCGACCCGGCGCTTGCGGGAGCAGCGGGAATTTCCGCACCGCTCTGGCGTCGCGCTTTGCCGTGGGCAATTGCGGCCCTGCTGTTCGTCACACTTGCGCCAATTGCCTTCATTCACTTCCGCGAAAAGCCACCGTCGGCCCAGGCTATGCGGTTTGAAATTCCGATGCCAGACAAAACGAACTTCGGCGGCGCGCTGAGCGTTTCGCCCGATGGCCGCAAGCTGGCGTTTATCGCCACGGACGCGGACGGCATAACTCATCTCTTGGTCCGGTCACTTGACAGTCTTCAAGCCCGGCCTCTCGATGGCACCGAAGGAGCGACCGGCTTTCCATTCTGGTCGCCGGACAGCGCGTACATCGTTTACGGGGTCGGAGGCAAGCTTATGAAGATCGAGGGATCGGGCGGCCCTCCGCAGACGCTCTGCGACTCGCCTCTGGTGTTTAGTGGCGTGTGGAGGAAGGACGGCAAAATCGACTTCTTCTCTTCCGCCGAGGTCCTGGAAGTTTCAGCGGCAGGAGGTCCGACCTCTCCGGTTACGAACGGCGGCGGTTTTTCGTCTCTCTTGCCCGATGGTAAGCACGTAGTCTTTTCGTGGGGTGCTCCCGGTGCGCCTGACAGTGGAACATACGTCGCCTCACTGGACGGCGCCGGAGGCGAGCGCGTCAGGAAAAAGCTGCTGGCCGATGAGTCGGCGGTGGCCTATGTACCATCTTTGGGGACAAGCACCGGATACCTCCTGTTCGTTCGCGGGGATTCAGTGGCAGCAGGTATGGGAACACTAATGGCTGCTCCATTTGACCCAGGCAAGCTGGACCTGGTCGGCGACCCCGTGCCGATCGCGGAGCAGGTTTCAAGCGCAAGCATTTCGACTTCCGAGACGGGTGTGCTCGTCTATTGGGGCGGCACTGGAGCAGGGGCCGGACAAAGTAGGGGCAATATCCAGGGCCAGCTCGCGTGGTTTGATCGGGAGGGAAAAGTCTTGGGAACGATGGGTGAGGTTGGAGTGTACCGCTCACTCGCCCTCTCGCCCGACGGAAGACAGGTCGCATTCGAGCGGGATGACCCACAGACTCGAAACAGAGATATATGGCTGTACGATTTTGCGCGCGGCGTAACGACTCGATTCACATTTGACCCCGGATCGGACTCCAATCCCCAGTGGTCACCTGATGGAAGCCACATCGCATTCACCTCGGATCCAAGCGGGACGTTTGATTTGTATCAAAAGGCGTCGAATTTGGCGGGCAATGACGAACTAGTCTTCAAGTCGAGCGACGGCAAAGTTCCGAGCGACTGGTCGCACGACGGGCGCTACCTTGTGTATTACAACAACACGTTGCCGGACCACGTGTGGGCGCTCCCGATGAACGGAGGGGCGGCGGATCGCAAACCCATTCAGTTGACGCAGTCCAAGTTTGCCGAGGTGGCGGGGCGGCTTTCGCCCAATAGTCGTTGGATTGCGTACACCTCCAACGAGTCCGGTACCGCCGAGGTCTACGTGCGACCGTTCGAGCCGGGTACCGCCGGCGGATCTTCCTCAGCTGCTGGAGCGCCCGTGACCGGTCAATGGATGGTCTCGAAAGGAGGTGGAGGCACTCCATTGTGGCGAGGGGACGGCAAGGAGCTTTTCTACATTGGGCTGAACGAAACTGCGATGGCAGTTGACGTCGAGACCAGCGGCGTATTTCGAGCAGGCATTCCCAAGCCGCTCTTCAAGTTGCCCGCCGGAGTTGTGTTCTGGGATGTCACTTCAGATGGCAAGCGATTCATCCTTCCTCTCCCATCGGCGGCGAATGCCGCGAATCCCGCGAATCCTTTGACGGTGGTGTTGAATTGGCAGGCGGAGCTGAAGAAATGACGATCGCGGCAGGGACAAAACTGGGCCCCTACGAAATCACTGGCGCGATTGGTGCGGGCGGGATGGGCGAGGTGTACCGCGCGCGGGACGCGAAGCTGGGGCGCGACGTGGCGCTGAAAGTCCTGCCGGAAGCGTTCGCACGAGACGCCGAGCGGATGGCGCGCTTCCAGCGCGAAGCGAAAGTGCTCGCGTCGCTCAACCACCCCAACATCGCGACAATTCACGGACTTGAGGATTCCGGCAGCACTCATGCGTTGGTGATGGAACTGGTCGAAGGACCGACGCTGGCCGATCGCATCCGGTCTGGACCAATTCCGGTTCAGGAAGCGCTGCGGACCGCGAAGCAGATGTGCGAAGCGATCGAGTACGCGCACGAACGCGGGATCGTTCACCGCGATCTGAAACCAGCGAACGTGAAGATGACAGGCGACGACGCCGTGAAGATTCTGGATTTCGGTCTCGCGAAAGCTCTGGAAGGGGACGCATCCTCGATCGACATCGCGACTTCGCCGACCATCAGCCGGATGGCGACGCAGGCGGGGGTGCTGCTGGGGACGGCAGCGTACATGTCGCCCGAGCAGGCAAAGGGCAAAGCAGTGGATCGTCGCGCGGACATCTGGGGATTCGGCTGCGTGTTGTACGAAATGCTGACCGGGAAGATGGCGTTTCGCGGAGAGTCGGTGACTGACACGCTGGCGGCCGTAATCAAGGAAGACCCGGATTGGTCGATGCTTCCCCCTGCCACGCCGATACGAGTTCGCGTGCTATTGCAACGCTGCCTGCAAAAGGACCCGAAGCAGCGGTTGCAAGCGATCGGCGACGCGCGCATTTCACTCGACGAAGTTCTCTCGGGCGCGCCCGACCCGGCGCTTGCGGGAGCAACAGGAATTTCCGCGCCGCTCTGGCGCCGCGCGCTGCCTTGGGGAATTGCGGCCTTGCTGTTCGTCACACTTGCGCCAATTGCCTTCATTCACTTCCGCGAAAAGCCACCCGCCCCAGCCGAGCCGGTGCGCTTCGATATCTCGGCGCCCACGGGAGGAGTCGGATTTGCGCTATCTCCTGACGGACGCCAGTTGGCCTTTGCCGCAGCGGGGCCGGATGGCGTTCCGAGTGTGTGGATACGCTCGCTCGACTCGCTCGAGGCGCGACGCCTGGATAATTCGGGATCGACTCAAATGACTACGCTCTTCTGGTCGCTCGATGGCCGCTATGTCGCGTTCGGCGACGGGGACAAACTGAAGAAGATTGACGCTTCCGGTGGTGCGCCAGTGACGCTGTGCGAAATCACCGGCATCGTACTGGGGGGCTCGTGGAACCGCGATGGTGTAATCATTTTCGGGACCGTCAACGCGGGCCTGATGCGAGTTTCGGCAAATGGCGGCCCGGCGTCCCCGCTGACCACTCTTGATTCGTCACGGGGTGAAATCCTTCATGACTTTCCGTTCTTCCTTCCGGATGGGCGGCACTTCATCTATCACCGTACCTCGAGCAAGCCGGGAAACAGCGGCGTGTACGTCGGCTCTCTCGATGCCAAATCCGATGAGCAAGGTTCGAAAGAGATTTTGTCGACAGCGAACGACGCGATTTATGCGCCTCCTTCCGGCGCTGGTTCAGGGCAGTTGCTCTTCGTGCGCGACGGAGCATTGATGGCGCAGCCGTTCGACGCCCGGCATTTCGAATTGTCAGGCGAGCCGATCACGGTGGCCAGCCATGTCGAGACCTTCAGGGATGGCGGCTACTTCTCGGTTTCGAACAACGATGTTCTGGTTTTCAGGTCAGGCGGGGGCATCGGCCCTTTCCAGCCCACATGGTTTGACCGGCAGGGGAAGATTCTGGGCGCGGTCGGGGAATCGGGCGACTTTCTCTCGCTCTCCGTTTCTCCCGATGGAAAACAAGCGGCTGTGAGCCGAGTTGAGTCGAACCTTGCCCTCTGGCTGCTCGATTTTTCGCGGGGCACGAGCGAGCGATTCACGTTCGGCTCCGCGAACGCTTCCGTTGGTATATGGTCTCCGGACGCCAATCGAATCATCTTCAGCTACAACCGCACCGGCATATACGATCTTTATCAGAAGCCTGCGAGCGGCGCGAGGGACGAGGAGCTCCTGCTGAAGACAGACGAGAACAAGCTTCCCACGAGCTTTTCGCGTGACGGGCGCTTTCTGCTTTACACGGTGCAGAACCCGAAAACAAGAAAGGCGGAACTATGGGTGCTACCGCTTGAAGGTGACAAGAAACCTTTCCCGTTTTTGCGCACGGAGTTCAACGACGACTACGGGCGGTTCTCCCCGAACGGACACTTGGTCGCGTACCAGTCGGATGAATCCGGGCGCAATGAGATTTACGTTCGAACCTTCACGCCGGATTCGCCCTCGGCGACCTCGGATACAGGCGGCAAGTGGCTGATTTCAACGGCGGGAGGCGCTGTTCCCCGGTGGGGCGAGGACGGGAAAGAGTTGTACTACGTCGCCGCCGACGGAAAGCTGATGGCTGTCGAGATCGCGACGAACCCGGTGTTCCAGGCCGGGGTGCCCAAAGCCCTGTTTCAAACACCGCTGCCACCGAGCTCAGCGGCGAGGGAACCGTGGGCCATAACGCCGGACGGCAAGCGTTTCCTCCTTCTGGCTCTGGGGTGGCAAAACGGGCAGGCTCCGTTCACGGTCGTGCTGAACTGGCAGGCGGGATTGAAGAAATAAGGCCCGGGGCAAAGCTCAGGCCGCACGAAATCCTCTCCCGGCTCTTTCGTCGTGGCAAGTGAACGCGCAAAGGAGGCTCCATGCGACGCAATTCTGCATTTGTGACGATAGCGTTTCTCGCGGGACTCGGTATCGGGCTCTTCCTCCGAAGCGCTGCTGTGTTGGCGGCTCAACAAAATGACGCGCACGTGGCCGACCTGGCGGCCATCGAAAAACTCCACAAGGCAGACGAAGAGTGCACTCTGACGCAAGATCCGGCCTGCTTGACTGCTCTTTGGTCGGACGATGGTGTCAACCTGGGATTCCCCGGCGCACCCGTCGTGGGGATCAAAGCCATGCGAGAGGCCTACGAGAAAGCCCGAGCCCAATTTCCGGACCTCAAGGTGTTGAAGTATGCGCCAGACGTCAAGGGCGTCCAGATCTTGGATGAATGGGCGATTGAAGTGATCAGTGGTGAATCCACGTTCAGATTGTCTGCCACGGGCAATCCGGTCAGCGTACAAGGCAGAAGCATGCGCCTGTTAAAGCGGCAAGACGACGGCTCGTGGAAATTCGCGTTGGTTGGCCTGAAATAGCCAAAGAGAGAGCAACGACCAGGAGCGGGTGTGGCGGAGTCTAGGCGTTGCGGCGGAGGCGGTCGAGGAAGGCGAAGAGCACCATGGCGAACGCGGCGCTGACGACTGAATCGAGCAGCAGGCGCAGGGTGAAGAACGGCTCCGGATGATCCAGCAGCACGCGTTGCGTGACAGCGAAAATAGCCTGGTGAAGGTGAAAGAAACCGAACACGAGAAGGAAGCGGCTCACCGGATTCTGCGTATCGATGCGCGCGCCGATGGTGGACGCGAGATAGCCCACGATCGTCTTCGCGATTCCATACAGTCCAATCGGATTCACATGGCTTAGGGCGTCCTGCAAGATGCCGATCCCACCGCCGAGCAGCATGCCGGTCACCGCATTGCGCCGGCTCAAACCGAAGTAGATCGTCACGAGCAGCGGCAGATCGATCAGCTCCGACCATCGGCCGTACTTGTGCAGAAACGCTTGCAGCACGAGCGCCAGAAAAGCGGCGATGACGACCGTGCCGCCGTAATACTTGTGCACCTCGATGTTTGCATCGGATTGCGCGCCGGGATTGAGCATGTAGGCCATTTCAGTTTTGCGGCGCGGAGGAAGGCGCTGGCGGCGTTTCTTCGCCCGCAGCCGGCGGAGGCTGTGTGCTGACGGCGGGGCGTGCCCGCTTTGGCACCGCAGCGCCGGCGGCGGTCCCGGCAACAGGGGCAGTTGCAGCGGCCGGGAGAGCAGCGGGTCTCTGCACGATTCCTTCACCGCCCGGTTGCGCACCCGTTGAATCGGCGGAATCGTTTGCGTGCTTGAGCTCCTGCTGCGTGAGCAGAACGATCACTTCCTCGAGCCGGTCGAGGTGCGCCGCCGGTTCGACATGGATCGTCTGGAACGGATTGCCCGGTTTCGCGCTCGCCACCGTGCCGATCAGCAGATCTTTCGGAAAGATGCGATCCTCTCCGGACGTGAGAATCATCTCGCCAACGTGAATCGGTTCGTCGTTCACCACATATTCGAGGCGCGGGTCGGGATCGCCGCTGCCCTTGACCACGCCGTGCGCGCGCGTATCGGCCAGCAGGGCGCCGGCGCCGCTGTCTTTATCGTTGATGAGCAGCACCTGCGACGTGGCCGGAAATACTTCCACGATTTTGCCTACAATGCCGTCCGGCGTGATGACCGCGAGATTGCGGCGCACGCGGTCCCGTTCGCCGCGATTGATGAATAGCGTGTGCGATGACGGGTCGGCGCTCGCCCCGATTACCTGAGCGGCGAGCATCTGCGCTTCGGGATGAGCGTCGCGAAAGTTCAGCAGAATGCTGAGGCGCTGCGCCTCGGCAGCCTGGCCCTCGAGCTCGCGGTTGCGCAGGTGCAGTTGGTCGATTTCCCCGCGCAGACGTGCGTTCTCCGCGCGAGTGCCGCGCAACCCGATATAGCCGGTCCACATGCCGCCGACCTTGGAAAGCGCCCACGTGCCTCCGCGCTCGACGGGCATCACGACGGCGGCAGCCCAATAGCGGATCAGCCGGACATCGTGTTCGCGCTTGATTTGAAAAGCGAGAAGCAGAACCTGGGCCAGCACGGCGGCGGCCAGCAGGGCCAGCGGGCGATGACGCGAAAAAAGATATTCGAGCATAGGCGACGCAGTCGCTTTAATCGATCGAGACCAGCCGCAGCAGGCGGAAATCGCTGAGCATTTTTCCGGTGCCAAGCACGACGGACGCCAGCGGATCGTCGGCGATCGAAACGGGCAGGCCGGTCTCCTCGCGGATGCGCTTGTCGAGATTCTTGATGAGCGCGCCGCCGCCGGTGAGCACGATGCCGCGGTCGCTGATATCGGCGGAAAGCTCGGGCGGAGTGCGCTCGAGCGCGACGCGGATGGCGTTCACAATGGTCGAAATGTTTTCGGAGAGCGCTTCGCGGATTTCGCTGTCGTCGATGGTCACCGTGCGCGGCACGCCTTCGATCAGGTTGCGGCCCTTCACTTCGAGCGTCATCGGCTTTTCGAGCGGATACGCCGAGCCAATTTCGATCTTGATCTGCTCGGCGGTGCGCTCGCCGACGAGAAGGTTGTACTTCCGCTTCAGGTAGTGCATCACGGATTCGTCCATTTCGTTTCCGGCCACGCGGACCGAACGCGAATAGACGATGCCGCTCATGGAGATGACGGCGATGTCCGTGGTGCCGCCGCCGATATCGACCACCATGTTGCCGGACGGCTCTTCGATCGGGAGGCCCGCGCCGATGGCCGCGGCCATGGCCTGTTCGACGAGATAGACTTCGCTCGCGCGGGCGCGGTAGGCCGAGTCCTGGACGGCGCGCTTCTCGACCGGCGTAATCTCGCTGGGGACGCCGATGACGATGCGCGGATGGACGAGGACGCGGCGGTTGTGGGCCTTCTGGATGAAGTAGGTGAGCATTTTTTCGGTCACCTTGAAATCGGCGATGACGCCGTCCTTCATCGGCTTGATGGCGACCACGTTGCCGGGCGTGCGGCCGAGCATTTCCTTGGCCTCGCGGCCGACCGCGACCACTTCTCCGTTGTTCTTATTGATGGCGACGATCGAGGGTTCGTTGACGACGATGCCTTTGCCCCGCGCGAACACGAGCGTGTTCGCCGTTCCCAAGTCGATGGCCAGGTCGGATGAGAACAGACTG
>Ga0335077_10012800_pt1 | contig 10490 bp, 6 predicted proteins | sample Lox_Sample_31_FD_207151 | JGI IMG/M metagenome (GOLD analysis project Ga0335077, IMG submission 207151) | Soil microbial communities from Loxahatchee National Wildlife Refuge, Florida, United States - Lox_Sample_3.1 | ecosystem: Environmental > Terrestrial > Soil > Wetlands | place: USA: Florida...
CGCAAAGGCGCTCGACCGCCAGCCTGATTCCTCGGCTTGCGCTCGCTCCCGCGGCGCGAGGCTCCTCCCTCGATTACCTCGGGAGACTCCTCGCGCCGCGAGAGGAAGCTTGTTGAAATGACGCTCTCCGCCGGAACGAAGCTCGGGCCATACGAGATCCAGGCGCCCATCGGCGCCGGCGGGATGGGCGAGGTGTACCGCGCCAAGGACACGCGCCTCGGCCGCGACGTGGCCGTCAAGGTGCTTCCGGCGCAGCTCTCTTCGTCGCCGGAGCTCCGGCAGCGTCTCGAGCGCGAGGCCAAGACGATCTCGCAGCTCTCCCATCCGCACATCTGCATGCTCCACGACGTCGGCCACCAGGACGGGACCGATTACCTCGTCATGGAGTTTCTGGAGGGGGAGACTCTCGCCGACCGGCTCGGCCGCGGCGCGCTGCCGGTCGACCAGGCACTGAAAATCGGAATCGAGATCGCCGACGCCCTCGACGCCGCGCACAAGAGCGGCATCGTGCACCGGGACCTCAAGCCCGGCAACGTGATGCTGACGAAGTCGGGCGTGAAGCTCCTCGACTTCGGGCTCGCCAAGCTCGGTGCGGGACCGGCCGCCGCCGTCTCGGCGGTGACGAGCCTGCCGACCGCGCTGCAGGAAAGTCAGCCGCTGACGACGCGCGGAACGATCCTCGGGACCTTCCAGTACATGTCGCCCGAGCAGCTCGAGGGCCGCGAGGCCGACGCGCGCAGCGACATCTTCTCCTTCGGCTGCGTGCTCTACGAGATGCTGACGGGCCAGAAGGCGTTCAGCGGCAAGAGCCAGGCGAGCCTGATCGGCTCGATCATGACCTCGGAGCCCGCGTCCATCTCGAGCATCCAGCCGATGGTGCCGCCGGCGCTCGATCGCGTCGTCAAGGGCTGCCTCGCCAAGGAGCCCGAGCACCGCTGGCACACCGCGCACGACGTGCGGATGCAGCTCCAGTGGATCGCGGAGGGAGGGTCGCAGGCGGGCGTTCCCGCGCCCGTCGCCGCGCGACGCCGGAGCCGCGAGAAGCTCGCATGGGGCGTGGCCGCCGCGGCGATCCTCGCCGCCGCCGCGCTCGGCTTCGGCTTCTGGAAGCGAACGCCGAAGGCGCCGCGCACGGTCCGGTTCGAGATCTCGACCCCCGAGGACGTCGTGGCGATCGACACGCCGCGCCTGTCGCCCGACGGGAGATACGTCGCCTTCAACGCGACCGACGCGTCCGGCAAGACGCGCGTCTGGGTGCACGCGATGAACGCGCTCACGGCGCAGCCCCTCGCCGGGACCGAGGGCACCACGCGGCCGTTCTGGTCGCCGGATAGCCGGTATCTCGGCTTCTTCGCGGAAGGGAAGCTGAAGAAGATCGAGGTCACGGGCGGCCCGGCGCAGAAGATCTGCGACGCGCCGACCGGCGCCGACGGAAGCTGGAACGCCGACGGCGTGATCCTCTTCGACGGCCGCGCGAACGATCCGATTCAGCGCGTCCCGGCTGCCGGAGGCTCGCCGACCGTCGAGGTGAAAGCGGAAGCTTCGCGCAAGGAGACATCGGTGGGATGGCCGGAGTTCCTCCCCGACGGGAAGCACTTCCTCTATCTCGCCAACGGCGAGAAACCCGAGGACAGCGTGTATCGGATCGGGACGCTCGGCTCGAGGGACAGCCGCAAGCTGATGCCGGCGCAAACGCTCGTGACGTACGCCCCGCCTGGATATCTGCTGTACGTGCGCGACAAGACGCTCGTCGCGCAGCGCTTCGACTGGAGCGCGTCGAAGACCGTCGGAGAGCCCGTGCCGCTCGCCGAGCACATCGGCACCGACTCGGTCGGCCTCGCCCGATTCTCGGTTTCTCGCGAGGGGACGCTCGCGTACCGCACCGGGGAGACCGGAGACCGCTTCGTCTGGCAGGACCGTTCCGGCAAGGAGCTCGAAGCCGTCGGGGAGACCGGCGAGTTCCACAATCCCTCCTTGTCGCCTTCGGGCGACCGGCTCGCCTTCGATCTTGCCGATCCGCGCAGCGGGAAGCTGGACATCTGGGTGCGCGACCTGGCGCGCGGCGTGAACTCGCGGCTCACTTTCGGCGAGGGCGGCGACGCGTTCTGTCCGCTGTGGTCGCCGGACGGCCGGCGGATCGTCTACACGCTCGGCACCGACCTCTACGCCAAGTCGTCGGACGGCCAGGGCGAGGCGGAAGCGCTCCTGAAGTCCCCCGATCTCAAGATCGCGACGGGCTGGTCGCCCGACGGCGCCTACCTCGCGTACAGCGACCGCGCGAAGGAGACGGGATGGGACGTCTGGGTCCTGCCGACGTCGGGCGATCGGAAACCGAAGGCCGTGCGCAAGACGCCGTTCGCGGAGAACGTCGCGACATTCTCGCCGGACGGCCGGTTTCTCGCCTACATGAGCCTCGAGTCGGGACGAGCGGAGATCTACGCGGAATCCTTCCCGGGGCCCGGCGGCCGCTGGCAGATCTCGACGGCGGGCGGGGGCGATCCCCACTGGCGCGCCGACGGCAGGGAGCTCTACTACCGCTCTCCGGACCAGAAGATCATGGCCGTCGACATCTCCGTCAAGGACGGCGTCCTTCAGGCGGGCGTGCCGAAGGCGCTCTTCCTGGGCCGATTCGATACGGGCACCGCGCGCAACCGCTTCATACCCGCCGCGGACGGGCAGCGCTTCCTGGCGGTCGCGCCGCTCGGCCGGGAGGCCATGACGCCGACGACGATCGTCATGAACTGGGGGGCGGATCTGGGCCGGTAGACGATAACGCTCGTCCCTCCCCGCCCGAAAGTGCCAGCGCCGAGACGGCGCGCCGGTCATAGAATCCCTCGAGAGGACCCCGGGAGGGACGCCATGGCGCAAGAGCCGCTGACGCGCTGCAACTTCGACAGCTCGGACCTGCTCGTCAAGGTGGACATGAAAATGCCCGGCGACGTCAACGCCATCTCGCCGGTCGTCGAGAGCGTCATGCGCATCGTGACCGAGATGGGCTGCGCCGCCGGCAAGGAATTCGAGATCGAGCTCGCGTTGCGCGAGGCGCTCGCCAACGCGATCGAGCACGGCAGCCGCCACGACCCTTCCAAGGAGATCCAGTGCTGCGTCGCCTGCGATCACACGCGCGGCATGCTGATCGTGGTGCGCGACCCGGGGCCCGGCTTCGATCCCGCCCAGATTCCCTCGCCCATTCAGGGACAGAACCTCTTCTCGACGGGCGGCCGCGGCATCTATCTCATCAATCAGCTGATGGACGAGGTGCGATTCGAGAAGGGTGGAACCGAGATTCACATGGTGACGCGGCCGGAGTCTCCGAAGGTGTCCAAGACGGCATAGGCGCCTCGGCTTCGGACACGCCGCTCACGGCGCGGCTCTCATAGAATCCCGTCGAGAACAATCCGGATGACGCTCGCCGCGGGCACAAGGCTCGGTCCCTACGAGATTCTTTCTCCGTTGGGCGCCGGGGGAATGGGAGAGGTGTACCGAGCACGCGACAAGCGGCTCGGGCGCGAGGTCGCCGTGAAGGTCCTTCCGGAGCGGATGGCCGAGGACGCGGACGCGCTCGCGCGCTTCGAGCGCGAGGCGAAGGCCGTTGCCGGCCTGTCCCACCCGAACATCCTGGCGCTCCACGATTTCGGACGCGAGGGGAGCGTGGCCTATGCGGTCATGGAGCTTCTCGAGGGCGAGACGTTGGGCGAGGCGCTCCAATCCGGTCCCCTGTCCGCGCGCCGGGCGACGGACTACGCCGTGCAGATGGCGCTCGGTCTGGCGGCGGCGCACGAGAAGGGGATCGTCCATCGGGACTTGAAGCCCGACAACGTCTTCGTCACGCGCGACGAGCGGATCAAGCTCCTCGACTTCGGCCTCGCCAAAGCGACGGCCGCCGATTGGAACGACCCGTCAGCGACGCACTCGCCGACGGTCTCCGGCTACACCGAGCCCGGAAGGGTCCTGGGCACGGTCGGCTACATGTCGCCCGAGCAGGTCCGCGGCCTCCCGCTCGACCACCGGTCGGACATTTTCTCCTTCGGCTCGGTGCTCTACGAGATGGCGACAGGCCGGCGTGCGTTCCGGCACGAGACCGCCGCCGAGACGATGACGGCGATCCTCAAGGAAGAGCCGCTCGCGGCCGACGGCGCGGCGGGCGGCGTGCCCGCGGCGCTCGCCGCGATCCTGCGGCATTGCCTCGAGAAGAAGCCGGAGAAGCGCTTCCAGTCGGCGCGGGATCTTGCCTTCGCACTCGAGACCGCGGCGGCGCCGAGCGCCGCCTCGCCGGCTCTGGCGGCGACACCGCGCCGCTCGACGCCGTGGACGCGGCTCGGGCTCGCCGCGCTCGCCGTGGCCGCGGCGGCGGCCGGCTACCTGCTGCGGCCGGGCCCGGCGACGACGTCGGCCGGCGCCGACTGGCAGGACATGACGTTCACACGGCTCACGACCGATCCCGGCTACGAGGGCGAGCCCACCTTTTCGCCGGACGGGCGCACGATCGCCTACGTTTCCGACCGCGACGGCAACTTCGAGATCTATCTCCAGCAAATCTCCGGCGGGCCGGCGATCAACCTCACCCAGAACCCGGCGGCGGACATTCAGCCGGCCTTCTCTCCCGACGGGCGGGAGATCGCGTTCGTCTCGAGTCGCTCCGGTTCCGACATCCTTCACGCGGCGCCGGGGCTTCCGCACGTCGGAGGCGACATCTGGGTCATGCCGGCGCTCGGCGGTCCCGCGCGAAAGATCGTCGAGAACGGGACCTCGCCCTCCTGGACGCCGGACGGAGCGGACATTCTCTACGAGCACGGCTCGTACCGGAGCGCGCGGATCGCGCGCGTGCCGGCCACCGGAGGACAAAGCCGTGACATTCCGATCGACGAGCCCTTCACCCTGCGCTACTTCTTTCCGAAGCTGTCGGACGACGGCCGGTGGTTGCTCTACCAGAACGGCTACTCGGTCGAGGTCGTCGCGGCGCAGGGCGGCAAGCCGAAAGTGCTCGTGCAGGGCGAATATCCGGCGTGGGGCCCGGGCTCGGCGAGCATCCTCTTCACCAACGATCTTCCGGGAAAGGGCCGCACGCTCTGGACGGCGCCCTTCTCGGGCGCGCGGGGAGAGCTGGCCGGGCCGTCGCGGCCGCTGACTTTCGGGCGCGGTCCGGACATCGGCGCCGCCGCATCGCGCGACGGGACGGCGATCGCGTTCACGGCAGCGGACGAATCGCTGAATCTCGAGGAGATTCCCTTCGACGCGGAGGCCGGGCGGGTCACGGGACCGCCGCGCGAGCTGACGGCCGGCAACAATGCCATCAGTTTCATCGGTCCCAGCCCGGACGGAAAAGCCGTGGCGTTCGCCGCAAGCCGGGGAGGGGTCTCACACATCTGGCGCGTCGACGCGCCGGCCCCGCCGATCGAGCTGACGCGCGATTCTGGCGTCTCCGACTCGAATCCGGCGTGGTCGCCCGACGGCCGCGAGATCGCCTTCTCGCGCCAGGCCCTCGGGGCGGGCAGCGGCTCGTCCGATCTGTGGCTCATGAACGCCGACGGGACGAGCCCGCGCCGCGTCACCGAGATGGTCGGAGCCGGGGCGCCGGCGTGGATGCCGGACGGAAAGAGCATCCTGATTTCCCACGGGGACTCGCTCCTGCGGCTCGACATGCCATCGGGCCGCACGACCACCGTGCCATGGGCCGATGCGCGGACGCTCTTCGTCATCGATGCCTCGGGGCAGTGGGTCGCCTTCCAGACGCACCAGGGGAACTCCCTGACCGTCGCCGCCGTTCCGATCGCCGGGGGAACGCCCCGCGATGTCATCTCTTCGTCCTACGAGGCCTTCCACCCGTCGTTCGCGCCGTCGGGGCGCTGGCTCTACTTCCAAATGAATCACAAGAACCTCTTCCGCGTGCCCGGCCCGGCGCAGGACTGGAAGAGCGCGACACCCGAGAAGGTGACGGACTTTTCCGGCGTCGATCTCTACATCGAGGACCCGAAGATCTCGACCGACGGCACCAAGCTTTTCTACACGCGCGGCCGGACGACGGGGGACATCATCATTCTGCGAATGGAGAAGCCGAAGGGGAAGAAATGACGTTGGCCTCCGGAACCAGGCTCGGACCGTACGAGATCCAGGCGCCACTCGGCGCCGGAGGAATGGGGGAGGTGTACCGGGCGCGCGACTCTCGGCTCGATCGCACCGTCGCGGTCAAGGTCCTGCCGGCGCACCTGTCGCCCTCCGCCGAGGTGCGCCAGCGGTTCGAGCGGGAGGCGAAGACGATCTCGCAGCTCTCGCACCCGCACATCTGCGCGCTGTACGACGTGGGGCGCGAGGGCGAGACCGAATACCTCGTCATGGAGCTCCTGGAAGGGGAGACGCTCGCAGCCCGCCTCGCGAATGGCGCGCTGCCGCTCGAGCAGACGCTGCGGTACGGGACGGAGATCGCCGACGCGCTCGACAAGGCGCACCGTCAGGGGATCGTGCACCGGGATCTCAAGCCCGGCAACGTGATGCTGACCAAGACGGGGGTGAAGCTGCTCGACTTCGGTCTGGCAAAGGCCCTCCCCTCTCCCGGCGGGAGAGGGGCCGGGGGTGAGGGGGTCACGTCGCTGCCGACGCAGCAGGGGCTGACGCAGGAAGGGACGATCCTGGGGACCTTCCAGTACATGGCGCCGGAGCAGCTCGAGGGCCGCGAGGCCGACGCGCGATCGGACATCTTCGCGCTCGGCGCGGTTCTCTACGAAATGGCGACGGGGAAGAAGGCGTTCTCGGGCTCCTCGCAGGCGTCGCTCATTTCCGCGATCATGAAGGAGAGCCCCGCGCCGATCTCGTCGCTCCAGCCTGCGGCGCCGCAGGCGCTCGACCGCGTCGTCCAGACCTGTCTCGCCAAGGATCCCGAGGACCGTTGGCAGAGCGCCGCCGACGTCAAGCGCGAGCTGCGTTGGATCGGAGAGGGCTCGAGCCCGGGGGTCCCGACGCCCGCGGTCGCAAACCGCCGGTCCGCTCACCTTCTCCCGTGGGTCGCGCTCGTCGCGATGACCGCGCTGGCGGCCTGGCTCGCGCTCTCCGGCGCCCGCCGGCCACCGCGAGCGGAAACGACCTACCGGTCCGCGATTCTGCTTCCGGAGAAAGTGCATTTCGCGAACGCCGCGATCTCGCCGGATGGCACGCGCCTCGTCGTCGCCGGCCAGGACTCCGACGGAACCGATCGCCTGTGGCTGCGGCGGCTCGACGCCTTCAAGAGCGAGCTTCTGCCGGGGACGGAGCACGCAGCGCTTCCGTTCTGGTCGGCGGACGGGCGTTATGTCGCCTTTTTCGCCGACGGCAAGTTGAAGCGCATCGAGCCTTCGGGCGGACCGCCGATCGCGCTCTGCGACTCCGACGGCGTCGGAGGCGCCTGGGGCTCCGGAGGCGACGTGCTTTTCGCGGAGCCGTCCGGGCCGATCTACCGACTCCCGTCCGCCGGCGGCAAGGCTCTCCCGGTGACGAAGCTCGACGACGGCCGTCACGAGACCAGCCACCGCTATCCCTCCTTCCTGCCCGACGGCAAGCACTTTCTCTTCACCGCGCTCAACCTGGCCGGGAGCCCGCAGGACGAGGCGAACCGGCTCTACGTCGGCTCGATCGACGGTGCGCCCGCGAAGCCTTTGATGGCCCTGTCGACGAACGCGATCTACTCGGAGGGTTATCTGCTCTACAAGCTGGGCGGCCTGTCGAGCGGAAGCCTCATGGCCCAAGGGTTCGATCCGGGACGGCTCGAGGTCCGGGGCGAACCGATGGTGGTCGCCGACGCGATCAGCTCGAACCTGGGCTATTACGACCTCGCCAGCTTCACGGCTTCCTCCAACGGCGTGATCGTCTACGACAGCTCGTTTCTCTCGACTCGACTCCAGTGGCTCGACCGCGCCGGAAAGCTTCTCTCCACATTCGGCGAAGCCGGTCGGTACGACTTCCCCAGAATCGCTCCGGACGGGAAGCGGATCGCGTTCGCGATGTACGACGCGGGGACCAACAAGAACCAGATCTGGGTCGGCGACGTGGCGCGCGGCACGCAGATGCGGCTGACCGCCGGGCCCGGAGAGAACCTGACCCCGATCTGGTCGCCCGACGGCGAGCGCGTCGCTTTCGCGAGCGACGGCAAGCACCAGGACGACCTCGTCGTGCGCGGGACGAGCGGCGCCGGCGCCGACGAAGCGCTCACCGACGAGCCGGGTCAGAAAGTTCCGTTCGACTGGTCCCGCGACGGCCGGTACGTCCTCTACTTCGACCGGCCGGCGACCGGCGTCCGCAACCCGCGTCTCTCGGTCCTGCCTCTGTTCGGGGACCGAAAGCCGTTCGTGTTCTATCCGACGACCGCGGACGGTCAATTCGTCGCGTCGTTTTCGCCGGATGGGCGCTGGGTCGCGTTCTCCAACGCGGAATCCGGCCGGACGGAGGTGTACGCGGCGTCCTTTCCCGACGCGAAGCGGAAGGTCCAGATCTCAGTCGCGGGGGGAGACTCGCCGCGATGGAGATCCGGCGGTCGCGAGATCATCTACCTCGGTCCGGGAAGAATTCTGACGGCCGTCGCCGTCGAGGCGGGCGCGGACCTCAAACTCGGTGAGCCCCGGCCGCTCTTCGAGCTCCCCGGCGGCGCCGAGCGTTGGGATGTGACTCCCGACGGACAACGCTTCCTGGTGAACGCGCCGGTCGTGGAGACCAACGCCGTGCCGCTCTCTCTCGTCGTCAACTGGCCGGCGAAGCTGAAGAAGTAGCCGCGCTCGGCGGCGGGAACGGCGCGAGGATCTGCTCGACGGCGCGACGGATGTCCTTCGCGATGGCCTCGGGACTGTTGCCGACGAACTTCGAGACCCAGCCGCGCCAGACGAGCTTCTTCGCCGGATCGCGGAAGTCGATCGCGAGCGTCCGCTCCCGGTAGGTCTCGCTTCCCACGTACGTCGGGAGAGACCACCAGGTGTATACGCCGTACTGGTCGCGCGAGACGATCCCGTTGGCGCGCGTGTGGTAGTCGATGAAGAAGTCCGGCGCCGCGCCTTCGGCGGCGGGCTGGAAACCCTTCTTGGCGAGGAGCGCCGTCACGTCTTTCTTGACGTGGTCGTCCACGAACCGCGTGTCCACGATCGCGCTGCCGATGCCCTTGTCCTCCTGCGGATCGGCGTACCAGCCGAACGTCTTCCAGCCGGCGAAGCTCACGTTGTGGTCCCAGGAGGCCTGGGGCGGCGGCGTCGAGCTGCAGGACAGCCCGGCAGCCGCGACGGCCAGGACGGCGGCGAGGCGGAACGTTTTCATGCGCGCGACTTTACTCCAGGACCGGACGCCGCACGGTTGTATCCTCGGGCGCATCTTGTCCGAGTCACGCGCGCCGTCGCCCTGGACCCGCCGCGGCTTCGTCCGCCTCGCGGCGGCGGCGATCGGCGCGATCCCGGCGCGCCGGCTTCTCGGGCAGTCGTCGGGTCCCGCGCCTGCGGAACATGCCTTTCCGATCGTCATCGACGCCCTGGGCGGTCCGGGCGATCCGGCGGCGGAGGAGGGAGCCGCGCTGTCGGCCCGGGCGATCGCCGACGTCCGCGTTTCCGGAATCTCCGCGGTCAACCTGACGGTCGGTCCGGTCGGCGAGCGCCCGAGCCTCGCGGCGTTCGAAGGGATCTTTCGCGACCTGGCCGATTGGGAGAAGGAGATCGACGCGCACCCGGACGTCCTGATGCGCGTCCGCGGTGCGGCGGACCTCGACGCGGCGCGCGCCTCCGGACGCCTCGGGCTGATCTTCGGCCTCCAGGACGGCGTCGCGTTCCACGACGACGTCTCGCGCCTCGACGTCCTCCATCGCTTCGGCATCCGCATCATCCAGCCGACCTACAACCTGAGAAACCTCATCGGCGACGGATGCCTCGAGCCCGACGGCGCGGGGCTCTCGCGCACCGGGCACGAGGCCGTCGAGAGGATGAACGCGCTGCGGATCCTTCTGGATCTCTCGCACTGCGGCCGGCGAACGACACGGGACGGGCTCGACGCGTCGAAGCGGCCGCCGGCGTTCACGCACACCGGATGCGCGTCCGTCGCCGACCATCCGCGCAACAAAACCGATGAGGAGCTCCATCTGCTCGCGGACAAGGGCGGCGTCGCCGGCATCTACTTCATGCCGTACCTGCGGACGGCCGGTCAGCCGATGGCCGAGGACGTCGTCCGGCACGTCGAGCGCGCGCTGCAGGTGGCGGGGGAGGACCACGTGGGCGTGGGAACCGACGGCGCCATCTCGCCGACCGATCTCTCGCCCGAATATCGGGCGCGCTTCCGCGCCGACATCGAGCGCCGCAAGAAAGCCGGAATCGGCGCGCCCGGCGAGGTGCCGGACGTTTTCCCGCTCGTGCCCGATCTCAACTCGCCGCGGCGGATCCAGAAGCTCGGCGAGATGCTCCTCGCCCGCGGGCACTCGACGGCGCGCGTCGAGAAGATCGTCGGCGGCAACTTCGTGCGGCTCTTCCGGGAGGTCTGGGGAGGAGACAAGGCATGAG
>Ga0335077_10012801_pt1 | contig 10489 bp, 17 predicted proteins | sample Lox_Sample_31_FD_207151 | JGI IMG/M metagenome (GOLD analysis project Ga0335077, IMG submission 207151) | Soil microbial communities from Loxahatchee National Wildlife Refuge, Florida, United States - Lox_Sample_3.1 | ecosystem: Environmental > Terrestrial > Soil > Wetlands | place: USA...
CCTTTTGGGGTTAGCTGTTGCCCGTAACTAGCTATCGTGGCAGCATTGCGCCGTGCCACGACGTCAAGACAATTACGCGCGCCTGACTGTGCACGATGTGATCGAGCTCGATGCGGCCTCTCAGCACTTGGTTGAGGCCTACGCCGCGCTAGATCGCTTCAAGCCGAAGTGTGGTCCGACCGTGCAACGCTTCATCTTCCTGGCCAACGAAACCATCGTCCGGCTGCAGAACAAAGGCGCCAGGGCCATCCGCGATTTCTACGCGCGCCATCCCGAGGTGAAGAATCCCTACGCTTCGGCCGAGACCCCGGAAAACACCGCGGCCGCGGAACCGCAACCATCAACCCCGGAAAATGAATAGGGCGAAACTATGGCGAAAGATTTAGGTCTATGCTGTCCGCTGTGTCTCGGCGTCGATGATCCTTCCGGCATGCTCGCCGTCACGATCGCGCATCAAAATCCGCCCGGTGAGCGTCAAATCTTCTTGTGTATCGGATGCTTTACTGCCGTAATTGAAGCTGCCCGTCAGCAGAATGACGAATTAAACGGCAGAGAGGGTTTCAATGATGTATCGCGTGCTGAACCTGCTTCTGTATCAGAGTCTAACGATAGTTCTCCTGCTCTATCTGGGTTGGAGCTTCACCCGGATCGGCCGCCTGATGGGACATCGATCGACGCTCAACCTGATGCGGAGAGCCTTCCGACGTCGATCGACGAGACGGCGGAACGCGACTAGTGGAGCAAGTTGGTAAAAAAGCCGGCGTCAGCCGACTAGCGTGCAAACCGTTTGAGTTTGGTGCCCGGACGACGCGGGCCTTGTAATGCCGGTGGATCGCGTGACTGCGCCGGCATAGCCGGGCTCGCGGACGCAAACGTAGCCGGTCGGTCGGGTATCAAGGCATGGGAGGGGCCTCACCGCTTCAAGCGCAGCCAATAGGCATATGCGAGACGGCGGGAGGGAGAAGCCGCGCCCGGCGGGCGCCACCGCATGCCGCTCGATCGTAACCCGAGCGGTCCCGCGCGCGGCGTCAAGCCATAGCGCGCGTTCTGCAACCGCGTACTGGTTAATCATGGGAAAACTCTTAGACTTCGCGCGAAATAAAAGCGAAACTAGACCGGTCGATCCGACCGCGCTTACCGAAGACGAATGGGGGCGACTATGCCAGTTCCTGGGAATGACGCCGGCGGAAGTAGCCCGGATGACCGGGCTCGAGCTGATGCACGCGGTGGGCGAGCGCATCGCGGTCAAGGATCGGCAGGCGAAGATGAAATACGATACGCCGCGAAAATGACCGCCCTGGAAAAACGCTTGCGCGACTGCGAGGCCGGCTTCGCGCATCTCTATGAGATGAAGCGGCTCGGCTTCAACGTCGATGAACGGCTTCATCGCCTCGCGACCCGGCGTGAATGGGTGCGCAAAAAACTATTCGGAGCAAAACAACGTGCATTGTTCCCGAGGTGAATCATGGAAACCCTGAGCCAGACCGAAAAGGATATCGTGAGCCACGGCCTCGCCCTGGCCCTGAGCGAGGCGCCCGGAACCATCGTCATCGCGGTGTTGGCCGCGGCCGCCGAAATCGCCAACAAGCTGAATTTCACCGACGAACTGCGCGCCGCTTGCGGCCGCATCGCCGCCACCGATCGCATGATCGAAGAAAGGGGAGTGGTATGGAAATCACCGCCCGTGCGCCGAAGTTCCGGCTCGTTGCCGGTACGACGCAAGAGGTCGAAGACTGGATCAACGCCAATTGGGATTACTACATAATCCAGAACTTCGCGTGGTCGGTGATCGACGGTCGCCAGCACGTCACCGCCACCGCGATCCTGAAGACTGAAGTCGAGAAAGCCGCGCGCATGATGCAATTCGCGCAGCCCGGCGTCGTGCCCGGCGGGCGCCGCATGTGAGGCCAAAACCGAGGTTTCTAAGGTGGACAACCTGGATTACCTAATAATCGCGATTTGCATGTTTGCACTTTCATTAGCGGCGTTCGTCTCTTTAGTGCACTAGTGGCGGATCGCCGAACAGGTGTTATGGCAACTACACAGGATCAACATATGCGCCTTGATCGAGCGTGGGATCAGTTCTGTTTCGCGGTTTGCCTTGAGGCGATGTTCAACGAGGTCTGTCGCATCGCCGGACCGGCGACGCGCGACCAGTTTTTGAAAGCTTTCGTTCAGGTCGGGCGCGAAATCGCATAGCGGGTGTTATGGTGACTCAGAAAACCCAAAGGGGCGTTGACGTTGCGCGAGGGCGATCTACGCGCAGCCGAGCCCGAGCAATCGCCTACACCGCGGAGCTTTGCCGAGCTGGTCAAGCGGGAAGAGGTAATAGCTAAACTCGGCCTCCTCGGGCGGGAGGTTTTGCGCCGGGCTGCCGCCTTCGCCCGGTGCGCATAAGGAACGTTATGGTGAACCGCGATGCCTGAAGAACCCTGGGAAACGTTTATAAGCGTCGCCTGTTACAACAAGGCGCTTCAACCGCTTTGGGATGACGTCGCCGATGAGCTTAGAGCGATCGTCGCGCGCTGCGGTTGGGACACGCGCGGTGTCGATCGCAAGCTTAAGGAAATCGTCAACGCGCTGCATCAGGTGCGCGAACTGACCATCGATATGCGCAAACCGCCGTCAAAGAGGTTCAAGTAGAAAAGAAATGCAGATCGGCGAGTACATGATTAAATGGCTCAAGCTTGATGAGGTGACCTATGCGACCGAGGAGGCAGCCCTGGCCGAGATCAAGAGGCTGAGCGGAACTGGACTAATCAGCGAATGGGCTGTGTGTCGTGTGGTCGGGATCTGCAAGCCGCTCATCACCCTCGACATCAAGCGGGATCGCTAAAGTAGCCTTATGTTAACTCAGCGCCGCGGCTTCTTGTCTTGCGCCAGACGCCAAGCGTCGATTTGCGAGCGGTTAAACCGCCACTCGGCACCGACGCGAAACGCCGGCAGGGTGCCTTTTTTCACGTGGCGATAGATGCTCGAGGGATGCACGCGTAAATAATAGGCGAGTTCTTCAACCGTCATGATCTCGCCCAAGCGGGGCATGTCACGAGGTAGTCACTGGAATAATCACCGCCGCGGTCTTCGGCGTGATCATGGCGTCGGCCGCGGCCCGAATAGTATTGATGAAGTTCTGAGGGATGTTCAATGCGTGCAATGCTGCGACAAATTCGGGATCGCTTATTTCCAGCCGCTTGCGCTGATCCGACAAGGCCGTCACGCGCGCTTTCAGCAGAGCCGACTCCGCTGGAGGTAACTGCAAGCCGTACGTCCAACGGAGACCTCCTGCTTTCTGTAGCACTGCCAAATCGACCCACGCAGCGGCTTGCGCTGGTGTTAACCCGGTCAGAAGCAGAGCCGCTGATAGCGCTGCTGCGTCAATGTTTCCCGACGTATAATTCTTGACCGCGGCGCGTCGCTCCTCGGCCGCGGTGGCGCGTTCGAGCGCCCGCTCGGCCGCGGCCGCCTGTCGCGCCAGGGTCGCCAGCATGATGGCCTCGTCTTCGGCGACTTGATTGTTGACCCAGTCGGTTTGTAGGCCGAGCCCCTCGAGGAGGGAAATGTATTGGACGTCAGTGATTACATTGGCGGCAAATTGCTTGCGGTAGGCCGCTTCCAGCTTCTTCGCGAAGGCGATGCGCTTTTGCAATTGTACGCGCGCGAGGACCAGGGCGTCCCGATCGACGTTCTGATTGGCTTGATCAAGTTGTTGAGTAAGGTCCGCGTCAGTGAAGAAACCTTGGACATACGCTTGTTCGAGCGTGGCCTTGAGTTGGTTACGCTCGCTCTGCACGGCCAACCACGGCGCCGCGGCCAGGAAGCGGGTTTGCGAGGCCGGACGCATGCCGCTGAAAGTCAATTCATCGCGGAGATCCTGAGCGGAAAAAAGCCCGCTCGCGCTTAGCCGGATCAGAACGCGCGCCTGAAGTCCGCCAAACGCCGCGGCTTCCTGCATCGGCATCCATTGATTGTCGAAGCCGTGGAAACCCAGCGTCGCCCGTTCTTGCGCCTGTTCAATGAGGCCGCGCGCAAACCAGCCGGTGAGCTCGCCGGCGCCGGGCAGGGTTTGACGGAAGGTATTGCGGGCTGAGATTTCCGCCACCGCGGCAATGCCATTCTCCACCAACGGACCGATTTGCACCTCGCGCAGTTCTTCGAAGCCGAGAAAGCCGGTGATGACTTCGGTGATATGCTCGAGTTGTTCGGCCGCGCCTTCGCGGAATAGTCCGATCAGCGTGGCCAGGCCTTTCAGATTGAGCGCGACCGCGGCGACGTCGGCTAAAACCGTGTCAGGTTTAACTCCGATGGCGCCCGGTGACGTCGGCCCTGGCGGCGACAGTGCGCGGATGACCGCTTCCAACACCGGTTCCAAAACGCCTTGGATCGCGTTGCGTTCGGTGGTCAACGCCTTGATGATGGTCGATTCCGCCCAATTGGCGGCGCTGCCCACCGGCCCGGCGATCTCGCCGGCGATGGTATCGGCGTCGGCCGCAACCCGCGTGATGAAGCGTTCCACCGCGCGCACCGGGCTTGATGCCATCAGGTAAGAGAGCGCATCGGACCACTTGATACCTTGCAAGGTTTGCAAGTCGCCCGAATTGATCAGTCCGCCGGCCTGAAGTGCATCAAGCGTCGGCTGATCGACGTCGCCTTGCGCGGCGATGGTCTCCAACGCCTTTTGAATGCCGGCGACGTCGGCGCCGCTGGTAGGCGGAATCTTCGCCGAAATTTCGTTAAGTGCGTTGACGATCGGCGAGAAATCGATCGCGCCCGATGGCGCCAGGTTTTGCACCGCGCCGACCAAGGCGGTTAATTCGCCCACCACGCCGCTTAAATCGACCGACGTAGGGTTTGTACCGGAAATCCCGGAAACGACCGTCAGAATCGACGTCAGCGCCGTGGCGACGTTGGCGATCGCGCTAACGATGTTTTGGCAACAGGCATCGTCTTGTGGCGCGCCTGAGAAATCGAGACCCTGCAACGCCGCGATCAGCGCGGCGTTGTTGGCGTCCATACATTCGCACAGATCGGTTACTTCGTCGCCGCCGCCCGGTCCTGAACCTCCGGGAGGCACCTCGCCCCCGCCGCCCCCACCTTGTCCCCCCGGAGGTTGGTAGACGCACATTTCGGAAGTCGGATCGAGGCTGTAGCCGCTAGGACAGACGCCATCCTGGCCGGGAATAAGCTGGCTTGGCGGCGTTGCCGGCGGGATGTATTTGCCGATTTGCAGCTTGAACAGATGGGTCAGGCCGTAGTTCTTGAACAGGTATTGTTCCGCGGCCTTGAGCGCATTGTTGATGGTGGCGCCTTTCGCAATTTGCGCCTGATACTGCTGCGTCAGCACTTGCAGCGTCGATGCTTCGGCGTTGAAGACCAGACCTTGCGCCAGCGGCGTCCGTAACTCCGGCTCCAGCGGCAGCCCGGTTTGCGCGGCTTCTGAAGTGGCGTTGACCAGGATTTGCCGCGCGCGATCGAGCGGCACGCCTTGCGCGGTCAGGTTGGAAACGAACAGAGACGCCCACGCGTTGACGATGGTCCGTCCCGAGCCGGCTTCCGAGGTAACCAGATTCCATTCCGAGACCATCCGCTCAAGCATGATTCCGGCTTGGCGCGCGGCAGGGTTGCGCGCGTTCATCAGGCGCCCGGCCTGCTCCAGCGAAGCTTGCGAGCGCGGCCGCCCGGTGAAGGCTTGAATCAACAGACTGATCGGATTTGGGATGATGCCGGCCAGTTCGAGAATATCGAGCGCGAACATGATGACGTTCAGGATCGGGATTACCGAGACCTCAGCCGTCACCGCGGCCAAAATGGCGTCCGCGTTATAGGCCAGCGAAACAATTTCGCCGCCAGTTTGAATCGGACCAGATCCGCCCATTGCTTCAGCCCGCGTTAGAAGTAACCGGCGAGTCGGTCGGAAAGGGCAATTCTATCCAACAGAAGCCGGCCACCAGTTCAATTGTGGTGTCTTGCGTAACAATCAATAGCGAATTGCCCGGCGTCAACACCGCCAGTGGATGCGGCGCGAAGACGATGGGCGATCCTTCATCCGAGGTCGGCCAGCCGAAGCCTTGGGGAAAATTAAACCAGCTATCAAACGTGCCTTGCGTGATCTGACCGCTGCCTTTGGGTCCGCCCGAAAGCATCGGCACGCCTTGTTGTTGCACCGAGCCGTTTAAGCCGGCGACCATGTAAAGCGCAACCGTGGCCTGCGCTTCCTGATCGCGGCCGCTTACCGAATAGACTTTGATGATGTTGTTGGGATTGCCGGAATTGAAGAGCCCGACCGCATAAGTATGCGTGCCGTCGCCGATCGCGGTCCAGCTACCCGAATAGGCGTTGGCGTAATTCCAGTCCAGCGGATGGCGGACCTTGACCCCCTTGGGAAATTCATACGAGGCCATTCATTAAATCAGTCCGAAACTGGGCGAATTCGCATTCATGGCAAGTGTCGGTGGTGTGATCGTCGCGTTCATCGCCCCGCCGCTCGTGGTCGCGAAGGCGTTGTTGTAGTAACAGCCGGCGCCTAGGCTACCGCTCCAGGCGTTGAGCGTGCCGGCGGCGCTGGTAATGCCGTAGAAATACAATCCGGGCAGGATGGTTTGCGCGCCCTGAACAGTGGCGACAGACTGAACGCCGGTGCTGCCCAAATGCTGCGCTCCTATGTTGGCGATAAGGTTGCCGCTTGCGTTGTAGAGTCCGACGTCAGAATTGTTCGAGCCGTCGGCCGTGGCGAGGATGAAAATGATATGCGCGAAGGTGACGGCAAACGGGATTACGACGCCCCACAGGATCATGTTGTTGGCGCCCGGCACGTTGCCGTTGCCGTTGTTGTTCACGTTCATGAAGAAAGGCAAGGGCCATCCCGCGATATCAAGCTTGCTCGCCACGGTGCCGGCGCCGGTGAGCCGCGCCTGAGTCTCTACTTGCTTGAGCGCGATTGGATTGCCGATCGATCCGTCGCCTTGAATGGTAACGCCGTCGGTGGTGACGGTGCTGGAACCGCCGCCGCTGCCGGGATTGCGCACGTCGATCGCGCAGTAGCGATCGAGGTCGCGCCAAAGCTTGCGCCGCGGCAGTAAAATCATTTCACACCCCGGAAAGCTGAGATTCGATCATGTGCAGCGTGGTGCCGCCGGTTGCCGCGATCGCCCACAGCGGCTTGAACAGGAAGTCATAATCAAAAAACCAGTTCAGATACATGAAGCCGCCCGGCTGTAACAGAATACCGGTAGTGATGGTGACGTTGGGCGAAAACGAAATCGCGCAATTGTTGGTTCCGGTGTTGCTGAGCGCTTTGGCGATGCTTTGGTTGCGCACTGAGCCGACTTGCTGCGGGGTGGTGGTCAGTGTGTAGTCAGAGTCTACCGGGTGATTCTCGATCAGTTGCCCGTAATAGCCTATGACCAGTTCGCGCAGCGAAGTGACGTTGCGGATGTAATCCTGCGGCTTTAAAAATCCTGCCATGATGATCAAGTCCCTGGGTTAAGCCCTATGGCGACAAAGCTCGAGGCCGCGCGACAAGTGCACGCCGTGGTCCCGGCCAGGGCGGTGACTTCCAACGCCGCAGTGTTAATCTTGCCGGCCGCGTTGGCGGTGCCATCCGGGCCGACGATCACGACTGGGATCGCGATGGTCGCGTTGTTGACCAGCAGGCCAGTGTCAACCGTTTGGGTTTGCGTGAAATCGCTGCCCGAGTGATACCGCGCCGCAATGACCAGCGAGGCCGAGGCGGTAGCGCCCATCAAAAAAGTCAGACAACCGAAGACGATCGGATAGTAACCCTGACCCGGCTGCCCGATAAGCGCCGTGGTGGTGGTGACTATCGTGACTTCGCTGCCGGCCGTGCACGTAACATCATTGGCCGGCGAAAAGACACTCGGCACTGGAACCGGGTTGGCTACGCCCCAAATTGCGCCGCGCGGATAGCCGTGGCGGATATGGCGCCAGAAGCGCTTAGCTCGTATGCCCGTCAGCAGCATTCGGCACGCTCGCGGCCGGCGTCGCGCTGTCCGGCTCCTTTTGCTGCTTCATCCCCATCAGTTCCTTATAGAGATCGCGCGCGCGCGGCGGATTGCCCAGGTGATGCAGCATGGCGTCAAGCAATTGCTCAAACACATCGTCGGCGGTGCGCGGCTTCTCGGCCTCTTCCTTCGCGGCCGCGGCTTTGGCCTGAGCCTCTTCCGCTTGACGCGCCAGATCGTCGGCCTGAGCCTGCAATTCAGCTTTGGTCGGCATGGCTTACGACTCTCCTATAGCGCGCCGGAAGTGGTGGCGTCGGAAATCTTGATGAGGTCAAACCACATATCTTCTTTGGTGTCGGCCGAGGTGGACCAGAACTGCACGTAAGGGGTGACGTTCTGGTAAAAACGCAGCCATTCGCCCCATTCCGAGCGCCGCCCGGTGACCGGATTAATATAACGCTGATTCGGCGCATCAAGCTGATCGGCGGCCTGTGTTCCGACGCCGCCGGGACGCCAAAGCGGTTCCATGATCGGCGCCATGCGAAACGCGAGGCAGCCGGCCGAGGTCGCGCGCGCACCGACTAGAGAATAAAGCCCGGCCGGTAGCGGCGTATCGAATATCGGCGTCACCTGCGTCCAGGCGTTGGCGGTAAGCGTGGTGGTGGCGGTGGCGTGGGCGATGGTCAGTTGTCCGTTGCCGTTGACCGACGGTCCCGTGGCAAGAGGTGGCGGTGCGACGGGCACGTTGTCGGTGAACTGCACAAAGACCGCTTCGTTCTCGGCGCCGCCCGAGCTTTGCGAAGCATAGATATTAAAGAACTCGGTGGGCCGCAGCGCCTTGGGCGTTTTCGAAAAGTCCCAGAAGCGTGGCGGACTTTCGATCGCGGTGCCCTTATTGTTCGGCGCAAAGGTCAGATAAGGCAGCGGCTGCTCCGAGGCGAATTGCGGTTGAATCTGTTCCAGCGTCACGCCCACGCCTAAGATACTAAACAGGAAGGGCAATTGTGCCGAGACCTGAAGCCCGCTGCCTGAAGGCGCCAGCACCGCTTGCGCCGTGATGTAAGTAACCTGCTGAAAAACATCGGTCGTGCCCGATGAGAGCGACGATCGAAACGCTTCCATATGGAACATGCGCGCTAACCCCCCGTAGGCTTCGCCTACATTTTGCCGTGGAGCTAAATCTTGCCCTTGAACGCCGCCATCCCGCGCGTCTGCGCCAGCATGCGCGCTTCGTTGTTGGCGCCCTTCCCGGTGGGCATGGCGTTGACGGTTTGCGCCACCGACGAGAGTGCGGCCGCCAGCGCCGGCGCCTTGGCCGCGTACTTGGCCGCCTTCTGGGTGCCCGATGCGGCATAGTTGGTTGTGCCGTAAGTGGCGATCGCGTTGCCCATGGCGTTGAGATCAACCGCGGCAATCTTGGTCGCGTAGGTGCCCTGAGCCGCGGCATTGTTAACCCCGGTCATCCAGTTCTGTTGATTCTGCTGCGGGTTGGCGTTGAACGCCGCGCGCGGACTGAGGGTCTTTTTCTGCCATTTTTGCGCGTTATTGGTTACCCCCGGTCCCCAATTCGCGGCCATGGTTGAGGCGTTTACTTGTGTGGTCGGCGTGATACTGGGCATGCCATCCCCCGTCGGTTAGTTGACGGCACGGCCCGGAAAGCAGAAAAGCCGCGTGCACAACCTCTCGCCCCCGAGCCGTGCACGCGGCCTAAAGCCGAGCTATGAATACACCATGGACGATGCGCTAGCAATCAAGCGCCTAAAGCGCTGTTGGCTGCAATTTCTTGACACCGAGCAGGCCGACGCGTTCCTACACGGCTGCCATGAGCGGCTAATGGAGATGTTCGGAGAATGGCTGAAAACGCACTTTACCGACCTGGCGGAATCCCCGAAGGGAAAAGAGCTACTAAGTTTGCGTCAACGCGACTCTTGAAAGAGTGGTCCGCGCTGCAACCGTGGGCGACGCCGCCTATCTATGAGTTGCGGCTCGGTCCGACACCGCTTTCCCCGAGCGTGGACGTACTTACCCCGCAAGTGGAAGCGATGCTCCGCGTGTTCAATCGCTACGCCGACCTGATCGGGATTACCGATCAGGAAATTCAAGTGGTGGAAGCCAAGATATTCCCCGACCCCGGCGCGATTAGCCAAGTGGAGCATTATGTTACACTTGTGCACAGTACGCCTTTGCTGCGTCAGTGGCCGGGACGGATAGTTCAGCCGGTGATTTTGTCGGCTTTGGGCGATCCCATCATGGCGCAGGCCGCGGCCGCACGCGGTATCCGCTGGATTGTCTATACCCCGGACTGGGTTTCGGCTTACGTGCAAACCCGTTACACCGCGAAAAAGCTGCGCGAGGCCCTCTCCGAATAGGTTTATCCACAGCTAATCAACCGACCGGCCGGTTTAAAACCGGCCTTTTTTTTCTCGGTCAGAATCGCTCTCATTGGCTCCCAGAGCGGCCAAGAATGAAAAAGGCTACCCCTGCCCCTGAGACTGCCTTTAATTTCGCTCAAGATCCCCTGTGCAAAAACG
>Ga0335077_10012802_pt1 | contig 10489 bp, 6 predicted proteins | sample Lox_Sample_31_FD_207151 | JGI IMG/M metagenome (GOLD analysis project Ga0335077, IMG submission 207151) | Soil microbial communities from Loxahatchee National Wildlife Refuge, Florida, United States - Lox_Sample_3.1 | ecosystem: Environmental > Terrestrial > Soil > Wetlands | place: USA: Florida...
CATTTTTCCATCCCATGCGTCACCGCGAATACCGCAACGCCCATCACCGTGGACGCCACCAGCACTTTCGCGATCCCGCGAGCCAACTCGCGCCCGTGCACTCCGCCGATGCGCGCCCTCAGAATCCAGAATAAAACCGTGAATCCGAACAGCGCCACTACCGAGGTCGACAGCGCCAGCCCCGCCTGACCGAATTTTTCCACGCGAACCATGGTGTACGCCGCCGCGTAGTTGATGCCGATCGAAATCAGGCTCACCACCATCGGCGTGCGCGCATCGCCCAGCGCGTAAAACGCGGGCGTGAGGACTTTCAAGGCGGCATACCCGGCCAACCCGATCGCGTAGCAGGACAGCGCCAGCGCGGTCTGCTCCGTGTCGTACAACTTGAATTTCCCGCCCTGGTAAATCGCCCCGATGATCGACTTTCCCAGCACCACCAGCCCCACCGACGATGGCAGCGTCAGCAGAAAAACCATCCCCAGCGATTTCGAAAGCGTGCGCCGGAACTCCGCGATATTTCCCGACGCGGCGCTGCGTGAAATCGACGGCAGCGTCGCCGAACCCATCGCCACGCCGAACAGTCCCAGAGGAAGCTGCATGAAGCGGAACGCGTAGCTCAGCCAGCTCACCGGTCCGTTGTAGCCGCTCACCGGATCGTAAATGCTCGACGCGAAGTTGGTGTTCACCACCACGTTGATCTGCACCGCGGCGTTGCCCAGAATCGCGGGGACCATCAGCGCCATGATGCGCGCCAGGCCCGGGTCGCGCCAATCGATCATGGGACGAAAGCGGAACCCCAGCCCCCGCAGGCTGGGGACCTGCCACAGCAGTTGCAGCGCGCCGCCGAGCACCACTCCGATCGCCATGCCTTCGATATGCGTGAGCCGCAGCGACGGCCCCAACGCATACCCGATCACAATTCCAAATCCGACCGAGCCCAGGTTGAAGAACGTCGAGGCCAGCGCGGGGACCGCGAAGCGATTGCACGCGTTCAGCACGCCCATCGCCTGCGCCGCCAGCGCGACCAATAAAAGGAACGGGAACATGATGCGCGTCATGCGCACCGCCAGCTCGAATTTTCCCGGCACCTCCGTGTAGCCCGGCGCGAGCAGGTGCACCAGCGCCGGCGCGAACACCGTCCCCAGCGCGCACACCGCGCTCACCACGATGATGATCGCGCTCCCCACCAGGTTCGCCAGGCGCGCCGCTTCTTCCTTGCTGCGCGTCGAAAGATAGTCGGTGAAAATGGGGACGAACGCGCTTGACAGCGCTCCTTCGGCGAACAGGTCGCGCGTCAGGTTGGGAATGCGGAAGCCCAGCATGAACGCGTCGTAGATCATGCCCGCGCCGAACAGCCGCGCCATCACCGATTCGCGCAGCAGCCCGGTCACCCGGCTCATCGCCACCGCGATCGACACCACGCCGGCCGAGCGCACCACGTGCTCGTGCCGCTCGCCGCCGGCCTCCTGCGAGCTACTGGCCGTGTTGTTCGCCGTATTGTTCAAAGAAATGGGCAATGGTCATGATCCCGGCGTAATAGTTCGACAATTTGTATTTTTCGTTGGGCGAATGCAGCCCGTCGTCCGGCAGTCCGAATCCCATCAGGATGGTCGGAATTTTCAGGTGCGTGGCGAAATCGCCGACAATCGGAATCGACCCTCCGCTGCGGATGAACACGGTCTCCCGGCCGAGAATATCGCGGAACGCGCGCGCAGCGACGGCGATCGCCGGATGATCCGGATTCACGCTGATCGCCGGCCCGGAGCTCAAGATGCGCACCTCAGTCTGGACCCCGGCGGGCGTGTTCTCCTTCACGAATTTCCGGTACGCCGCGATGATTTTCTCCGGATCCTGGCGCGGAACCAGGCGCATGCTGACCTTCGCGGTCGCCTTGGCGGGGATGACAGTCTTGGCGCCCGCAGCCGTGAACCCTCCCGCGATGCCGTGCACCTCGAGCGTCGGCCGCGCCCACACGCGTTCGAGCACCGAAAATTCCTTTTCGCCGGTCAGCGCCGTCGCGCCGACCTCGCGTTTCAAAAAATCCTGCTCATTGAACGGCAGCGACCGCCAGCTCTGTTTTTCCGCGTCAGCCGGAGCCTGCACGTCGTCGTACATTCCCGGAACCTGGATTTTTCCGCTGGCGTCTTTGAGCTTCGAAAGCAGTTCCACCAGCGCGAACACCGCGTTGGGCGCCGCGCCGCCGTACAATCCCGAATGCAGATCCTTGGCCGCGCCGCGCGCCTCGATTTCCGTGTACACCAGGCCGCGCAGCCCGATGCACAGCGTGGGAATGCCTTCGGCGTAAAGCGAAGTGTCCGAAACCAGCGCGACATCCGCCTTGAGCTTCGCCGCATTTTCGGCGACATACTTCGCCACCGATTCTCCGCCCACTTCTTCCTCGCCTTCGATCAGAAATTTCACGTTCACCGGCAGCTTGCCGTTCACCGCGCGCAGCGCCTCCACGGCTTTGACGTGCATGTACATCTGCCCCTTGTCATCCGACGATCCGCGCGCGTACACATACCCGTCGCCGATGGCCGGCTCAAACGGCGGATTCTTCCACTCGTCGAGCGGATCGGGAGGCTGAACGTCGTAATGCCCGTAGCACAACACGGTCGGCTTTCCGGGCGCATGTAACCAGTCGGCGTAAACCAGCGGATGCTTCGCCGTGGGAACGATCTCAACGTGCTCGAGTCCCGCTTTGCGCAAGCTCTCGGCGACGAACTCCGCGGCGCGCCGGATATCGGACGTGTGCTCGGGAAGAGTGCTGATGCTGGGAATGCGCAGGAAGGTTTTCAGCTCTTCGAGAAAGCGATCCTTGTTCGTTTCTACAAACGCGTTGGTGGCTTGGGACACATCTAATTATAAAGTGTGGAGGCCGATCGCAAGGGCTGGTCGAGCGATGTTTTCGATCGGTTACGTAATCAGCCGGAAGGCGGGGTTCAGTCCGCGCTTTTTCGGGCCCGCCTCAGCGCGCGATATACTCCTCTCTTGAAGATTCCTCTTGCGTCCATCGCGCTTTCCCTCGCCGCGTTGGCCGCCTGTCACAAAGCTCCGCCCCCCAAAGTGATCACCCCCGACGTCTTCCGCGTCAAGTTCGAAACCACCCAGGGCGATTTCACGGTCGAAGCCGTCAAGGCCTGGGCGCCCCACGGCGTCGACCGCTTTTACGAGCTGTTGCGGATGCACTACTTCGATCAGAGCCGCTTTTTCCGCGTCCTGCCCGGATTCATCGCACAGTTCGGCGTGCATCGCGATTTCAAAGTCCAGGACGTGTGGAGGACCCTGTTCATCGTTGACGATCCGCGCGTCCAAAGCAACACGCGCGGCACTCTGGCTTTCGCCAAATCCGGCCCCGACACGCGCGCTACCGAAATCTTCATCAATCTCGCCGATAACCAATCGCTCGACGACGACAATTTCGTCCCCTTCGCCAGAATCGTCGACGGCATCGGCGTGATCGACAAGTTCTACTCGGGCTACGGCGACGTCCGCCCCAAGGGAGCCAACATCGATCCCGGACGCGTCGAGGAAGAAGCCAACGAATACCTGGTCCCGCGCTTCCCCAAGCTCGATTACATCAAGCGCACGACCATCCTGCCTTAAGACGTTGCTGCAAAAAAGGGGACAGACTACCGTGAGCGCGGCCATCGATCAGGTCAGGAAATGAACGTTGTATTCTGGGATTGATGTCCTACGCGACGATTCCGGAGGCCCTCGACGAATTCCGCGCGGGCAAAATGCTCATCGTGGTGGACGACGAGGATCGCGAAAATGAAGGCGATCTCACCATGGCCGCGCAATCGATCACGCCGGAAGCGATCAACTTCATGGCCACGCACGGCCGCGGCCTGATCTGCCTGGCGCTCGCGCCGGAGCGCTGCGACGCGCTGCACCTGCCGCTGATCTCGCCCATGAACACTTCGCGCTTCGGCACCGCGTTCTGCGAATCGATCGATGCCACAGAGGGCGTTTCCACCGGAATCTCCGCGGCCGACCGGGCCCGCACCATCCTCACCGCAATGGACCCCAAATCAAGCCCCCGCGACCTGGCGCGCCCCGGCCACATCTTCCCGCTGCGCGCGCGCGAAGGCGGCGTGCTGGTTCGCGCCGGCCAGACCGAAGCCGCGGTCGATCTCGCGCGCATGTGCGGACTTGAACCCGGCGGCGTGATCTGCGAAATCATGAACCCCGACGGCTCCATGGCGCGTGTCCCGCAGCTTTTGGAATTCTGCGCGCGGCACGGCATGAAGATGATCTCGGTCGAGGAGCTGATTCGCTATCGCCTGGCTCATGAGCAGTTCCTGAAGCGCTCCGCGGAAGGTTGTTTGCAAACCGAATTTGCGTCCTTCAAGACGGTTTCCTATACCAGCACGTTCAACGGCGAAGGCCACGTGGCGCTGGTGCTGGGCGATGTGGCCGGCCGCAAGAACGTGCTGGTGCGCATGCACGCGCGCTGCCTCTACGGCGACGTTTTCGGCTCGACCGCGTGCAACTGCCGTACGTCGATCCAGACCGCGCTCGAGCGCATCGCCGGGGAAGGCTGCGGCGTGCTGGTGTATCTGCACCAGACCGGAGCGGGTGCGCGCATGCATTATCCCGCGGGCCAGCAGGAAGCGCGGCCGCAACATGAGACCGGCATCGGAGCGCAGATTCTGGCCGACCTCGGCCTGAGCAGCATCCGCCTGCTCACCAACCACCCGCGCAAGGTGGTCGGCCTGGACGCCTTCGGCATCCAGATCGTCGAACAGGTCCCGCTGAACATCTAAGGGACAATCGCTTGCTGTCAAAACCCCGGCCCTGACGAGGCTGTGCTGTCCACAGACGCAAAAGACGATAAATGTTACGGCAACTCGTGCACCGGCGTGGGCGCGCGCGACCGCTTTCCGCGCTCGGCGAACTCGAAAATCGCGAATCCGGCGGCGTTTCCGGCGATCACCACTCCGCTGATCTTCGCTGTGAACCAGAACCGGCTGCCCACGTCGATGATGGGGAAAATCGAGAGCGCGATGTACAGCAGCGTCATCAGCAATCCCGAAAAGGACGCGATCCTCACCAATAGCGACGCTTCGCGCGAGGCCAACGGGATCGCGAACAGCGCCACATAGGCGAGCGCGTAAAAGATTCCTGACGCGTTGTTAAAAAGCTGCATGGCTTCCTGGCTGCCGACGCCGAGCATTCCCGAAAAGCTGAACACCAGCGTCATCGCCGCAACGAACAGGATCGAATGCGCGGGAGTGCGGTACTTGCGATGCAGGCGCGTGAACCAGGAGGGCATCAGGTGGTCCCAGCCCGCGACCATGGGGAGCCGCGCGGTAGCCGAAAAATTGACGCTCATCTGCGCGATGCGCATTCCCAGCACCAGCAGGATCACGGCGGCGGCGATGCGCGCCGCGGCTCCCAGCGGCCCCAGCGCGGCGGCCAGCGCCTGCGATACCGGCGAGATCAGATCGATGTTCTGATCCCCCACAAACCACAGCACCGATCCGGTGCCTAAGATAAACAGCGCCGCGATGATCGGCGCGGCGATCATCACGCTGCGTCCGATGGTTTTGGCAGGGTCGCGGCATTCGCCGGCGAAGATCGCGACATATTCGAATCCGCCCAGCGCGCCGAATCCGAGCTTCCCCAGAATATTCAGGTTGAGCAGCGTGAGCGTGGGAAGCGTGAAAGCGAACGGCGCGACCAGCGGCTTTCCGCCGCGCATCCAGCTCCACACGGGCAGCGCGACCAACGCGCCCAGCACGATGATCATGACCACTCCCGCGCCGCCGTGCAGCCATTTTCCCGCGGCCAGCCCGACCGTCGAAAGCAGCGCGATCGCGGCGACCAGGATCACGCTCGACGTGCCGATGAACCACTTGCTTTCCGCGAGCCAGCGCGGGCCGGTCGCATAGGCGATGTTGGTTGCGGCCTGGAGGCCGATTTCCGACATCAGGATCATCGCGTACACCCACAGGTTCCAGGCCACCAGGAATCCGATGCGCTCGCTGAATCCGATTTTGGCCCACTGATACACGCCGCCTTCAAGCGGCATTCGGCGGCTGAGATGCACCACCACGATCGCCGAAGGAATGTAGAAGAGCAGGACAGCGAGCAGCCAGAAGATCACGTGCGAGGCCCCCAGTTTCGCAGCCGCGCCGAACCAGGTGAGGCCCATCACGAACAGGATCTGCGTGAAGACCAGGTTCGCCAGGCCCAGCTCGCGCTTCAACTCCTGCATTGGGCCAGTCTACAATGAAGTAATCATGGCATCCCAACCGCGGCGACGTTCTGTAGCCGTGAACATTGGCGGCGTGACCGTCGGCGGATCGAATCCGGTCGTGGTGCAGTCGATGACCAACACGGACACGGCCGACGTGCAGTCGACCGTGAACCAGGTGATGGCGCTGGCCGCGGCCGGCTCCGAGCTGGTGCGCGTGACGGTGAACACCGAGGACGCGGCGAAAGGCGTGCCGAAGATCGTCGAGACGCTGGATAAATTCGGCGTGCGCGTGCCCATCATCGGCGATTTTCATTACAACGGTCACATTCTGCTCAAGAAATATCCGGAAATGGCGCGCGCGCTGGCCAAATATCGCATCAATCCGGGCAATGTGAACATCGGCAAGAAGCACGACGACAATTTCCGCACCATGATCGAGGCCGCGATCGAATATGGCCGCCCGGTGCGCATCGGAGTGAACTGGGGCTCGCTCGACCAGGCGCTGCTCACGCGCATGATGGATGAGAACAACCGCCTGCCCGAGCCGCTCGACGCGAAGACCGTCACGATGAAAGCGATTGTGGCGAGCGCTGTCAACTCAGCCGCGGCCGCGGAGCATTACGGCCTTGCGCGCGACCGCATTATTTTGAGCGCGAAGGTCAGCGGAGTGCAGGATCTCATCATCGTTTACCGCATGCTCGCGGCCGAGTGCGATCACGCGCTGCATCTGGGCCTGACCGAAGCGGGGCTGGGATCAAAGGGCATCGTCGCGACCACGGCGGCGATCGGCGTGCTCCTTCAGGAAGGCATCGGCGACACGATCCGCGCGTCGCTGACGCCGCTGCCCAACGGCGATCGGACCGAGGAAGTGATCGTGTGCCAGCAGATTTTGCAGGCGCTCGAGCTGCGCAGCTTCACTCCGCAGGTGACGGCGTGCCCGGGATGCGGGCGCACCACCAGCACCTTCTTTCAGGACATGGCCGACCAGATTCAGACCTATCTGCGCGAGCAAATGCCGGTCTGGAAAGAAAAGTACTCGGGCGTCGAGGAGATGAAGGTCGCGGTGATGGGCTGCGTGGTGAACGGGCCGGGCGAATCGAAGCATTCGCACATCGGGATCTCGCTGCCGGGGACGTTCGAAGAGCCGGTGGCGCCGGTGTATGTGGACGGCAAGCTCAAATGCACCCTGCGCGGCGACGCGATCGTAGCGGAGTTCATCGCGATTCTCAACGACTACGTCGCGCGGCGCTACGCCGCGAAAAACCTCGAAACTGTCGTCGCTTGAAGTAATCTTAACGCGTGACGCCCGATCTCGCGACCATCGTCTTCATCGCGACCTACGCTGCCTTGGCGCTGGGGCACATTCCCGGGCTGCGCGTGGACCGCGCGGGCGCCGCGCTCATCGGCGCGAGCCTGATGGTCGCCGCCAACGTGCTCACGCTCGCGCAGGCTTACGCCGCGATCAATCTCGACACCATCGTTCTGCTGCTGGGCATGATGATCGTGGTCGCGAATCTGCGCATCTCCGGATTTTTCGCGCTGGTGAGCGAATGGGTGGTGGAGCACGCGCATCATCCGCTGACGATGCTCGGCGCGATCGCCGTAGTTTCGGGCGCGCTCTCCGCGTTTTTCGTGAACGATACGGTGTGCCTCGTGCTCGCGCCTCTGGTGCTGGAAGTGACCGTCGCGATGAAGCGCAATCCGGTGCCGTATCTGCTGGCGGTCGCCATGGCGTCGAACGCGGGGAGCCTGGCGACGCTCACCGGCAATCCGCAGAACATGCTGATCGGCAGTTTTTCGGGGATCCCGTATCGCGCGTTCGCCAGGTCGCTCGCGCCAGTCGCTGTTGTCAGCGTGGCGGTCGCGGTTGCGGTGATCGCGCTGCTCTACCGGCGCGAGTTCCGGAGTGCAGAGCGAGTTGAAGTGGAGAAGCGCGGGGTACCCTTGGATCGCGCGCTGCTATGGAAATCGCTGGCGATTTCCGCGCTGATGATGATCGCGTTTTTCGTGGGCGCGCCGGTGGCCAAGGCCGCCATCGTCGGTGGAGCGATCCTGCTGCTGATTTCTCGCAGCGTGCATCCCGAAGAGGTCTACAACCTGATCGACTGGCCGCTGCTGGTGATGTTCGCGGGCCTGTTCATCGTGGTCGCGGGGGTGGAAAAGAGCGCGCTCCAGCGCGGCCTCGACGCGGCTGCGGCACACGCGCATCTGAACAACGGCGCGGTGCTGACGGCGATTACCGCGGCGCTGTCGAACATCGTGAGCAACGTTCCGGCGGTGCTGGTGTTCAAGCCGTTCGTGGCGCACCTGGCCGATCCGCGCCTCGGATGGCTGCGACTGGCGATGGCCTCGACGCTTTCCGGAAATTTGACCATCCTGGGTTCGGTGGCGAACCTGATCGTGGTGGAGCAGGCGCGCAGCCGCGTGCGCATCGGATTCTGGGAATACGCGGCGGCGGGGATCCCGGTGACGATCGCGACGCTTGCGATCGGGGTGTGGATGCTGGGCTAGAGCCTTTTCAGACGATTCTGTAAGTCCGACCAACGCGCTCCATTATTGTCGCGCCTCAATCGATCACGGGTTTGATGAGGCGCGGCAGTGATGCCGCGCATTGGTGCTGGCCTACAGAAATTCTGAAAGGGTCACAAGGGCGCGTAAAATGGACGTTGACATTAGCCTTAACCTTAAATAAGCTTGCGGATAATCAGGAAATTACCATGCGACGCTTCCTTGCGATTCTTGTTGCCGCCCTTCCTGTGGCTGCCGATCAGCTTCCGTATCAAAAGCCGCCTCAGGAAATCCTCAACGTTCTGAACGCGCCGGCGCTGCCCGCGCTCAGCGTGAATCCGACCCATACCTACGCGATTCTGTCGCGATCGGAGCGCTATCCGGGGATCGCGGAAGTCTCGGCGCCGATGCTGCGGCTGGCCGGGATCCGCATCGATCCGCGGACCAACGGCCTGCACCTTGCGCCATCGAGCACCGCGATCACGCTGGTGAAGCTGCCGGAGGGGACCAAGCTGGCGGTGTCGCTGCCGCCGCATGCGCGCGCGGGGGCGCTGCGCTGGTCGCCGGACGGAAAAATGTTCGCGTTCACCAATACCACGGCGAACGGAATCGAGTTGTGGATCGGGAATCCGGAGACGGGCAAGACGCATCAGATCGCGGGGCTGAAGGTGAACGCGGTGCTGGGCGATCCCATCGAATGGCTGCCCGACAGCCGCACGCTGCTGGTGAAGACGGTTCGCGCCAATCGCGGACCCGCTCCGGCTGAGCCGCGCATTCCCATCGGCCCGGCGGTGCAGGAAAGCGACGGGCGGGCGGCGGGCGTGGCGACCTTCGAGGATATGCTCAAGGACCCGCACGATGAGGACCTGTTCGAATACTACGCGACCGCGCAGCTTGTGAAGGTGAACGCCGCGGCCGGCAGCGCGCAGCCGATCGGCAAGCCGGGCATTCTGGATCAGGTGTCGCCGTCGCCGGATGGAAAAGACATTCTGATCACGCGCGAGCATCGGCCGTTCAGCTATCTGCATCCCTATCGCGAGTTCCCCCGGGACGTGGAGGTGTGGACGCCAGCCGGGACGGTGGCCTATCACGTGGCGAGCCTTCCGCTGCCGGCTTACGTGCCGATCGGCGGCGTGCAGACCGGTCCGCGCGCGATCCGCTGGGTAGCGAATCAGCCGGCCACGCTGCTGTGGGTGGAAGCGCTGGATGGCGGCAATCCGCGGGAAAAAGTTCCGCATCGCGACAAGCTGGTCGCCATCCAGGCTCCGTTCAAGGGAGAGCCGGGCGAGATCTTTCAAACCGAGGAACGCTTCACCGGCATTCAGTTCGGCAAGGATTTCGCCCTGGTCTCCGATCAGGGCCGCGTGACGCACCTGCTGCGCACCTTCAAGATCGATCACGGCAAGCCGAATGCGGAAGCGAAGCTGATCTGGAGCCGGAATTCGCAGGACCGGTATAAAGATCCGGGACGGCCGGTGGAGGTTCGCGCGGGAGGGGGACGCGGCGGCGGATTCGGCGGACGAGGCGGCGGGGACTCGCTGCTGATGCAGAGCGGCGCGGACATTTTGCTCGAAGGCGAGGGCGCGTCGGACAAGGGCGATCATCCGTTCCTCGATCGCTTCAATCTGGAGACCAGGCAGAGCGAGCGAATCTTTGAGTGCGCGGCGGATAAATATGAAACCGTCGAGGCGGTGCTCGACGATCAGGGGAAGAGCTTCATCACACGCCGCGAGAGTCCCACCGAGCCACCCAACTACATCCTGCACGTGAACGGGA
>Ga0335077_10012804_pt1 | contig 10489 bp, 10 predicted proteins | sample Lox_Sample_31_FD_207151 | JGI IMG/M metagenome (GOLD analysis project Ga0335077, IMG submission 207151) | Soil microbial communities from Loxahatchee National Wildlife Refuge, Florida, United States - Lox_Sample_3.1 | ecosystem: Environmental > Terrestrial > Soil > Wetlands | place: USA...
GAACCGCCGGAGAACCCCGCATTGGTGAAGTCGACCGTGCCGCCGGAGAACTCCGTGTCGGTGAAGTCGACCGTGCCGCCGGAGAACTTCACGCGGCCGAGGTCGACCGCGGCTCCGCAGAACTTCACGCGGCCGAAGTCGACCGTGCCGGCGGAGAACTGCGCCCAGCTGAAGTGCGCCGTGCCGCCGGAGAATTCCGCGGCACCGAAGTCCACCATGGCCCCAGAGAACTTCGCGCCCGCGAGGTCGACCGTGGCCCCAGAGAACTTCGCGCCGCCGAAGTCGACCGTGCCGGCGGAGAATTCCGCGCCGCCGAGGTCGATCTTGCCGCCGGAGAACTTCGCGCCGCGGAACTGCACCGTGCTCGCGGAGAACTTCGCGCCCGCGAGGTCGACCGTGGCCCCGGAGAATTCCGCGCCGCCGAAGTCGACCGTGCCGCCGGAGAATTCCGCGCGCGTGAAGTTGAATTTCCCGCCGGAGAACACGGCATCGGTGAAGTCTCCGCCATCGAAAACTACGCCCGTGAAGTCGAAATTCCGGTCATTCCATGGTGTAGCAGCGTCTTCTCGAAGATGAGTAGAAATAACCCGGATGATGGTATGGCGCACCTCGCGGCTTGTGCGGAAGGCAAGCCGCTCCGCCACGGGAGCCTCCCGACCTGGATCAGGCTCGTATGGCATGCGCAGATAGGCGCATAGCACGTCGATACAAGTCTGCCGGTTCGCCTTCCAGTCGTCGGCCAGGCCTGCCATCGCATGGACACCGGCCAACCGGACTGCGGGATTCTCGTCTCCAAGCTGAGTTGCTATCGCAGTAAATCGCTCACTGAAAACGCGGACACGGTCCTGAGCGGAGTCTGCCTCGGCAACTTTCTGACGCCGGTAGAAGACGACCAACGCGACAAGTGCGCCTGCCCCAGCGGCCGATACAAACACAAGTTGCACGACCGAGACGGTGTCTTGCAACGAAAGTGCGCCATGCCGGCGAAATCCTCCCCAGGCCAGCAACACCCATGCGAGCACGGCCAGAGCCACGAGGCCGAGGATTGTCACGGTAAAACTCACGGCCAGAGCGACGCCCATGCGCCATAGCCGCGCCTCACCAGAGCCTCTCTTCTGGGACGACCGGTGATCATCCGCCAACCTGCGCTCGACTGTCACACGGCGAACCTAACGGTTGGACCAGGAGCGCGGCTAGCCCAAGCTGCCCACTTTGCTGACGGCCGATCGACCCACCAATTGGCGCTTGACTTGGTAATCTCCATCCTTCGTGACCTCAGCTTGCCGGTCTGAGGTCACGGCGGACCGACGTCTTCAGTGTCCGGCCGTGCCGGGTGACCCAGTTGTCGCGCCGACTGGACAGGGTTCCACCTTTCCCTGCTGCTTCCCTCGTGGTGGTAGGCACGGTTTTGGCTGGTCAGCGGGACATCATGGCCCCAGCCGGATGACTGCGGTGATACGGGTCGCGCACCCAGGGCCGGTTCTGAGCGCGGTGGAGCCGCAGGCAGCGGCCGCCGCGACGACGGGCCCGCCGACGGCGAAGAGGTCCGCAGCGGGCGATGGTCCGGGAGTTCGCCCAGCGGATGATGGACGCTGACGTCAAGGGTCCCCAGCAACGCGGGGTACGGGAAGTCACGCCGGACCGGGTGAACTCCCGCAACGGGTGCCGGCGCCGGAAGTGGACACCCGGGCCGGGACGATCGAGCTGGCCATCCCCAATGGACCGAATCCCGCCGCCATATGGCCTGGAAAGCCTCGCCGCCTGCCAGGAAGTCGTCCAGCGAGATATGGAACAGGATGAGTCTAGTGAGGCTGGATTGACAGTAGAGGCAACTCCTGCCTAACGGAGGCTTAATCGCGGTTCTCGCCCGATGACAAAAGTCCCCTCGCCTCGGGACAACGGTCTCCTGTGCGCAATACAGGCCCTGGATAGCCTTCCAGAAGGGTCGAGAGCGGCAGTTAGCTACGCTGACGTTAAATGCGCGGGTGAGTCAATGAAGATTATCGTACTGGGTGGCGATGGCTATCTTGGGTGGCCCACAGCGCTCCACTTGTCTGCGTGCGGACATGACATTGCGGTTGCGGATAATTTCGCCCGTCGCCGCGCCGACCTGGAATTGGGCACCGGAAGCCTGGTCCCCATCGAGGAACTTCCCACCCGCCTGACGGCGTGGCGGGAACGCACCGGCGAGGCCATCATTCCCTACGTTGGCGACGTGGTGGACTACGACTTTACCCGCCGGATCATCGCCGACTTCCGCCCCGATGCGGTCGTTCACTTTGCCGAACAGTGCTCGGCGCCCTACTCAATGATCGATCGCAAGCACGCGGTCTGCACCCAGACGAACAACCTGGTCGGCACCCTCAACGTGCTGTATGCGATTGCCCAGGTCAACCCGGACATCCACCTGGTGAAGCTAGGAAGCATGGGAGAGTACGGGTGGCCGAACATCGACGTCGAGGAGGGCTGGCTGGAGGTTGAGCACAAGGGTCGCAGGGACCGGGTGCTGTTCCCGAAACAGGGCTTCGACTTCTACCACCTCTCCAAGATCTACGACAGCCATAACATCGAGTTCGCTCGCCGCTGCTGGAACCTTCGCACGACCGACCTCAATCAGGGAATAGTCTACGGTCAGCAGACCGCCCAGACAGCCTTGGATGACCGGCTCGCCACACGTTTCGGCTATTGCGCCGTGTTCGGCACGGTAGTGAACAGGTTCGCCATGCAGGCAGCAATCGGCCACCCGATCACCGTGTACGGCGACGGCGGCCAGAACCGTCCCCTTATCAACCTCAGGGACACAGTCCGCTGCATCCAGCTGGCATGTGAAAATCCGGCGGCCCCCGGCGAGTACCGGGTCTTCAACCAGATGACCGAGTCAATGCCGGTCATCCATATCGCCGACACGGTGGCGCGCTGCTGGCCAGGGGACGCTGTCATCGAGAGGCTCGACAATCCCCGCGTCGAAACCGAAAACCGCTACTACAACGTCGTGCACGCCGGGCTGGAGAAGCTCGGGCTCGAAGCGCACTTGCTGTCGGACGAGCTGATCTGCTCACTGTTCGACATTACGAAGCGGTACGCCCACCGCGTGCGGCCCGAACTGCTGCGGCCAGCCTTCAACTGGCACGAGCCGGTCGGCAGGGACCGCTAGAGATTGCCTGCAGACCCGCCTGGCGCGCCGGTATCTGGTCATCCGTTGACGGGCGCCAGCCTGAAGGCGCTGACCCCCTTGAAGATCTCCTCATTCACGATATAAGCGAAGAACAGGACGTACAGCGCGGCCAGCGGCAGGAAGGTAAGGTACACCGCCCGCTCCCTGCCTGCCTTTTGCTGCCTCGCGACCCAGCGCTTCACCGGCCGGAGCCTCAGAAGCAGCAGGGGAAGACTACACGCGGTGAGCTGGTACAGGCGCTGGTGAAGGACGGGGTTATGGTCAAAGCCGCTCCCTGGCCCGTTCGTTCCGTTCTGGAAGCCGAATCCCTCGAGCAGTGCGAGGTGAAGGAACAGCAAGCCCCAGATGACGTAGGTCAGCTTCTGCAACGGTTTCCAGTACTTCCCCAGCCACCGCTGCGCCCTGCTGTTGGAGATGAGCAGGAGCGGGAAGAGCAGTGACACCATCACGAAGCCGACCAGCAGGAAGGTATGTCCGGTGAGTCGGCCGATGACCCCTCCGGCGAATGATGCCGTGATAGCTGCGAGGACCGCGTCGGCGGTCGCCGTGCACCCGAGCATGATTCCGTACCACTTGCGGAGCGGGACGAACCAGTGCTGCCTGGTCAGGGTGACCATCGGGGTGATGGTCAGGGTCAGGATCAGTAGCGCCATCGACGCCGTCCCGAGCACGTCGGCTTCCACTTGGTTCATGGTGTTGCTGTTCAGCTCGATGGCCGCGCGCGACATGAAAAACAGCGGTATCAGCGCGGGAATACCTAGGAGAAAGACCGCGGCTGTCTTTCTCTTAATGACAGAGCCCGCGAACTTGAAGTCCTGATCCATCCAGGCGTCTACCGAATTCCGGGCCGTTGGTGTCCGTTCCTGCGCCTGCTCTGCCGAACGCTGCCGTGTGACACCCGTCCCCGCTACTGGCTTGACCATCGCTGCCTCTAATTGGTCCTTGTGGCTCGCGCCGTTTCTGATCCTGGTGACGACGCGCACGGCGGGCGCACCTGGCCGCGCCTTGCGTGACGGCGATGACGAGCCGCCGGCGGCTGAGACGGCGGCGGCCCGGAGGGCCCTTGCTGTGTCGCACCTGTGCCGGCCGACCGGAAGACGAAGTAGCCGTATCCGTGCAGCGCCAGTTCCGTGGTCGCGGCAATAAGGCCAAAGAGGATAGGGATCGTCACGGCGAGCACTGCCAGGCGCATGGCGCGATACTGCCGGGGCCGTCCCGGTGGCTTCGCGGCCGGTGACGCCCGCAGTTCGGCTGCGTCCCGTTCGGCTGCCTGCCGTTCGGCTGCGTCCCGTTCGGCTGCCTGCCGTTCGGCTGCCTGGCGTATCGCTGCGGCCTCCGTAGGCGCTTGGTGCCTTATCCCCGGGGCCTGATGGCCAGCGTCCGGCAGAGTCGGGTTCGCCATCCGGACCGACATCTCGCGCCCACTGGGCCTCCTCGCCCCTTCCCAGTCGTGGGCGGAGGCCTCGGTCACAACGACGCGGAGTCGGCTTAGGCTGGGATCCGCGCGGCGCCGGATGAGCCGGACCACAAGTCCAGCGACGACGAAGGCGAGCAGCGCCTCACTGATCATGGTCGCGCTGCCTGCACCTCCCGGCCGGGAGGGCCGAGGTGAGGTCGGCGGAGTCACAACGGGCAGCGGGCCGAACTGGACTTCGGGGCCTGCTGCGTCCGAAGGCAGCTGGAGGATCCAGCCCGGCTCGATGATCCGCGGGTTCGTAAGCCGCCCGCCGTTCGGCTGAAGCCGGCCCTTGTTCAGTCGGAAGATCTCCATGAACTGGCGGCCGTCGCCGAGAGTCTCGGCCGCAATGGTGAAAAGGGATTCGGCGTGGCCGTTCCCCGGCGGCGGAACGACGTAGAACTTGACTCGGGCGGGTGAGGGGGAGGCGGCGCGAGGCTGAGTATCAGCGGTGGCCGAAGCGACCGGGCCTGCCCACATGGCGGCGACCATCGCGGTGACGGCGAGCGCGCCCACAACCACGTACGCGAGCGCCCGGGGAATCGCAGACCGCACCGGATCGGGGTTTCTTGTAGAGACGGAGCGCACTATGTCCCTTCCGCGCTGGTCGCCGCCACGGAGCTGGCCTCTCGGCCTGGAGCGGTCGCCACGATGCGCCAATGCCGCCGTCACGCCTGACGGCACAAGGCGATACCGTGTACCACGGCCACGCCAATAATTAGATCACATATCCGGGGGTAATGTGAAGTGGGACCTGACTTGAATATGAGTTCGTACCTAGAGCGGCCCGTGTGCCGCCGCCATCTCCGGCAGTGTGATGCTCACGCTCACCCGGCAGTGACGGCGGCCACCCCGGTCGTGCCGGCGCTGGACCTGCCGCTGACGCTGACCAAACGCGGCTGCGTCGTCAACGCCACCAAGGACTCGGCCCGGTTAGCTGGCCAGTTCGACGGTCAGGCCGAGGCGTTTGGCGAGCAGGGCGGCGCGCTCGTGGTCGCTCGCGGCGAAGGCGCCTTCCGTGCGGGTGAAGCGGACGTGGTGCAGCACCCCGCCGCGGGGCAGGCCGTCCGCGTGCACCAGCCTGAGCCGGCGGCCTCCAGGCCAGGTCAGCTCGGCGGCGTCGCGGCCAGCCGTTTCGAGTTCGCCGTCGAGGACCTCGCGGAACAACCGCGTCGCGCCCTCGATGTCGCCGACGTGGTGCTCGATCAGGTCGAAGCGGGTCGGTGGCCCGGGCTCGGGCAGTTCCCGCGGCGCGGGCGTCCGCGGGGAACCGTCCTGCTGGGCGACCTGGATGACGATGCCGTGGGCGCTGCGCGGGTGCAGGAACGCCTCCCGCCAGCTCGGGTTGTCCAGGTTGACCCCGACAGGTTCGAGGCCGAGCGCTTCGATCCGGGCCAGCGTGCGCTCGATGTCGCCGACGATGAAGTTGAAGTGATGGGGGCCGGCGCCATGAGCGGCCAGGAAGCGCTCCAGGAAGGCCGCGTCGGGGCCGCCCGTCGGTGTCAGCAACTCGACCTTCGGTCCCGCGGCGAACCTCAGCTGCCCCCACCAGTACCCGGGAGAGTCGTCGCCGTAAACCCAGGTTCCGCCGAGGACGCCGCCGAACAGCTCCCAGCCGTCGGTCAGGGTCGGCGTGCCGATAGCGAGGTGATCGAGGACGGCGGTCATGGCCTCACCTTGTCGTGACAGAGCCTCTGCTACTGTCGAAGTCCGGCTCCACGGCGCCCGCGACCAGGGCCCCGGCCGCGCCCGCCAGCGCCGCGCCGCCGGCCAACGCGACCACCAGCCACCGGGTGGCCCGCGGCAGTTTGCGCCACGACGACAAGGTGGCCGCCACGTCCAGCGCGTCGGACAGGGCGCCTGCCGCGACCCAGGCGCGGGCCGAACCGGCCTGCGCGGCCGGACCCTGCAGGGCCGCCAGCGCGCCGAGTCCCAGGGCCAGATCACGCGCTCCGAGCGCGCGGCCGAACACCTGGGCGGCCACGTCATCGGATGCCGCGCCCACCCACGGGCGGGCCGGGACCGACGGCCAGGCCAGGGCGGTCACGCCGAGCGCCACCCGCCCGGCCGCCACGACCGTGGCCCCGCGCCGCAGCGACGACGAAACAGAAGTGGAGGTCACCTTCGCTTTTCCTTCCGGGACGTATCATCTACCGCACCAGTATCCCCGCCGCGCTGTTAACGTGCGGGGAATATCCCGCTCAGCGACGCCACCCTCGCCAGGGGCCGGAACATCGACGAGACCGATTTTGTTCACGGGGCATGATCGAGGACGGGTTTGCCGATCTGCTCGGCGCGCAGCACCGGGGCGTGCTGGTCACCCTCAGGAAAGACGGGTGGCCGCAGCTGTCCAACGTGACCTACGGGTGGGACGCGGAGACGCAGACCATCCGGATCTCCACCACCGACGACCGGGCCAAGACCGCGAACCTGCGCCGCGACCCGCGGGCCAGCTTCCACGTCACCACCGGCGATTTCTGGTCCTACGTGGTGGTCGACGGTCACGCCGAACTGTCCGCGGTGGCCCGCGACCCGCACGACGCAGCCGTGGAGGAGCTGATCGACCTGTACCGCGCGGTGCAGGGCGAGCACCCGGACTGGGACGACTACCGGGCGGCCATGGTCCGCGACAAGCGCCTGGTCGTCAGCATCCGGGCCGAGCGCGCCTACGGCATGGTCCGGCGGTGATGGCCAGACGCCGCCGGAGGGGCAGCATAGGCTAGGACGATGCTGTCTGACTCCTTCGGCCGGGTAGCGACCGACCTGCGCGTTTCGCTCACCGACAGGTGCAACCTGCGGTGCGCGTATTGCATGCCGCCTGAAGGGCTGGACTGGCTGCCCTCGCCCGAATTGCTCACCGACGACGAGGTGGTGCGGCTGATCCGGGTCGCGGTGGAACTGCTCGGGGTCCGCGAGGTCCGGTTCACCGGCGGCGAACCCCTGCTGCGCCGGGGGCTGGCCGGAATCGTCGCACGGGCCGCGGAGCTGCACCCGCGCCCGGAGATCTCCCTCACCACCAACGCTATCGGGCTCGCCCGCACCGCCCCGGCCCTGCGCGCGGCCGGCCTCGACCGGATCAACGTGTCGCTGGACACGCTGCGGCCCGAGACGTTCCGCAAGCTGGCCCGCCGGGACCGGCTGCCCGACGTGCTGGACGGGCTGGCCGCCGCGGCCGAGGCCGGCCTCATCCCGGTCAAGGTCAACGCGGTGCTGATGCGCGACCTCAACGACGACGAGGCCGCGCCGCTGCTGCGGTTCTGTCTCGAGGCCGGTTACGAGCTGCGCTTCATAGAGCAGATGCCGCTGGACGCCCAGCACGGCTGGAAGCGCGCCGAGATGGTGACCGCCGGCGAGATCCTGGCCGCGCTCGGCCGCGAGTTCACGCTCACCCCCGACGACCCGAACCAGCGCGGCTCGGCGCCCGCCGAGGCATTCCTGGTGGACGGCGGCCCGGCCCGGGTCGGGGTGATCGCGTCGGTGACCCGGCCGTTCTGCGGGAACTGCGACCGGGTCCGGCTGACCGCCGACGGCCAGGTGCGGAACTGCCTGTTCGCCCGGACCGAGAGCGACCTGCGCGGCCCGCTGCGGGCCGGCGCGGGCGACGAGTACCTCGCGGACCGCTGGCGGCGCGCGGTCGCGGTGAAGCTGCCGGGCCATGGCATCAACGACCCGTCCTTTCTGCAGCCCGACCGGCCCATGTCCGCCATCGGCGGCTGACGGGCGTCCGCGTGAGGCGCGGCCCGCTCGCCACCGGTGAGGGCGCGGTGAGCCAGGGTCCGTTCGGAATAATTGTGCTGGCCGGCGGGAGGGGAACGAGGCTCGGCGGGCGGGACAAGCCTGGCCTGGTCGTCGGGGGCCGTACGCTCATCGGTGCGGTGGTGGCGGTCGGGACCGCCGCCGGGGCCCGGCAGGTCATCGTGGTCGGGCCGGAACGCCCCGGGCTGAACGGGGTGTCGTTCGTCGCCGAAGAGCCGCCGGGCGCCGGGCCGGTGCCCGCGCTGCGCCGGGGGCTGGCGGAGGCCGCACCGCCCTGGACGGCTGTGTTCGCCGCCGACCTGCCGTTCCTGCGGCCTGATGATCTGCGGGCGCTGCGCCGGGCGGCCGCCGGGCACCACGGCGCGGTGCTCGCCGACGACACCGGACGGCCGCAGTGGCTGGCCGGCTGCTGGCAGACCGGGACGCTGCGCCGGGCGGCCGCGGGCTACCGCGGCACCTCGCTGGGCGGCCTGCTCGGCCCGCTCGGCCCGGTCCTGGTCCACCGGGTCCCGGCGCCCGGCGAGCCGCCATGCTGGCTGGATTGCGACACGCCCGAGGACCTGGACCGGGCCCGCGGCTGGGCGGGTAAGGGCTGGGCGTCGCCGGGCCGGTAGGCGGGGCCGTGCGCGTCGTCGCAGTGCCGTTCGGTATCGCGGGTACCCGTGATCCTGGCGGCCGGGCCGTCCGGTGGGGCTGCGTGGTCGACCTGGAGGGTCGCGTGCGTGATCCCGTACTCGCCGGACAGGAACGCCTCCAGGTCGGCCCGCACCGAGTGGCAGTCCGCGCCCGGTGCGACCAGCACGTGCGCCGAGGCGGCGGGCAGGCCCGAGGTGATCTCCCAGATATGCAGGTCGTGGACCTCGCACACCAGCGGCCGGCCCGCCATCGCTGCGCCGACGGCTGCGGGTGACAGGCCCGCGGGCGCGGCCTCGAGGAAGATCCGCCCGGAATCCCTGATCAGCCCGTAGCCCGCGTGCAGCATCAGCACCACCACGACCAGTGTGGCGATCGCGTCCGCCCGATCGAATCCAGTCAGGATGATGACCACCCCGGCCACCGCGGTGGCGATGAACGCGTACAGGTCCGTGATGACATGCTGGAACGCGCCCGCGAGATTGAGGCTCCGCGGACGCCGGTCATCACCTCTGGCGGCTCCGGCGCGGGCGATGAGCAGGGTGGCGGCGACGTTCACCACCACCCCGGCCAGCGCCACGGCGAGCACGGTCCCGCCGGCCACGGCCGGCGGCGTCACCAGCCGCCGGATCGCCGAGTAGCCCAGCCAGAGGCCCAGCAGGACCAACGTGATCCCGTTGGCCTGGGCGGACATGATCTCGGTGCGTTTGAGCCCGTAGGTGTACCCGCCCGCGGGCGGCCGGGCGGCCAGCCGCGCCGTGACCAGCACCAGCGCGATGGACGCGGCATCGGTCAGCATATGCGCGGCGTCGGAGATCAGCGCCAGCGAGTGCGCGGCCAGGCCCGCCGCCACCTCGCCGGCCATGAAGGCCAGGATCAGCGCGAGCGCGCCGGACAGCCATCGCGCATCCGCGCCGGCCGCAGGGGCATGCTCGTGCCGATCGGTTTCCCTCACGGTTTGACGATATCTAGGCTGGCAGGCATGAGCACCCTGGAGGAATGGACGGCCGCGGTCCGCGTCGGCCTCGGACTCGACCCGGGCCCGCTGACCACACCGGAGATCAGGGCCGTGCTGGACCTGGCGCGCGACGCGGCCCACGCGGTGGACCGGCCGGCCGCCCCGCTGACCGCCTACCTGCTGGGAATGGCCGTGGCTCGCGGCCTCCCGCTGCCGGACGCGGCGGACCGGGTCCGCGCGCTGGCCGCGGACTGGGCCGAGACCACCGAACCCCGGCCTTAACGGACCCTTACGGTGGCCTTACGGTGGCCTTACGGGACCGGCCGTCACCGCGCGTGATCACGCCGTGGTCCGTCAGAGTGGATACCCGGATGTCCCACTCCGACGAGCGAAGGACGGTCGATGCCGGAGATGACCGCTGCCGAGCCCCACCCGGACCCGCACCCGAGCAGGCGCGGGCTGCTGCTCGGCGCGGCGTGCCTGACGGGCCTGGGCGGAACGCTGGCCGGCT
>Ga0335077_10012806_pt1 | contig 10487 bp, 7 predicted proteins | sample Lox_Sample_31_FD_207151 | JGI IMG/M metagenome (GOLD analysis project Ga0335077, IMG submission 207151) | Soil microbial communities from Loxahatchee National Wildlife Refuge, Florida, United States - Lox_Sample_3.1 | ecosystem: Environmental > Terrestrial > Soil > Wetlands | place: USA: Florida...
GCCCGCGTCGTAGAGAGTCCCTGGCACGGGTACGCCAAGCAAAAGAACTACGCCGCCGAACAGGCCGCCAACGATTGGATTCTGTCGCTCGACGCGGATGAGGCGCTCAGCGAGTCGCTCGAAGGTGAGATCTGGACCCTGAAGAAGAAAGGTCCGTCTTGCGATGCCTACACCGTGCCGCGCCTGGCGCAGTATCTGGGCCGCTGGATCCTGCACAGCGGATGGTATCCGGACCGCAAAATCCGCCTGTATCATCGCGCCAAGGCGCGCTGGGTGGGCGAGTTCGTGCATGAGAGCGTGGTGGTCAACGGGCGCGTCGGACACCTGGAATCGAACCTGCTTCACTTCACCTGCGACTCGCTTTCGGAGCACCTCAAGACCATGGACCGCTACACGACGCTGGCTGCCGAGGAACTGGTGTTCCGCAAGCAGAAGATCCACCTGCGGAATATGATTCTCGATCCCCTATGGACCTTCGCACGGACCTATTTTTTGCAGCGCGGTTTCCAGGACGGCCTCGAAGGCCTGACGATCGCTTACATGGCGGCGTTGTACACGTTCCTGAAGTACGCGAAAGCGCGGAATATGAGCTGACGCGCGGCTCAGGCATTCTTGCCTGCGCGATTTTCGTTTTTGCACGAACGCACGGGCAAGAATCCTCTGCTCCTTTCATGCGGATTCTTCACCTGGATTCCGGACCTGAGATGCGCGGTGGGCAGCGCCAGGTGTTGCGCCTGATCGAAGGCCTGCGCAGCCTGGGCCACCGGAATGTGTTGCTCGCGCGGGCCGGATCGCCGCTGCTGGCCGAAGCGCAGCGCCGCGGGCTGGCAACCGGGGATTGGAATCTGCCCTCCGTGATGAAGCAGAGCCGCAAGGCCGACATCACACACGCCCACGACGCGCGATCCCATGCCGCCGCGGCTGTGTCGTTCGCTCCGCGCCTGGTGGTTTCGCGCCGCGTGGCGTTTCCGGTGCGGCGGCATTGGTATTCCCGCTGGAAGTACAAGCGGGCCGTGCATTATATTGCGGTATCGGAGCATGTCAAGCGCGTCCTCATCGAAGGCGGCGTCGCGCCGTCGCGGGTCGCCGTGGTGTATGACGGCGTGGAGATGCAGCCCCAATCCACCGGCTCGGAGATCGTGATCCCCTACAGCGCCGATCCGGCCAAAGCCATGGATCTCGCGGTGGAGTCCGTGCGCCTGGCCGGCTTCCCGGCGCGGGTGTCGCGCGACTTGGAAAAGGATCTGCCGCATGCCGGTCTCTTCGTGTACCTGACGCACTCGGAAGGACTCGGCTCGGCGGTGTTGCTGGCCATGGCTGCGGGCGTGCCTGTGATTGCCAGTAACGTGGGCGGTCTGCCCGAAATCATCGAGCCGGAGCGCACCGGTTTGCTGACGGAAAATGTGCGCGATGATGTCGCCCGTGCCGTCCGTCGCCTCATCGGGGACCGCGCGCTCGCGCAATCGCTCGGCGCGCAGGCGCGCTGCTGGGTACAGCAACGGTTCTCGGTGGATCGCATGATACAAGGCACACTGCGCGTCTACGAGTCTGTGAGGTGATGGGATGTTCGCGGGAATCTTCGCCATAATCGCCGGCCTGCTCATCGGCAGTTTTCTCAACGTGTGCATTTACCGCATGCCGAGGGATCTCTCCGTGGTGCGCCCGCGCTCCTTCTGTCCCTCTTGCGAGCATCCCATCGCGTGGTACGACAACATTCCGGTCTTGAGCTACTTCATCCTCCGCAGGCGCTGCCGCCATTGCGGGAAGCGGATTCCGCTGCGGTACCCGGTGGTCGAGCTGATGACCGCCGCGCTGTTCTTCCTCATCGTCAATGCGCTTGGACCCACCGCCGCTGCGGCTAAACTCTGCGTGCTCGCCGCGCTGCTTATCGGGCTCTCGTTCGCGGATCTTGAGGAACGCATTCTGCCCGATGAATTCACCCTCGGCGGAATGGCCTTGGGTTTGGTGCTCGCCTGGTTTGTTCCCGTCGACGACGTAATCGCGCGCGTGTTTCTGTCGATCCAGCATATCGACCTCGGCCCGCATTGGACATCAGTGGCCGAATCTCTTCTTGGCGCGACGCTGCCTGCGGGATTTCTCTGGTTCGGCGGCGTGATTTTCGAGAAAGTCCGGCACAAGGAAGGCCTCGGCCTGGGCGACGTGAAAATGATGGCCATGATTGGCGCGTTTCTCGGTTTGCGCGCGACCCTCCTGACCCTCATTTTCGGCGCCACCGCGGGGTCGATCATCGGTCTGATTTACGTGCGTGCAACCAAAAAAGACGCCGCGACCTATCAACTGCCTTTCGGCACTTTCCTCGGATTTGCGGGGATCTTCGTCGCCCTGGCAGGACGGCAGGTGATCCGATGGTACACCGGTTTGCTGTAGCAGTACTAGTTGAAACGCCGAGAGGAATAGACCTCATATGCCTCCAGGCATAGCCCTTTTGCGCATGACAACACACGGGGGGCCAACCTGCGGGGTGTTTCACCCACGCTGATCCACAGATTCATGGCCTGCGCAACGCGGTTTCACACACCTATTGCTGATTTTGCGGGCGTCTAGACTATCCCCCGGAAAAGGAACAGATATTGCACAGCAAGCGCTCGTTCACCAAATGCCGCAGCCAAAGATTTCGGCTTCGCCGATCGTTCAAGTTCGGCGAGGCGATCGAGGTCCCGGTCGGGATCCCATCCAGTACTCATCTGATCATTTCGAAGATCCCACGGCCAGCACGCGCAGCGGGCCTTGCCCGGTCTCCTGCATTCGAGACGAGAGCAGCGCCGCGAGCGGCACGCTCACTGCGGCGCAGTTGGTTTCCATGGTCGAGCGTGTCCGCTCCGGAGACCCCGGCGGCACCGAGGAATTATATCGGACCATCTCGAAAGGGATTCGTTTTTTCGTATACCGGCAGCTCGGCAGTCAGGACCTGGAGGACCGGGTGCATGACGTGTTTCTCATCGTGCTCGAAGCCATACGCAATGGAAGCGTCCGGGAGCCCGAGCGGCTGATGGGATTCGTGCTGACCGTGGTTCGGCGGCAGATCGCCGGCCAGATTACCCGCCTGTCTCGCAACCGGCGCAATCAGGTCGATTTCGAGTCCGGCGCGGCGCAGTTTGTGTCCAACAGCGCCACCCCGGAGGAAGTCCTGATCAGTCAGGAGCGATCCGAAATCGCGCGGGAGGTTCTGGGCCGGATGTCCGGACGCGACCGCGAAATCCTGACACGCTTCTACCTCCAGGGCCAAAAACCGGAGCAGATTTGCCTGGACATGCACTTGACGGATACGCAGTTCCGGCTGGCCAAATGGCGGGCCAAAATGCAGTTCAGCAAGCTGGGACAGAAGAGAATTCAGAAGAAGCCGATTCAATGCATCGCCGGAACCCTGCGCCATGAAGCCGCGCGCTGCGAGTGGCGCAAAAGCCAGGCTTTGGCGTCGTAATCTCAGCCCGGGACAGATTCGGTTCTGGGTGGCTGCGCGTCACCGTTCGCGTTGTCCAGGAGTTCGCGGACACGCCGTGCGATCGTCGCCGGCGTGAAGGGTTTTTGCAGGAAAAGCTCATCCTTATTCAGGCTGCCGCCGCGCACGATCGTGCTCTCTGTGTATCCGGATATGTACAGCACCTGGGTACCAGGGCGCAAACCCTGGAGCCGTTGCGCCAGTTCCCGTCCGCCCATTTGCGGCATCACCACATCGGTGATCAGCAGGTGCAGAGGGCCTTGGTGGCGGCCCGCTAGGTTTAGCGCCTCGGGCCCGCTGGCGGCGACCAGAAGGCGGTAGCCCCGCTTCTCCAGCGTGCGGCGCACCAGTTTCCGCACGGCTTCCTCATCCTCGACCAGCAGAATCGTTTCCGACCCGGTGGAAGCCTCCGCCGGGACGCTGTCGGTGACGTCTTCCGTGACTTCTTCGTGAACGGCGGGAAAGTATATTTTCACGCACGTGCCCTGGCCCGGCTCACTGTAAACGATAATGCCGCCGCCGCTCTGCTTCACAATTCCATAAACGGTGGACAACCCAAGCCCGGTGCCGTGCCCTTGCGCCTTGGTCGTAAAGAACGGCTCGAAAAGATGCGACCGCGTGTGCGCATCCATCCCCGCGCCCGTGTCGGTCACCGCCAGCATGACGTAGGCTCCGGGCTTGAGCGTGACGCGCGGGGCCAGATGGGTCTCTTCAAGCTGGACGTTCTGCGTTTCCAGAATCAACGAGCCGCCGTTCGGCATCGCGTCGCGGGAATTCACGGCAAGGTTCATGATGACCTGCTCGATTTGCCCGCGGTCGGCATGCACTTTGCCGAGGTCCGGTCCCGCGACGATGCGCAGTTCAATGTGCTCGCCGATCAGCCGCCGCAACATGACCGCGGCGCCCGCCATCACTACGTTCAGATCGAGAACTTTCGGACGCACCACCTGGCGCCGGCTGAAGGTGAGAAGCTGGCGCGTCAGGTCAGCCGCGCGCTCCCCGGCTTTGATGATCTGCTCGACGGAGCTGCGGTTGTCGTCGTCTTCCCGCAGGTTGCCCAGCAGCATTTGGCTGTACCCGTTGATAATGGTCAGCAGGTTATTGAAATCGTGCGCAATTCCTCCCGCCAGCATCCCTACGGCTTCCATTTTCTGGGCCTGGCGGAGCTGTTCTTCCAACTGCTTGCGTCTGGCGCAATCCCGCGGCACGATGAGCGCGGCCTTCCTGCCCGCATAGCGGATGCGGTGTGCCATCATCTCCACTTCGATCGATTGCCCGTTCTTTAGAAGGTGGTGCTCGCACAGTCGGGAGGGATCCTGATGCCCGCTTCGGAAGGCCTCCGCAAGGTGGCGTCGGTTTTCCGGCAGCACGAGATCCGTGAGCCGCATGCTCCGGAACTCCTCGCGGCTATACCCGTATTGATTGACGGTTGCCTGATTGACTTCCAGAATTTCTAGCGTTTCCGCGTCGATGACCATCAACGGCTCAGGGCTCTCGTCCGGAAGTAATGGCGCCCCGGCAGCCCTGCTTCGACGTCGGCCGGCGGCCATCAAGGTGCCGTCTCCAGCGGAATGCCGATCCTGTGGATAGGCATATCAGAACCCGTCGAGTGCGGAAAGAATTCACTTACACCGACTGGCTGCTCATCCCCGACACACGAAAAACTATGAACTTCGTCCGACATTTTTTGTCCCCTAGGACATTCCCTAGAATACTGGATCGTAATTGCCGGTTCGATACCCCTCGGCGGGGTACCCGTTCTAAAAGTAACATAGGACCTCAAATCATCCCGGTCCGCGGCGAAACGCAGTTGTGCGAAAGAATCCAAAGACTTGTACATCTCGATTTCCGGCGGAAATAGGGCCCCGTCACAGAAGTCTTTTCAATAACTAAACTGGCTGCTTTCATAGCCTTATCGGTATGTTGCCGATGCAGGAATCAGCCGTTCAACCAGCTTGTTTCCCCACACAGTTTACAAAAGAGGCAGCTCAATTCAATCAAGTAGGCCCTCAATGGCGGCTGGACTATACTTGGGTACACGCCAAGGGATAGCTGAATCGACCTTTCGCGGTAACCTCCTGCGAATCGCCGTAACTGCAACGAAAGAGAGAGGATATGCACAAGCCCATCAAGTACGCGGAAAAGGCGCTCACCTACGCCGCGGGCGCGGCCTGGACGGTATTCGATAAGCTCAATCAGATCAATCAGGAACCGGCGTTCACGCCCAAGTGGTCGGACCAGCCGCTGTTGAAGTCCTACCAGAAGACCAAGCCTCCGCTGGGCTGGCCGCGCGAGACGGATTCCTTGTGCCCGCGTTGCATTCCCGAAATCCGCAAAGAGATTCTTGACGGCAAGAAGGATTACAAAATCCTGCTGACTCAGAAAGTCGGCGAAATCAAGGCGAAGATCATCGAGCGTGACGGCAAGATCCTGATGGTGAAGGATTGCCCGGTGCACGGCCACTTCGAAGATGTCATGGCCATCGACACGGCGTTCTTCAGGCATCTGGAGCAGGTTTTCCCAGGCCGTGACATCCGCGCCCACAACGATGAAAAGCTCCACCACCACGGCTCGAGCACGATCCAGCACGGGCGCGGATCCGTACTCACGATCGATCTGACGAACCGCTGCAATATGATGTGCGATCCCTGTTTCATGGACGCCAACCAGGTGGGTTTCGTCCATGAACTCTCCTGGGACGACATCAAAACATTGCTGGACAACGCCATTTCGATCAAACCCAAACGGCAGATGTCGGTTCAGTTTTCGGGCGGCGAGCCGACGCTGTCGCCCTACTTCCTGGATGCCATTCGCTACTCGCGCAAGGTGGGCTACAACAGCGTGCAGGCGGCCACGAACGGCATCGCGTTCGCCAAGAGCGCTGAGTTTGCCAAAGAGGCGGCCGACGCCGGCCTGCGCTATGCCTATTTGCAGTTTGACGGCATCGGCAACGCCGCGAACTCGCATCGCAAAGTGGGCAATCTGTTCGATGTGAAGCTGAAGGCCATCGAGAACCTGCACAACGCCGGTGTCGAAATCGTGCCGGTCACTACCATCCTGAACGGCATCAACAACGAGCAGGTGGGCCGGATCATCGAGTTCGCGCTCGATAATCCGAAGAAAATTTCCTTCTGTTCGTTCCAGCCGGTTTCCTTCACCGGACGCGATGAGGCGGTGAGCGATGAGCGCCGCCATGCCCAGCGCTACACGCTGTCCCACCTGGCTCACGACGTCAAGAACCAGACCCACCTCGGCGAACCGGCGCGCGACTGGTTCCCGATTTCCTTCATGAGCACCTTCTCCGACTGGGCCGACCTGGTGCATGGCCCGCAGCACGAGTGGGGACAGTTGAGCTGCGGTTGCCATCCCAACTGCGGCGTCGGTCTGGCCATCATGATCGACAAGGAAACCAAGGAGCGGGCGCCGGTGACGTCGTTCCTGGACGCCGGGCAATTGTCCAAAGATGTGGCCCGCGTGACCGACGCAGGACGCGGCAAGTTCCTCTCGGTTCTGGGTGTAGCCCTGTCGCTGCTGCGCAATTACGATCCATTCAAGTCGCCGACGCACTTCCGCTTGATGGATCTGTTGCAGAAGTTCGACAAGTGCTTCGGCGCTACCGGCCGCAACTACGGCAAGGTCAGCGGCGACCGCACCTTTGACGACATCCAGAAGCGCCGCGCGGACCGTTGGAACTTTTTGTTTGTTGCCGGGATGTGGTTCCAGGACCTGTTCAACTACGATTTCCGCCGCACCGAGCAGTGCATCATCCCCTATGCCACGCAGGAGGGCGAGATTTCCTTCTGCGCCTACAACACGGGAATCGGCTGGCGCAACATCATCGAGAAAATGCACATGACCGCCACGCTCACCAAGTGGTATGAAGAGCGCGGGCGCCACGAGATCTTCGCCGGCAATCACAGCGTGCCGCTGCCGGATCTCGATCACCATCTGGTCTTGAACGCTGAAGCCGTGGCCGCCGGCGCGCAGACGGACCTCGACAAGCTGGGGGTCGCCAAGAACGCGCGGGAGGAAAAGATTCGCGAGCGCAATGAAAAGATGCGGCGCGAAGCCGAGCACAATGCGCAGATGATGAAGTTATACAGGCAGGTTGTACTCAAAGAACAAACGGACGAAGCCGGGTTCGTGCCACTGAACGGAATTGTCGGTTTGAAACCCGCAGCACCGGCGAAGCCGGCCGAAGATCGCGAAGCGGTCGGCTCGTTCGGCGACTAGGCGCGGGCGCAATAAAAACCTTGGGGAGCCGCCGGAGTAATCCGGCGGCTTTTTTATTGATGCCGGGCATCTCCAGTGACATCGGCCACAAGCTTGGGCGGTCCGCCGTTCACCGGAACACGCATCAGCCGGTGCCGGGGGAATCGGCCGGATGCAGTGGCCGTCGTTTCTGCGTACAGCACCCATGCGCCGTCCGGGCTGGGCGCGGAACGTGCCGACGGCCATCATCTCAGCCGCGATTTGACGTATTTCGGAATATCGTTCAACATCGAACGGATCTTTGCCGTACGTCCGATCCGTTTGGGCGATCGCCTGCAATCGCCGAGCCCAATTCAGCCGCTGCGGATTCTGCATCCTCTTATTCCGGCAGCCGGCGAGCGGCCCGCCCAAGTGCGACAATGCGGATCTGAGTTATGGAGCAACGGCCGAGAACCGTTCCCGTTGTGGCAGCCTTCCTGTTCGCCGCAACGGCAATTGCTGCGATTGTCGGAGCCCCTCTGCTATTTCCCCACACACTCCTCGACCGGCTTTGGGAGCTGAACAAACCGGGGGAGGCGGCGTTTCGCACCCTGGGATGGATTTCGGGCGTGTTTCTGCTGATGCTGGCCGTCGGAACGTTTTCCGCTGCGGCGGGTCTGCTTCGACGCAAGAAGTGGGCCTGGTGGTTCGCGGTCGCGTTGTTCGGAATCGATGGTTGCGGAGACGCGGTCAGCTTTTTCGCTACCCGCGATTTCTGGAGAAGCGCTGCTGGCGTCGTGATCTCCGCAGGATTTCTTTATTTTCTGAGCCGGCGCCGTGTCCGACGGTATTTCGAGCAATCCGCTTAGGGGCGTCGCACTGGTTCCGGTACGCCGATCATAGCTAAACTGGAAGTCATGCCGGGCATCCAGCGGCAAGCACGGGCCGGAAGCGGCCGGCCGGGCAACAAGGTGAATTGATTGGCCGGAGTCTACATTTCATACCCGTTCTGCGCGCAGAAGTGTACGTACTGCAACTTCGCTTCCGGCGTTTTTCCGCGCGAGCTGGAGCCGCGATACATGGCCGCCTTGCAGCGGGAGATTCAGCAGCACCAGTGGCGATGGCAGCCGGAGACGGTTTACCTGGGAGGGGGAACGCCGAGTCTGATTGAGGAGCGTTCGCTCTCCGCGCTGCTCGAACGGGTCCCCGGCCGGCCATGGTTGGAGGCAACCATCGAGGCGGCTCCCGGAACGCTGTCGCGCGAGCGCGTGCTCGCCTGGCGCGACGCCGGCATCAACCGGGTGAGCCTCGGCGTGCAGAGCTTTGTCCAGCGGGAAATTGCGCGAACCGGGCGCAAGCATACGGCGACAATCGTCGTGCGCGAAGTCGACCTGCTGCGCGAGTGCGGCATCGAGAACATCAATATCGATCTGATCGCCGGACTTTCGGGCCAGGACCCGAGTTCCTGGCGCGAATCTCTCGACTGGGTCGAACGGCTCTCGCCTCCGCACGTTTCCGTGTACATGCTGGAGATCGATGCGGACAGCCGGTTGGGCAGCGAGGTCTTGCTGAACGGCCGCCGCTATGGCGCTCCGGAAACTCCGCCGGACGATGTTACGGCCGAGCTCTACGAAATCGCGGCCGCGCGGCTGGCAGCCATGGATATCCGGCGCTACGAGATCTCGAATTTTGCGCGCACCGGCTGGGAGTCGCGGCACAACCTGAAATACTGGCGGCTGGAACCCTACGTGGGGTTCGGAGCCGACGCGCACTCTTTTGACGGCGAGCGGCGCCGGCAGAATGCCGAAACGGTGAGCGCATACTTAGATGGCAATTGGACGGCAACCGGTTTCCAGATGGCCAATCCGGACGAGGAGAGATTCTTCATTGGCTTGCGGCTTTCCGAAGGCATCCGGCCGAAACCCGAGGACTGGCAACGGCACGACGCCTCCATCCGGCGGTTTCTGAGTGAAGGTTTGCTCGAACGGCGCGGCGACAGGCTGCGGCTGACAGACCGCGGAGTTCTTCTCTCCAACGAAGTTCTTCAGGAGTTCCTGGCGGCATGATCATCGACCTGCGCAGCGACACGGTGACCAAGCCGACTCCCGCCATGCGCCGGGCCATGGCGGAGGCCGAAGTGGGCGACGACGTCTACGGCGAAGATCCCACGGTGAACCGTCTGGAGCAGCGCGCCGCCGAAATCATGGGGAAAGAGGCGGCCCTCTTCGTGCCCAGCGGCACGATGGGGAACACCATCGGCGTCAAACTGCACACCCGGCACGGGCAGGAAGTGATCTGCGAGGCGCGCGCGCACGTGCTCGACTACGAACTGGCCATGATGGCCTGGTTTTCCGGATGCGTGGCCCGCCCGATTCCCGCCGAAACCGGGATCTTGAGCTGGGACCAGATCCGGCGCGAGATCCGGCCGCTCGGCCCCCATCGCGCGCCCACGGGCCTCATCGAAATCGAAAACACGCACAATATGGCGGGCGGCACGGTCTATCCGCTGGAAAGGATCAAAGTCCACATGGATGGCGCGCGCATATTCAATGCCGCCGAAGCCCTCGGCGTTTCGGTGCGCGAGATCGCCGCTCCCGTCGACACCGTGATGTTCTGCCTCTCCAAGGCGCTGGGTGCGCCGGTTGGATCGATGCTCGCGGGCACGCGCGAGGGGATCGATCGCGCCCGGCTCTATCGCAAACGGCTGGGCGGCGGCATGCGCCAGGCAGGCGTTTTGGCGGCGGCTGGTTTGATCGCGCTCGAGGATCATCCCAAGCTGCTGGCGCGCGATCATGAGAACGCGCGATGGCTGGCGGCGCAACTGGCCGCGATTCCC
>Ga0335077_10012807_pt1 | contig 10486 bp, 9 predicted proteins | sample Lox_Sample_31_FD_207151 | JGI IMG/M metagenome (GOLD analysis project Ga0335077, IMG submission 207151) | Soil microbial communities from Loxahatchee National Wildlife Refuge, Florida, United States - Lox_Sample_3.1 | ecosystem: Environmental > Terrestrial > Soil > Wetlands | place: USA: Florida...
CCAGGATCATAAAGCCAACACCATCGCTATAAACAGGACTGCCCCGGCGGCCATCCCTGTCACGTACCAGCGTACGCGGCCCGTTTGCGTGCTGCTCAGCTCGCGATAGAACCACTCCGTCAGGCGGGCGACCCCGGTATAGAAGGCGTCGACGAAGTCGCTCTTGTTGGCATTGGCCATCCAAACAAATGGCTGTACGAAAGCCTTGTCGTAGATCCAATCGAAGCCCCAGCCGGCAAACCACCATTGGTGCAGGGCGCGTCCAACGGGGCTCGCGGTTAACGCGTCCGCGAGGCTACGATTCCGGAGATGGAACAGATACGCGAAGTAGACACCGATTACGAACAGCGCTCCGGCCACAGCTTCCGAGCCTGTCTCCGTCAAGCCGCCGGCGCCGGCGTCGATCGTCGCGGGTAAAGCCGAGTGCAGGAATGTAAGAAACGGTTCCTTGATGTAACCGGCCACGACGGCAAGGAACGCGAGAATTACAAGGGGAGCGTGCATCGCGTAGCCGAAACGGTTGGTTACGGGTGTCTCCACGGGGCCGAAAAAGACGCGGAAGATCAGGCGGAACGTGTACAGGGCAGTCAACAGCGCACCGGCCATCCCGGCAATCCACAATGCCGGGTGCCCACCCTGCGCCGCCCATGTCTCCCAGATGATGAGGTCCTTGCTGAAGAACCCGGCGGTGAGGAACGGCAGGCCCGCCAGCGCGCAGCCTCCGATCAGGAACGTCCAGAAGACCACCGGCATCTCTCTGCGCAACCCGCCCATCCGGAAGATGCTGTGTTCCTCGTGCAGCGATTTGATGATTACGCCGGCGCCCAGAAACAGCAGGGCCTTGAAAAATGCATGGGTCAGGAAGTGGAACAAGGCGGCTTGCCACGCGCCCACGCCCAGGGCCAGGAACATGTAACCGATCTGGCTGACGGTGGAATAAGCGAGAATACGTTTGATGTCGTGCTGCGTGAGCGCGCTGAATCCGGCGAGCAGCAGCGTGGCCGCGCCCACCACCGCCACCGCTGTCTGCGCGGCCGGCGCCAGCGAAAACAGGACGTGGGTTCGCGCGATCAGGTAGACGCCGGCAGTCACCATGGTGGCGGCGTGGATCAGCGCGCTTGTCGGGGTCGGGCCGGCCATCGCATCCGGCAACCATACCTGGAGCGGAAGCTGCGCCGATTTGCCCACCGCGCCGCCCAACAGCAAGAAGGCGGCCGCGACCGCGTAAGTGGATCCGGAGGGCCACTGTTGGGACGCGCGCTCCATCAGATCCCGAATCTGAAGAGTGCCCAGGCCGCTGAACAGGAGAAACAACGCCAGCATCATGGCGGAATCGCCGACGCGCGTCACGATGAAAGCCTTGCGCGCGGCCAGGCCGTTCTCGGGATCGCGATACCAGAAGCCGATCAGCAGATAGCTGCACAATCCCACGCCCTCCCATCCGAGCAGGAGAAGCAGAAGGTTGTTGCCCAGCAGTAGCGTGATCATCGACGCCACAAATAGATTCATGTACGCGAAGAAACGGCTGTAACCCGGATCTTCCATCATGAATTCAGCCGAGTAGAAGTGAATTAAGAAGCCGACGCACGTAACTACCAGGATCATTACCAGGGAGAGCGCATCGAGATACAGGCCTATCTGCGGCTCGAAGACCGCCACCCTGATCCAGGTCCAAAGAACCTGCGTGTAAGAGTCGCCGGCCGGTGGCGCGCTCCAGAAACTGAACGCAACCAGAATTGTGACCAGTGCCGACAACCCTACAGATCCGACCCCTACAGCGGCCGTGGCTCTGCGCGGCAAACGCGCGCCGACCAACATGAGCACCGCCGCGCTCGCGAACGGCAACGCCGGAATCAGCCACAACCAACTGAGCACGCTATCCTCTCATCCCGCTGAGCACGTCGGCATCCAGCGACTTGAAGCGATGATAGATTCTCAGCACCAATGCGAGGCCGACTGCTACTTCGGCGGCTGCCATGGTCAAAATGAACAAGAACATGACCTGCCCGTCGGCCTGATGCCAGCGAGAGCCGCCGACTACGAACGCCAGCCCTGCCGCGTTGAGCATGACTTCCAGGGACATCAGGACAAAGACCAAATTACGGCGTACGAGCAGACCGGTCAGTCCCAGCGAGAACAAGATCCCCGCCAGTATCAGCCCGTCCCTCATGGGTATCTGTGTCATGTTGAATCTCCGGTTTTTCCGCTTCGTGGAAGCCCAGATGATAGGCGCCCACCAGGCCCGCCAGCAGCAGCATGGAGGCCAGTTCCACGCCGATCAGGTAAGGGCCGAACAGCGCGATGCCGACCTCCTTCGGTGCGATCGCGGCAGTGCCCAATGCCGCGTACGATCCCCGCCCCAAATATGCGACCTCTATGAGCAGGATGCCTGCGAGCACACCAGGGCCAGTCCAGACTCCTCGAGTCAGCCACTGCTTTTCGGTCTCGGCGGCATGCGCTCCGATGTTGAGCATCATCACCACGAACAGGAAGAGCACCATGATGGCGCCCGCGTAAACGATCGCTTCGAGTGCCGCCGCAAATGGCGCCCCGAGAACGAAAAAGACTACACCGACACCAAGCAGCGACACGATCAGGTACAACAGAGCGTGAACCACGTTCAGGCGAGTCAGCATCAGCAGGGTCGCCAGAACGGCCACACCGCCCGCGATATAAAATGCCGGTTCCATAATCGCCTCACGGCAACAGCGAGCGCACGTCGACGGGCGGCGCTTCGTGTGCGCCTTCTCCCTTCTTCTTGCCGCCGATCTGCACGCCGGCGACCCGCCAGAAGTTATATCCCGGATACTTGCCGGGCCCGTCGATCATCAGATCCTCCTTTTCGTATACCAGGTTCTTCCGGTGAAACTCCCCCATCTCGAAGTCCGGAGTTAGCTGGATCGCATAAGTGGGACAGGCCTCTTCGCAAAAGCCGCAGTAGATGCAGCGCGAGAAATTGATGCGGAAGAAGTCCGGATAGCGACGCCCGTGTTCGTCCTCCGTTGCCTGGAGGGCGATGCAGTCCACCGGGCAGGCGACGGCACAAAGGTTGCAGGCCACGCAGCGTTCACCTCCGTCGGGATCGCGCGACAGGATGATCCGGCCGCGGTATCGCGGTGCGAGATACGGCTTCTCGTCCGGATACTGGACCGTAATCCTCTTTTGGAAAGCGTGGAGAAAAACGTACCAGATTGTCCTGAGTATGCTGAACATTATTTTTGGCTCCAGATGAGAACCGCGGCGCCTGTGAGCAATATGTTGGCCAGGGCGAGGGGCAGCATGACCTTCCAGCCCCAGGACATGAGCTGATCGAATCGGGGGCGGGGAAGCGCCGCCCGCAGCAGAATGAAGAATGAAATGAAGCAGAATGTCTTGATCAGAAACCAGACTACTCCGGGCAGAATCGGGCCCAGCCAGCCCCCAAAGAACAGAACCGAGATCATGGCAGAGATCAAAGTGATTCCCATGTACTCTCCGACAAAGAACATGCCGAACTTCATGCCCGAGTACTCGGAGTGGTAACCCGCCACCAGCTCGCTCTCGGCTTCCGGCAGATCGAAAGGAATGCGGCGCGTTTCAGCCAGGCCGGCGATCAGAAACAAGACGAAGCCGGGGAACTGGGGAATCACAAACCAGAGCTTTCTTTGTGCCGCCACAATCGCAGCGAGGCTGAATGAGCCTGCGAGCAGCACCACGCCCATGAGCGAGAGGCCCATGAAGACCTCGTAACTCAACATTTGCGCTGCCGCCCGCATTCCGCCGATCAGCGCGTACTTGTTATTGGAGCTCCATCCGGCGAGCACGACACTATATACCCCCAGCGACGACATCCCGAGAAAGAACAACAGGCCGATATTCAGATCGCTCACGATGATCCCGGGCGCCACCGGGATCACTGCGAACGACATCAACACGGTCACGAAGACGATAGCCGGCGCCACAATGAATACGGGCTTGTCCACGAATGGCGGAATCCAGTCTTCCTTCATGAAGATCTTGATCGAGTCGGCCACGACCTGAAGCAAGCCGAAGGGTCCGGTGCGGTTCGGCCCGTAGCGGTCCTGCCAGAGGGCGAGCAGGCGCCTCTCGACATAGATCAGCGATGCCGCGATGGTCAGCGCCCCGAGGACAATTCCGAGGATCGAGAGAAGCGGGTATGGGCTGGTCACCGGGGCCTCCGGATCCTGCTCCAGGCAGGCAGGGTGATTCCACTCCCGGCAGACACGCAAGCAACCCCGCGCGGAAGCTCGGGGCGGATGCGCAGCGGAAGCCGGAACGCGCCGCTGGCGCAACTCAGCTCGACCTCCGCGCCGTCCGCCAGGTCGCTGCTATTGATGGCCAGGTGCGGCTTCGTGGCAAGCTGGGAAATTCCGTATGCCGCCATACTCAGCTCGTCGGAGCCGACAAAGTGAAACATGGGCAACAGCAGCCACTCTCCTTCCCGGGGCTCGAAGGCGGGCGGCACTACGGTGAAATAGGGCCGGCCGTCAGCCGCTGCCGGCGCGAATACGCGCACTCCCGCATCGCCTCCGCGCAGCGATCCGCCAACTTGATCCTGGTACGTGTTGGCCGCCTGAATGGAGTTCCAGCCGGGTGACCAGAAGAACGGAATGAGGGCCGCTGGGGGCTTGTCCGGCGTACCTTCCATGGAAAACGAAAGCGGCGAATCAGGGTCCTCTGGCGGTTTGGGCTCGGATACATCGATGTTTACGAGCACGGCAGTGCGGCCGCTCTCACGATGCGGCGACCGGGGAACCTTGGCCCCGGCAATTCGAAATGCCGCCGGCGGCGCGGCAGACGATGTCTTTGCGAGATCGGGTAAAGCCCGGGACAATGCGGCAAGGACGTCGTCCAGGTTGTGCCAGCCATCCGGTCTCAACCAGCGCCAGCTTGCCCATACGTCATTTTGGGGTACGAATACTTGAAAGAATCTCTGCGCGCGTCCCTCGTTATTGATGAATGTGCCGTCGGACTCCGCAAAGGTGCCGGCCGGCAGCACTAACTGCGCCTTCGCGGTGGTCGGATTGGCAAGGTGATCGAGAACGATCACGTGTGCGGCGGTGCGCAGGAAGACATCCACATCGGCAGCCGGCGCGCGGCGGTAGAGATCGTTTTCCAGAACGATCACCGTGTCGGCGTGGCCATCCTTGACGGCTTGAAATGCGGCGCTCAGCGGTCGTCCGCCGATCAGCGCGCAGCCGACGGTATTGCATTCGGGCGCCGTGAGGCTCAGAAACGCCTGCGCCGCCATCGCGACATTCGCCGCCGCCTCCATGACAGCCTGGCTGGCACAACTCATACCGGAAATCACCAGAGGCTTCCTGGCGGACTTGAGTGCGCCGGCAATCTCGCCCGCGAGCGGCAGATCCTCAGTCGAGGGCGCGCGTGGGTCGAGCGCATGGGCGACGGCGAAACCCAGCCGGGCCAGATCGTCGGGGGCCGCTCGAAAGGTGGCCGTCGCAATCTCGTCCAGACGGGTTGCGTAGGGCGTTGCAATAAAGACCGGCCCCTTGGCGTCCTGCAACGCGTCGCGGACCCCGTGATCCATCCACAACGGGATTTTCAGTTTCCTGGCGAGCTCCATCGGCTGCCGGCGGACGGACTGGCGGACCGCGAGGGCCATTCTTGGAGCCACGCTCGTCAGATCCTCGCCCAGGATGAACACCGCGTCCGATTCCTCGATCTCGCGCATTGCCGGGGTCCGCATCGGACCCCGTTGCAGGATCTCGACCATGCGGGCCGCCAGCTGCGCCTCGTTGTCGGCCATGCCCGTATAAAACCGCTCGGGACCAACCAAAGTACGCAGAGCAAAGTTGGCTTCGAGCGACGCGCGCGGCGATCCGATCCCGATGGCTCGCCCGTTCGCGACTCTTCCCCGCAAGTGGCGGTCTGCCTCCGCGGCCGACAGGGGCCGGCCTTCGAGCATGGGTCGATAGAGACGGCGTTCGCTGTTGACGAACTCGTAGCCGAACCGGCCGCGGTCGCACAGGAAGTAGCCGTTGACTTCGTGGTTGTAGCGGTTCACGACGCGGCGCAGGGTGCCGTAGCGCTCCCCGGCATCGATGTTGCAGCCGACAGCGCAGTGCACGCAAACCGACGGTGCGAACTGCTGGTCCCACTTGCGAACGTAGTGGTGCTTCAGGGTCTTGTCGGTGAATACGCCCGTCGGACAGATCTCGACCAGGTTGCCGCTGAATTCATTTTCCAGGATGCCGTCTTCGTGGCGGCCGAAGAATACGGTGTTGCGTGAAGCGAATGCGTTCAGGTCCCTGCCGCCCGCGTAGTCGCGATAGTAGCGCACGCAGCGGTAGCACTGGATGCACCGGTTCATCTCGTGATTGACCAACGGGCCCAGGTCCTGATTGCGAAAGGTTCGTTTGTCGAATTCGTAGCGGCGGTAGTCATGCCCAGTCATCACCGTCATGTCTTGCAAGTGGCATTCGCCGCCCTCGTCGCACACCGGGCAGTCATGGGGATGATTGAGCATGAGCTGTTCGATAATCCCCGCGCGAAATGCGGCGGCCTCGGGGTCGTCGATGGAGATGCGAGTGCCCTCCGTGGCGGGCGTCATGCAGGACATCACGATTTTGCCGCGCTCGTCATGTTCGTCCTTGAAGAGTTTGACGGCGCACTGGCGGCAGGCGCCGACCGACCCCAGCGCCGGGTGCCAGCAAAAATACGGCAAATTCAGGCCCTGCGAAAGACAACCGTGGAGAAGGTTCTGTTCGGGGTTCATCTGGTAGGGTTTGTTGTCGACGTGTACGGTCGCCATACCTATCTCCACGGACAGCGATGCTGGCGAATGTGCCGCTCGAAGTCATCGCGAAAGTATTTCAAGGCGGTCTGCAGCGGGTCCGCCGCACCCGGCGCAAGAGCACAGAACGTGTTCCCCGGATTCCACATGTTGGCTTGAGAAGCCAGCCTCTCGAGATCGCCTGGCTTTCCCTGGCCGTCCTCCATCGACTTGAGAATCCGCTCCACCCATCCCAGCCCGCTCCAGCAGGGGGTGCAGAAGCCGCAGGATTCCCGCCCGAAGAAGCGCATCATGTTCCACGTCATGCCGACCGGACAGGTGTGGTCGTCGAGCACGATCATGGTACCCGTGCCCAGCCGGCTCCCGGCTTTGGGCATTTCGGTAAAATTCATAGGCGTGTCCAGGTGCTGTTCGACGATGAAGGGTGTGGAACTCCCGCCCGGCAGCAATCCGCGGAATTTCACGCCATCCTTCATTCCGCCGGCATGCTCCTCGAGAATCTCGCGGGCAGTCGTCCCCATGGGCAGCTCCCAAAGGCCGGGGCGCTTCACCTTTCCGCTGACGCCGTATAACTTCGTGCCCGCGTCCTTGCCGCGGCCGAGGTCGCGGAACCATGGCGCGCCGTGGTCGATGATGTGCGGAACGCAGCTCAGCGTCTCCACGTTATTGACCACGGTGGGTTTGCCGAACAGTCCCACGACGACGGGAAACGGAGGCTTCGCTCTCGGGTTGGCCCGCTTGCCCTCGAGGGCGTTCAGCAGCCCGGTTTCGTCTCCACAAATGTAGCGGCCGCCACTTACATGTAAGTGAAGATCCAGGCTGAAGCCGGAACCGAGTATGTTTTTCCCCAGGTAGTTTCGTTCGTAAGACTCCGCGATGGCGCGCGCGATCCGTTCGGCGGCCAGCGTGTATTCCCCGCGCAGAAAGATATAGGAGAAGTCGGCCTCGATAGCGAATGCCGCGATGATCGCACCCTCGATGACCTGGTGCGGGTCTCGCTCCAGCAGGAGGCGGTCTTTGAACGTGCCGGGCTCCATCTCGTCGGCGTTGACCACCATGTAAGTCGGATTGGGAGCATCCTTACCGACGGGCACGAACGACCATTTCAGACCGGTAGGGAAGCCAGCCCCTCCGCGGCCCCGCAGGTTCGCAGCCTTTACCTCCTCGGTTACTGCTTTCGGCGTCATGCCGCCGTTCAAGATTCTCCGGATCGCCTGGTAGCCGCCGGCCTTCTGGTAGGCGGGCAAGTCCAGAGCGGACCCGTCTGGCCGCATGTTTCGAGTCAGCGGTTTTTCGGCGATGCCGGTCATTTGTACTTCTCGAGCTCCCGGTCGACCTTCACCGGGTCGAGATCGCTGTGCAGATCGCCGCCCACCATCATGGCCGGAGCATGATCGCAGCATCCGAGACAGACGGTTGGCAGCAGCGTGAACCGATTGTCGGGCGTGGTCTCGCCCAAACCGATTCCCAGGCGCTCCTGGAGATGCTCACGGATATTCTCGCAGCCCATGATCCAGCAGCTCACGCTGTCGCAGAACGTGATGACGTGCCGCCCTACCGGCCTGCGAAAGATCAGGTTGTAAAAGGTCGCAATACTGTCCAGGTCCGTCGCCGACATGCCCAGATGGCCGGCAATGTCGTTAAGGCTCTCGTCCGAGACCCAGCCCCGGTGGCGCTGCACGATCTTCAGGGCGTCAATCGAGACGGCGTCGCGCCTTGGATAGTGGACCGCTTCCTGCTCGATCTCGTTGATTTCTTCCGCGGTCAACATGGTTTGCATTCCTCATCTGTCGACATCCGCCAGCACAAAATCGAGGCTGCCGAGGGTGACAACCAAATCCGGTATCATCTGGCCCCGGCAAAGCAACGGCAGCGTTTGAATGTGCGCGAAAGAGGGCGTCCGTATGCGTGTGCGGTACGATACCGTGCTGCCGTCGCTCACCAGGTAGTAGCCGTTGTTACCCTTCGCTGCTTCGATCGCACCGAGCGCTTCGCCAACCGGCATCACCGGTCCCCAACTCACGTTCAGGAAGTGCGTGATGAGAGTCTCGATGTCGTGCATGGTGCGATCCTTCACGGGAGGAGTGGCGAGGTGGTGATCCGACTGGTACGGACCTTCCGGCATATGTTTCACGCACTGCCCGATGATGCGCAGGCTTTGCCGCATCTCCTCGACGCGGACGATGGCGCGATCGTAGCAATCGCCGTTTTTGGCGGTCGGGATGTCGAACTCAAACTGGTCGTACCCGCTGTAGGGCTGCTTCTTCCGAAAATCCCATTCGAATCCGCAGGCGCGAAGATTCGGGCCGGTGACGCCCCATTCGATCGCCTCATCTGTTGAGAAAGCGCCGACACCCTGCGTGCGTGCCTTGAAGATCCGGTTACGCATGATGGTCCGGTCGTACTCGATGAGGCGCGGCGGCAGGTACTTGATGAAATCGCGGATCATCTTGTCCCAGCCCCTGGGCAGGTCCGCCGCCAAGCCGCCGATGCGAAACCAGGCCGGATGCATGCGCGCGCCGGTGATTGCCTCGATAATGCCGAACGCGCGCTCGCGGTCGTTGAAGGTGAAGAAAACCGGCGACATCTGTCCGAGGTCCTGGGCAAAGGTGCCGTACCAGACCAAGTGGCTGATAATCCGGAACAGCTCCGAAAGCATCACGCGAACGACCTGGGCGCGCGGCGGCACTTCGATGCCTGCCAGCATCTCGACGGTGGTGAGATATGCCAGGTTGTTCAAGACTCCGCCGAGGTAGTCGATGCGGTCGGTGTACGGGATGTAACTGTGCCAGGACTGGCGTTCGCCCATCTTCTCGGCTCCCCGGTGGTGGAAACCGATCTGGGCAACCGCGTCGACAATCTCTTCGCCATCCAGTTGCAGGGCGATGCGCAAAACGCCGTGCGTGCCGGGGTGCTGGGGACCCACGTTGAGGAACATGAAATCCGAGCCGTCGTGCTCGCGGCGCATACCGAATTCCTCCGGCCGGAAGCGCAGCGCTTCCTGTTCCGCGGCCTCTTTGTCCTCGGACAACTGATACGGCCCCATCTCCGTTGCACGCGCCGGATGCTCTTTGCGCAGCGGGTGGCCCACCCAGCTTGCCGGCATCAGGATGCGCCGAAGGTGTGGATGACCGTCAAAGACGATTCCGAACATGTCCCACACTTCGCGCTCGTACCAATTGGCGGCCGGCCAGATGGACGTGATGCTGGGCAGGGACAGCCGCCCTTCCGTTAACGCTACTTTGATGCGCAGGTATTCGTTCCGGCCAAAGGAGAGCAGATGGTAGACAACCGTAAAATCGCTCGCCGGCTGTCCATCGCGATGTGCCCTCATCCGCTCGTCGATGGCGGAGAGGTCGTACAACATCTTGTACGGCTGCTCGACTTCTTCTTTCAGGGAGCGGAGCAGGGCGACGACACGATCCTTGGGCACCCAGAAAGTCGGGATGCGATCGTGGGTGGCTTGAGGAATCGCCGCCGGACCAAGCCGGCCGGCAATTTCCTGCGCGATTGTCGAGACCGCGATCATACGCTGTCGGGCTCCCTCAGCACCGTCATTTTCTGGCGTGACGGCCGTAACAAATCGCGCATCGATGGAAGAGGCGCGCGAACCGTTTCCTGGGGTCCCACTACCCAGCTCAGCGGGCGCCGTTCGGTTCCGACGACGTTCCGCAACAGCAGCAGTCCTTCCAAGAAAGCCTCCGGACGGGGCGGGCAACCAGGCACATACAC